>Ga0114962_10000564_pt1 | contig 33004 bp, 26 predicted proteins | sample C_130820_MF_Meta_FD_87017 | JGI IMG/M metagenome (GOLD analysis project Ga0114962, IMG submission 87017) | Freshwater microbial communities from Lake Croche, Canada to study carbon cycling - C_130820_MF_MetaG | ecosystem: Environmental > Aquatic > Freshwater > Lake | place: Lake Croche, Canada...
CCCAACAGGCGACTGCTCGTTAAGTTGTAGATAATACTTAACGAGATAAAACAGTGTAATATCTACTGTCTCATGCTTTCCGCATAAAAGTATGAAGACAATATAATCGCCTAGTCATTATTATTAATAACAATATAAAGGTAACTCGCTATATAACAATAGAATGATATTGGGATTGGATGAATTTGACGAAGTTAGGGGCGAAATATATAAAATAACAAATACAGTAACAAACAAATCTTACATCGGTCAAACTAGAACTCATCGATTGAACCACGCTAAATATAGACCATTTGGATATATGGGAAGATTTAAAGATCATATTCACGAAGCTTTTTCGAACAAAAAGAATGTGAGCCGCTATTTAAATTCTTCCATACAAAAGTATGGTTCTGATAAATTCAAGTGTGAATTACTCCTAACATGTGAAATAGAGGAGTTGGACACACTTGAACAAAAGTATATATCAGAACTTAATACAAAATTTCCAAATGGCTATAATTTAACTGACGGGGGCAGAACGTTCTGTAAATTGAAAACAGAAACGATAACGTTGGTGCCACAGCCCACAGCTAAACCTAGACGTGGTTCAAAGAGAAGCGATGATACCAAGGCGTTGATTTCTGCGAGATTAAAAGAAGCAACTAACAGCGAAGACGTTCGTAAGAAGCTTATGGAAAATGCGCAGAGACAACACTTGCAAAAGAAGTTTGACCGATTTAGAGATGTTACTGTAGATAAAAATGATATAGATAAATATATTCATATTGTTAGGAATAACAAACTTAACTATGAATATGTAAGAGTAGTTATACAAAAAGTGAAAACCAGCTTCGTCGGAAAATTCGAACCAATATCACAAATAAAAGAAAGAGCGATAACCTTTATAAATGAATTAATAGAATGGCAAGATACCTTGTTGCTGGAAACCCCTTAGAGCCTTCACTACCACTCTAGCGCAGAAATGTGCAAAGAGGAACTAGGTTAATAGCCTACCCCAATGGTGACAATGTGAAGGATTGGGCAATCAGCCGTGTTACTACCTAACCTCGTTATGACAAGAGTATGGTAGGCATTCAGAGACTGAACGGGTATCGGTCAATAATGATGGATTAGTCATCCAGAATTGGCCTAAGATACAGTCCGATCCTGGTGCGAAAGACCAGGTGGCTCCCCCTGAGCCTGTAAAACTTTTCATGGAAATGAATATGCACATGCCCCAAAATATATTAGCAGAAACCGAGTTGCGTCATTTAGCAGCAATTCAACACCAATTGATAAGTCCTTCTGGAAATTCGCCGATTATCGGTATATTCCAGGATGGTATGATCGGGTCTTATCGTTTTACGAGACAAAACATAAATTTCACACCGAGAGAGGCGATGAACCTCTTGATGATGTACCCGCACGTAGATGTCCAGGCTCTTCGTGAAAAGGGGAATAAGATAAGTAGTTTCGATATTATTTCGCAGATATTGCCGCCGGTTACATTGAAGTACAAGACGAATTTGTACGACGACGACGCCGACGATTACGCAACAACGAACAATGTCTTGGAGATCCACAACGGAAAATATATTCGGGGTCAGATCGAGAAGTCGGTACTGGGTTCAACATCAAAGGGCATTATTCATCGTATATGCAACGATTTCGGAAGCATGGAGGCGACGAAGTTCATTGATAATATGCAGAACGTTATAACCGAGTATATGAAGTCGAGTTCATTCAGTGTTGGGATTAGCGATCTCATTGCCAACAAGACTACACAGGACCGTATTCTACAGGTAATCACTAGGCAAAAACAGGAGGTTCAGAGTTTGATCGACAAGGTTCATTTAGGCATTTTCGAGAATAATACGGCATCGACGAATTTCAACGAGTTCGAGAGTAACGTCAACAATATTCTGAACGAAGCCTGTAATGAATCGGGTAAGATCGGTCGTAAATCTTTGAGCAAAACCAATCGTTTTGTCATGATCGTAAATTCGGGGTCGAAAGGCAGTCCTTTGAATATTTCACAGATGATTTCGTGTTTGGGTCAAACCAATGTAGACGGTAAACGAATTGCGTATGGTTTCGACAGTCGTACTCTCCCGCATTTCAGTAAATTCGACGATACGCCCAATGCCCGCGGTTTCATCGAGAATTCGTACATTTCTGGATTAACGGCCCCCGAATTATTCTTCCACGCAATGGGTGGCCGTATTGGTCTCATAGATACCGCTGTAAAAACGTCCCAAACCGGATATATCCAGCGCCGTTTGATCAAGGGTTTGGAAGATCTGAAGGTAGAGTACGATATGACTGTTCGAAACAACAAGGGTAAGATCATCCAGTTCGCGTACGGCGATGACGGCTTCGATTCGACACGTATTGAAAATCAGGCGATCCCGTTGGTTGGACTAAGTACCGAAGACATTTACTTGCATTACGATATCATCGGCATCAACGATCAACACAATGAACTGCTCGGTGTATACAGCAAGAGCACAGTTACTCGTTTGAAACGGCAAAGAACCGACACGAAAGACATGTGTAAGAAATACATCGAAAAGATGATTGACTGGAGGACCAGTGTGATAGACGCGGTGTTCAAGAACAAGAGCGACAATACTGTAAAGGTGCCGGTGGCATTCCAAAACATCATACAGAATATCCAGGGACAGCTCAATCTCAATTCGAATTCTATTGTCGACATCACACCTCTGGAGGCTTTCCAACTATTCGAAGAGTATTTCGAGAAACTCAACAAAATCCAATATGTTCAGCCCACGTCTCTATTCAAGGTCCTCTATTACTACTACTTAACTCCGAAGGAATTGCTTACGGTGAAGAGGTTCCATCGCAAGGGTCTGGTCGTATTATTGGAAACCATACTGTTGAAATATAAACAGGCGATTGTCCATCCAGGTGAAATGGTCGGTATTATTGCGGGTCAATCATTAGGTGAACCCACTACGCAGCTGACGCTTAATTCGGTTACCTACGAAACTGAGATCTTGGTGAGAAATCAACACGGAGAAATATCCAAGGTTCAGATCGGAGATTTCACGAACTTAGGAATTAAGACTTCGCCTAAAATAGAATACATGAAGGATAAGGATACGACATACGCGGAATTGAATGATTACTACGAGGTTCCTTGTTCGACCGAAGACGGCGAGACGGTTTGGCGAAGAATAGAGGCTGTTACAAAACATCCGGTGATTAACGAAGACGGAACAAATACGATGTTGAAGGTCACTACGGCTGGTTGTCGCGAAATCACGGTGACCAAGGCGAAATCCTTGTTGAAACTGATTGACGGCAAGATCCAAGGCATCAACGGATCCGAATTGAAAGTGGGAGATTACCTGCCGTGTTCGAGAAAACCGCTAGAGTATAAGACGAGCCACATCATCGATTTGAAGGAGATCTTGCCTACATCCAAATACATTTACACGAGCGAACTTGAGAAGGCGCGTGAAGTGGTGGACGACCATTTTTGGTGGTCAAAATACCACGGAAAGAAGTTCACTCTTCCGTATAATCGAAGCGATAGTGCATACCGAGTTGTAAAGGGAAATAAAAAAAAAAATACGAATATTCCCATAGATCACAAACCTGGAATGGTGTACACTACAACAAACAATATCTGCAATTATATGATCCCGGAGAAAATCGAGTTAGATTATGATTTCGGTTATTTCGTCGGTGCGTACGCGGCGGAGGGATGCATGACCAAACACCAAATATCGATTGCTAACAACGACGCGGAATATTTTGCACCTATTCAAAGAGTTTGTGATAAATACAATTTAACGACGAAGAAGTATGTTCATATCAATAAGATCCAAGAGGGATGGACGAGTACCGACCTTCGCATCTACAGTACAATTATGTGTCATATCATGGAAATCTTGTGTGGAAAACTAAGTCACAATAAATTCGTCTCGGAAAGGATCGTGTTTTCAAATCCGGAATGTATTCGCGGTTTCTTGGATGCATACATTTCCGGAGATGGATATGTGAATGATATTGATATTACAGCGACTTCAGTATCCTATAAACTATTACTCGATGTACAAATCATGTGTAAGAACCTAGGTGTAATGGGAAAAATACATAAACCACGCAAAGTCGAAAGCAATAATCGTGGTACAAAACCGGAGAATATTCGTCAATCATATCTATTACGATTTAGTAATCAACAGGCCAATAAATTTGCCGACATATTGAACTTATCGATACAAAAGAAACAGGCACGTGTAATGGTTTTACGCGAGAAAAAATACAATTTACAGTATAACCGTTTTGGCCTCACTCTCCCCAATTGTATAGATGGTAAAATCTATCTTGAAGATAGAAATGGCCGCATGATGGACTTGGAATTTGACGAGGTCGTAAAAATTCAACAAGTTCCTAATACTACCGAATATGCCTATGACCTGACTGTTGAAGAAACTCGAACTTTTGACACTTATAATGCTCTCTGTCTAAATGACACTTTTCATAGTGCGGGGATATCGAGCAAATCCAATGTAACTCGAGGTGTTCCTCGCATAGAGGAAATCCTGAGATTAACGAAAAATCCGAAGAACCCGTCACTGACAATTCATTTGAAACCGGAAGACGAGACGGATAAGAACAAGGCGACACAATTCTCGAATATGTTGGAACACACGAAACTGATAAATATTGTCAAATCGGTGCAGATATGTTTCGATCCGAATGACCGAGCGACGACGATCCAAGAAGACAATCTTTTGATGCAACAGTATTATGAATTCGAGAACATGTTGGAAGAATGTTTAGGCGTCTCTGGAGAAGAGAAAGAAGCGGACACACAAAATAAATCGAAGTGGATGATCCGCATGGAGATCGATGCGGAGGCGCTTCTCGAGAAGAACATCACCATGGACGATATTCATTTTGCGATAACCAACTCTTACGGTAACGAGACCAGCTGTATATATTCCGACTACAACGACAACAATCTCGTTTTCCGCATTAGACTTAACAGTTCCATCTTGAATAAGAATAAGAAAAAGGGAATTCCGGATACTCTTGATCAGTCGGACGATATATACCTGTTGCGCAATTTCCAAGACGCCCTCTTGAACAACGTCGTTTTGCGCGGCGTACAAAAGATCAAGAACGTGACGGCACGTAAATTACAGAACAACGTTATAAAAGACGAGGGCAAATATGTTCGTAAAGACACTTGGGTGCTGGATACAACAGGAACGAATTTGATGGAAGTGATGGCACTCGATTACATAGACGCAAACCGAACGTACAGTAACGACATCAAGGAGATATTCGACGTGTTGGGAATTGAAGCGGCGAGACAAATCATATTCAACGAATTCTCGGAAGTGATGGAGTTCAGTGGTGGCATATACATCAACTACCATCATTTGAGTGTGCTGGTCGACAGGATGACTTCAACAGAAAATATGGTGTCTATTTTCCGATCGGGTATTTTGAACGATGATATTGGACCTATTTCAAAAGCAACGTTCGAAGTGCACACGGAAGTTTTACTGAACGCATCGCGCCATGCGGATTTTGACCACATGCGCGGCGTGTCGGCGAATATTATGATGGGACAAACCGGATATTTCGGAACGGGATCGTTCCAACTCGTGATGGATATGGAAGAGATGAATAATATGGACGACGTAGAAGTAGAGACTGTTGAGAGGCAAAAGGAGATCGACAAGATGTTCGGTGCATTGGAGGATCCAACCGATGTGTGTTCGAAGAACAACGTAGTGATCAAGAATAATCTGTTGGCGGTAAGGAAAAGCGATATCGGTGTTATCGATGACGATTACGATCTAGGATTTTAGTTACACCAATTACCACAATAATTTATCGGCGTAATAGCCGGCACTTCCCTTTTCATGTCTGTCCTTTTCGTGTCTAATTTTGTACAGTCTTCGTCTGGTTTTGGCGAATTTCAACCCTTTTTTTTTGATATACGTCGGAAAATCGTTCATACCGAGAGCCCCAACAGATGCCACTTTACGATCTTTCCTGAAAACGTCGATTTTCTTGGTTTTGTTGGTCGACGGTTTTACGGTAACGCCCAATTTCTTCGCTTGTTTGTACGTGTATTTTGTTATGCTATACATAATATATCATAACAAGATACAAAATTTTCTTAGACGGCAATATTATGTGTATCCAGATAGGTTTCAAAAGACAGATTGTTCTCCGCGTACTCGGGATTGTTAATCATTCCGTAAAAATTATTGTTGAGTTTATTCAAGCGATGAGACGGATTTATCAGGTGGTATTGTGGCACAGTCCCCTTCTCAATGGAAGAACGAACCGCGAAAAACGCACTCTTCTCTCGATTTCCTCCTAAAGTTATCCATTTTACATTCAACAATAGGTTCTCTAAATTCTTGGATGAGAACAACAGAATAGGTAGATTAAGGATGGAAGAAATCGCCCACAGATCTAGATTGGTGAGGAAATACTCTTCGCTCATGATCATATCTTCAAGTGTAATACGGTTCGACACTACTTTCTCGACAAGTTTTTTCTTCCCTCCTTGTTTCGCTAAAATGCTGAGTATTTTATTCGCGTGTTGAGGAAGTTCTCTATACTTCTTTATGAGAACCGATTTTAAATCCGAAATGGAGGTAATGATCTTGGTGCGTTTTCGTATAATTTCAATCAACAGATAAAAGGTGCAATTGACGGTCGTGTTGAAAACGATTTCCTGTGAATTCAAAGGGAATATTTTTGGCCAGTAACTGCGGTCGTTTCCGACGATGGCGGGGAGAACTTCTTCTACACATTCTGTCATGTAATCGCCGTCTTTATTGGTTTCCTTCAACACTATATTATCGGTTTGATCTTTCAGAGAAACATTCGACGAATATTTTTGGCTGATGATTGGTGTTGCGGTATCGTAAGGTATATTCGTCACATATTGATTGAGTTGATAGGGTTCTAGATTGTCGAAATAATTCCCGTCCAAGAGTGACTGTATAAGGATAAATTCTCTGTCGTTGATCTTGTATTCCGTGTCGGTGATATTCAGGTACTTCTTGGGTTTCAACAGAAACATCTGTATCCGTTTATATCTCAACAGTTCATCACTAATTCGGCTATAATAAGAGGTTTGGTTCTCTTCGCCCGTAATTAAATTTCTGTTGGGTAAAATGAGAACACACTCTCCACCCTGTTTCACCAAACAATACTTTTTCTCTTTACAGTCGGACATACAGGTGGAAATTTCGCCGAACTCCGCCAACAATTCGGGCGGAATATCGTTGAAAACGATGTGTGGTGACATGATGGTTCTCAACAGTATATCTATTTTCTTCAATTTGACTTGATAGAATTGATTATCGTCTTCTATCCACTGAATGATTTTATCGCGAACTTTGCGGTTATGGAATTCATTCAAGATGATACGTACAGTTGTTCGGAAGGCGGTGTAGAATTGCGTTTCTAGATAAACGCGTTTGGTTACTTGGGTTCTCTCCGGATCGGGTGTCGTTTTGGTGGCCAACGTTTTATCCACGTCGAAATATTCACCGTAGCCAACAGAATTGTATACGGGTATATCATCTTCGACATTGTTTGCGATGGGCGGATCGATTTGAATGTACTGGTTGGTTTCGGTCAACATTCCGATAATGAGATTTTGTTCTACCACTTTAAATGCCGGGTTGGAGAGAACTTCTCCTTTAGTCATTTTTGCAACGGAAAGTAGAAAGTCGCGGGTTTTATCATAAGGTTGCCATTTGACGTCGTCCATGAAAATAACAGGAATAACTGTAGAGGTGTCGGTTACTTGTGAAGACGGAAAACACGGAACGAAATACGACGGCGTATCTTTCGAGACAGAGGTGATGAGACCTATAATTTTCCCGCGATAATTGGAAACCTGTGAGACAATATGATACTGATATGTTTTCAAGATGTTGTGTAATTTTACGGCGAGAATATTCTGTTTGAATTGGTATACTCTGGGCATACTGGGGAAACCTCTACAGTATTTATTATTCGATTTCTGGATAATGGAGAGTATGCGTTTCAGTTCCGGCGGCGAGGTTTCCGATGAAAAGGCTGCCGTGGTAATCAATGTTTTCTCTGTTGCGGTGGTAATATTGTACATGTAAATCGGTTCATAATATTCGTTATGTTTCAGCAGAATTACGGTTTCGCGAGACGGATCATAATATTTGTCCATGTAGGAATTGGTGGGGCACAAGATCTCGACGTTGTCGGTAATGTCGTTGTCGGCGATTTCCAGGACGACCAAATTAAGTCCGTTGGGAAACAGAGTGGGATTGTTGGACGTAATTATGTCCCACATATAGGTGTGGTCAATCAGGGCGTCGTCGTCGCCGATATATTGTAAAAAGTTCTCGAAGGCGGCAACAGTATCCTCTAGGAAATCCACTTGTGCTTCGTCCGTTTGATCTATCCTTCGGTAGAATTCGGTGTTGACGTGTTTATGAATTATTTCTGTGCTCAACTGTATTTTCGCGGGTTGAAAGATACTTACAAGAGAACCGTTGTGTGCTTTTAGAAACAAATCGAGCGTGATTGATTTCTGTAAGGTGGTGCGGAATTCCTTGATTGTGGGGATCGGTTTATTGTCGTCCTTGTAATGATTTAGAGATGCGTATATGTCCGCAAAGCATCCAATGAAGGATTGGTTTCTGGACTGTTCAACACCATATCTCAGAAACGTGGTGCTGCCGGGTTTAATGAGTGACGGCGTTTTTCTCACAATGACATCATTATAATTGATCTGTAGAAACATTTGGATGGCAGGGGGGAGAAATCCCCACCGTTCTTTAGGAATGGGGTATTTGTCGAACCCGACGATATATAAATTCGAAGTGTCCGTTTTTTTAAGGACGGCGGGTTTCAGTTTTTTTTGAGAAACCGGTTCCGCCGCGTCTTCCGCTTCGGTGGCGGTGGCGGCCTCCGGCCGCGTGATGTCGGTTTCATCGTCAATATCACATTCTTGTCTGCGAATTTTCTGTTGAACATTGGTGTCCCAGTTTTTTCGCATACAACAAGGAACACAGGAAGTGGGGTGGGTATCTTTAGGCAAAAAACCGGGGTAATGGTTTATGTATTTTCCGTCTTTTACGTGATCGGAACTGGTGAATTCGCGAACGGATCCCGCGCACTCGCCTAATTTAACACGATCTTCGGATATTGGTTGGTTCGTTTTCATGCACCAAAAACGGGGGCAAACGTACCAGTATTTTTTGTCGGGGTTCGTTCCATATTTCACGGCGTAGGTGTAGGCGTCGCGGTTCTCTTTGTCTATTTTCTGCTTCTCTTCTTCGGTCAAAATAACAGGTTGTCTTTGAAGCGGACATGCACGGGTATATGCCTTGTATTGTCCTTCCTTGGCAGTGAGAAACAGATTGGGCTCAAGTTTTTTCTTTTTCTGTAGAAAATATCTAGAATAGGTTTCGTTCTCGGAAGTGACGCCTCCCGTTTGTTCCTCTTCCTGTTTCGACACCTCGGTTTCGTCTTCGTCTTCGTCGTCAAAGAATATTTTGCCTTCGAATTCGTCGTCGTCGTCTTCGTCCTCTTCTTCATCGTCGTACTTTTTAGCGAATTGGAGAGGCTGTATTCTTTCAACAGTAGCCGGTATGATTACCGTTTCGGGTTTGTCGGCAATTTTACTGGTTTCTTTGATTTGACCGGAGAACAGGCCTTTGATTTTTTCAACAGATATTCCTAAATCATCGGGATGTTGGGTAAACAATACAAAACTGTCGATGTAACATTCCAGGATTTCGATGTAGTCGATCGAAGTGATATTGTCGATCTCGATGAACAAGTTCTCCATGTTGAGTTTCATACTTGTCGGAAATCCGGGATTGTCGGCGACGTCCAATGATTTGTTGACGTATTTTCCCTGGATCCGAATATGGTCGTTGAAATATTTAGCGATTTGCATGAGAGCCTCGTCGTGATTTAGACTGTAATTCGACATCAACGAATTGACGACCGCGACTTCGTCGTTTGTTCTCTTCAACACTTCGGTAATCATAGATTGTATGGCGTCCATTTTTCGGTAATTATCAACACGTTTAAATCGAAGCAACGCGCCCTTTGTGACGTTGGTTTCGAGAACTTCGAAAATACTGGTCAATCCGCTCATGTAACTTTTCAGATCGAAAGACACCGGCGTCTCAATTTTGGATTTGTATTTCATTCTGACTATTTCAACAGTTTCGTTCTTTAGGAAGGAGGATGAGACGTACAATTTGTAGCCCGTTTGTTGTAGGAACGCATTGATGCTGTTGATAATGGGATCTACCCATTCCTCGAATATAGCCGTCATTTCTTTAGGAGTTTTGGGCGTATCGTTGAAATCGCCGCGCAATACAACATCGCCGTTCTGGTTAACATCGATGAACAATTCAATTCCGCCTGCGGCGGCAACGAAAAACGAAACCTGTCGAGGTTTTCCGCTCTGTTTCGACAGGTAAACAATCTGTGTCTTTTTCAGTACTGGAATTTTTTTGCCGGATTTGGACACCTTATCATAATAGAGACGATAAACATTTTCTCTTCGATTTCCGGGATTATATTTGATGAACGGCGTTTTCGCGGTAGCGTGTACATTTTTAAAAATGGCTTCCAGCGGGAGAACAATTTTACTTTCGGGATGAAAAACGATTTCAAACGTTTGGATGCCTCGCGACACGTATTTCAATTGTGTGGCCGAGGGTCTCAATAGTTGAATATCGTAGAACATATTGACCGTCTTATGCTGTTTTACCAATTCGGGCGTGATGCGTTTCCGGGTTCTCTGTAGAAGATCCTGTTTTTTCTGTAAAAGTTCGTCGGCGGAAGAGATGTTCTCGTCTTTCAATTCTGGAAAATATAGTTGTACCACGTATTTCTCGTCAATCTCGTTTCTGACGGCGTATTCGAGAACATTATCTAGAAAGTAAACATAGATCTTGTTCTCTAAAATATCTCCGTAACTCAACAGTGTAGTATTCATAAACGCCAAGAGAGGGTTCTCGACAGTTTGGTTAAATACTACGGTATCTGAAGGCAGGAGTTCATATGGATCTGTTGAGAACAATAAATTGCGGGTGGAAGAGAACTTCATTCCGAGGGGAACGAGAATTTCCCTCTCTTGCGTTTCCCCCACGATTTTCAACAGGTCTTCGTAGGTATAATTATCCTTGTCGGGTATTTGAGTGATACTCTCCTTGTTCCATTGTAAATTCATGAGCAATTGACCCAACATGTTGGGAGTAAATGGTGATTGTTCTTTTTGGGTAACATCGTTGTAGAATTTTTCCAAGTAAAGAGAACTTCTTATTCTCGAATAAATATAGATTTCGAAATAGGAGACGGTCTGTAGTTCCATCGCTATTTTCATCTTAACAGTTTCAATTGTGTCGTCGGGATGTATTTGCAATTTGGAGAATATTACTTCTGTTTTCTGATCTTCAATCTCGACAATTTCGATATCACTAAATATTTCACTTAACGATAAAATGGGTTCTAAATTATCTCCATAAAAGACAATGATGCGTTTCAATGTTTCGTTTTCATCCAGTTGATAGATCCTATATACCGGAAAAGTAATTTTTGTGTTTTCTGCCATACCGTTTATACTATGACTGTAGATATTGTATACACCAGTACTCCACGTAATATATTTTGAATATGGTATTTTGTTTTAGTATATTATACTACATCGACATGAAAAAGGCACTGCTTATCGGTATTGATTACACTTCTATTCCAGAAGTTGCATTAAAGGGATGTGTTGACGATGTTATAAATATTCGAAATATGTTGATAGATGCGTACAATTACGATCCCGACAACATCATTATGCTGAGGGATGACCCGGCAGCGGACCCTTTACATTTGCCTACTGGTGAGAACATTTTGACCAATATACGTATGATCGTAGAAGAAAGTTCTCAATTAGATGAAATATGGATACAATACAGCGGACATGGTTCTCAAATACCGGACCCAGGAAGTATTAAACATCAGGGTATCGACGATATTATTATTCCGATAGATTTCAAAACGTACGGTCCTATTCGCGATATTCAGTTGTTCATGTTCATCAAAGAAATCAAATGTAGAGCGTTGATTATATTCGACTGTTGCCACAGCGGCACAATTTGTAATTTGCAGTGGGCATTCGAGTATTTATCTCCAACACAATATACTCGTAAAATGGTGGACGACGTGGTCATTGAAAATCCAAACATATTCATGTTTAGTGGCTGCAAAGATGATCAAGAGAGTTCAGACACGTATAATATACTGTTGAAACAGTCGGTTGGAGCTTTCACGAACGCCTTCATTGAATGTTTGCGCAAGTATCATCACACCATAGATATTATGTTGTTGTACAGAGAAATATGTCGCTACTTGGAAATACGGGGGTATACCCAACGACCCGTGTTCTCTTCATCTTCTATGAACCCGTCTTACGAATTGCATCGTGAAAATGACGCGGTTATAGCGACGGACACCATATTTCATCACATAACAGAAATATTGAAGACAATTCCGTTTGATTTGGTTGAATAATTACATGACGGATGAATGAATAACATGTCATGTAATTATTGTTTTGTCGGTTCTAATAGCTCGAGGAATTGGGGCGGTTGTTCTGTTTCAAATATTCGTCGGTGGACATTTCGCGGGTGGAAGTGCCTCCGCGTGTCCACCCCGAGTTTTCTTCGATAGTGAATGTTGGGTTGCTCACACGTTCGGTCATATGATCGTCTAAAATAAGCATAGAATAGTCGGTGAAAGATTGCTCCATAATAGTGGAAACGCTCTTCTTCTCGCTAACCGGTTCTCCGTAAAGGAGTTGCGTCTCCACAGTCGGATCGCATGAACCACGTCCTAAATAAGGAATTGTTAAGAAAGGGCGGGGGACCAACACTAATTTTTCGAGAGAGCGTTGGTTTTGTTCTTCGTTAATCCAAAGACTGGAATCCACTTCGACAGCAGTGCTGGCAAGACCTTTTCCTAAAAATGTGCTGTTGAACATAACAGTTGGTTGTTGGGTGGCAAATTTGACGTGGTCATCACTGACTTTATCACTAAAATAATTGGATAATGTATAATTAGCGAAACGGGTATTATAAACATTCTGTTGGGTTTGATCGGTTGTGTCATAACTAGTACTTCCTAAATTATTGAAATTATATGATCCAATGGTAGCGGTAGTCATTTATACTTTATACTATACACACAGAGAATGATTTTCAGAATGAATTGGAAATAAAATAAAAAATATTAATAAATTGAGTAATTCGACTTATTTCTAGCACAGGCGAATAAATTACCCTCTTTACAGGATACCATACTACCGTAACAGAATTCGGCAAATGATGTTTGATCATTCGGAATAGTGGTGCTCGGATTAGAAACAAACTGTCGCAACGATTGTTCGAATTCCAATTCTTCTCCTAAATCTTTGTAGAGTTTTTTGGTTATATCTGGTTGATCACTATTTATTTCGTTAATCATTCTTTTCGTTTCCGTCTTTATTTCTTCATTTATTTTGTCGTTGAATGCGGGAGGAGCCGGTTTTTTGTTGGGGTTATAATCGTAATCTGTGAGTAAAACATTGGAAAACGGATTGTTGGAAGTCGGGTTCATAAATACACCGGCCTTGTTTATAGGTAATCCATTGTCTCTCAATGTCTCGTTTGCCTGGTTTTTAAAGTTCTCTCTGTCCTGGTTTTTAAAGCTCTCTTTTTTATGATAATAATACATGAGAAAGACTGCAAAGAGTGTAATTATCCCAACAAGAATGGTTCTAATGTTTCTGGAAATCAAGAAGCCGAAAACGGAGAGCAGAACCACGGTTCTCGAAACAGCGTTCAATTTTTGTTCATAGGTCATTGTTTCGATCGGGAAGAATTCCAGGATGAAATTGCCGTCGAAAAGCACATTGGGATTGTTTATCCAAAACGGAATTTCGGGGGTTTTTACTTCGGGGGTCACCTCAGGTGTGACAACGGGCGGCGTTGTTTCTGTCGATACATTGGTACTTGTCTCATCCGATGATTTATCTGTTATTTTATCTGTAATTGTTTCTGATTTCAATGCCATTATTATATTATTACAAGATTTAATTCTAGATAATATTTTCTAAATTATCAATCATTTCGTTTGACAAAAGTAATAGAATATACAATTCTTCTTTTGTCGATTTTTTCAGATATTCTAACTCTAAATAATCGAGTTTCTTATAATTCTTTATTTTATCCACAATCTTATACAAGATATCGGATTTCATAATTATTCCAGAGGTTATTTGTTCATTTACCATGATTTCGCATTTTTTAAGTTTTTTATCACTGTTGCACTTAGAAGCTTTGAATACTCTATCATTTTCGTAATATGGCACTATTTTTGCATTTAGTTTAGCGATCAAATTGTAAAAACACGACGGGTTTTTCATATAATATTTCTACATATAATATAAAATAAAAAAAATCTGGTTATTTTTATGACCATAAATGATGTCATTGTATTTTACATCATTAATTACTGACGGGTTTTTTCAGACAACTATCTTCGATTTGGAAGGTTTCGCATTTCGTTGTAACAGGTACAATCTTAAGAATGCATTTCGATTTTTCGCCAATGAGCGGTTCGGTGCAACCGTTTTCGCCCTTTTTTTTCTTGATGGTTTTATTCGGAAGTCTACACCATTGCGCGTTTGAAACGCGCATTCGGTGGCCCCGTCGACACTCAAAACCTGCCCCTTTAGGGGCGTTTTCAGTGTGCAAAGGTGCACACCTCGCACGAAAGTTTTCGTAGCGAATTTTGACGTCTTCGTAGGTCAACCCGGATTTTTTATTCAACATGTCATTAATCAATTCGTGTAATTTATAAACGTACAATGAAAAAGTGTCGCGCGATTTCATATCAGACATTCGCAAAGGGAGTTTCTTAAAATTATTCAATAAATTACTCCTACATTTTCCGCAAGGGAGAACATTTTTAAGGTTCAAAATAAACGCGCGATAATGTATTTTGTCTTGTCTAGATGGCTCTACAGGATAATTGAATGACATGACGTGTAGAAAATGCCAAATACCTGGACCCCACACGGTAGTAAGCATTCCGTCTTTACTTTTAAAATGGGTTTCTGAGAAAACATTCTTCTGCTTCTTCAGCGTTTTGTTTTTCACCATACGAATACTATATTATACACACATTTTTATGTGCACTAAAAAATCACTAAAAATGTTTGTTTAGGACAAAAATCTCGTATTTTTGTAAGGATTAAAATCTGCAAAGATGTTATAATGACGAATTTGATAAACGTACTGTATAATTACGCGAAGCCCCATTTCCGCAAAATGATCATCGTACTTTCTGTAATTATTTTCGGTTACTTTGCGTATTATGGATACAGGAAGTTCTATCTTCGAAAATACTCGGAAGGCATGGATGTCGCAAATGCTAATCGACGATCAAATACTGTAAAGGTGTATTTCTTCCACGCAGACTGGTGTCCTCACTGCAAGAAAGCACAGCCTGAATGGGATTTATTCATGAATAATTACAACGGAACCGAAGTAAATGGTTACAAAGTTGAATGTGTTGATGTTAACTGTACTACGGAAACCCCTACAGAAAAGGAATTGATGAATGAATTCAAGATCGAATCGTTTCCCACGATAAAAATGGTCAAGGACGACAAAACGATAGAGTTCGAGAGTAAAATCAAAACGTCGACGCTGGAGAAATTCGTGGAAACCATGTTGAATTAGCCCATTATAATTCTTCAACGGTATAGACCGACGCCGCCAATGCCGCGATTTTTTCTAGAAATTCTTTAGACAATTCAACACCTTCTTCGATCAATTTAATTCTCTCTTCCATACTATTCGCTACGTCAGAAATCAACTGAATAGTAGTTTCCTTCATAGAAATTCGGATTTCATGTGTTATCTTTTCGTTTGGAACATTTAATAGACGTTTGTGGGTTTTATTGACTAAATAAATGATAAAATCAAAAATGGAGTGTTCTTGTAAAACCGGGGTTATATAATCTCGGTATCCGCGAATTCCTAAAACTTCGTCAGCGGACGCGCCATTTTTTATACAGTAATCTACAGGATAATTCATTAATATTCCGCCGTCTACATAACACTGTTGTTCTTTGAAATGCGGTGAAAAGATAAGAGGAATTGCACAAGACGAGTAAACCGCGTCGATAACTTTCCAATCAGGATGTGTTTTATGTGAAACGTCAACGATATGAAATTGGTTTACTTCTATGACAAAAATATGCATTTCGATGTTGGTTATTTCGAAAAATTCTTTCATAGTAACATCTATAGAAATATCTTTACCACTGAATAATGGCGAAAATATTTCGACAAACATCTTGTGGTTAAAAAACCCCTTTGTATGGAATACATCCAAAATAGTGGACATGTTGATTTTAAACACGTTTTTCCATGGTCGGTTTATGAAATAATTGTCTAAAATATCCCAATCATATTTCAACGCTAAAATGGTTGCCACTAAAGATCCCACGGAGGTACCGTATATAGTTTCAATGTTTTCGATATTCCAAAAACCCGACAGGTTTAAGTTCTTCAACACTCCGTAAAAACAAAGACCCGTGACGCCTCCTCCGGAACAGACGATATGTTTAATTTTTGTAGGGGTAGGCAGTGGGTTTTCCTCAACAGGCGTCTCTGCATCTGCTTTTACATCCAGGTTTTCATCTGTCTTTACGACCACCAGACTTTCATCTTTGTCTTCCATTTCGTAATTGTAGTATCACGTATCTTTTTTCTATATTTTTTCTACTAAATATACAAAACCCAAAAGAAGGAAACCACGAAAAATGTCCTGTTTTTTGTTTACCGACGATAATGAGGAAAACCGAAAAATAAACATTGATGATTTGTACGAAAAGAAGAAACAGAAGGATCTGAAACAATTGACCATTTTCAACAAGATACTCAATCGTATACATAAAAGAATAAACCACACTTCGCGTAACAAGGTAAATGATAGACACATATGGTTCACTGTTCCGGAATATATTTTCGGTGAACCAATTTACGACAAGGGTGATTGCACCGGTTATTTAGTGATGAAACTGGAAGACAACGGATTTTTTGTCAGATATATTCATCCAAACACCCTCTTCGTTTCTTGGGAGAATTTCATCCCTTCTTATGTGAGAACGGAGATTAAAAAGAAAACCGGGATTGTTTTAGACGAAAAGGGGAACGTCATTGAAACTGTTGAGAACTCATCCGATCAGGATCCCAACACGAAAATATTGAACGATAAACAAAATCCTGCTGCTCCAAAATCCGCTTTAAAACAGTATAAATCAATCGACAATTATAAACCAACCGGCAACTTAGTTTATAATCAAGACATGTTCGAGAAATTGGAGAAAAAAATCGAGAAAAAATCCTAGTTCTTCCTGGTTCGGTTTTTCTTGCTCTTTCGTTTCTTGTTTTTTTTGCTGCGACCACCAATCGGAGATAATGTTCGAGACAAAACATCTGTTAAAATGGCGTTCATTTTACGAAACACCAAGTTTCGGTAAGCGTTTGCAATAGGAGGTAATTTTTCAAGAAATGTATTTCCAAATTTTCTGTTTATATTCTTCAATACCAAGTCTTCCAATTCGTTAAAGGTTTCAACATTCTCAAGACTATCATTATATTTGACTTCGGCGTCATCACTTAATTTTAAATATCCGTCCAATTCTAGTTTAGCATTTGCGCTAAATACATTTTTATTATTCAAAATGGAAATGCAAAAGTACCTCAAATTGTGTTCAATAACGTCTTGAGGATAATAAACGTAAAAATTCTTATTTGTTAAATCATGTATTTTATCCGCACAATCTTGAGATCTTGTGTTGAATTCATTATTCAACAAATTCTGTAAGAAATTCCTGTATTTATCGAAGATATATTTATCGTTGGATTCATCTACGGCTGCACTATTTACTTCTGCCGCCGATTGAGTAGGTGTATCGGTGGCCGCGGTATTCGGTATAAAATCGGAAATGGACATTTCGTCTCCCGTATCTTTAGGTGTAATTGGTTGATTGCTGTTCCGAACATTACTCTCGAGCAAATTTTTGGCTTTTTGAGAATAATTAGCGTACGCGTCTTTAATGGATAAATTCTTGGTAAAACTGGTGGAACCGAGGTTTTTGGAACCCAGGTTTTTAACACCTAAATTCTTTATAGCAGAAAGTTTAGGCAATTTTGAGAACACTTTGAGGAGAGCAGCCGGATTTGCTCCTCCAACCGTCTCGGTATTATTTTCTACACTTTGTTCGGTAAATCGAATATAACGCATGTCATCTGCCAACAGGCCATTTATTATATAAAGTAGATTTGACTGACAGGCACTTTTAAAACCCGCGAGCAAGCTTTCTACTTCTTCGTTTTTATTCATCTTACAGCAATACTTTTTATATACTTCCTCACAAAAATCGTGGTTTGCGTCGTCGTCTACATAGACCCTTAAGATTATTCTTTCGCTGCTACATTCTCTGCATTTAGCAATTGGTTCTTGAATATAGCCTCCCTTCTTAACCGGAGAATTTTCGCCTTTAACCCGATTTTTCTGTAAATAGAAAACCAAGTCATCTATAAATTCTCTTATTTCTTTTTCCGGAAACATTTTTTCAATATACGCGAGAATTGTTTTTGAATATTCATCGGTTTGTACACTTTTCAATAATTTATCGAAAAGTACATTTATTTTTAAATAATTATCTTTTATTTTATTCATCATTATTGTTTCATTTCTTGCGGCGGCAGTATCTGCAATGCCGTGTAATAAATCGCCGGTCATAAAACCGTTAGAAACACCCTGTAGCGCATTAAATCCGTATTCACCAATGACGTTTTTCGCTTGGTTTTCCAAGCCTTTAAATAGTGGTATTAGTTTTTCTAATTTATCTTTTGATAAAAACATTTTTAAATTCTTTAATGATAGCGGTACCTTCGGCATATTATGTTATCTCTTACAATAACATAATATAATATTTGTAATGGGGAATGCCTAATTATGTTTTTTGAGTAAAGTGTTCCAGTCGCAAAAAATTGATTTAGAGATACGTGTAAAACAACAGAAAGTATTCTTATTACATCATAACACATTCCAAAACAACATATCAAGATGGAATACCAAATACAAAAAAGTAAAAATATGCAAAAAACGAAGAAGAAGAAATCAATGAAATCCGCTGTTGATAAATCGCATCTGTGGAATATTTTCGACATTGATAGAAGGGATCTAGATCAGCGAAGTTTACTCAATGGTACCGAAGAACCTGAAACCGCGGCGGAAACTTCTCCTCTGGTTTGTGTTTACGAAAAAGAGAACGGTCTATGCAAATCGTGCAATTCAGTTATGATTATTATGGACGACGGTTTTCCGACTTGTGCAAACCAGGATTGTGGTGTTATAAATCGAGATACTTTAGACTATTCACCGGAATGGAGATTTCATACGGCGGAAGATAAGAACGCCACCGACCCAACCAGATGCGGCAATCCGATTAATCCGTTATTGGAAAAGTCGTCATTTGGCTGTAAAGTTCTATGCAACGCTAAATCTTCTTATGAAATGAAGAAAATTCGCAAGTGGACAGAATGGCAATCGATGCCACACAAGGAGAAATCTCTTTACGACGAATTCCAGTTTATCACTATAATGGCGCAAAACGCCGGCATTCCGAAGATTTTCATCGATCATGCGATGACCATTCACAAGGACATATCCGAACAAAAGATATTTAGGGGAATGAACCGCGACGGTATTAAATCGGCTTCCATATACATTTCGTGTCGACTAAACGGATGTCCCAGAACCGCCCAAGAAATTGCGGAAATATTCATGTTGGATAAAACGAGCGCAACCAATGGCTGTTCCATGGCGGTGAATATTTTACACAATATAGAAAGAAATATGGAACCACGAGAACAGGCCAATTTGGGAATTACTTTACCGAGTTCATTCATAGAAAGATATTGTAGTCGTCTAAATATGAATAATGAATTAACCCTTTTGTGCAAATTTGTAGCGAATAAAGTGGAAAAGAATAATATTATTACAGATAATATTCCGCATGCCATTGCTGGTGGCATTGTATATTTCATAGCCAGTAATTGTCATATGAATGTTACGAAACAGGATATCAAAAATATTTGCGGTATAAGTGACGTTACCATTAATAAATGTTTCAAAAAATTGGAAGCAATCAAAGAGATTTTATTGCCCAAATCGATTATCGAGAAATATTCGATTTAGGCAATAAAAATGTTTTTATTATATTATAAGATGGACGACAATGAAAATATTACGTATAATATCGAAACACCGACCCAATTGATTTCGGAAGAACATTTTTTTAGCAATGAACCGGTTATTGAGACACCCGCACCGGAAGAGAATATCGCCGAAATTACAAAAGAAGTCCCGGAACCCCAGATCGAAGAAGTTCCCACACACCATATTGAAGAAGTTCCTGTAGAAATCCCAACACACCATATTGAAGAAATCCCTGTAGAGGTCCAGGAACCCCATATCGAAGAAATCCCCACACATCATATCGAAGAAGTTCCTGTAGAAATCCCAACACATCATATTGAAGAAATCCCTGTAGAGGTCCAGGAACCCCCGGTCGAAGAAATCCCCACACATCATATCGAAGAAGTTCCTGTAGAGGTCCCGGAACCCCAGATCGAAGAAGTCCCCACACACCATATTGAAGAAGTTCCTGTAGAGGTCCCGGAACCCCAGGTCGAAGAAATCCCCACACATCATATTGAAGAAGTTCATGTAGAAGTCTCGGAACCCCAGGTCGAAGAAGTTCATGTAGAAGTCTCGGAACCCCAGATCGAAGAAGTTCCTGTAGAAATCCCGGAACCTCAGATCGAAGAAGTTCCTGTAGAAATCCCTGTAGAAGTCCCTGTAGAAGTTCCTAAAGAAGTTCCTGTAGAGATCCCGACAGAAATCCATGTACCCGCACCCACACCAAAAATACCAGAACTCGTCTTTATTATTCCTTATCGAGACAGAGAACAACATCTCACATTTTTCAAAAATCATATGAATTATGTATTAGAAGACATGGAACCATCATCATACAGAATTCTTTATATTCATCAAACCGATAAAAGAGATTTCAATCGAGGCGCATTGAAAAACATCGGATTTCTGGTATTAAAGGAAATGTATCCCAACGATTATCATAACATAACATTGGTTTTCAACGACATTGACACGATGCCGTTTACTAAAAACTTTATAAATTACCAAACAAATCACGGAACCGTAAAACACTTTTACGGATACAAATTTGCTTTAGGCGGAATTGTTTCAATAAAAGCCTCTGATTTTGAAAAAACAAGGGGGTTCCCCAATTTATGGACGTGGGGATTTGAAGACAACGAATTACAAAGACGTGTAAATGCAGCAAACCTAATTATAGACAGAAACGAATTTTATCCCATTATGGATAAGAATATTCTACAGCTAAAGGATGGTCTCGAAAGAGCTGTAAATCGCGACGAATTCGATAGATATTTATGCAATACCATCGAAGGATTTTCTTCCATTAAAAACTTGGAATACAATATCGACGACAACACCGGGTTTGTGAATGTAACCAGGTTCTCAACACTAGTAGAAAATAAACCAGAAACAAATATAATTCATAATATACGCGACGGAAACCAGCCGTTCAAGCAACAGCCAAAACCGGCGAGACGCGGCGGTTCCATGAAAATGTTGATGTTATAACAGAATGCATTATTACGACCGGTATAATTTGTAGGTAATACCGATTTCATCATTCGTTTCCCAAACACCGGATATCTTCATGACAAACGAAACAGTCGTGTTGGGCTCTATAACCGGGTTTTTATTGTCTTGTACACAAAAAATCTTTACGAACCCGCTGTACATTTGTTTCGACAATGAATTATTTATTTTTTTATTACAGTTATTCATTCTTTTATACTGTTCTAGTATTGACAATTCAACACCTGTAAATTCCTGTACGGTTTTAATATTTATTTTGTTATATACTTGAAATAACGCATATATTTTATTCGGGTTCTCATTTATTTTCTGTATTTCCAATGGAAACTTGAAATAAATCCCGTTCATCAGAAATAATTCATTCGAATACATAATTTTAGTGAAAACTCCGTTGAAAACAATATTGGTCTTTTTTTCCAGAAAAAACACATTCTCTATCGAAAAATCGGAAATATTTAAAACCACGTTCATTGAATGTATACATTTTTTCTATTTAGATTTTTTACAATAATATGTATATAAGATGAGAACAAATATACATATTATTTTACTTTCATATAGTATAGTATGGCAAACTTATACAATATGAATAAACAAACTCTGATAAATGACGTACCTTTCGTATCGTGGAAAAATAAAGCATTTACACAAATAAGCAGCATCATCAAGAAAAACAAACCAACGGCAACACGCGGCAGCATTTTCTCGCCCAACCCTCTGAAAATATACAGAAGAGAAATTGCCGCCAATATGGATTTAAGCGGCTGTCACAGTTCCCGGGTTTCCACGAAAATCGACGAATTAGATCGTCCAAACGGTTCTCTTATATACAATTCAAATTTACCCAAACAAATGGTAGGCTCTAACAGTTACGTCGATTTGAAAATACCAAACAATAAAACCGAATTGCCAGGTTCGCTTTCCGCATGTACCGTTACCAAAAATACTACCGGTGCCTACGCATTTTCTCAAGCGCAGAATGCATTAAGGCGTGTTAGAAGTAGCGGAATGGTAAAGAAACAGTTTAGCCCAATGACGAATAAATCCTGTTATTATACAGATACAAAACAATACCTAACCAGCAGAAGTAAAACATTCAGCCAAAACCAATTCAGCTATTTCAGCACTGGAAATCCGCTGGCAACACCCGGTACCAATGCCGCTTCCGGAAACACTTACTACGCCAACGGCACCTCCGCCTGCGGCAATGGCAAAGTCGCCCCCGTGTATTTCAAACCGAGCAACCCACAGTTTTGCCAACAAGGCGGCGTTTCGTCGAGTTCTCTTACTAATAGGCTAAAATATGATACTGTTACAACATCCGCCAGTCAATGTAAAGTGGCATTAGGACCCGCTGCTGCAAACGCACTTGCATACGGTGTATCGGATCAGGCATACACTATAAAGAATAAATTGGGTTTCCCATTGAAGAAAACGCCGGTGATCAATAAATATACAGGAAAGATAAGAGTTGTCAATAAATACAGTATACCAAATATAGGCAGTTCCAGATCTTCCAGCAATTGCACTTCATAATGGAGGTATCGAATTGTATTCGATTTCGTATTTAATACACCAATTGATACATTTCTGAATATTAGTGTTGATTAATACATTGATTTTATCCTGTTTGTTTTTGTTCTCTATTAGAGACAACGTCTGTTGTATATTATCAATCTGTTTTTCCCCAAATATTGCATTATATTCTTCTAATTTTATTAAAAAAATATAAGAAATGGGACAAACCAAGAAACGATGGACGTGGTCTTCTACAGAAACCATTTTCACAAATGCCGAATGCAAGTAAGGATAAAAATCGGTGCTGTTGCCGTAAAGAAATCCTCTACAGATGATGTATTTCTCGGAATTCGCATAACGGCTCGTGTTGGGTTTTAAAATGTAGACCTTGTCGTAAAACGAAGATAACATATACATCAAGTCGACAGTATGTTGCATAAAACAGTCGAAGATTTTCAACACAAAACTTCCTCCCTTTTTTTGCATAGTTAATGTGAAACAAATCTGGGCGAATAATAGTTTAGCGATATTTATTTCTTGTTTGTTGAAATCCAGGGAAAAATCGAAGCCACCGTCGGCGGTAATAAAGTCCATCGACGAGCCGTATTTTTCGGTGCAATAGACGAAGTTCTCAACAGATAAAATATTGCCGGTATTATCTGCTCCGCATTCTATGAAAACGTTTTTGTTTTTTTTGAGAAACCCGGTGGATTTTTTCCATGCCGGAATATTCGCATCGGTTTGGTCTTCTAAGATGGTCATTCCGATATATGTATCTTCCGGGCATTTACGTGTATCGATGAAGGCTTCGATGAAGCCACCCGGGCCTTCGGCTAAATGGAAGGACTTCACCGGTCGGTCTCCGTAATATATGCTGAATGTATGAATAATCTCAATCATCTTGAAATAGGATCTGGACAGATACTTGTTTTTCGACACGCATTTTTTGTTGAATGGTACTGTCGTGTTTATGTATTCGTATGGATTTGTATATTTCTTGAAGACGTCCCATTCCTTCACCTGTTTATCGATCTTTTGTTTTATTTCGTATAAATAGGAAGATAGGGAGTTGGATACGATAACCGGAGGAGGGTCGGTGTTCAATTCGATTTGGATTTTTTTATATAATAAGATATCGGTTCTTGGAAATAAATAATAGGTCATGGATAAAAAAACAGTATAATTTCTATATTGTTTTTCGTGTCTAGTAAGTTTTGGGATCGGGTCTATCTTTCCGCAGTGGTTGGTTCAACTTCAACAGGTGATGTTTCTGCGATTGGAACGAAACTCTTGAGAACGACTTTTCGTTTCCTCGTTTTACGGACATTGGAAACCTTTGTCCGCGGCTCTGCGGCTTCGTCCACTTTCTTCTCTAAATCTTCTATATTGGTGTCCATATTGGTGTCTACATTGGTATCCACATTGGTGTCCACATTGGCGGCGATAATATTCTTTATTTTTTTCGCGTCTACGTTTCTCACTTTTTTGAATATGAAATATCGGTTCATGAAAGATATTCTGCGTTCTTCGTTGGACATGTAGGGCGCCTTCTTATAATTGGAAGCGGCTCTGCGATCCCGGTTAATTTCGCTCTGCATCTCTACAAACAATTCTTCAAACAGTGCGGTTCCGCGGGAAAGTCCCATGCTTTTCGCTTCTTCATCCGTAATGAGAACAAATCCGTAATCTTCCATAATTCGTTTCAGGTATTCGAAATTCACTAAATATTCTCGGAAAACCTGGTTGATACTTTCTTGATAAACATTGATGGGATAGCCTAAACTCAATTCGTCATCGGGAAATCCGGTTTCGTCATACAATTTGGTTATTTCAAAGATTTTGCGTCCGTCGTTCATGATGGTCATACTTTCTCCGTTTTCTTTTTTGCGCAACATATCAAACACGGTTTTGCCGTCGTAACAGGTGGCTATGAAATGCCCCTGGATTTTAGTACATTCCGCCAAATTTTTCATGAATTGATGAAACACGATTTTGTTTTCGAAGAAATAATGGAGCGCGAACTGACACGAACTGATATTGAAACCGGGTTCAGCCACGCCGTACTGTTGATACACCCCTTTCCCCAAAAGCGTCACGTCTTTGGGTCCTACACCAAAAACGGCTCTGGCGATTTGTTTATCCTTTTCTGTTGAGAATGCATTGCCGTCGCGAATATCCAATTTACTGTCTCCGTTGACAAAGAGCGCGCCGAATATTCTAGGATATTTCTTATACGAATTCAGGTAACGCGCACACGCCCCGTCTATTTTATTGTGAATATTATCCTTGGAAATATCGACACCAAAGACAAATCCCAGTTTCGCGGAAATCCATTTAGACATATCCCCCGCTTTTCCGACGGCGTAGTCTATTAACGTATCTCCCATGTTCGCCACACCAACAATGAGTTTCTTCTTAACATAAAGATTATGGAAGTCGCGCATACCCTGGGTACTGCTTTCTTCGCCGGAACGATTGTAGTACACGTCTTCCGTGAAAAGCTGTTCGGGGATATTTTTGCCGGTAGAAACCATTTCTTCGGTGATGGGATTATGGATCGAATGCCAATTACTGTTGGCCACGCGGTAGGCATTGCCGTAATTCTTCTGTCCCGAATTCAGTTCCGCGGTCTTATCGTATCGCACTCTCAACGGAACCCATTTCCATCCGTCTTGGTTCGACATCACGTATTTGAATTCAACAATCATATTTTCCTCGAAATATTCGTTCTCTTCCGTAAGCATAAAGAGTTTACTGCCGTCTTCTTTCAACATAATATTCGTGAAACAGGCATTGGGATCATAGGGGTTCGTAGGCTGAAACGGAACCGGTTTATACATATCTTCGTTGGCGGCGTAACCGTTTTTATCGCTCGGCATTTCTGCATTGAGAATACTTTGGAAAGGATTGATATACCCGTCGTCGCGTTCATTGTATCCACACCTCAACACCAATGTTTTATACTGTATGACGTCTTGGACCCCGTCCATATTTCGTCCATCTTGCATTACGTGATGCACCTCGTCTTTGCCGGTTTTGTCTCGTTTCATAGTGACCAAGAAATCGACAGTGTTGAATTCGGGCGGTTTCCATTTCAACGAGTGTTTCCACGTCGTCTTGTATACTGGACCCGGTGGACCTCCCACTCGCGCCGCACCAACCGCCATATGTGACGGTGTGAATATCAATCCGTCCGTCTCGTATTCCAGGGAACCCTCGTTTTTCTTGGAGAGGATTTCGGAACAGCCGTCGAAAATACTGAATTTTTCGCTGGTACTGTAGAATTTCTTGCACTGAACGCGAAAATCCGTGGCCTTTTTATCCATGACCGCCACAGGTTTTATAAGATCAATGAAGCAATCCAAGAGAGGCAGACGATACTTAAGAACAATATCCACACTGTTGCATTTCATCTGAATTTTAGCCTGTTCTTTCGTCGGTGTCGCCGCTCGAATGATCGGTTCCTGCACCGAAGTTTCTCCGGTGGGAGGAATGAAGGGGAATTCACGGACGGAAATTCCGTTTATGTAGTAAATATCGAACGCGGCGTACAAATTTATCACGCCACCTTTTCGGTCGAACTTTATATGTTCTCCGTCAAGTAAACTGTGGAATATCGTTTTTTCGGCGGTTCTGGTTCCAGTGAAAATGACGTTCATGTTGGTATCAATCATGTATATTTTACCCTCTCGGTTTATATAAAGCAGTTTGCGTTCTCCGTCGGCCTTATCTGTAACAGTAAAATCTTCGCGAACATTCACAACCACGCTATCTTCATTAACCGGCTGTATATTTTCCAACTGTAAAGTCAAGGAACTCGGGCCGATGAAATCCTTGGTTTTCACGTAACGTTGAACATATTCTTCTCCGTGAATGAGACGCATATATGACTGTAGAGTATCCTCCTTTTCCGCGTAAGAAATGGGAAACTTCGTCATTTGCAGTCCACTCAGTATGATCATAATACAACTGCGAACCGCTTTCAATAATGCGTCCGGTGTTGAAAACGGGGATCCCTTCCCAACACGACTATTATCCAATTCTAACTCGACTTCGTAGCTTTCCATATTCTGAAAAACGTTTGCCTCTTGGATAGTATATTTAGGCATCTGTACATTGTTGGTTTTTACAGAACTCTTGATTATACTCAAATCGGCAAATACTGGGTAATCGGGGTGCGAAAAACGGACACGATTGAGAACACGAAACGTTTTCAAACTGTCGGACCAATTATCGATGATTGAACGCGCGACTTGGGATTGAACACTGAAGTCCTGTTCCATTTGATAAGAAACGCGGAAATTGAAGTCTTCCATGTCTACACCTTGAATGGGTTCCCCCGATTTCGTTCTCGCCGTCGTTTTCTGCGTGAATTTCATTTTGTTGTAAGACGTGGAAGGCATGTCGAGGATTTTCTGAATACTGTTCGTTTTGCAATATTCTTGGATCATATCGGTACCGACGATTTCCGCTCGAATATTGGACATTTTCGTTTGTCCCGATCGTTTATCGATATATTCACTGTTAATTCTCAACAGTTGCAATCCGTCGATATTCTCCGATTTAAATCCGCAAACGGTCAATTGTTTCACTACGTTATCGAAATCGATTTTTGAAATGGGACGCGCAATCTTTTTATTTGTGCCGAACCGAATTTCCAACTCGCTATTTTGATTATTCGTTTTCAAATATGGATTGCTATCTAAATATAGTTTGACCATATTTTCGAATTTTTGTTTTTTCTCTTTATGAATAGCGATTTTTTCATCGTCCTTCTTCTGTTCCATTATATAATGGAAACATATATTATTTCTATATTATTTCAATTTTCTATTGCTTACCAATCCCATCGAATTGCATTATATACCAAGTCGTAGAGTTCGTTCTTTTTGTGTTTCTTCTGTGAAATGTCGATCCCTATCTTCGCTGCCCAGATTTCTAATTCTGCAACTTTATATGCAGACGCCGGTTTCATCGGTCTTTGGTAATTTTCTAAACATATCTTGGTCGATTTCAGATCTACGATTTCTTGTTGCGAAATGGGGTCAGTCTTTATATGATATTTGGATGACGCGTCTCGTTTTATCAGGAATGTGGGTGTTTCGGTCTCGGTGGTATCCGCGAGAAATTCCAACAGCAATCTATCGGTTTTATCCAACATGATGATATTTATGCGAAAACAAGATATGATAGCGAGGAGACATTGAATACTGGTATCTTTCTGGTTGACGAGGAGATCCGACAATATTTCTTGTGTTGCGACTTTTGTGATTTTATAATTCGTGTTTTTCAAGGCGGTCGGATTAGACTTTAGGAATTCCGCGACCTTTGATTTCGTTTCTAATTCTTTCAGTCCGTAATTTCTTTCAATAATCTCATAATCATTGTAGCCGTAATGAGCAATGTATAAGCACCAAAACAGCGTGTCTTTTTGACGAAACGGCAAGAAAAAAGGATTGGCGGCTTCTTTTTCCGAGATTTTCTCGCCGCCTCGTTGTTGTTGCGGCGGCGGAGGGGGGGCAATATCGATTTCTGTTGTAGGTGGCAGCGGCGTTACGATTTTCCAGGGTTCCGTCGACTGTTGGCTATTTTTCATGGTCATCATGTATTTTTCTAAATTATTCAACAGATCATCCAATACTATTTCTTTATTGGAAAAAAATAGTATTTTATTACAGAATGTAGACATGTTAAGAGTTCTGGTTGTATAGTAATAGAGAGTTGTCTTTATTCTCTTTTTCCGCGAAAAAGGAGTTTTCATATTGTATCTTCTGGCTCTCAACCGTTTTTATCATTTCTTCTTGATCCAAAATATAATCCATGAAATTCTTTATTTCTTCGATTGTATTTTCCGACAAAAAAGATAGGTTGACATAAACCCCACTTTTGTTCTCGTTTAATTTACATTTATTTTTCGACAGAATTTTCAAGATTTCTATTTGATGCGACTTCTCCATCAGTTCAATTTTATTCTTGAGTATTTCTAAATATTCGATCTGGTCAACACTAATGTTTGTGGTTGGAGTCGTCCCGATTTCATAACTTACTTCCATATATACATGTAGAGAGGCAATTTTTTATATTTTTTTCTGTTATATTATTATTTGGTGTTGCGATTGTCTTCGAGTAGCTTTGCGATAATGCAAATATGTGGATCATTGAGTTCAAATCGAACGCCGATTACCTTGACCAATATTTTCTGGCCTTCTTTGATTTCCGAGAACAAATGATCCTTGTAATGATGATCTCTCGCCACGAATACTATAATAGGAACATTGCCGTTTTTGTCGATAACTTCGGCGTGTACACCGGCTTTAGTTATAGTGCGCGTGTTGCATTCGACCAACATGCCTTCGACCGGATAACATAACATGCATTCAAATACGGTTTGGAATTCGATCCTTTCTCCGTTGACGGATCCGCTAGAATAGCTGAGAACCTTGACACTTCCGGTTTGGATAATACCCTCCTTTATGCATTTACCCTCGGTGTTTTGTGATATCTTTTTTTCTAAATTTTGTTTTATGTGTTTCCCGATTTCATTGATGGATAGTATGACTTTTTTCTTTAGCACGGATGGAATATAAACCCCGTAAATCTTCTGTTCGGTGGTTTTAGGGGGGCGCATTGTTACTGTTGACATAATAATATGATATATAAGGCTATATTTTTCATATCAATTTTTTGACAGCTACTAAATGGTAGAAGGAAATACGTTACGGTCTTGAAAAATAATACCCCTATGTCCCTTTATATAACTTTCTAAATCATATCTTACGACATTTGCTGGAGATATCTTAGTATATTCTTCCAATATAACATCCATAAAATCACTTTTTACGTTTGTAATTTCTACAAAGTCCAGAATTTCAGCGACACCCTTTTTTGAAAATGCTATAGCGTGAGCTCCTCTTACTTGTCCTTTTACTATAGCTATGGGATGGCCATTTATTTTTTCTGAATTATATTCAACAGTATAATGATCATACATACAAACACCCAAGTAAAATATTTTTGACGATATTTTTTCATATTCAATAATTTCATCTATGGTAATTTTTTCTAAAATATTAATATCGTCTTCAAAGACATACCCCCATTCATGATCACCTTGTAAAATCAACTCGTACATTTTAATCATACTAATCTTATTCGACAATACCTTATTTTCATTCGGAATGAATTTGAAAAAAATTACGTTGAAACCGATGTTTTCTAGAACTTTTTTGCTGCTTTGTGCACGTTCGGATTGTGTATTGCCGGTAAGTAAATAACAATTTCGCATTGTTATACACTATACATACTGGAAATTATTTTATTTTGTAAATCAGACGTGCCACTTCCAATATTCAATAGGCTACATCAATTCGGATTTTATCCATACGTTTTGATGTCCTTCTAATATTTTAGTAAAATTCTTTTCAATTAATTTATTTTTAATTTTATCATAATTACATTTTTCAGGATAATCTGCTTCAAATATAAGTAATCTTAAATTATCATATAAATTCGGATTTTCATCAAAAAATACTTCTAAAAATCCTTCACAATCTGCTACAAGAACATTAAATTGTAAATTGTATTTATTTGTTATTTCATCTAAAGAATATGACGGTATTTTTGTGTCATTGTTTTCTATAAAAGTAGAACCGTAACCATTACAATCGTGTAAATTAGTCAAATCGAGTTTTTTATTGCTGATAAATCCATTAACAATATTAAACCCGCAATTGTTATTATTTTTATTTTGCTCTAAAGCATTCCATACTCTATCGTCGGGTTCTACTACAACATGATTATTTTTATTATTTAATTTAGAATTAATTATACATGAAACAGAACCATAACGAGCACCTAATTCTAAAACAACATCATTTTCTAAAACATACTCATTGGCTAAATCTTGTTCGTGTTTCTCTACATGTTCTGTATCAACTTTATTTCCGTATAAATCTATAATCTTCATTATGTTATAGAATATATTCATATTTTTATTTTTATGGATAAAACGAGTAAATTTGTACAATAAAATGTATACATTTACTATAAATGAATTATATTTATCCGAACCGCATTGATAACTTAAGTATATATGATATACTTCATAATGACAACAATGAACTTATCATAGTTACCCCAGGTATATCAAATCCTCGTACCATTAAAAATATCTCAGATGAAAATAACGTATTAACATTTGAGTTACATGTATGTCCTCATAACCACACAATTATTTATAAGTTAAATGATATCGAATACAATAAAAAAATAAAATTAATGGTTAATGATTTGATTGTAGAAACACATGTCAATAAGTACCCTAGTTTTACAGATGAAATTATATTTTCAACTCTCGTTAAAGATGAAGATGCCTTTATGTTACCATGGATTGATTATCATCGAAAGTTAGGAGTTTCTAGATTTATTATTTATGATAACAGTACTAATTTTACATTATCCGATATATTAGACGAATATATCAAGAATAAAATAGTTGTACTGATAAAATGGGATCATCCATATGGAAATGGTTGCCAACAAACCGAACAAAATCATTCGATTTACGCTTTTAGAAGTAGTAAATATATCGGTCTTTTTGATGTTGATGAATACGTAAATCCAAAAGGTACATCAAATTTACATTCTTTATTTGAAAACATAATTGCAAAGGAAAATATAGATGTAAATGAAATAGGCGGTTTTACATTATTTTGTAAAAGTTTTTTTAATCCAAATAATCTAGACGTGAATAATGGACAATTTTTAAAAATATTTAATTGTGATGTTATAGCCCGTTATGACAAAAACTTTGTTTTACCTAAAAATGTAATTACCTATTCAGTCCATGCAATTACTTCAGGAAAACCAATGTATGATGTAAAAAAAGAATACGGATTTTTCAATCATTATATTTATTTAAATAAATCCCATAGAGGTAGAGATGTTACATCATTTACCGATGATAGTATACTATTTCATTTAGAAAATTAGTATACGTGTCCGCGTTTCAGCCGTTCCAGCCTTTGAAAAAATCCTTAATTTCTTCTCGAATTTGTTCTATGTAAAAAAATATTAGGTCGGAAAAGGACAGCAACAAGTTATATACAGAAAGACTGACCACCAGTTTTCTATCTAAATTCGTAAACGTCACGTTCTCTTTTCTCCAGGTATTAAACCTGTAAATTATATAAACGGAGATTAATACTTTCAACACATAATTTATCTGTAATAATAATTCGGGCTGTACGTCCAAGAAGCCAAACAGAAAGAGAACAAAATAGACCTTTGATATATGTCCGAATACGGTTACGATCCTCTCTTCCACGGAAAAATCGTTGCTTAGACCGAGAAATTTCAACAGATCCATTTTATTACTGTATATACTATAATCATTTATTTTTGTATTATGAAAACAATATAAATATTCGACATGTTTTCATAGTACAATGTCGGAATGCCAGATATGCAATGAGAAATATAACAGGTCCAATAGAAAACAGGTTCTCTGTTTATGTGAAAAGGAATGCTGTAGAATGTGCGCTAAAAGATATATCGAAACAAAGACGGAAGATGCGCACTGTATGTTCTGCAAGGTCAAGTGGAACCGTAAATTTCTACACAATAATTTCGAGAAGACTTATATTTCCACTGATTATAAAACAGC
>Ga0114962_10000565_pt1 | contig 32969 bp, 40 predicted proteins | sample C_130820_MF_Meta_FD_87017 | JGI IMG/M metagenome (GOLD analysis project Ga0114962, IMG submission 87017) | Freshwater microbial communities from Lake Croche, Canada to study carbon cycling - C_130820_MF_MetaG | ecosystem: Environmental > Aquatic > Freshwater > Lake | place: Lake Croche, Canada...
AACTTTTACAGACGATGTAATATGTTTATTAAAAGAGAAGTTTGAGAAATTTATAGAGATTTCTAAACCTAGTTATAATAAAGACATATATGACCAAGTAAGAGGAAAAGAAAAATAATTTGAAGAGGTAAAGAAAATCATGGCATATATGAAAATCAATAAAAAAGAAGTTCCAAATTGGTTAATTCAATTATATTATTCCAAAAGGAATGAACATTCTATTGCTAATAAGCCAATGAAAGTTTTAAGTAAAATAGAATTAAGAACTATTAATCAAAAAGGTAGTCTACAATTAAATAAAATCAAATGAAAAAGCTAATCATCACCACAATTACATTCGCACTCCTTACTCAGATAACTCACGCATCTGAGGTGTTCTACTCCATTAGTAGGCTTACTACATTAGACTACATTGTCTCTTGGATTTTCGCAATCAGCCTTGAGATGAGTATATTAATATTTACCCTTATAGGAAAGAGGAATACAGCTATATTCTTCGCTTGTGTGTCTTGGACAATCAACCTACTATATTACTGGTTCTCCTTTGGATTCACTCAGAAGTTTGTGGCAATGAATGTTATATCCTTAATTATTCCATTGACAATATATTTTTATTCTGAACTAATTCAATTAAATAAAAGAAAAAATATCCTAAAGTAAGGTTATAGCCTGATAAAACACAAATTCGGAAATTCCGAACACCCACAAAAATAGAAATAATGAAAGAACCAAATAGAGAGCGTAAGAATGAAATCAAGTATTCTGTTGTACTTAACGAAGAGCAAAAGGAAGCTAGAAAATTAATTATAGAGAATCAGATTGTCGTCGTCACAGGCAGGGCAGGTTCAGGAAAGAGTCTAGTGTGTGCATTAGCGGCATTAGATTTCTTAAACAAGAAACAATGTAACCACATCTTTATCACCCGTGCTACTATTGAGGTGGGTAATTCATTAGGTTATCTTCCCGGAAGTCTTGATGACAAGTTTAACCCTTACCTAGAAGCATTTCAAGAAAATTTGGTTAAGTGTGCTGACAAGATTAAGATACAAGCAATGGTAAAGGATGAGAAGATTGTCGCATATCCTGTGCAGTTTATTCGTGGTAAAACTATTGACGATATCTTAGTGGTAGAAGAGGCACAAAATCTAACAAAAGCCGAAATGCTTGCTATTCTAACACGTCTTGGTAAAACAGGAAAGATTATTGTCAATGGCGACAACGAACAAAAGGACATCAAGGATAGCTACAACGGACTTAATTTTGCAATTGACTTATCTAAAAAGATTGACGAAATCAAATGGATTAAGTTAAAAGAAAACCATCGTAGTGATATTGTTGGAAAAATTTTAGATTTTGAGTATAATAACTGATAGCAATGGAAAATAATATAAAAGCACAACATTGGATTCTTAAATGGATGGATGATAATCCAAATCACACAAAAGAAGAAGCATTAATTGCATTAAAAAAAGCTAAAGAAATGGAAACTAAACAAACGGCAGTGGACTATATTGTTAATGTAGTTAATAGTTGCATTGCTCCCGATTACATTCCAAATGAAATAGTAAAGCAAGCCAAACAAATGGAGAAAGAGCAGATAATGAAAGCAATAGAAATGTATTATCCACATTCTGGAAGAACAAGGGCATCAGAAAAATATTACAAAGAAACTTATAAACAACAAGAAGATGAGCAATAAAGAATTTGTTACATACAAGCAAGCATTAGCCTTAAAGGAATTAGGGTTTGATGAAATGTGTTTTGGAGGATACGACAAAAAAGATAATGTATTATTAGTAGGATACGATACTTATGCTTACGAACATTTTAATAGAGATTTTTATATTCCTGCCCCACTTAAACAACAAGTATTTAGATGGTTTAGGGAGAAGTATAGTTCTCAATGTGATATTTGGCAATATGAAGATGATTTATCTTTTGCATTTTCAGTAAAAATAAATTTTAAACGTATTGATGCTGAAATAGGTTTTAATACCTACGAAGAAGCAGAGAATGCTTGTATAGATAAACTTATAGAATTAATTAAACAACAATTTATTAAATAATGGACATAACTAAATGTAAGGGGTACAATTGTCCCATAAAAGAGGACTGTTACCGCTACACCGCCAAGGCAGATGATATATGCCAAGCCTACTTTAGCGAATCACCTATTGCTGATAACAAGTGCGATATGTACTGGGGCAAGCAAGCGACTTCTATTTGGAATCAATTAAAGGACATAACTAAAGTTATTAAACCAAAGAAATAATGACAACTAAAAAAACAAAATTAACCCTGTCGACAAACGACACCACAATGTCAATCGAATTTGACAATTGGGATGTGGATTTAGACCAATACTTTCAAGCTTTTAAAGCTTTACTAGTTGGATCAACTTATTGCGAAAAGCAAATAAATGATTGGATTATAGACGAGGCGGAGATACTATCTGAAGATAACGATATGCCTAAGAGTAATTTATTCCCATAACATTAAAGATGTTTTACAAAACGATGGCTATTTGTAAATTATGATGATGGTAAATTCCAACTTTAATTGGGGTCTTGCCATATAATGAGGGTAAAATCCAACATTTGGTGTCACAAAGTAAGGGGTATAAATTAATATAAATCAAATGAAGAAAATTAAATTAATGCATTACAGATTAGATGACGAGGTCTGCGTTGTGGACTACAACGATTTAAAAGTTTCCTACTATGGAAAGAACGGACATCACTACAACTTATTAGGAGCAGTGAGCGATAGAATAGAAGCTTTTTTGATGAGAAGGAAATGGAATAAGATTACAGCAACTACCTTTGCAAAACTAAAAGAAGAACTATATGTCGAACAAACTAATTAATGCAAAAAGAATCATCTGGTACAAATCTAAAGACACTATATGCTATAGGTTTTTTGGTTGGGGAATTTACGGGATTAACACTAAAGCTAGCTGGATCCCATTTTCAATCAAGCATGGATTTAGAAAGTTACCAATTATTAAAGGATATTACATTGAATTCATGATACCGTTATGGCTCCAGAAAATAAAGAATCGTATTACAGCCAAGCTATCACTTGGGGAGAAAAATACTTATGTGAGAATAAAGAAGCGCAATCCTTTAAAGTAAAGCTAGGCGAAACAATACTAGACGATTTAGTTTTTGTATCTGTCCAGGTTGAAAGAATTAAACATAATGTAGGAAGAGAAAAACAAGGGGCATATAATAGGCTCCGGGAATTTAAACAATTCTACGAAAAGATTAAGGCAAATAGTTTGCTTGATAAACTAATTTAATTACCTTTGTGCCATCAAATCAAACATTCAATGAATAAATTACAACAAATCTTAGAGAACTTCCCGGACGAAGATTTTATAATTGTAGACGGGTATGATAATGCAGTAATAGGCGTTGATACAAATAGCACCCCTATGCGATTAGTATATTCTGTTAGCGAGATGATTCAATGTTTAGTAGATGAAGGGATGACTGAAGATGATGCAATTGATCACTACGAATATAACACCGTTAGATCTTTGCCATATGTTGAAAATGCTCCGATACTTGTTAATACAGATTTCTTTTAAGTAATGCACCACAAGAAAGATAAGTTAGATTGTCCTTGGTGTGGGCATATGTATGATGAGGAATTTGCGGAAGCAAATATTGCCAAGACAATTAAATGTATCGAATGTGAATATTCTTTTAGAGTAAAATTAAATAAGTCTACCTATATATCACTTAATAGAAGATTAGATAATACGGTATTAGTATCTAGAAAGATACAACTTAAAAAAGATAAAGAATATTTCGATAAAATAACTAAGCAATACATTAAAGAACTTTTAGGTAAACAGAATCAAGAATTATTTGATGCGGTATTTACGAAAGGAAGATTTGAGTGGGTAAGGGAAGTTAGAAGTAAAGTTGTTTTTGAATATTATGTTATGGGGTTAACTGTAACTGAAATTAAATTATACTTCAAAAGCAATGGAGGGAAAATTAGGTTTGAAACAATTAAAAATTATATAAGTTAAATGAGAAGATCACTTACAGACAATGAGATTCGTAACATGGTATGTTACTATGCTAAATGCCAATCATTAAGAGATTTTATAGATGAAAAAGTTGTACCATCACAATTCCATTACCAAAAAGTTAAGCAATATACGAACCTTCTTGTAGGTGAGCTTGAAACTCAGGTTGATGTTATGATGAAGGCTAACGGAGGAGAGTCCCAATCAGACGTATTAGATCAATTTGTTAATGCGTCTATTCAGGCGGATTATTTATTTGATGTAGCATTAAAGCTTGAGAGGATTGATTACGATAAAAAAATAGAGTGCACAACTAAAATATCTGATATATTAAAAAGTTATGGAATCCAATAACGAAAACACCACAACATTTACCGACAGCATAGTATTTGATACGATCAAGGATATCGCAAATAGATCTGAAATAGGTTTATCAAAATATAATATGACTATGGATCGAGAAGATCTTATTGCATCTGATTGGGTTCAGCATGCGTATGAGGAAGCTTTAGATATGGCGCTATACTTAAAGCGTTTAAGAAAAGATATGCTTGCAATGGAGGAAGAGTTAAGAGCATTTAAAACTCAAGCGATGATTCAAAATAAATTAACTGAAGATGCTATAAAAAAAACTACTCTTACAACATCTGGCACAAAAGTTGTATATCATATTACACCAAAACCAAACGAAACTTACACCGATCTCGAAGATATAAAAATCAAGCGAGCCTGGCATTTTTGATTGATAGTGCCATATTTTTTTTGTTTAAAATTATTTAAAACTACTTGGCTTTGCTAGGTAGTTTTTTTTTATTGTAAATAATTTGCATTATAAATATTTTTAGTTACCTTTGCAGAGGTAATATTAATCAAATGAAAAGAAAAACATACAGTGATGTGCTCCGCCAGGCGGAGGCTATTGCGCAAAATCCTTTAAATAGGAACCGTAGGGGCGAATTTAACGAGCCTACTAAACGTAGAATAAGTAGATTGTCTTTAAAGATCGCTTATTTATCTCAATTTGAAATTAACAATTAAACCAAACAAATTTTAATCATGGCAAGAGCTGACGAGTACAAATCGAAAACAGAATCTCCAGTTAAAAAGTATTTATCTTGGAGTTCAAATGAAAAGTGTTTTACCTATTGGGATAAAGATTCTCAATCAAACAAAAAAATGGGAGTTCCATTTTCGTTTATCCATTTATCTGATATGTCTTGTATCAAAGGATGGCATGATGCATCTTCTTCAGGAATTTATTCCAATGAAGTTAAGAATACTACTAAGGAAGAATTAAATGTTCGTGCATTTAAAGGTGGGGATTTAATCAAGGGGTTGTATCGCGACATTAAAGAAAAAGTTAACGCCTTAGGAGGAGATTACCACGCAAGCATTTATGGTTTTGCAAATGGAGAGATTGTTAACATCTCGTTTAAGGGAGCTTCTTTGAAAGCTTGGAGTGATTTTGCTACAGAGTCTAGATCTTTATTTTTATCTAGCCAGATCGATGTGTCTGGAGCATTAGATGCAAAAAAGGGATCTGTCAAATATTCTGTTCCGGTTTTTGTAATAGGTGCTGGTATATCATTGTCAGTTAGTGAAGACGCTGAACGCGCTCATACGGTTTTATCAAACTATTTTTCTGCAAGAGTTATTTCTGCTGAATCACATCCATTAGAAGTCGTAGCTCAAGAAACTAATATTCCAAAGTTTGAAGATGCACCAGTTTTTGAAGACAATCCTTTACCTTTCTAATATGCAAGATTTAGTTCAATTAAAAGATAGCCCTTTATTAAATGCTAATAAAGATGAAATGAGTGGCATGGTTAGTTCTTATATTCAAGAACTAGCTATGCATGGGGGTAATCCTGTACTTGATTTGGCATTGTGCAAAAAGTACATATTCCTTCTTGAGGAATTATCTAAAAATTTAACTCCTTTTGCTGACGAAGAACTTAGTAAGTATGATAATTCCGAAGCAAAAATTGCCGGGGCGGAATTAAAGCGTGTGGAGTCTGGCGTTAAATATGATTACTCAAGCAATAAAGTTTGGGCAGAACAAAAATCTAAAGTAGAAGAAGAATCGGCTAAACTTAAAGACATTGAAGCTTTTACAAAAGGATTAAAGTCTAAGACTACAATCGTAGACGAGACTACCGGAGAAACATTTGAGTATTTCCCACCTGTAAAGTCTAGCACAACAACTGTTCGAGTAACAATTAAATAATTATAACATGAGCCATCAAGAAAAATTTAATAATTTTTGGGGTAATATTTATTTACAATTAGATTTAGCCCACAAGAATAAAATAGAATCAGCAAAGAATCGTTTTGCAAAAGAAAAAGAAAATGAGAAATATAATAAAAGAAATTAGAACTGAACTTGGGATGACTCAAAAGCAACTTTCCGAAAGTGCGGGATTTGCTACGGTTCAACAAATCTCTGGACTTGAAAATAATCAAAGGGGAGTTGGATTTAATTTGTTATCCAAAATAGTTCGAACACTTGTAGTTAATGGATACGACGCTTCTTTAGATGTAGTATTAACCATTAACAGAAAGAAAATAAGAATACATTGACAAATCCTAGTAATCTAAAACCAGCCGAAAGGGCAGAGGCGATAATAAAAATCTGTTTCTATGGAGACAAGTTTTCTATCGCCTCTTATTTTTTAAATGAGCTAGCGAACAATGCAAGCCATGCAAGTTTTTATGACAAGTGCTATTGGAAAGACGTAGAGGAAGAATTTAAAACAAGACTTAAAGATGGCAGATGAAATTGTATTCGAGTGGCATGACATAGATGTGTCATTAAACAAGTTTTTTGCAGGTAAGCATTGGACAATACGCAATAAAATTAAGGATCAATTTCATTCTTTGTTTGGTAAATTACTTAGTGGCAAGTACAAGAAGATTAACGAATACTCTGTTAAATTAGAGTACAATAGTAGGTTAGATCCAACCAATACAATTATATTAATCAAAATTGGAGAAGACTTCCTTAGGCACATTGACATCCTTACAGACGATACTAAAAAGTTTTGCAAGGGCGTTACAATTATTCCCGTATTAACAATGGGAAAGAAACACTATAAAATGACATTCTCAATTATATCTTATGCAAATAAAGAAAGTCTTACTTATACCCCCTAGTACATACCAGGAATCTGTAGCAGATCTTTTTTCAAAGGAAGTATTTTATAACACAAGCAATAAATCAGTCTATACAAATACAAATAAAAGTAGCCCAGAGAAATTGATCTCAGGAATTTATCTTGGTAAGTTAGCTGAATTTGCTGTATGGAATTTTCTTATTAGCGTTAAAAAGAAAGCGTCATTTCCTGACGTATCTATTTTACCAGCAGATATGAAATCGTATGACGCAGATATTATTAGCGAGGGAACTAATATCCACGTTAAGTCGTGTATGTCATCATCAAATACATTTCCAATAAGTTGGTTATTTTATCCAAACGATCCTGTAACAATAACACCACAAGAAAATGATTTCTGCGCATTTGTTATATGTTATCCAAATAAAAGGTTTGAGGGGTATTTCGCCAAAGCAGTTGATATGTTAAGGATGTATAAGGATCCCAAATTAGAACATTTAAAAAAGAAAGTTATTTACGAAGAAGATTTAATCAAGTTAACATAATGGAACAACAAACAAGATACAGAATATCAGTAGCCCTAAAGAAATTTAAAGATTCTTTAAAGCCACATACAGGACAAATATTAGAATACGAATCTATACCATTTACTGTCTACACAAGTAACGATAAGTATATAGTATTAGATGCTGTATTTTTAGATTCTAAACAATATTTAGATATTATGCGATTATTAGAGAAAACTAAGCCGTTTATATGTAACTCCTGGGTTCCCCATAAGAAAGACGGGATTGATACATATCCTGAATATAGTGGAATTATCCACGGAATAATACACAACGAATTTACTTCTTTCCGCCCCTAGTCTTACGATCTCCCGGCATATCAGTCTTAGAACCTCTGTTAACAGAAGCCTTTTTCATTACAATGCCATTCTTTGTGTGACTAGCATCCTTGCCATCTCCATTGCCATAAGTCCCTTTGTCGCGATTAACCTTAACTAAATCTGCTCTCTTAGCACGTTGTTCTGGTTGTGCATTATACTTTTTTTGATAAGCATATTTCTTTGCCTGGGATTCCGGGTTCTCTTTATAATATTGAGCTGAAGATTTCTTTTTCATTCCACTATCAACGTTTATGATTTTGAGCTACTAAGTTACATAATTCTATAAAATATTTCTGAGTAAACGTCCATTTAGCGTAGTTAATATCTTTATGGAGTAACTGAATATTTCTTTTAATATAGCCCTTGTCGTTGTTAATCCTATCAATAGAAACCATACCATTCTCTGTGTCTGCATCAAAATCTAATGGGATTCCAGATAATGCACATTTTCTATCTTGCTTGATATAGATAGCCCATATATATTTAATATCAAACCCAAATATCCTTCCTTTTTCTAAAGCTTTCTTTCTTTTAATTTCAAACCAAGAGATAGGTATTTCCTTATACTTTCCTTTATAATTCTTCCCTAATTTATTATTACAACTTATACAGATTGTATTATTCTTTGTAGCCCTAGCCAGTTCATACTTAGCGGTATAATATTGTTTGACTCCGCAACACTGACAAAACTTGAACCACTCGGTTAGTTTCATTTACTTTTTTTATGAGTATTTGCAAATTTTCTTGCAGACTCAACGCTACCAAATCCCCAGGCTTTTAGAGCTAACGCTTTTCTCGTCGGCTCTCCATTAGGCTTCTTCATAGGCCCTGCCATCCCAGCAAACCTTGCGGCAAAGGAAACACGTCTAGGATTAGTTCCTGCTTTAACAGGGGCTTTAAGATGTCCCCCTGTTTGAGCATTATAAGAGGCTCTGCCCTTAGCATTTAATCCGCCCGCTTTATTTTGTCCTGCTTTTCTAGTCCAATCTCCTGTTGCCATTACTTCTTCTTTGCAGTCTTAGCCGCTTGCTTAAATTGCTTTGCAGTAGGAGCACCTTTAGAGCCTACCTTTCTCATTGTTTCGCCAGAACCAGCTTCGATGCGCTTGCGTTTCGCATTAATATTACTATAGAGACCGTTCTTCATAAGATTAATATCCTCCTTTCATTGGCATCATACCCTTCTTCATTGGGGGCATAGGCTTCTTTGTAGCTGGCATAGCTTTTTTAGAATCCTTTTTCATCGGCATTACTTTCTTAGTTTTCATTGTTTTATTATTTAAAAGTTAAACGATATATAGTTTGATCTACTAATCCATTAATTTCGTCCAAGATGTTTGTTAATGCAGAGTTGCTTATAACTAACATTCTTGCACCACCTGAGATATAAGCCTTAAAGTCTTCTAAAAAAGTTATAGGAGCATCTAATGTATACGGCTTAACTTCAATATCGCAGCCCAACATAATACGTCCGTAGCATCCTTGATATGATTCAATAAACTTATCCATCAAATCATTGAATCCTTCATAGAATTCCCCCATTGCCTCGTGCTCTGCAAAAGAACTTGTCTGCCAATGAAATACCTTTGCTTGGGCAGAAGCTTCTAGCATCTCGCATAATAATTCTTCTTGAGGATCACCTACTCCTTCCATTTCTGAAGTATTTTGTGAGTAATCATTCATTAATGCGCCAAAGGCTGTTGCCCTCTTAGCTTTTTGTAATTCTACTATACCTGCCATAACATTATTATTTTATCAAAGTTACAATTATTTTTTCTTTTTCATATGCTTAAACATCTCAACTTGTTTTTCGCGTTTAATGATACCTGCTTTAGTCTTAGCAGTACCTAGATTACGTCCTGTTGTTTTGGAGACTAACTGATAGCCTCCTTTGATTTTCTTTATCATTTTATTTTAGTTCTTCTGGAATATTATTAGGATCAAATCCATTTGGATATCCTGTTTTAGGATCTATTGTTAAATCTTTAGGAGCATTTTTATCTTGGATCTTTTTCTCGTCAGCAACTATTTGTTTGTATTGTTTTATAACTGCATCTCCAAATCCAACATTACCTAAATCTTTTTGCAAAGTTTTATCTGTCATTGGATCTTGTCCGCGTAAAGTAAACAATGTATAAATAGCCATTGCTTTTGTATGAGAACTTTTAGCTTCATTTTTAACTAAAAGGTATTTTGGAATATTGTTTTTTAATTCAACTTTCCCTTGTCCAACCATCATATTGATATATCCCTTAGCATATTCTTTATCCTCTTTATTTTTTAAAGTCATATAATAATCAGATACATCTTTTTTTGCTTCTTCATAAGGCAGTTCTAATTGCTTATAAGCATTAAATATTACCTTAATATTATTAGTAATATTTTGTTTCTTACTATTTTCAACACGATTAAGTCTATCAATGAATTTTTTATCTTCAGCAGAGTCGTAATAAGAAGCATTTTTTGTACTATCTGTGGTACCCCTAATCCTTGATTTAAATGAATTAAAGTAAGTAGAAAACACATTTTTAAATCCTTCTCCAGAAACATATTTTGATTTTATTTTATCATCTACGCCACCAGTTATTAAATTAGTCATATCATCAGCTACAGTATACATTAATGAAAGTAAAAACTGATTATCCGGACTAGTTAAAAATGCATCTTCGGACGCTTTTTGGAATCTTTCTGGAGATATTTCTATCTGATCTTTAGTAATATTAGCTGCACCTTTAGCCATTATTTTGTAAAGAGAAAGAATATCAGGGCTTTCTTCTCCTTCTTCAGTTATAATAATATCTTTAAGATGATCCTGACTTAAAGAACGATTAGTCCAAAGATTTCTATTCGTAGAATATTCATGAAAGAATTTCACAGTTGAAGGTTCTGGAAGAGAAGAAAATGGAATAAATAGTTTTAAATTTTCTATCATTTCATTCACATAATCCTTATCTACCTCAGGAACTTTAATCCCCATAGCCGGAGCATAATGCTGATAATAAATATTTTCTGCAATAATTTCAAATACATTTAAAAATGCTTTAAATGGCCCAGGTACAGAAATTTTAGTATAATCATGTTTACCATCTTCTCTTTTAAATGGATCCATGATAATCATTTTAGAACGCTTATTGTTCTTTATATCCTCATTCTCCCAATCAGGCCCAGCAACCATCATATTATAAAGAGTCATTGCTGCATATGTTGATCCAGCCTGCATCATTTTCTTAGTAAATGCCGGGAAGTTATTTTTAATGTAAGCTGCTGCAATCTTAGTACTTTGGAAAGTAACATTTAAAAAGGGTAACATTGGATTCAAGAATTTAATAGTTCTTCCTCCTCTATGAAAATCCATAGTTCCCCTTGCCTCATAAGCGGCTTGAGTTTTTATTTTATCATAATCTAATCCAGTAGGTTGAGCGCCATTCTTTTTAACATAATCTTTTATTAAGTCATTTCTTTTATTTTCATAAGCAGTAAGCTTTGCCCCAATTTCAGATGTTTCCCCTAAATAACCTAACACATCACCTATTTTACCTAAGAAATTGCTATCATAAGTAAGTGTATTTTGCATCCCTCCAGATTCTCCATACTCTTTAATTAAATTTAAAATTCTAGAGTTATCTCCAATTTTTGCTTGAGCTTTTCCAAGTCTAAACGCATTGGCAAGTGTGCCTCCAAATCCTTTTCCAGCTTGTCCAATAACACCCAATTTACTTGAATATATATTATTAAAAGCAATTGCCCCTAGCACGTCTATTGGAATATTTGCAACTATAAATGAAGCATTAATACCAACTGCCATCATAGAAGTTACTTTAGCTCCTAATAAATTAACGCCCCATTTATAAAGCCAATTCCTCGTATCCCACAATTCTTCATCATAAAATTCTTTAGCAAGCTTTTCTTTTAATTGAATTGCGTATCTTTTTCCGTCTTTTTTATAGAACATATTCCTAAAACCAGTATCTGCATCTAATATTTTAGGGCTTCCGTCTGCATTTAACTTCTGTCTTCCATCAGCATATTTTTCAATGTTTGCATCTTTTATCCAAGACAAGTTTTTACCAAACCCTTCTTCACTTAACCATGATATAGCTCTATTTGTAAATACTTTATTAACCGCGGATACAAATCCCATTTTCAGAAGTTTTTCTGAATCTGTCATCATATATCCTTCGGCACCAGATTTAATTCTTTTAATTTCTTCTTTAGTAATCTGAACTCCTCTAGTATTAAATGAAGATATAGGAGTATCGCCTAATAAGAATTTCAAGAACTTACGAGGTTGATAATTGTAATTCTTATACATATCATACTCGCCTTGATCAATTAATCCATTATCGTATTTGTATTTTAAAATATCTGAAAATGCTTTAAAATATTTTTTAGCACGATCTTTTAACATCACTAATTCTTCTGGATTATTCTTAAAGATAGTATCTTCAAGAAATTTCATTTGTTTTTCAGCTCCTTCTTTTGACAGGTTAAATTCATTCCCAGTTTCGTAATCAGTAAACAATGTATGATTAGGACGACTAACAATTACTCCATCTACTTTTTCTTTTCTTGCTCTTCTTTCATCAAAGTTTGTATCAACAGCAATGGTACGCTCCAATAATACAATGTCATCAAGCCATGCTTTTTTAGAGCTATTTAATCCATGATATATTTCATCGTGAGCATCTGCAAACATTCTTGTTGCATAAGGAGTTGCCCCAGCCTTAGTATACATATTATAAAGAGACATTGCCATTCCTTCAGATTGTAAAAAATCTGCCATGTTAACATTGCGTTCTGTTAATTCTTTTTGAACAGCTTGACTTACATCAGATAAACTTGTCTTTTCAGAATCCTTTTGGAATTTCTTTGCTTTAGAAGTACCAGGCTTATATATTTTTTTCTTCCCAAATAATTGAGATTTAGCGGTAACTTCTGTTTTAGGATCTTGATTAACATCTAAGATTTGATCAGGATTAAATACCACATATTGTTTAATATTAATACCTTCCTTATCGTTTGTAAATAAGATTACCCCTTCTTTATCAGTGTTATCTAAAACCTGGTTTTCTTTGATGCGTACTGTTTTAATAGTATCGCTCTTGTCTGCAACGTGTTCTTCAATAGTTTTTGCATTCAAGAATACTGGCTTAACGATATCGCCATAAGATAATGCCGCTTTAAAAGAAGGCGTAAAGAATATTCCTCTATTGTGAACGTTGTAACGTTTTTTAGTAGAATCAAATTCGTTAAATATCTCATCTGTTCCATGATAGAACACTTGAGGCTCGCCATTTTCATCTAACATCTTAGATGCGTTTTCTGGATCGTTTTCCCAATCTCCAAACCAATTTTTAAATGCTTCAGATCTAACTTTGTAGTATAGTTCTGGAGAAAGATTAGACGGTTTAGCATTAGGCGCCAAACGTTGTTGTGCTTTACCAGTAACCTCAGATTTCTTATTCACTACAACACCTGTCGCGCCAAAGGTATTATTCTTTTTAACGTCAGCTGAATCACCTAGCAATCCTTTAACATAGTTAACAAGCTCGTCTCCCTCAAATCCTTTTTGATAAACATCTACCGTCTTTCCGTCTTTAGCTCTTTTAATAATATAGCTTTTATCTTCAGGACCTGGTTCAAAGTTCTTCGCTTGATCGATATCTCCTTTGAATTTCCTTGAGCTAATAACAGCTGTGCCATTAATATTTAAGTTGTCAAAGATATTCTTTACGATAAAATCTCGCATATCTTTTTCGACTACATTGACAACATTTAAGGATACAATGCCATCAAACTTATCTTTGATATCTTTAGCGTCTGTGTAAGTAACCTTGCTTTTCCCTTTCCAATTCTCTGGATTGATTTCTAAAGACTTAATTCCTTTGCCAAGAACTTTACTCATTGCATCGGTTCCTAATCCAAATCCTGCACCGTAATCTAATATGTCTCCTGTTACACCAAGGTTTTTAAGGATCTCAGCTGCTTTAACGTAACTCCCTGTAGTAGTTGCTACTTGAGTGGTGCCAGATGCCTTAGACAAAGCCTTTGATGCCTCACTTGCATTGCGAGACATTTGTGCTTTAGCAGTTACGTCTCCGGAAGGGGTAGATGTATTGTTGTATCCTAGTAATGGAGCGTTGACTTTTGAATCAGAAGAAACCATTTGATTTTCCCCTCCAACTTCTTTTAAATTAGAAGCATTTAATATAGAATGATCCAATAAATCTATTGGACCATATGTTGTTTCCAATGATGGAGCTATTAATTTAGATTTTTCTAATCTTATGCTTTTACTATTAAGAGCTATATCTTTTAAATCAGGAACAGTTAATTCAGAATTTTCTAAAGTAACAAAATGTGCATGCCTAATATTTGGAATATTTAAAACACTATTAATTGAACTTATTGTTCCTATTGAATGAATGTTTGGGGATTTAAGTATTTCAGAAAACGATTTTGCAACATTTTTTGTGGTTAAGGTTGATATACCCCATAAATTAGGGGCATCAATTACTCCATTATTACTATATACATCTAGATAAGATAAGTAATCTAAATTTGGCAAATTCAATTTTGCAGGGAAATGCCCAAACAATTCTATCGTATAAATATCTTTTACCGGTGAATTAAATTCACCATTTTCTACACTTACTTTCTTAATTCTTTTAATAGTTGGATCTAAAATTATTTGAGATTTATCTTCAATTTTTAATGTTAAATTTGAATCTGTTAATCCTTGCGGAATAATAATTCTGGATTTTTGTAGAGCTTCAATATATCTTATACCTAAGCTCCATTCGTAATTTCTTTTTTCTACATTTCCAATAAATATTTCGGAATTATCTATTGCATCAATCGATATTTCCCCCCCTCTATCTGAAATAAAAATTTTATTTATAGAAATTGATGAGTCATATCTTGAAGCAATTACGTTGTTATTTGATTTTTGGCTAAATTCTATTTCGTCTAATTTTATAGAACCTTCATTATAAGCCCACAATGAACGATCTTTCCCAATATTTTTTAATTTAGGTAAATCCAAATTAGTGCCATCAGCTTTTAAAGATGCAGATTTTTCTAAATTACTTATATTGAAATCTTCTTTTTTTAAATTTATAAAACCAAGATCTGCTTCAGACTCTTTTAAATTAGGGGCATAGAATTCTCCATAAATCTCTAATTCTACAGATTCATTATATCCTGGATCATATAATTTAAGTGTTTCTAGGGAAGGTACATTTATTTTGCTCCCTAATGGAATTTGAGCATTTGCTTCTATGCTAAATGATTTTAATTTAGGTAGATTTAAATTAAAAGATCTATTTTCCATAAGGTGACTTATTTCTAAACGATCATCTCCTATATATTCTAAAGATGGCAAATTTAATTCAAAATCATGTTCTCCGCCTTCCGGCAATTTTATTTTCCCTACAGACTTTAATAAAGGAGCTTCAACATTTAAAAAATCAGTAAGACTAATTTCTCCTATTACTTTTTCTAAATTAGGGAATAAGATATGAGGGTTTTTATTACTTCCAATAACAACTGAATCCCCAATAATCAATCTTAAATTATCAAAATTAGATTTATTAAAATCTAATTGAATTGGATCCTGTCCATACCAGCTTTTTGGATTTTTATTTATTATAATTTGCCCTTCTCCATAACCAAAGTCTTTAGTATATTCTCCTAAATTATCTGAAATAATATCTTTTGCTTTTCTTAAAGCAAAGTTTTGTTCTTGAAACGATCTATCTTGTGCCTGAATAAAACCTAAAACATCATCCAAAGATTTTGCCGGTTTAACAATTTTTTCATAAACAGCATTTAAGATTTTTTCATCGGCTTTAATTTTATCTTTACCTCTTTCTGCCGGAATAACACTTGATATTGAGCCATTTTTTTCTTCCCACCAATCATCAAATTGATTTTCATTTAATATAAATCTTTTTTTAGACATTTCATCTGGCAAAGAATCTAATATCTCTTTTAACTTATTTTGAATTTCGGAATCTTTTTTAAATGATTCTCCGTCAGGGAAAGTTTCAACTATTTCATCTAGTATTTTATTATCATTAGGTAATAAAGCTTGTCCTTCTCCAAGTCCCCTTACCTCATCAATTTTATCTTCACCCCGATATTTAACAGCAATTCTTGCATCTCCAGTTTTATTATCTACAAATACATAAAAATCTCCACCTTTTAAATGACTTTTTGCCATTCCAAGAGTTCCCCCTGTACACCATTTTGCAGGATACTTATGAGATGTACTAGTAATTTTATTCAAATCTGACGCTTCTTCCGCATCGTTACTTTGCTTAAACTTTAACCAATACCCTTCTCCTGTACGACTTTCTTTATTAATATATTTTTTAAACTCAGAATTCTCTACTTCTATTTTTGGTTTAGTTAAAAATGCGTGAAAATAAGCTTCTCCTGGAAATGCATTCTTATCAGCATAATCAAAATAAACGGTTGGTAATATATCTGATTGATAATTAGGAATAGGATTTTCAGTAGAATTATATTGAGATGCTTTTACTGGACTTCTAATAATTGTGCGATTTTCATTTTCATCAACTTCTATTGAATATCTATTAGCAATAGAATCCTTAATCATTATATATTGAAAAGGAATACTATAAGTATTGTTCCCTTTTAGGTAACCTATATTTGCTAGTAAAGAAGTTTTCTGAATTTCTTTTGTCTGCTTTATATATTGTTCTTTTGCATAATCATTATCTTTAATCTGCTTCCACTGAGTAAGGTTATCTGTATACCTAGGATCTTCAGAATACTTTTTAATCTGAGCTTCAATATACCAAGGCTTTAAATCATTCAAGTAATACTTATCAGAATTATTTGCGTCAGCTTCTATCTCCTCCATTTCTTTCTGCATTTTCTCAATAATCATGTCCTTATTTCCAGCGGCAAACAAGTTATTATTACGCCCCATCTCTCTAGCTAAAGCTTGCCCCATCCAAAGATCACTATCCTCCATTCCTTTAACAACCTTTAAGAATTTCTTAAAGTCTTGTGAATCAGAAAAGTTTCCTTCTTTAATCTGTGATTTAGCAGTAGTTTCAGCACCCTCAGTTGGCAAAGATTGATCCGCTTCCATCGTTGGATTTCCAACAGTAACATGGTTATCAATTGCGTTTAAGCGTTGTGCTTCGTGATATGCTTCACTGCCTGGAGTTAGTCCTTGCATCCTTGATTCTTGCGTAGGAGTTAATGGGACAAATGTCTTTAGATAAGATACATCTACCTTGCCACCGGTTTTAAATGCTTGAGCCAATCCTTCAAAGTATTTAACTAACTCTTCTCCGGATGTAGTATTTGCAAATGCAGAATCAATAACACCTCTTAAAGAAGTGCTTTGAATCCCATCAGCAATTGCTAACAAAAAATCTCTTAAAGCAACAGCTATTTGCTGAAGTAATGTTTGCTCAATCTTAGCATCTCCAGCAGTCATAGCCCCAATCATTTGAGTTATAAACTCTTCAGCTCTAGATTGATTTGCTTGATCGTTTTGCAATAATTCTCCTGTAATATCTCTACCGTAGCTATTTGCAAAATCAACCAATGGTTTAGATTGGCTGTCTTTCATTAAGCCTAAAATCTTATCACGCATCTCAATAAATGCCGCAGGATTTTCATTAGCCAACTTCATTAAGGCAACGTGCCCCACTTCGTGTCCAATAGTGTCTTCAGTAAATATCTCGTTGTTAATATGGACAATAGGATTATATCCTTTGTTCTCAGTTACAACACCAGACGCTTGATCGTTTACCGCATTACCATATGCTTTTGCGCGAGCTTCCGCTTTAGAGAGTCCACTATCAACTAATCCCTGATACATCGCATCAGCATCTGCATAGAACACCATTCTAGCATCAGGATCAATTGATTGCATTGCTGCATTTAAATTAGCAATAGTTTGTAGTTGCTCTTTAGTTTTACCCTTAAATAAATCGTAATTAGTATTAGGTAAATTACTGTCTATTTCAACAGTTTCTTTCATCACTTCAGGAGATTCTCCCGCTTGCAATCTAGTAGCTTTATTATCTGCTTTTTCCTTAGCTTTTGCTTCTGCTTCTTTTTGAGCTTCTTGTTGTGTCTCAATTGCGTGATCAAGGATTACTTGCCCAAATTTATTATTTAAATCTTTGATATTCTTATCAATCTGCGCCTCAGTATCTACATTCTTAACCTTTCCTTTGTCTTGCTGTAAGGCTTGTATCTTGCTCATAAGATCAATCGCTACCTTTCTTTTTTGAATAGGTAAGGAGGCAATTAAAGCATATCTTTTAGCAGATTCATCTGCACTATATTTTACAATATCATCAATTTGTTTCTTTGCAGTATTTCTAGTTTGTTCAGATAATGAAGTATCATTTGCTATTTCTTTATATCTGCCAATCATATCTTTTTGATCAGGCGTTAGTTTTGTAATAGAACCAATTAATGTAGGCCCCATAATAACTCCTCCTGTAGCAGCTCCAACTAAAAATCCATTTTGAGCATCGCTTATCATTTTATGATATGCTTTATCGTCAAATTCCCCTTTCTCAATTGTATCTACAGCAAATTTAGCTATAGAAGTTAATACCTCTTCTCCACCCTCTCCTAATGCTCCCTTAAATACATTTAATAAAGGCTTAGCATATGTTCTATATATTTCATCTTGTAATGCTTTTCTACCTCTTTTTTTAAGATAATCTTGCATTTCTGCTTTTGCAGCACTTTGTCCTAATTTAACAACAGAAGTCCCGTATTTTCTTAAAGCAATTATATCAGCAGGAAATAATCCTTCAATTAAACCCGCAGCTCCTCCTTTAATTATACTTGTAAGGGCTTTTAAATTAGAAACTTGCCCCTCTTCTTTATATACTTGTCCTAATTCTCCTCCTGTTTCTAATACAGCAGAACTAGCAATTATACCTGCGGTGGATCCTCCAGAAGTAGCCATTAAAGCTAATTGAGGTAATTGTTGCAATACACTTAATCCAAGCTTTTTCATCCCATCCCATACATCTCCTGGTTTAAATGATGTAAGTAAGGCTACCGGATCTTTCCCAATATTTTCATCTTTAATTCCCGAATTCATTTCGGCAACCATCATGTATTTTTCACTTGCTTTAGAAAAATTTTGCCCTAATTGAAATAAATCATCAGACAAACCATACTTGCCTGCTTGTAATTTTGTAGCAGGTTCTGGTTCTACACCTGCCGCTTCCGAAGCTCCGATAGGACCTTCTTTTTTAGCATCTTCAAAATATTTTATACCTAATGCTAACATATTTGTTAACCCAGAAGCAGCCATTGCTCCTCCAGATTTTAATGCATTAGGAGTAAATTGACTAAGGAATTGTAATGCAGGCGTAACAACGTAATCAAATGAAGGGTTAATGTCATGCATCTCTTGTGCATTAATTTCATTCTCAATAAGTTTTTTAGCTTCCTCCCTTGATTTTTTTAATTCTTCTTTATTGGCTAGTTTACCAAATTCTTCCCAATTAATTTCAGTGGCGTCTTTCCCAGCAAACTTACTTAACTCATATTTTACATTTTGAGGCCCGGGCCCTTTACCTTTTAATATGCTTTCAAGTTGCTTTGATTCATATTGTTTAATAGAACTACCTGGTATTAATATATTTCCTTCAACACCTGCCTTAGAACTTATATCTTGAACAGCTACCTTTGCTTCAATCGGTTTTTTAACAGCAGTAGATACTGGTTCGGCTTTTTTCTTTTCAATTACCTCAACTGGTTTTGAAATAAATTTCTTAGCTAATTCTTCTTTTGATAAAGTTTCTTCTTGAGGAGCCATCTGCACCATACTAGTACTACTAGTAGGCTTTGTTTTAGGTTTTTCTTCTTGAGTTGTAAGTAAATTAGTATCTGTAGTTAATAAATCTTCAGAAGTGATATCTACTGGAGGGGTTGTTGAATTTAATTCAGCCATTATATTAATTTTTATTTAATACGCTTTTACTTTTTTTTAAAACAATTACCTTTTGATCGACTTTTTCTTTTAAGAAAGCTTCTCTTGATATTGGTTTGCCAGCGGCTTTGCGATCAGATAATGCTTTTTGAACCATTGCTTCAGTATAAGGCTTATCTACTCCTCCTACCTTATAAGTCCCTATAACAATTGAAGGAGATACCTTATTTGAAGTAGGGGCGGGGGCAGAACCTCCTGTAGGGGCTTTTAATCCTAAAATAGTACTAGCCATCTTTTCTTTTAATTTATCAGGAAAAGCTATTGCAGAAGTTGTTCTAATAACAGACTTTAATTCAGAAGGATTTAATTCCATTTTTCTCCAAGTAGTTTTAGATCCTTGAAGAGAATTTTCATCTAACCAAAGGTTTCCGTCTTTATCCGTTAAAACATTTGCATAAAAATTACCATCAGGTCCTCTGGCAATATCAGAAGCAACTGCTTGTGTTGATGAATCTATTTTAATTTTAATATTTTTACCCAAAGGCTGTGAATTAGCAGTTCCAACCCCAGGAATATTGATTGAAGCGGGGGAAATTAATCCAGCTCCTCCATCTGATTTTGGCGCAGCAGCTTTTTTTACTGCTGGTGGTTTTTGGAAACTTTCTTTAATGTCACTGCCAAGTAGATCAATTTTACTATTTAAAACTTCTTTTCTACGAATATCCATTGGAATCATATCTGCACCAGGCCCAGCTTTTCTAACTAGCATATCAATTATTTCTGGATGTGTATTTTCCATTATTTGATAATCGTAATCTTTTGTCGGCACAGGGATTGGGGTTCCATCTGGGCCAGGAACCATTGTCATCGCAGGACGTGAAGTAGTTTTAGTTTTAGGATCATATACCCAATCTTTATATGTTTTTCCTCCCCATGTAGTATAACTTTTATCTTCATTTTGCTTAACTCCATTAATGGTTGTTACAGGACGAATTGTTTTGTATACCTGATCAAGAATGGCCATTGGATTAAGATTATCCTCAACTGCATTGTTATAATGTTTTTGTGCATCTTGAGCATTAAGGATATTAGGATCCATTGTAATCTTATTCACATCGTTAACCGCTTTTTGCACATTAGGAATAAAATCTTTTTGTGCAATTATATTTGATAATGCTGTTTTACTTAATTCTGCTTTATCTTCCCAAGCTTGCTTTTCTTGTTTAATTTTAGATACAGCTTGTGTAGCCATAGCCATTTTAACACTATCCACTGTCCCGTCTTTATTAATAGCCCCAGCTAAATCTTGAACTAACTTATTAGCTTTATTTGTTATATCTTGACGTCCATACATATTGACTTTTTCTTTTAAGCCTTCAATGTTAGCAGCCATATTTGTAACAAGATTATAATCGCGTTGTTTTTGCTCAATTATATGAGAAAAAATATCCTCCACGCTACCGCTAATATCTTTAAAGTTTTGTCTGATATTTGCCGATGGATCGTACGAATAATTATTTGCCATAATATTTTATTATTTACCAGGAATTTTAAATCCATTTGCCGCTAAAATTGCTTGCAAGTTTGTCATTTGAGCCGTTGCAGCAGTATTAGCCATCATACTTTTGCCTAACGATAATCCTATATCTCCAAATCCACTACCTACAGCTCCCATTGCACTTGCGTAATCTCCGGCTAATTTAGCTCTTTGATCATAGAACATATTCTCTTGCCCTAATGTACCTTGTAATCTTCCTTGCTCAACACCTAATAAAGTGTTTTGTCTTGCATTAGATGAAGAAAACTCTAAGCCTCTTTCTCTTGCTTTTGCAGCAGCTTCCTGAGCCATTGCCGCGGTTACCTGCTGATCTCTCTGCATTTGTATAGCAGCTTGAGTTTGCATTGATTGTTTTTCAACATCTAACTCTTGACTTCCTAAGATGCTTTGATTTAAGCCAGCTAAATTCATTATATCTGTTCCAGACTGCGCCCCTTGAACGCCTTGTCTAAATGCATTTGCAGAAGATTGTCTCAATTGTTCTTTAGCAATATCTTCCCCCATAACTCTACCACCTCTATTAGCGGCAAGTTGTTGAAGTTTTGCTTCAGCAGTCATTTGAGCATAAGGAGTTGTATCCCCCTTATAAACATCTTGCTGCTTAACCATGTCAGCTAAATTAGTAAAACCAGTAGTAAGTCGACTTCTCTGCGAGTTTGCAAAAGAATTTTGAGCATCAATAGCTTGTTTAGTAGCATCAGCTTGAAATAAAGCAGAGCCAATTTTGGCTAATCCTCCAATTGCTAACGAGCCAATGGTTAATGGATCCATAATATATTATTGTTTACGAATGTCCTGATACAGGTTCTATTTCTATATCAATTGAATTTATTTTCATACTCTGGCTTCTATCTAACAAATTTAAAACAAATTTATTCAAATACCCTACAATATAATTACCTGTTATTAAATTAGATTCTACAATAGTTCCTGTAGTATTTTTATCTCTTAAAATGTGAGCATACAATCTATTGTCTTCAACAAGAAAATTAGATGGTAACAACTTACTGACTTGATTATTTTCATTTGTAATATCAATAGATAGTATTCCTGATTTAACATAATTTGATTGCGTATAATCAGTAACATTCATATTATGCCAAATAGCTAAGTTCCTAGGCAACACTGGGTATTTACTATTTAATAAAAATGTAATTGAACTATCGTATGTAGTCCCACCAAAGAAAGTATTATATCCACTTTGTAAAGATAGGTAAACAATATTGTCTTTGATCAAAACCATTCTATCACCATAGCTTTCTGAGAATCCAGTTCTAAAATCATAAAAAGATACCCATCTCTTTAAATTATCAGAATATCCAACAGATACATTTGACGAATTAAACCCAACTATAACCATATTATAAAATGGATCATATGCAAAGCTTGCAGAATTAGAAGTACCACCTTGCCCCCTAAAATAAGACTTCATGAAAATATCGCTAATAACTTCAATACCTTGATCCGTATACTTTGCCACTTTTTTAGTAAAATCATCCCACCACCAAATAACACCTTTGTAATTCATTACAGATGCTTTATCTTGCAAGCCAATCCCATTCCCCATGCTTCTAATGGTGCCAATTAAATTAGATGTTAAAGCTCTAATTGAAGCATTATTACCTTGAGATAATTCTTGTTCTCCTAAAAAAATGTAACTACACTCCCTTTTACTCATCACAAGTAACATTGCTCCATTACCTTGTAATCTTGAAGCTCTTTGTAATGACATAATATCACCATTTTCAATTGGAGTATCATTGCTATCTAATGCAAAGAATGAGTTAAGGTTATTTATTTTAGTTCCAGGGACATAATTACCAGAGTATCTAATAGTATTAGTTCTCCTAGGAGAAACTACCTTAGAAGCAAGAACTAGTGGCTTCCCAGAAGAAGTATTCCAATTTGGATTTGTTGTTGCGTTTGAAATATTTCTAACTATAAAATTAGAGTTAGTAGTATTTAATTCAGTTGAAGTATTGTATATACTAGTTACTTTTGCTTCAGTTTTATTTGCTAATACTTTAAATGTAACCGCTTGCCCTGTAGTGGCTTTTGATAATAAAATAGATCCACCTGATACCTCTCCTTGTAATATGTATACAAACGATAAGTCAATATAAAATTGATCGTTTGCATTAATGTCTACATTTATATCAGTAGGTAAGATTAACTTATGTTGCCCTGCTAAACCTATTGTTCCTGATGTAGAAGCGTAAGATCCAACAATCCCTGGAAACGTTTCATATTTTCCAAACTTTACGGCGTCTAAATAAACATTCTTTTTATTATCATAAGGAACTCTCATTATCTGAGATTTTAAATAATAAGCCCAGTTACCAGAAGGATCATTTCCGTCAGTTCTTGATATATAATTTATACTATATGTAACCTTAAGATTATAATTTACTGAAATATAATTTGAAGTAGGATCTTGCTTAGAGTTAATATAAAAATTAGCCAATCTAACCGTTGGACCTGAAGCACCTCCTGTTACAGGAACTTTGTTGGCATCTAATATTACAGCTCCATCTTGATTTGTAGCACCTGTTCCTATAGTTGTAAACAAAGGGCTTATCTTTTGCGTCTTTTCTAACTCTTGAACATTGTAAGAATAATCATTAACAATTTCAGAACTCATTGCGCAATAAACTTCTGTAGTTCTATTTAAAACAACAACTTGAGGATCGGTAATCTCTAAGTTTGACTTAAACGGCTCTGTCTTATATGTAGGAATAGATAGCTTAGTAAATACCATATCCCCAATAAACTTAGTCGAATTAAGTAATCCATCTCCAGAAAATGTAGTTCCTGTGCCAACAGTCCAGGAGCTAATATCAACAAGACTTCCAGATTCATAAAATACTAAGTCTTGCTCTTCTTGAATTTGTTTTGGAGTATATATTTCAAAGAATAAATTTGCGGGAACAGGAATTGATGGCATAGTAACAGCCACTCCTTTAGTATATATACAATAAATTAAATTATCTTTTTGGCTATAAATATCCATTTCCAATAACCCGGCATCTGTGCCTGTATTAATAGATATTTTATCTCCTTTTTGATATGTATAATATTGCCCTGTTTTATACATACCCATAATATCAACAACCAGGTATTTAACTTTATTAACATCATCTATTGTAATAGATTGTCTTGGTCCGTCAAAAGTTGTTACTTCTTTTGTAATTGCATTTGTTTCAGTAATCTCTATTTCAAAATAAATGTTACTTGCAAAACCTTCAAATATAAAAGACTTCTCTTTATTTTTTGTGTAAACCAATTGAGCGTATTTAGCCCAAGTTGGCTTAACCCATCCTGTAGTAGGAGTTACCGCAATTGTAGGAATAATAGGATAAGCAAACTTTCCTGTTTGAATCTTTGAATAAGCCTCAACTCCTCTTGTTTTTAATGCTTCATCGTAAAACGCTATACCAACATCATATGTTGAATTATTTGCTAAAGGTTTTACATATCCACTTCCATTTGCTGTTGTTTCAGAACTAGTTGCAGAATAAGTTGATCCTGTTTCCCCTGTTATATAAGACTTAGATGTACCCGAAGTGCCTAAGGCATATCCATTGGTAACAGTAAATGTTAATTTATTTGCATTGTCAGCAGTATAATCATCTTGGATGTTAGCTAGAAAAATTCTATTCTTTGCAGCTTCAATATGGTTTGCATTAACAGGAACCGCATCAAATGATTTAGAAGATGTAATTATATCTAAACTTTCATATATCTGCCCAACCCAAGTAATAGGATCCGTAACACTTTTTAATTGAGTAGCCATCCTTCTCCACGTTCCTATATTGCCAATTTTTACATAAATCTCAATCTCTGTTACATAAGTAGGGGTACCAGAAAAATCAAATGCAAAAATATATTTAACTGTCCCTTTTTCCCCTTTATACATTTGGGAATAATTACTTAATACAGAAAATTCTCCAGAATCATATTTATATCTAGATGCAAATTGAAAATCATTAGCTTCTAAAAACTCAACAGGATTTCCTCCTGTTAAATATTTCTGAATCGTAACAACATTATTAGGTGTTTTTTTTTGAAGCTTTAAATCTGCTAAAGTAGTATATTCACCTCCGGAAACTGTGCGATCTAATGAATGAATTAAAACAGTCCCTGATTCACAATAATTCCAAACAATTGATGTGCCAAGTACAACTAAGTCAGGGACAAAATCTGTTGTTACTCCGTGAGTATAAATAAATAATTGAGTTGTTGTACTTATTGCTGTATCAATCCTATGAATTGCAGCCTTAGTTGCATTCTTTGTTAATACATATATAAGTCCGTCAGCATTTTGAAATGTAGCTTTTACTGTATCGGGGTAAGTAATTCCTGTAGCAGCAAAAGCTTCTAGCATTCTTATTGCTCCTGCTCCACCCGCTTTACCTGTATCAAAAACAATATTATTTGCATCTGAATAATCCCCTTCAGGTAAATTATTTGGATCTAAATCTTTGTTTAAACCACCTGATGCTCTGAGAGTTACCTTAGCCATTTGTTAAATGTTAAATTCCTGTTTGTTAATTCTTTAAACTACCATGAATCCCTTTTCTAATCAATCCCACCATTTCACCGTAATCCATTGAATTCATTCTAGCACGGAATATACGTCTAGCATTTTCAAAATCTTGCTTATATATTTGAAGCATTCCAATTCTACCGCCATCTGCTTGAGTAGCTTTCATTTGTATATACTTTGTAATTACATCTGTAGCATATGGGGTAACTAGATTTGCAGAAGATTTACTTACCGCAGACGAAATATATACCAAAGTAATTTCGGTAAACGTTGTTGTATTAGAGAAAACAATTTCAGAATTAACAGTATCGATATCATACATTAATAACGGTTTACGTTGCTTACCATAATATCTACCAACTAATTCTCCTCTAGTATTTAAATTATTGCCACCTGTAATTAAGTTGTAATTAAATTCTGAATCATAGTTCAATGTAGTATCAGATGGATATGCAATTTTGTTTCCACTAACATCATAATTGTACATTTTATTTAAAGTACGATCTCTTTCTAATGGAAGCAATCGCTCTCCCTGTTTTGCCGAAACATCTACTAGATCAACAAAATCACTAGGTAATATTGCTCTCTGGTAACTTGTTAAATTTAATTTAACCATTTTAATGTTACCCATATTATAATCCATTGACAACTCGTCTGTAATCCTTAATGCATGATGTAAATAACGAGTATAATAATGCAATGGAAGCCCATTGTCTAAAAGGGCATCTCGAACAATTATATTTAGTGATTTAGTTTTCATAATTATTGTTGTTGTTTAACAGCTAATTCTGCTTGAGCAACCTTCCCGTTACTTATTGTTTGTAATGCATCCGAAATTACAGCCGATTCTACCTCAGGAGAAATAGGAAGTAAATCATTACCGTTTAATACTGAGAAGTCAGATACAAGTAAATTTACTTTTACAGATGTAATTAATCCATTCCCGGCTAAAGTGATATCTTTTGTGAAGTATACTAATTTTCCTTGAACGTAATATCCTATTTGTCCCTCTAAATAACTTAAATTAGTTCCATCTGAAACGTTACCAAATACTAATACATCTTGCGCAGGAATTGGTATATAAGGAGTTCTTGCTGCAGTTAATGCCGCAATGCTCCATATCCCCATATCCATAGGCAACGTCAAAGGAATTGCTGGAAGCGTAATAGATGAACGACTATTTGTTGAATCAGATGCTACAGCACAAGTATATTCAATTAAATTACATCTAGGGACATCATACATCCCAGCTTTAAATGAATCGGCAACCTGTAATTTTAAAACTTTATTTATAGATTGCTCTACAATAAATGTTACCTCCCTGATATCAATTATATCCGAAGGGTTGTTTTTATCAAGAAATCTAGCGTATAATCGCTGAACTTGTTCTGAAATTTTATTCTTAGTAGTTGCCATAATTATCTTTCATCTGAACGCTGATTTTGATCCATTAATCCTTCGACACCTGCAATATCCCCATCTCTCAATGAGATCCCTAAATACATTAATGCACGAGTAATTATATCAGTATAATATCTATCTGAAATATCAATATCTACGCTACCTGTTTGATTATAAGTAAAATTTCCTGTTGTGCTATTAAATGTATATGCATATACCGCTGCAGGTGGTTTTCTTATATACACTAACGTATAAGTATATGTTCCAGTTAAAGGAACAGGAGAAAATTGAATTTTAGGAACATTTGTGGATCCTTCAAAAAGTATATATATAGTTGCGGCTGGGAAAGATGTTGTAGGGGCTAATAATTTAGAATTCTGTATTTCTAAAAATTCATCCCAATTATATAATGTTCCTTCAACCGGAGTTCCTCCTGTTTCTGTAATATAAATAGTTAATCCTTCAATATAATCTGAAGCAACTCCAGATAAAGATTGTGTTCCTGTTTCAACAGCAACGGTAAAGTTAGATCTTTTAACTAAAAGATGATCATATTCGAATTTACCAGTGCGTTTAAATTTTGTTATAATTGCGCTTAACCAATCTGAAACACCACGATTTATTGCTCTATCTATTTCCTCTGGCGCAACAAATCCACCCTTATTTTTTTTAAGGATCTGGCGAATGAATTGATGAGCATCGTTTATTGAAATTGCCATTTGCTTGTAATTAATTTAATCAAAGTTATGAATTTTTTTCCTTATATACGATAATGCCCCAGCTTATTAAGCCGAGGCATTACAATCACTTAAACAAAAAACACTATACCAAATCTATTAACTTCGATATCTTTTCAACAATTTTATTTTCTATATCAAATTTAGCTTCACTTAAAACCTGAATGGCATCTAATGAATCTAGCAATATATCTAGTTTATTGCCAATCATTGAAATTCTTTTTATTTCGAACAGATCTTGTTCTGTATAGATATTATAATTGTTGTCTCCGAATTCCATTATTTTCCTTGTCCTTTATATGGTTTAATATAATTCTTTGAGCCCTTTGCCGAAGATGTCTTTGTCTTTGCGTGGACACCCTTGTTCTTTTTTTTAGTTTTAATCCTAAATACTGTAACATTTAAAACCTTTGCCATTTAGTTTGTCCTGTACCAAGTTGTAGGATGAAATATTCTGAAGTAAATATACCCTAAAATAATTAAAGTCTCAAATATAAAGGATACAATTAACCACAAAGGATAAGTCACTTTTGTCACAATTTTAGTAGAAGCTTTAACATCAGAAGTTTCCTTATAACGATACTTCTTCTCATATACGCTCTTAATAGAGTCGATGTTTACGGTGGTTTGAATCTTGCCCCTGTAAGACCTTATAATTATCTTTCCTTGTGGTAGTATTATCCTTGAGTAGAAAGTCGTTAAGATGCCAGCAGAATCGCAAGGGTTGTCAATTAGTAAAGTGTCGTGGATAGCATTGAATTTTGTAATCACCTTGTAATCACGAATCGTATCAATTCGTATCTTTTCGGATACAATAGTAGTTACCTTAGAAGGCTTACAAGAAGAAACACTAACTATTAATAATGCATAGATTAAAAGCATAATCGATGCAAAAATAAATAATTTAATATTTTTCATAGATTGTTTTTGTATCATGCTTAATTCCCCTCAATACTTGTTTTCGGTTTTTGTTATTAGCAACATAACTAACATGAACCCAATCTGGATTAGTAGATGTACCAAACTCCCAAATTATTTGATCAAACACTAAATTAGTTTTAATCCAATCAAATATCATTTTATTAGTAACTATATTAGCCGACAAATCGTGGTCTATGTCGACTGCTTCACCCATAGTATGTTGGCTATTTTTAGCACCACCTATTGCTGTGTTTAATGCGTCGCACCTAAATCCACTTGAAATAAGTATTGGTATTTGAAAATGTTTACGCAGAGGCTCTAAAATATGAATGCAAAGCTCTTTAAGATTTTCAGTTTGCTCTGCATTAGGAATATTATTAATTCCATTTCTTTTAGCGTAATCGCTTCTAATAAACTCGCTTAAATCAAAATTATCACTTAGCTTCATTATTTGGTTTGTTATTAGAGAATTTAGATATTGTAATAGATGCAGACGAATAACCAAGTACACTCATGACAATATTTTGTACCCCACTATTTTTATAATCAAAAATGTAAACCCCAAATACAACAACTGAGCCAATAATAAAGACTAAACGCCCGCTTGAGTATTCTTCCTTGAATTTAAAGAATTGATGAATATTTGCTAGTAAGTCTTTCATCTTTATTCGACATCTTTTTTAGTCTTGATAACTTCTTCTGTCTTGTAGTAGTAGTACCTAATAGCAAATGAACCTGATATTATTGCAACTACTCCCGCTATGATTCCTATAAAACTTTGAATACTTGCTAAAGAAACCGCAGCACTAGTTACACTAAGAATTACATTTACTATTCCCGTTTCTGGACTACTATTGTTCATTTATCTTGTAAGTTATGCTACAAAGATAAACCACATTAATCCTATCTCAAAATCTTTTTATAGGTAATGTTCCATTCCCTTTGGAATTTCAGAATATTGTATACCAGGAAGGCGATAAAACTTACGCATACCACCCCCCAAAGTATAGCAAACCAAATTAGTTGACTATTAATCATTGCTCTTAACCAACTTAAATACCAAGCTATAGTTGTTTTCTGAGTCTATTTTTTCTAAGTCAGCTACCGAAATAGGATTGTACTCAATTTCCTCTTCCTCAGATAGTAACTTAGCCCACTCATCTTGGAACTCAATAAACTTAGGATTAACCTTTGTCTTCTCCTCATCTAAAAATGATTCAATGCCAATGCTTCCGCCTTCTTTTTCTTCGCCAAATTTCTTGATAAGCTCATCACGCAATGTCTCTATAGTTTTCTTCTTAGAAGTTAACTTATCAGATAACTTTGTTAACCAGTACTTGGTAGCTAGGTTTAATTTCTCTTTAAGAAATCCTGATAAAATTTGCTCTCCTGTTTGAGGATTGGTAAAGCCATTTAACTCAGCCTCTAATGTTAGCAGTTCTGCTAATGATAATTTAATTTTCTCCATTTTGTTTGATTTTAAATTTTACAAATATAATATTAATTCTCCCATTTGTCTAATGGACACTTCTGTTCTTTTGGACTATCTACGGGTGTATATATCTTACCTTGTAGAGGACAACCACAACTACCACATAAGAAGTAGTTATTAACTAATCCTCCTGTCATATTCTTTACGTCAACCTCTTGTAGTGATGGGCAAGTAGAACAAACCGCAGAACGCTTGTCAGCTAATTCTTTCTGTTCGTCTGTATGAAAAACGGCTATACCCCAAGCCTTTGCAATTGTTAGAAATTTATTCATCTCTCTTTTGTTTGGTTATGCAAATATAATAATAAAAACAATAATATTAACAAGTGTATGCTTCTTGTACTGCCGCACCATTACCATAATTAGTTATATTAACCGAACTTATATTAGCACAAGGAGTCTGCCCAATAACTCCCGAAGAGTTAGCATAGAAACTAAAGTATCCTATATTTCCATTACAGTAGGTATAATTGCCATCAACGTAGTATCCGTAGTCGTAGGCAATGATGTCGTATACCTTACATACTTGAATAGCGGTACAAGAGCCTACAGAGTTAGCGTAGTTCTGCCCGTCGTTAGGGAAGTTAGAGTTAGCAATTGCGTCAGCTCCCGATTGGTTATCTATTCCTGTGTAATAGTAAGTATTAGAATAGTTGACTATTCCTCCGTTATAACCTGCTCCGCAGTTATTTCTTGTAAAGTCTTGATTTCTGTATGCAGAAGTTTGACAAGGGGCACTTCCTAAAGAATTACTATCACTAACTACGTTGAAATTTCTATCTCTTAATTGATATCTTACTTGATTACTGCAATTGTGATTTACGTCTTCGTATACATAATAATTTGTTCCCCCATAACAATAAACCCCTCTATTAGCGGAATAGTCAGGAGTTGTACTTGGTTGTGAATTAGAAGGGTTTGTTGACTGCCAATTACCGTTTACTAAATAGATATTTCCGCCACTATAGCATCCATTATTATTTACATAAACAGGTATAGCAGATAAACCCCCACTACAAGTGTAGTATGTTCCTACTTGGTTACCTTGAACTTGAGATAAATTAGCTCCACAATCTGTGCTACAAGTCTGAACTGTTTCCGTAGTGCCTGCGTAGTTGTTTGGAGAGCAATTGTATCTTGTTTCCCTCTTTCTAGTAGTTCCGTCACAATAATAATTCCAATAAGTGCCTTGACAATTTTGATTACATCCACAAGAACTAGATTGAGTTGGTGTAGTATTTCTATAAGAACCATCGCAGGTATTTCTTTCTCTATTGCCTAGGTAGTTACATCCATCACAAGTCGGGTCTGCAACAAAACAACAGCAAGTGCCATTAGCATTAGCATAGTTCTGCCCATTAGCATTTACGTTTGCTACTGCCATATTATAAGCAGCATTTGAAGCAGCAGATACCGCATCACTACAAGTAGCTGTAGAAGTTGCAGAAGCGTATTGAGTAGGTGACGGATATCTTACAGTTCCATTTCCGTAGCAATTAGCCCCGCAATTATTTCTTGTAAAGTCAGCAAAATAATCACCGGGTCTATTAGAAGCTGTCCAAGTACAATATCCTTCGGAGTTGTATTTAGCCTGTAAGCCTGCATCGTAAGCATTGTCTGATATTACTTGAGCTTGATAATTAGCGTCTGCTTGGGAAATAGAAGATGTATAGCTTCCACTTGTTGAGTAAGTTGGGTATCCTGCCCCGTAATTTAAGTAAACAGTGCTCCCTACAACAGTTGTTGTTGGAGAACAAGTATTTGTACAGTTATTCTTTTGCCCTACTGATTGTCTAGTTGTTGTAGCAAAACCATTAAATGAACAAGCTCCGTTAGAAGGCGGAGTAGTCCCAACATTAACATTATTTACATAGTAATTAGGAGGGTTAGATGATAGGATATTAGTATCCTTATAAACCAAGTACGTTGTTCCTGAGCAAGTGTAATAGTTTTGCGACTCTAATGTTGGAGTTCTGTTATAGTCAACGTAGTTAGCCTTAGTAGCAGTTGCAGTAAAAGAGTTAGTGCCCGATACGCTTGCCGTATTACTTATATTAATATTCTCCGTTGTAGCCTTTACTGTTATCTTAATTGTATAATAAGAAGATGTTTGGTTTGCGGGTACATTATTAGAATTAGAGTTTACCGTTACTGTTTGTCCTGATATAGATGCAGTCCACCCTGAGCCTGATGGCGGAGTTACAGAGACAATTGTTAACCCTGTTGGTATAACGTCGGTAACGACTACTCCTGTTGCGACTACTGACGAATAGTTATATACAATTATCGTATAGTCAAATACTTGATTGTAAGTAATCGTACTTG
>Ga0114962_10000566_pt1 | contig 32958 bp, 30 predicted proteins | sample C_130820_MF_Meta_FD_87017 | JGI IMG/M metagenome (GOLD analysis project Ga0114962, IMG submission 87017) | Freshwater microbial communities from Lake Croche, Canada to study carbon cycling - C_130820_MF_MetaG | ecosystem: Environmental > Aquatic > Freshwater > Lake | place: Lake Croche, Canada...
ACAGAGTCCTAACTGCTAGTATCTAGCAAGGACAGAGTCCTAACTGCGACCATCTAGCAAAACGACAATCTAGTAACACCAGCCACTCTTTCCATCAATCATACGGCTCCAACAAAATCCTTTTTTACTCTCCAATTCCTCCATCAGAAGATTCATACATTCACTCGGTGTCACCTGCCCCTTAACCTCATTCTTAACATCAAACACTCTAAACATAGTATTCACCATTTCTGGCTCAATCTGCATAGCCGACCCACGGTACAGGGCCTCTGTTGCAGTTCGCTGCCACTCTATAGATTCTCTGGGGTCTAACACTGAATTAAATGATAAAGATACATCCATCAAAAGAACAATCTGCATTAGTACATCTCTGAGCTGCAGAAAGGGAATCTGATCAAAGATACGAATTTCTAGGCCATGGGCCCAATGTTTATTGAAATTCAGATCTAGACCAATCACTTCAAGAGGTTCATATTCTGTTTTGTCATGGAGAGCTGTATACCAGGGTAGATCACCCCTCGGAACCTGGAGGATCTTACCAGTGGGCATGATGTTAGTATCGAAGGTTCCTAGTCCGATATATCGGGAAACTGCTAGTCGCTGAGAGCCGGCAGCATACTTATCTTCCAGTTTCTCAAACCGTGTAAAAGGATCGGGTGAGCCATATAAGGCGACCCATAGTGGCTCTATCCATTGAATTAGGCGGGCGAGTCTCCTGTGTTTTTCTATAAAGTCCGAGGGCCAAAAGGGTTTACATTCACAATTAAGAAAGGTGGGCAGAGTCACATTAATATGCACTGTTCCATTATTGAACATCGCTATATTACCAGGATTAGTAGTATAAGAGGCCCATGGTTCATTGCGTTGGACTATAGTAAAGGGGCCAATCTCTTGAAAGATACCTCGCTGAGGCACTCCTTGAATCTCGGCTACAAATTTGGCTTCTAAGGCGGTTAGTTCGGTAATTACACGGTCAACGGTGGTCTTATAAAAATCCTGCGTAATAAATTCAATCGTATCTCCATCAAAGACAAATGATTTATCATAATTGGCGGCAATCCATGGGGAATGTTCGCAGATCCATTCAAAGAGAGATTTTCCATTATACTTGGGATTCGGAGGAGATCCTCTCTGGAATAAGGTTGCATGTTCACCAAAGACATCTGTATGTATCATGGCATAAGCATTGAGCAGAACAGGGGCCTGAATAGGACATACTATCTTCAAAGCCTCATATAGACTACCCTGTTTATATGCCTTATAATACGATACACTATAGCGTTCGGGCTTCATTCTACCAGCAAAAGAATTATAGATATTTTGAGCAGAACTTTGAAGATATGTTTCGTGTTCAACACCCAGGCCCCAGAAATAATCAAGGGGGCGATAGGTGTCCTTATATTTCACATGTTTAGGCAGATTATGCAAACCTGCATACATTATCCTGGAGCCTCAAAATTTATTATATAAATAGACTTATTTAGAATACGGGGTAGGGCCTGACCTGATTCGATTGTTCACGAGAAGTTTGCATCCAATTAAAATCAGTGCGGCGAGTTATTGGTTTAATATCATCAAAGATACGGTCTTCTTTCTCTCCTTTAAATTCCCTTTCTACTTGAGGACATTCCTTCTCTTTTATGATGATTACCGGTTCCTGAGATAAGAGAACTACCCCCATGATCAGGCATCCTAATCCAACCAAGATTAATAGATTCGTTGCCACGTCCATTACTCTACCCCTATGTTATAAATAATCGTTTGTACAATCTCATAAAAAATGTACGGTAACTTATACAAAGGATTATTACAACACAAAGAAGTATAACATAGATAAATTCACTCTTAACATACAACCAAAATATGTACCAAGGTAAATATGTATCTGATAATTCACCGGCAAAATGCATAGCGAATGTATGTGGACTCACTTCATAGGACTGGAGGTGTTGCCAAGGATACATATGTGTATACTGTTCAAATTGCGGTCTAACATATTGTGTAAAAGCACCCTGTTCATACGTAGTTCCGGCCCATGTACCAGAAGAAGTCCATTTGTTATTTTCCTTAGTCCAATCTTTTTCTGAGTATGAATTCATCCATTTATCAAGAATCTCTTTACCGTGTTTATCATTTAGAATTATCCATACACCGGCATTAAAATCCTGGTTCCACTTCGGACAATCTCTGCAATAATACATGGACTTATCCTTTAATAATAAATCATCTATAGACATACTATGATTATGAATTACAGCATCTGTATCTAACCACATAGCACCCTTATAGTTATTTGTATCTAGAAGATCTTTTATTAGTCGTACCTTAATCCAATACGGTGGAAGATCGTATGGCTTAGTCTCAAAAATATGCGCATACCCATATTTTGCGCAATATGCCTTATTTTGTTGTATAAGTATTTTATATTCTGTCTTAACTTCACGATTATCATATTGCACAATAATCCACGGTTTATCCATCCTATATTTGGATCAGGAATTACATTCTAAGATATAATGAATCTGTAATAAGCTCATCTCTCAGAATCCTTAGAGGGCCGAAGCGTTCAAGAGTTGCCAGATCGCGACGGATCTCAGCTACTGCCTTCCACTCATCCAGGATATTTGAGAGACGGAGCAGCCCCCGTTGTACATTGCCTTCAAAGAGCCCGAACTCCACAGCAATCTCTGTTAGACCATAGCCGGCGAGCCAGCGACTCGCAACACAGGGCCACAGAGTCGACAGAGCCCAGAACTTAGACGGTGAATGGACACGGTGATGATCCTCACAGGCCTGACATGCCTTCCTAGTATCGTCGAGCCAGTAGAGAACATCGAGAGCCTCCTTGGATAGTTTGGAGTCCTCTAGTGTGAGTTCGGTCGACTCGGCCCCCTCGCTCATGAAGGCTGCAAGAACACACACTGCCTCTTCGGGCGTCAGGACATCCAGTCGTTTTGACTCTGCCAGAAGAGGCCCCAGAATCTGATGTCCCTCGTTACATTCTGTTGCTGCCATACGATCAAAGCCCCACTCATCTAGACAGGCCTGAAGTGGTGCCAGATTCAGTAAGGGCTGCGCATCCCAACGTTCAATCGACGTAGCAAGCTCACGATGTTCCCGCCTCAGACCCAGCAGTTCAGCATACAGCTTGGCATTGTCAGCGGACACAAGACGCTGGGGCGTATCGGCAATCCATTTCCTGAGCTCTGCATCGGCCTTCTTCCGCTTTGCATTCACGCTCTCGGCCACCCTGGCTTCGAGCACAGTCTTCGTCTCGAGAGCCTCCTTCTCCTCCACCGAAAGTCGCCCTTCGGCAACAGAGAGAACCGATGTTAGACGTTCGAGATCCTTGCCAAGACTGTGTCTCAATTCCTTCTGTTGCTGGGCCCAGTAACTCGAGGCCGCAAGATCGGTAGCCGACTTCAGAATAAAGTCATAGTGGAACCGCATCTGCGAAGACAACGGCTTGAGCGATCCTGTGAGAAGACCCTTGAGTTCACTGGTGTCGATGGGATCACGCATGGGCTCATAGAGGACCAGGCCCTGAGTATCCAGGCCTCGTCGACCGGCACGCCCCGCCATCTGAATATACTCATCTGGCCGCACTAGACGAAGTCCATCCTCACTCATCTTCTCGAGTTCGAGGAAGACCACCGTCTTAGTAGGCATGTTAAGCCCAACGGAAAATGTCTCGGTTGCAAAGAGGAGCTTCACATAGCCGCGCACAAATAGAATCTCCACAATCTCCTTGAGAAGGGGCTGCAGGCCCGAATGGTGAAAGGCGATGCCGCGAAGCAGAAGGTCCTTGATCGCATGGAATTGTGGCGACTTTTCTAGGACAGCCTTATGCCTCGACAGATGGAAATGGATAATATGATTTGCTGCAGCAGTATCCGAAGTATCAAGATAGGTACCCGTCATGAGCTTGGCATAGCGCTCGCATCCCTTGCGACTGAAGATAAAGAAGAGAGCAGGAAGCTGCTTGGTATCCTGGAGCCAGGACACGGTACGAAGGAGACGAGCTGTAGCGGATTCGGTCTTAACCTTGGAGGATGGTGGTGGGGCCGCATAACCGCCGGCCCGCCTCACTTCGACAGCCTTCTTGTGATCTGCTGCTGCATCGTCGATCGCCTTGCGACCCTTGAGCCAATCGGTATAGGCACCAGTCCAGTATCCCTTGGAATCTAACACTGGTTTCACCACTAGACTCTCCTTAGAACTATGATCGAGTACGGCATGAACCAGAGGGACCACACGGAAGGTTGTCTCGAGGAGCCAGACATCTCGCTTATGGAGCTCGGCTAGCCATCTTCCTAGGGGTGCAGCAGAAGGCATCGTGGCCGAGAGAAGGACAAGCTGAATTGGTTCTTTGGCACACAGAATCAGGGTCTCCTCCCAGACGTGACCGCGATCAGGATCCTGGATATAATGGGCCTCATCCATCACGATTCCCTTGACACCCTCTAGTGAGACAGCCGCTGTAAGGCCGACGCCCTCTGTAGCAGTTCCCTTCTTAAAGAGAAGGTTGCGGAGAATCTCAGCTGTTAGAACCACGATTTGGGCATCAGGACACATCTTAATATCGCCGGTCAGAATGCCGACTGTAGTCTCAGGAAACAGCTTCTTCAGATCATGATATTTTTGATTACTAAGAGACTTGATTGGAGTGGTGTAGAATACACGACCTCCTTCCTTAATTAATTTTGCAATCAAGTACTCGCCAACAAAGGTCTTACCTGAACCTGTCTTAGCTGTAACGAAGACATGGGCCCCAGCATGAATACTGAGAACAGCATGTTTCTGAAAGGCATCGAGTTCGTATTTCGTTTGAATTGCCAGACCTTCACCGGTCCAGGGAGGTGCAACCATTGCATCAGGATGTATGAGTGCCATTGTGATTGCATACGCAATCCATCAGGTCTGTAGTCACCTTTTCGATCGCCTTCGCAATTCGATCGCCTTCGCAATTTGATCGCCTTCGCGATCCATCAGTCCTTTTTGATATAAAGGTGAAAACCTGTTACTATACAGGTATATGTCAATGATCCCGTCATGGGTGTCTCGACATATTGATCCTGCAGAAAGACATAAATCAAATAGTCATTGTCAACGGAAACATTCCTACCATATTGCGCTGATCTGTAAGGGTCGCAAGGTTCTGGCCATGGGATCCAATCGTGTTAGTCAGAATGGATCTGTGCATGCCGAGATTAATGCAATTAAGTCAGTCGGTATCCAGGATCTCAGAGGGGCCATTCTCTTCGTCATCCGTCTAACATCGTCTGGCCTAATGCCCTCAAAGCCCTGTCATTGCTGTGGACTCGTAATCAAAAAATGTATGAGTCAGTATGGTCTTAGGGGTTGCATCCATTCTTAGTCTAGACGATAGCAAGAAGTTGCTCCGCCAACTTCTTGAATTTGTACTTCACACCCATGTGGAAGAACTCGATAGTCTCTGTTGTATTGTCCAAGTGCTCTAGAGCCTTCGCCCGTTCTACGATAGTCTTACGGGCCCGAAGGAGATTTGCCTTAAAGGCATCGTAGAACGGGACCAGATAGTGCGGCGGATTTTTCAGATAGCCGAGGATAGCCGTCTCCAGAGTAGCATGCTGAACAATCCGGCTATAGACTGGAATATCAGCATGCGTGGGCTGATTCGAATATGCCGGCTCATTCTCTAGAGGTTTCTCATTCAGAACAGCCGTCTGAATACTTTGGAGAATCGATGTTAGACTCTGAACACCTGACCAGGGCTCCCCTGCCCAAGTATTCAGAAGAGAGAGGCAGACCTTACCATTTTTATAGAGGTTCGGATTAAACCGAACATGGCCATCATTGGTAAGATAAGTAAAGGTCGGTGGCGCAAAGGGATAATTGGGCGGAAAGGTCACCTCGAAACAGAAGGCACCACCGTAATATGGAGAACCCTCTGGGCCCAGAACCACGGCAAATCCGTGCATTACATTATCTTCATCACCGAGCCAGAATAGGCCATCACTCGCATATTCCATCACACGTTTACAGTCGAGAGTTACACGCCGAATGGCAAGGGATGTAGGCTCGGTCATTGCTACGGTCATTGCTAAGGTTAAGGCGTCAAGTTTAAAGCAAAATTAATCCTACTTAAATAGATGTCTTGGCTTATCTGCGGTTCCACGAGTGTAGTTGCCCCCAGGGCCCCTAAGATATATTTTGTTCCAACTGACTCTGAAACTACAAAACTTTCTGAGATGTTCACCAAGGAGCAGGAGGAGAAGGAGAAGGAGTTAGAAACGATTTATCCAGACTATGATGTGGTAGACCGTCGGTTCACTAAGCTTGAGCTTCGTGTTGCTGATCTTGAGGCCCGTTTCAAGCCTCTTGACACTCTGGAGACTCTAGAGAAGTTAGAGGCCCCTGAGCCAAAGCCTGAGGTCGAGGTTGAGGTCCCTGAAGTAGTAGTCCCAGAGGTTCACGAGGTCGTGGTCGAGGTCGAGGTTCCTGAGCCAAAGCCTGAGGTCGAGGTCAAGGTTGAGGTTCCTGCCCCTGAAGTAGTCCCTGAGGTTGAGGTCAAGGTTGAGGAGGTTGAGCTAACGACTGTAACTGCATTCCCCACACTTGAGATTTCTGAAGTACCTATTCTGCCTAGTGTGGTCCTGCCGGAATTAGTTCTAGATACGAAGGAAGTGCTAGCAGGTTTCTTTAAGACACTCCATGAGGAAATTAATTATATTGAGAAAAATATGAATGCTCCCCTTCCTATGGCCTTAATCGAACAGCTCAAGCGTCTCTCTCATGATGCAAAGATACCTCTGCCGAGATCTCCCAGGTTAGAGCCCCCTCGACTGAGGTAAACTTGACCTTTAGGTACCATAATAGATATAGGTAATGCCTGATCTCCCTGAGTTCTTCATCCTGTATAATCCTAGTCGCGGGTCTGTATCTGATCCTTATTCGGGCCTCTGTTATATTCGTGCTGAGAAGGTTGGCACGGCGTATACCCTCCATTCTCTCTCTGCACAGCCTAACATCTTCCCTATCCAGCATGTCCCAGATGGCAAGAAGGGCCAGTATACCCACTTTGGTCATGCAGAGTTTACTCTTCCGAATATGGCAACGACGGTGCACAAGGCAATCTCGGATTGGACAAACCATTTCCAGATGAAGCCGTCTCCTACGTCACCGCTTATCCCTGTTCTAGAGATTCGTCCTAGGCCTGGCGAGCACTTTACGCACATGCTCAAGCGGAACTTTGCTGTAGAGCTAGCTTCTGCTGGGGCCCCTCCTACCATCAGTCTGAGTGGCCCGCCGTCGGCCAATCCTCTTCCTACTCCTCCTACTCCGACGCTGCTCCGTAAGGTGCGGCCGAATATGCAGACCCTTAATCCTCATGTGGCAAAGCAACTTCTTACTCTTGCAAAGAATGAGAAGTCGATGTGTCCTATTACTGCAGAGGAGTTCATGGAGGGCCACACTGCCGCCATGCCGTGCGGGCATCTCTTTATGAGGATTGCTATTGAGGAGTCGTTTAAGGTCAAGAATAATGAGTGCCCGCTGTGCCGCCTTGCAGGGCAACCCGTATATATCTAGGGTCCGCCCGTATATATCTAGGGTCCGCCCGTATATATCTAGAACTACTAAATAGGATGGTGCGAAGAGTACGAAGAAAGACCAGAAAGCAACGTGGAGGATGGCCTTGGTCTTTGCCTTCTTCTTCTATAGCACCTAGAACAACTACGAGACGTGCTGGATCTGTTGCGTCCAGTGTATATAAATACGGTTGTTTTGATAAGGAGGGCAAGGTAGTAAAACAATTAGAGAAGGGGCCATTAAATTTTCAATCCCAGATGAATCGTGTAAAGTATGGTCAAGAACAATGCCCTCCTGGAACAACTATAGTGCCTCCATCTGATCCTTCTCCTGAACATTCAAACACGGAATCTGTAGTATCTGATCCTGGCAGCCTAGACAGTTCTAGCAGTCAAGGCAGTCAAGGCAGTCAAGGCAGTCAAGGCCTATTAACTCCTGCGGATACCAAGGCATCTCTTTTGCTCGAATTATTCAAGGGATATCATGGAAATACAAATTTTCGTAATATTACAACCAATCCTGACAAATTCCTACACAGTATCCATACGCTACAAAAATTAGATGAACTACGTGACAGAGATCCTCATACCTTCGAAGGCACACTCCTACCGATGTTAGATGCATATAGATTCTTTGTAAATGAATTAAGTAAGACTGAATTAACGAGTGCAGCCAATCTTATTAAGGAAATAAAGAAAGAGCCTCTGGCCCCCGTATATGCACGTCTACAGATGGAGTTATCTAAGTACTATACCCTAGTTCACAAAGGTTGACGCGGCCCCTATACACTATATGGTCCGTAATGTTCAAGAACGACTATATTGCATTTAAAGAAGCCTGTAAATCATGCTACTTTAAACTCCTTGTCGCACTTGTCTTTCTTATAGCCTTTGTTCTTGTAGTAGGAGGCCTAACAGGAATGTACTATACTAAGTACATTGATGCCTTTACAGTAGTATTTACGATTGGTGTATGCCTTACAGGACTTCTTATCCTGACCTCTACCTTCATCTGTATCGGTTATTGCGGTATATAATGCTTCTTTTTTGACGAAAAAATTTGACCCGGCAAACTTTGTAAAAAAAGTCAGTACAGTAATGACTACTCCTACTCTTAGGCAATACATGGAGCCGTGCATAACCAAAACATCTGACTGGAATCTTACTGGCCTGCCCTCTACATCTAATAGCTGGGCCGGCAAGTATACTGTACCTGAGGACGAGTATGAGGTATTTCTTGATCTCGTGCACACTCATATCTTCACTAACGGGCGTGCCTGCTCTCTTCTCGAGAAGCACAAGCCTCTGAGCCCGATACTCATTGACCTTGACTTCCGTTATCCTTCTGGTGGGCCTCTGAGTCGTCGGTTCACCATGGACCACATCAAGGAGTTTGTGAAGGCATACGATGAGGCGTTCAACAAGTTCTTTGAGCCCCCAGAGCCGCTCCAGTACTTTGTGATGCTCAAGCCTGGGCCCGAGGCAGACACAGTACACGATCAGCACAAGGATGGTGTGCATATCGTATGTCCTAACATTACGACTAGCCCCGATATTCAGTTTGCTATCCGTGGCTATCTGTTGCAAAACAGTGTGATCGAGCGTATCTTTGGACCCACGGGAAATGTCGAGGAGGCGGCCAAGTGTCTCGACAAATCCGTGATCAAGGATAATAACTGGTTCCTATATGGTGCCTCCAAGCCTGATAAGACCTATTACAAGCTGGAGGCGGTCTTCGAGGATATGGAGAGTCTGGATATCGCGCAGTGGTCGCCGCAGGAGCTTATGAAACTTCTGAGTATCCGTCATGGCCACGATAATCCGACGGGTCTTACCATGAAGGATGAGGCGGAGCCCGAATGGCTTCAGCTTCTGCAGCGCTATGGTAAGGGAAAGCATTGGGTAAAGACCAAGACTCCTACATTGACGGCCCAGGCAGGTGGCTCTGTTCCTCCTCTAGCTCTTCAAGAGAATGAGATGGTCCAGGTCTCTGGTCTTTCCGTACGCTGCGAGCCTCCTCAGGCCGAGATCAAGCTCGCCTACAAACTTATTGAGGAGTGCTTTAATCCCGAGAAGCGTGTTGGTTCCTATCATGAATGGGTTCGTACGGGCCTACTTCTGCATAACATTACCAATACGGAGGATTCCTTCAAGGCCTGGGTCTCGCTAAGTCGCAAGATTCCCAAGTATCAGGGTGACACTGAGGCATCCTACAGGGCCAAGTGGCTCCAGCTTCCTTCTGAGGCAGCCGCATCCTCTCGTGGGGTAAAGCCGCTCACTATTGCCACGGTCCATCATTATGCAAAGGAGGATAATTCGGTCAAGTACAGGGAAATCATGGACCGTGCCCACGTTGACTTCGCCATTCTCAATTATTCCGGTACCCATGTGAGTGTGGCAGACCTGATTCTTGACATGTATCAGCACGAGTTCCGCTGTACTCCTCTCAAGAAGGGTGCATCTGCAGCCGCTATGGACTGGTATCAGTATGAGGGCAACACCTGGAAGAATCTCAAGTCTGCAATGAAGCTCCGTGAGCGTCTGAGTAATCAGGTGCGTGGGAAGTACGTCGCAGCAAGTGGTGAGATCGGAAAGCTATGGAATGATGCGAATACTCCGGAGGAGAAGGAACGTCTTGATGACAAGCGAAAGAAGATCATCAAGCTTGAGTCATCTCTACAGACCAGTGGATTCAAGGACTGTGTGATGAAGGAGATCACAGAGAAGTTCTATGATGAGGACTTTCTGCAGCACATGAACCAGAATCCTACGACCGTGGGGTTCAGCAATGGGGTCCTTGAGCTCCGTCATGCAGGCGATGATGGCGCCCCGCATGTGCATTTCCGTCCTGGTCAGCCTGATGACTGCATCTCATTTCAGATGGGTCGTGGCATGGTGGGCCTGGATGCTATTCCCTTTCTTGAGGGCCATCTTGCTTACAATCCTGGGGCCCAGAATCAGCCCCTCGAGTATCTCGAGATCATGAGCTTCTTCAAGAAGATCTATCCTGACCCCGTACTCCGCGAGTACTGTCTGACTCTGTATGCGGCCTGTCTCGAGGGCGCAAACAGGGAGCAGAAGTTCTACATTCTGACGGGTGTCGGCTCGAATGGCAAGTCAAAGATCGTCGAGCTACTGAGCAAGACCTTTGGCGAGTATCAGGAGTCGATGGGTACGACCGCGATTACGAGAAAGCGCCCTGATTCAGGTGCAGCCAATCCGGATCTCGTTGTGCTCAAGTGCAAGCGATTCGTATCCATGTCTGAACCCGATGAGGGTGAGAAGATCAATACGGCCTCGATGAAGCAGCTCAGCGGTGAGGACGTGGTCAAGGCCCGTGCTCTCTTCCAGGACCAGGACCAGTTTGTGATCATGGCTCGTATCTTCATGCTGTGCAATGATCTACCACCGGTATCCTCTACGGATGGCGGTACCTGGCGTCGTCTACGTGTGATTCCGCATGTGGCCCGCTTCATTGACGTAGAGGCGACCCCTGATCCGGTCAATCACGTATATCACAAGGACCTGATGTTAGACGGTAAGATTGCTAAGTGGCGCCCCTACTTCGCCTCCATCCTGGTCTGGTACTATGAGCATAGGTATCTGAGAGGCGGGCTGAAGGAGCCAGATCAGGTGATGGCGGCCTCGAAGAAGTACAAGGAGGAGAATGATGCATTCGCAGCCTTCTGTCAGGATTGCATGGTTAAGGAGGCTGGTGCTGAGATGCGGGCCAATGATGTGCTTCTTCGTTACAAGGAGTGGAATAAATACAATCCTGGTAAGAAAATTATGACAAAGCCGGCACTTCTGCAGAAGCTGACGGATATCTATGGTGCGATTGATGGTGGTAAGATCTTTGTGGGAGTGAGGCTCATGGAGGAGGGTGAGGACATTTCTGGGAACTTTGTCTAGGGGGCATCCTGCCCCCTTAAACCCCCTGGTTATTTAAACTAATCCAAGATCCTACACACCCCTGATTACTTTTTATTGTTGAATCATTAGAAATACGTTGTATTGCCATAATTATCTGAGATATTCTTTCTTGTGTGTAACCATTTATTGTAAGTATATGTGTAAGAAGAGTATAGGTTTCTTCGAATGTTACACGATGTGTATCCATATTATAACCATGTTTTTTCAATGTGATAGTATGTTCTCCCATATGTAATACATCATACGGCTGTTTAACAAATTTACAGAAAGTAATATCAGTATTATTTATAGCACCAATAACCCTTGCTTTTCGGAGCAGATTAATTTCATATATTCCTTCAATAATACTTATCTGATTATTATCTTGTTTGGCATAATAGTTCATATCAATACTACTAGTGATATGAATTACTTTAAACCAACCAGGGGGTTGAAGGGGGGCAAATTCTTTAGTGACGCCAGCTATGCTGGCAAGTCAACTAAAGAATTAAGCCCCTTAGCAGGGGCCATAAATATTATACAGATTGGCATACGTGCCAGAGCAACAGCATCCAACTACCTTGGCCTTTTTAGCTCTCATATACGACTCATAATTCGTAAACTGATTCACCGTGGGGCACTTACAGATCTTCTTCGCCTCCGTCATCTGATTATAACTTAAATTCATCGTTGCTGGTGCAGCTAACACCTGGGCCAGTAACGAAGCCTGTGTCGACATCTCTATGTAAACGCGAACAAAAAAATGTAGGCAAAGATGAGTGATACAGCCCAGATGAGAGCCACGGTAGTCCAGCGCTGAGACGGTATCATCGCCTGAAAGTAGTAAATAGGTATCATATCAAAGATTATAAGGAGACCACCAATGAGTAAGAATGCACCAAAGCATGTCAAGAATGCAATCAGGATCTGATTATCGGGGACCTTGGTAAAGTAGAGACCACCAATAGCAGGAGAGGTCTGGATGTTAGAATCCGTAAAGATCCGCTGTTCCTTTCGAATCTCTGCTTTCACTTCTTCCTGTTGACCTTGTAAATCATTAATTGAATCCTGAATTAGGACCCTTAGTTCTTGTAATTTAGTTCCATTCGGATCCTTTTTCTGATGATCAATTAAGAATTGGGTCATATAATTGAGCTGATCAACCTCCATTGCATATGCAGATTCCTGTTCGCTTACTGAGTTTATAGCTGCAGAAGCCTTTGCAGATGGATCAGGTAAACAATTTAGATACTTGGCAGTTTCAGCTTCTAATGCCTTTTTTGCAGCCGTAACAGGAGTCTGATCACATGTTGGTTGGGCAGCTATTCCCTTAGTAACAGCCGCTTGGACCTGCGCTTGCATTTTTGCAATTTCAGCTGCAAAATCCATATCCCTATTACGGACTTATATTTAAGCAGAACCACTGTCGCACTTAGGTACAGGATCCGGAATAGGGCCCCGCTCGAATGTACGACTATTCCAGTATCTCTTGTCACGGATATAGGTCGTGTAATACCAGCGCCCTAGCCAAGTACCACCTGCTATCAGAAGGACAAAAAATACTATATAGTTAGACGTTATTTCACTTATCCACCAATTAGACTTCATGAACAATAGAATAACAACAGTGAGAGCTGTCAGTAAAATGAGCTGGAGAACAAAGAGTGTCTCACGCTTATTCTCGTAGTACCAGTCATTAATTTCCACCTGACGCCGGGTTAAATCTTCATTCGACTTCTTAATTCTGGTAAGACGATCCTGCTCAGTATAGATGTGATCCTGAGAATCCTTAAGTTGACCGGAGCGTACCAGAGTGGCCAGACTATTGTGATCCATATCCATTAGACGGGCCATGTCCCCAGAAGTCTTCGTAAAAGCTGCACGCTTAGCATCTAAGAGATCTCTCTGGATAGAATCTTTCTTACCCTGAACGTACTGGGAATACTTTGCAGGGTCCGCCTGGAGACTCTGTAAAAATTGTACCTTCTCAATATCCTGGAGATCAATGATATCTTTGGAAATCAAGTCCGTCATATCTATTATACGACAATAAAGTTATGTTAGAACCTATAAGCCTCTAACATAAGTATACGTAAGTAAAATTAGGCTGTCTTTACATTCTTGTATACTATAAAGACGGTACCGAGTGCCACAACGTTGAGTGCAACAAAAAACATAATCTGAATATTCATTGCATTGTTCTTTTCCTTAGAGTAGCGCATCATCTCAGTCTGAGTCTTAGCACGAACATTAGAACTATTCAGAAAAGCCTGCTGGGCATTTAGTTCCTCGAGTCTCTTATTAATCTTTACGTTCGCCACAAAAATGTCTTTGTTGCGGTCATTCACGGCCCGTGCACGCTTGTTGCCCACATAGTTCATAATCTCAAGAAGAGTATTGAGAGTAATATTTAAGTTTATCGTTGTAGTAAGAGGAGCCTGGCCTGATGTTGCCGTAGCATTGGTAGCAGACACTTCCGTAATAAACTGTGTTAATGCTGCAATATATCTCATTTCATAGAAACAGTATTCTGATTTAACACTAGCATAAAAAGATTTATCCGCCTGAATTTGTTCATCAATGGTGCCCTTCACTTCAGGGACCTTACCTGATGGGACCAGAGTATTATCCACATAATTTTGGATGGCACTTGCAGAAATACGGTTAGTATTTTTATCTATAGGCAAGGGCTGGGAAGGAGCGACACCATTAGTAAATCTCAATGAAAACGTAGGATCCGTATAACCAATTGTTCCTGCAGGACAGATACTCTGAGTCATCATCTGAACATTATTCATGTACGTCTGCCCAGAATAATGAAGACCGGATGCACCATCCGCGACAGGCTTCTTAATCATGGGTAATTGAACACTCTTCGAGGTCATTCTCTACACTACCAGAATAAAATTCTAGACAGGATTGCTTAGAGCAGAATAGGAAGCATATCCAAGTAAACCGAAGGTCAATGCTCCAAATATAGAAGAAGCAACAATTAATCCCACACGCGCATTATGTCTAAAATTGCGTCGTAGGCCCAAAATATTTACATAGGGCGATTGTGTTATCTTGGGGTTAACGGATTTAACCTGATCTGTACGCGTCCTCTGTTTAGAGTGAAGTTGTCGGAGAGTATCTCTTTCAGTTGCTACCTGCGAAGATATACGGGCGAGTTCATCAATTAGAGTACTGTTTGCTGTAGCAGCATCTGACACTTTACGCCCCTCATCTACAGCCGCTCTCCATGAAGCTAATACGGAATCAACTTGGGCCTTTGAGGGTCCAACAGTGATCGATTTCGCTGGCTCTAAGAGTGCTAGTTGAACATTAGAAATCCAGCTGTCGTGGGCTGCCTTGTACTGCATATTGAACATTGTTAATGCGTCCTGGTCTAGTACCATTCTCTACCTATGCGGCACAGATTCTATAGAATTTCATAACACCTGCCGTTGGACTAGGACGGAGAATCTCTACAAATTCGCCCGGGACTAGGCCCAGAATACGGGACTGAATGTCGTGATGTTTGATTAGTGGAAACTGGCTCTTCTGCGTTACATGGAGACCAGTCATGAGATCCTCCTCCTCCTTCTTGGTCAGTTTCCTATGAGGTGGAACCAGATCATGCCGACCCATATGCACAACCACCTGTTTGATATGAAAGAAGGTCATACGGGCCTTCTGGCCCTGCCAGAGCTGGAGGGCTGTCTTGTCAAAGACCTCATTGTACGGCTCATTCAGGATGATAACTATATCATCGGCCTTGGTAATCACGCTATCAGGGGCTCCATCTGCAGGAATATCATAGAGATCACGGACAAAGGTATCAATGCGAGTGCGAATACGATCCTGAAGTTGATAGACAACTACTGCACGATCACAGGGAGCAACTCCGTCCTCCTTCTTCTGTACAATGATATCGAGGGCTCTGGCATGACCCTCTGCTAGAAGGAGAATCTGTTCGGGGGAAATATTCCGATAGGGAGTGACGTTATAGCCGCGATCTTCCAGAATATCGAGGATCGTCTGCCGAGACCTAAGTAAGATATCGGCAGTGTTAGGCTCCATGTCTACTACATCTCATGAAAGTGTTTTATCAGTCAAGTTTACAAGCGTCTAGAAGTCTTACGAGAACGCTTAGACTTACGAGAACGCTTAGACTTACGAGAACGCTTAGACTTACGACGGCCACCGACCTGGCATTTAGGATTCTTTGTACTGGTAAAACCAAAAAAATCCGAAGTTACACAATCTACCCTTTGTATATCTAGGCTCCCAGAGCTTGTTATTCTAGCAGTAAGAAGTGACGTTTGACGCTGGCCCAGCTTATCTGTAGGATTCCATAGCATATTATTACCATCATACACAATCTCATATTTACCTTCACCCAGATCAGTTATCTTACGATACCCAAACGTATCGCGATCAATTTGACTCAAAAATAGATCTTTAATTATAGGATCAAGAGAATCTAACGCACTCATATACTCTATATATTTATTTTTCCTCAAGCTTCTTCAGTCGAACCTGAAGGAGATTTAGAGCATTGATCAGAGGCTGGAGAACGTCTAGCATCTCAGCATCCACATGTTTGATGTAAGGGATTTGACGTGGATAATAGAGGCGATCCATTCGCTCCTTCTTTTGATCCAGGATATCCTCGAGGGCCCGCACAGGATTCATTACCTCAATAATCTTCTTTTCCTTTGCCTTCTCAAGATCCATAATCTGTTGTCTAAGACGACGGAGTTCCGTTTCGTATGAGGGCATTACAGTAGTGCGAGTATGATATGCAAGGTCAATTTTATGCTGATAGAGTAGATGTTATCCTTAAAACTTACACGAGAACCTGAGATTTCAGAAGTGTTACAGAATCATTTTAATCCTGAAACGCTTACCTTTATCTATGAAAATACCGCCTCAGATGAACATCTATATACGTATAAGCTAGACAATACGATCGTAAAAATTTCCCATGATACATTCGCATCGCAACGGCTAAAGATGGAATTAGACAATTATATGTATTTATATAGCATCTTAACGATTGAGGAAATGAAGTATTTTATTCCTGATGTTATGGGAGGATCATTCAAATATGGCGACTACATGTACACCTATCTGAAGATGCCATATAGTGAAGGCGTGGATCTATTAACCTTTTTTGAGAGTGGCCCCGACCAAAAAAAGGTATACAAGATTCTCAAAGAAATAGCAACAGGATTACTAATTCTTTCAAAACATGATTTTTCTCATGGAGATATGCACGCAGGAAATGTCCTTGTCTCAGGAAATACAATAAAGATAATTGATTTTGATTCTGCAGGCAAGGGTACAGAAATAAGAAATAGAAATTTTAAAGATAATCACGGTTTTTTTACGCTGTGCCAATATTTTATTACGGATCCTAATCTCAAGGAGAAGATTAATCAGATACGCCTAGACTATACAACTGATGCTCAAGAAGCTTTCCAGAAATTTATTACCCTAATGGGCCAACAGGGAGGAAGGAGGAAAACCGTCAAACGTGTCAGATCCAGACGGCACCAGAAAAAGCCATCCATTTAACTATCCTAGCTTTTCCACCTTAACCTCAGTACCCACACTAGATTCTGATGTTAGCTGTTCAGGACCAGAACTAAGACCACCTCCAGACTGAGGCCAAGAGATGGATCTAGGAGGACCCGAATTTCTGGCCCTCTTGGCTCTCGATTCAATTGAATGTTGCGGCACTGACGAATTTACAAAGAGATAGACGCCACCCTGTTGTGTCTTAGGAGGCAGTTCAGAAGAAGGCGGTTCCGTCACCTCAGGTATAGTTGCTAATCTAACAACCTCTGTTGCCTGCTGTACTTGTTCTTCTACAGTCGGTAGATTCGCAGCCGTATCATCTTCTTCAACTGCTGTAATCTCAGTACCCTGAAATGCGGTGAGATCTGGACGTTCGTCCTTCAGATCCCTCCTCACTTCCTCTAAGAGGGCCCCAAGACGATTCAGGCCCTTCGTGCCCGTAGTACCCCAATATGCATCTGCCTTAGAGATATAGTGAATCGGTTTAGGATCCGTCTTTTGCAAGAGAGATAGAAGAGTAGGATTCTGCTTGAACTTTTCAATGAGAGCTGCCTTCATCACGCGATCCTTGACCTGTTCCCAGTCGCCGCGTAGAGAATGGGCAGGCGAGTTACCCATCTTCTTAGCCGTGGCAGCACTAGGGCTCTGACGAATCTGTTCCTGATACTCGGGCTCCGAGGGGAATTTCATGGCCTGATAATAGTGTTCCACCGAAGGCCACACTGTGGGATCCGCCTCAGGAAACGGAGTACCATCAGGATTAGGGAGCTGATTGCCGGTAATACGGAAGGCAGACATGGCCATGTTAGAAAATCCAAGATACTCATTTTGAAGGGAAGGAGCAAACTCGATTATATCCTTTAAGATTGTGGGTGCCTCTGCAACTGGTGCCTTCTTACCACGTTTCGGTTTCTGGGCCGCCTCCGTCCCCGCCTTGAGGCCCTCTACATCCACAGGTGCTGCTACTACACTACGTTCCTCCGCCTTGAATTCAATATCCATGGTCGGCCAGGGCCAGGCCGTCTCCTTGAGACGACCAACCGAGCTCTCCGTAATAAATCGGTATCCCATATTACCAAAGGTAGTCAGCTCCTGATCCAGAAGCTTCATGGCATACGGAATAGCAATCTTCGAGAAGGATGCACGACTCTGTTTAGTCGGCAGCTGCAGAGTCAAAGTATCTGCATCCACACCATTAAAGACCAGTGGCCCATCACATGTTGGACACACAAAGAACCGTTCAGCCTCATTATAAATCGGCATACGACCGCATCCATTACAGATCCAGAAATCTGTTGCATCACCACGCTTCATCATTGATTCCTGAAGGAAGCAAGATACAGCATGAGCACACAGAGAATCACGTTCCATCTCGCCCACACGTAAACCACCCTCATTCGACCGACCGCCAGTAGGCTGATGCGTCTTCATCTCACGACGGCCCGCACCACGGGAATTTACCTTATCATCCGTCAGATGCTTCAGTCTCATAAAGTACAGTGGACACATGAAGATCTCCGTCTGAACCTGCTCGCCCGTGATACCCGAATACAGAATCTCATCGCCGGCTCTCTCGGCACCTAGGCCTTGTAGTGTATCACCGAGCTGCTGGACGAAGTCACCATCATTGCAGAAGGCTGTAGCATTCATCGTCGCACCGGTCAGTACAGCTGCCTTCCCTGCCACCATCTCAATAAGCTGGGCCACCGTCATGCGCGAGATTAGGCCACCCGGATTCACCATCACATCTGGCACTAGGCCATCCTTGGTCCGTGGCAGATCTGCCGAGGCAACTAACATGCCGATCGTGCCCTTCTGACCGTGACGCGATGAGAACTTGTCGCCCAAGCCCGGCACTCTCATCTCAATAATGCGAACCTTGACGAGTAGGCGCCCCTCGTTCTGATGTAAGACAACCACAGAATCTACACGACCCTTGGTAAATAGACCCGCCGTAACGGAGGCATCCTTGATATCATTCGTATCAGGTATCACCATATACCGTCCCACTAGGACGGTGGTGTCATTGATCACCTCTCCCTCGCGAATGATTCCACGCTCATCTAGCTTAGAATAGTCGAGGCCAGGTTTGAGCGAGGACCATGAAGGAACGGCTACCGGATTAGCAATGTGACTGTGGACCTTCGTAATAGAATCGACCTCCTCTGGACAGTCATAGGTGCGGAAGGCCAGACTCTGGAACATGCCGCGGGCCACCGAATCACGATTAATAATCAGACCATCATCCTGATTATAGCCGGTCTCAGAGGTGGCCGCAATAATACAATTGAACCCATAGGTCATTTCACCGCGACCGATAGCCCCATAATACATGGTCTGGCAAATGGGTGCCTCGCCATAACACAGCTGATGAGCATAGGTATCATAGCGAGATTCAATGTTAGTCGCCATATAGCCTATACCCTGCTTTGACTGAGACCCAGAGAGTTGATTACGAGGGGCCTGATTATGATTGGAATAGGGAATCATAGAGGCGAGTAGACCCTGTAGCGTACTGGGATGGAGTTCACAATGGGTATGATCTGCAATGACATCAGGAGTCCAGGCGACATAGGCCTCATTCATTTCCATGGGATCACAGTACTCGATAGAACCCGCATAAGGAGAAAGAGCTGCCTCATAGTCTGCGAAGGAACCAGTAGGTAGAGGATCCATAAATCTAACACTGGTTAGAGTCGCTCCTTCTGTCATAGGCAGAGTACCAAAGACCAGGGTGGCCCATGGTAGCTCGGCTAACGCAGGTAGCTTCTCCTCGAGTGACACTCCATCAGTAAGGCGCCATAGAGGCCGAATGGGACGACCCTCATCCAGATAAATGCGTACTGTCTTATCCAGAGTATTGAATGAGATAGAGGCCGTAGGAGGTAGACAGCAGGTCCACTTCAGTAGACGGAGAACCCGTGTTAGACCTTGGGGATCCTGAGTAAAGCCTACCGTACCGCCATTAATCTGTACTGTTGCTGCCGTTGCTCTAATAGACGCTGTAGTTGCAGCAACTGGTATCATTCCACCCTTGATTTTTAACCAATCATATACGGGCTTGGTCGATGGCATAGAAAAAGAATAGCGGGTCATGATGGACATATTCTTAGTTACACCAATGTGAGAGCCAGTGGGTGTCTCAGAGGTACAGAAATAGCCGACCTGGCTCGTGTGGAGCTTACGGGGCCCCGTAGCCTTGGACCCCGTATCAAAATCGGACACGACGCGGCGTGTATGAGAGGTAGCATCAAGATAAGAGATACGCGCCAGAGGCTGAATGACACCCTTTTTCTCATTCCGTTCATTTGTGCCCCATCGCCCCTTGAATCCACGCATAATCAGAGTGTTAAGCGTGGCAGGCTGGAACATATTCATCAGATTATTATCCGCAAAGAGATCAAAGACATTATCGCCCTGATACAGCTGTTCATTTCTACGATAGGTGCGATCAATGGTGAGATTCACCTCGGCCCGCCAATCCTTCCAACATCCATTGAAGAGTTCGCGGACCAGGGTGCCCGTAGTCAGAAACCGCTGATTCCGCATATCATCGCGATTCGTATTGGGTCTGCTTCCGGTTGCAGCGGCGAGTACCTCGCGTGTCATCTCGGCTAGATACAGACCGCGGGCCTGAGGTTCATCAGGTACGTGGGGTAGTAGCAGATTCTGAATAATATCGAGTACATTGGCCTCCGTAAATCCCTTTGTGAGCGACATGATGTATTTGATGGCAAGATAGCGATTCAGAATAGGATAGGCATCGTGAATAGAGGGAACCAGGGTCTCCTCAAGAGGAGTGGACTCAGGATAAATGAACCGCACAATCTCCTCATCGGTTTCAATACCGAGGGCACGAAAGAGAATAAAGACAGGAAAGGCGCCACGAACCATCGGCACGGACACACGAATTTCGCCAGTCTTTAACATAAAGAGAGCCACGCGACGTGTCTGTTTCGTTTCAGGATGAAGGGATACAACGGAGGCATAGGCCAGATTATCATCGCCGTCGGGCATCTTGGTCACATAGAGGGAATTGAAGGCCTGCTCTTCACGAGTAACCAGTACCTTCTCAGCACCCCCAATCACAAAATAGCCGCCATAGTCATTGTAGCATTCGCCCATCTCATGAAGAGCCATCGGGTCCGCGCCACCTGTTGCGCATAGACGGGAACGCAGAAGAATGGGAAGACGGAAGAGAGGAAACCCCTTGATTATCGGTGCATTCTTGACTTCTGTCATATATGTATCACCCTCCTTTCGAGTGAAGGTAACACGGATCTGGATATCAGCACTGAACTGACTATAATATGTTAGATTCCGAAGCCGGGCCTCATTGGGAAACATGCGACGTACTGTGCGTCCACCATCGAGAACAATTACTGGCGGTGATACAGTTAGAGCAAGATCTTCGGGCTTGGCCACATCGCCACCGATGAAGATCTCAACGCGATATGCGAAGATACCCTCAGCCAGGGGACCTTTTAAGAATACTATCGGATTACCAGTATGGATAATTGTGGGAATCTCATTGAAGATACATTGCTCATAGCTGTCTATATGATGCCGGGTGAGCACCGTATCCTGCTCAAAATATCGCTGTAATACAGCGAGGCTCATATCACTATTGGTTACATGGGTTTTTAGATTGTATCCTATCCTCATGCCTTACAGTGATCTGCAAGAGATGAATATATATGGACTTATTTAATAGCTCTGGTAGATAGGTTCAATCTGAAACTGCTGCATACCCTTTGCATCAAAGGCTTTAGGATCAAATATACGTAACTTCCAGGTAGGATCCGTAGGATGTGTCTTTACTGCTACGGGACTACCCATGAGTGCCTTGGCCCCCGTATCTACTATATTATTGGGAACAGAAGCCATAGTGTGACCCATTCCAACACTCTGACCTATACCGCTATCAGTTATAAGAGAAGTAGCCGTATCTAGGATACCACCACCGCGCTGTCTCCTCTGCCTCTGCTTTCTAGAGCCGCCCTGCTGACGGGTGCACGAAGAACCGATGGAACTCTCAAAGGTTCTGTTGATTAGGCCGAGGTCATGAACATACTTGGACGAAGACCCACCTTCGACGGGGAAGCGGCCGTAGACTGAGGCAGACCCCTGTCCACCAGAGTACTCTAGAGGAGCCATTCCACCTTTCTGTGCCTTCCGTGTCTTCCTCGAACTATACAGGGCCCTGTAATGCATGATCATCCCATGAAGTGCAGGCCTCGACAGATTATGATGAAACTGCTGCGACCATAGACGACGGATACACTGCTCCAGAGAAGAGTTTGTGCAACCCTTCTCAATCATGTGACGAACCTTTGCATCAATCTTCTGGAAGGATGCATGTAGACTATCAACCGTCATGTACCGGGCCTTTACCTTACGTGTAGGTCCCATTACACTATACGGATAAAATTATTCTAGTCTCATACTATTCGACGAACGCGATTCAGTTATAGAAGAAATTGACCGGGAGGCTGAATTAGAGCCCTTTCGTAGACCCTCGGACACATTGGAGATTAGCTTATGGAAGGCAGCCTCTACATGACCTCCTTGTGTGGACCAGACAAAGACATAGAACCCATAGGACACGACAATAGCCAGAATGAGGAGAACATAACTGGCATAATTCCGTAGGATCTCTTGCCAGGTACTCATGCGATACTCAACCGAAAACTGGGCCCAGTGCCACCAGATACCCACTGCAAGGGCAACCGCCGATGCCATAGTGAGAGCTAACACCGGTACATATTGAATCACCATGTAGGTCAGAAGGGCAGTTAGCACAGCGATGAAAAGTAAAAATAACGTGAATAGAGACTCCATACTAACTGAAGAGTAGATTTTCCTTAGTTCATAAGATCTCAGAACTTACAGCTTCTCGACGAGATCCACATGCGTCAGGAAGACCTTTCTGCAACAATACCGTGTTAGCTGGAGTTCATCCAGTACAGCCTTCTCAGCGGTATCGGGGATCTTGGTTCCATCGAAATAGGTCCGCTTGCCATAGGATGCTCCCTGGATAGCCTTTAGACGTCTCTGATAGTATAGCCACTTATCTGCCAGAAGCTTACCACAATTCATACAACGGACCGGAATAATCATCTATTGACGCCATATCTTTTTATCGCCTAGTCAAATTTTTAGCCGCGTTCACACCGTCGAATTTATATCATCCGAGCAAATAGATGTCGTCTGTACTTTTTAATCGCGGTATCCTTACTCAGACGGGGGCCCGTAAGAAGGCTGATGATGCCATCCGTGATATGGATGCCTTAAAGAAGTCTGTAACTGATGCAGCGCTAACCACTGCTGAGCATACGACGCTCATTAGAACTCTTCAGGCCCAGATTTTAGTTCTGGAGGGGAAGCTCCAGAATCTTTCGCAGAAAATCCCTTTGGAGACGGAAGAGGACTCATCTGAGGATACGCCAGCAGTAGCTCCTGTTCCTGCTCCTGTACCTGAGGTAAAGAGTTCAAAGCCGAAGCCGAAGAACTAGGTGACACAGTAGCCTTCTTTACCGGGCCTGCCTTAGTCGATACACGTGGAATAACTGTGATCGTTCCGGTACTCGGATTACACAGAATACAACGGTAAATCCAGTTTTTTCGATCAACCAATACAGCATCAGGGTGCTTACACATCCATGAGGTCCTTGCTCTTGGTTTAGGCTTTACAATACCGATAAGAGGATTAATCGTAATTTCCATCTATCTAGGCTGACCTAATTTGTGCCGTATTCAGCTTAACACCGTATAGTTGTTCTACAACACGCTGTATTGTTGCAATCGGTTTCTTGAGAGCTCGTTGGCCACGAATAAACGCGGTAACCTCGGGATCTAATCCTGTCTTAAGACGAGACCAGACTAGTCTCCGACCAGCTGATGTCTCTTCCCATCCCTGGATCTTAAGTGTTCCCGCATGATGATCATCGTGACAGACAGAACACAGAGTAGTCAGATTATGGGCCGCATGCAGCTCTGATGCAGGCCCGGTAAAGGTGGCCTGATGCTGAATATGATGGGTCTCGAGACCGGAGGTTGAACCACAGACTTCACAGGCATCTACGACCGATTCGCGGGAGTAAGGGGATAGCTTCGCAACAGAGTCTGTTAGAGTCTTTCTGATTTCTAAAGCCCGCTGTAAAAAGTCCTGGGGCATGTCGAGCGCTCGACAGACTTCGAGACCATACATGGATGAACCGGATCCCTCCCTCAGAGTCCTATCATAGACAAGGACACCGGTGATCTCATCATAATGAACTGCAAGATGAGCAATTCTAACCTGTGGTATCGCCATCTTACCGAGCTCATGCAAATGAGTGGCAAAAAGAAACTTGGATCCTCGGGCCACCAGAGTTTCTAGACCAGCGGCCACTATCGCAGTTGCCGATAGAGTTTCTGTACCTGAACACAGCTCATCACCAAGAACCAAGGTCTGGGCATCAGCGTGTTGCAGAACCTCGCGGAACTCGGTCATTTCTACTGCAAAGGAGGATAGGCCCGCCCATAAGTTATCATTTCCAAGAATACGTGTAAAGATCGCCGTAAAGGGAGCCACCGAAAACTCGGTAGCAGGTACAGGAAATCCAGCTTGGGCTAACAGAGTACAGAGACCGACGGCCTTCATGAGACTGGATTTACCACTTGCATTGAGACCAAAGAGGAGTAGACCTGGCTCCTCGGGTCCAAGACCAAGACTCTGTTTAACATAGGGGACCTTGGTATGGATCTGTTCAATCATGGGATGACGGATTTCCTTCGCAGATAGCCAGGAGGTTTCAGATTCAATATAGGTCGGCAAGGTCCATCCCCACTGGGCCGCCATGGCCTTGACGGACCACACAATATCGATAGACGCTGTCTCATTCTCCACACGATCGTGCTCCTGGCGGCCAGATGCAAAGGTATCGAGAGTCTGAGTCCAGAAGGTGGACCAGGTTGTGATCCAGGTCGAATACCAGCTCTGATATCGTTTTCCGAGTTCTAGGACCTCAGCCGTCTCAAGACACCACATCGTCTTATACTGGATGATTGTTGTATCGACTCCTGAATCTCTCAAATATGCGTAAACTGCGGTAACGCTCCGCTTATTTCCTATGACGCGCAAACCCTCAGAAGTATCTATATGAACGGACTCGACAACCCGTTTCACAGGAATATAGGCCGACCATTTCTTACATAGTTCATCTGCCTCGGCCAGAATTTCCTTGCCTATTGCGAGAGTCTCTGTGACAAAAGCAGGAGCCTCCAGCGGTATCTCTAGAGGAATTATATCAGAACCTAGGCGGACTAACATATCTATATTCCATGGTCGCAGGGCATCAGTGAGATAGATGTTAGATTCTGCTGGGCCATCCCAGAGGGTGAGAAGAGACTGGGATGCTTGGTATGAACGGAGGAGACAGGCCATATCGCTGAGGGAGGCAGTACCGAGTTCGACACGCCGAAAGAGGCGCGAGGTATCATAGAGGGCTCTTAGATGGCGTTCGGTATCGGACCTGCTTGCAAGATCAAACCGATAGGCGTCGATTCGTTTTCTGAGTTCGGCGATATCGGTGATCGGTCGAATCAGACGGGATCTCAGAAGGCGTTTTCCCGCTACGGAGCGACAGGTATTCATGAGATCATAGAGGGAACGTCCCTTGAAGGAGATTACTCCTAGCTGTTCTAGGGCCGCGTTGCCGAGACGGACCTCATCGGTCGGCAGCCAGACGAGGGGATCGGCGAGATTGACGAGGAGAGATGGCACATGATCCTGGGCAAACTCGAGCAGATTGGATAGACAGCGGCGGGCCTGGCCCAGCATCTGAAGAGGAATGATGGCGGCCTTGGTCCAGTATTTCATGAGACAGGCCTCTTCGAGCGCGACGGAGGTCGGACTCAGACAATGAATGTGGACGAGATCACAGGCTGATTTGAGGGATTCGATCATGGTTCCATCAGTCCAGAGTACAAGTTCTGATGGTGGATAGGCGCATAAGAACTGATGGAGTCGATCCTTATCTGCTCCTTCTACGACACGGAAGGAGCCGGTGGATGCATCAAAGGCGGCAGCGGCCCATACCGTGCGTTCGAGGACAATACCGACTAGGCAACGATCCTTGTTCTCAACAAAACATCCTGGGCTTGAAATATGATCGACTGTGCGTGACTCGACAGAACCGCTGGCCCCCTTCTTCTGTGTTACTACGACAACCGTAAATCCGGCTCCGACCAGGATCTTCTCATATTTGGGCAGCGCGTGCTCTGGAAAGCCGCCGAAGAGTGACTGCTCATCCTTAGAGATAGGTGCAGTCGATAGACTAAACTGACAGACATCAGCTAGTTCGCGAATGTTAGACCTCGTGGCCCCTGTTGTCAGATTCTCGATATCATAGATTTCGAAGAATCCGCCAACTTGATAGAGTACTGCTGTCTTGGGCCCGTAAGTCTTAACATAGGCGGTCCATACCTCGTAGTACTTATTATACATGGGCTTCGCCATATAGTAGTATAGGTGGTGGGTCAGTTTAAGTCGAGGGGCTAAAATTGACATAGCGTGATATGTACTTGGCATCTGTAATGGGAAACACAACTAGTTTGGGGAACATTCAAAGTGCACCTGTAGTCTGTGAACAGAAAATACAAAATGCTCCTGTAGTCTGTGAACAGGAAATACAGTGTGATTCTGTAGTCTGTGAACCGGTAATACAGTGCGCCCCTTTAGTACACATTCATATAGTTCTGCCTAACTATACATATTCATGGGAAGGTGATCTGGCCCAAGCTCCTCATACAGTTCATAAGATGACAGATCTAGAGTGGGCAACACACATGGAGAATACATTATTACGTCAGCGAAAATCATGTCCATGGGTAATAGAGCATGAAAAGAGTCGTGAAACCCATATTCAGAACTATAAAAACAGTCGTAGTGGTACCACGTACTCTGGAGACCTAAATAGAGAGTTTTATGTCCAACCTGTGCCATTCTGTTGTAGTGAAGATTGTCCAGGCCGTCTTCATACATACAGGCGTTTGGGTCGGCCGTGTATGCTAACGTGTTACTACAAACATAAAAAAGAAACTGAAGAACATACTAAAAAATGTAAATTATGCTCCAGTGTCCATTAGGGCGGTCCACGAGACAGGAAAATGCGGATAAATAAGACTTGCGAGTTGATTTGCTAAATCACGAATTTCCTTCTGGGCATGCGGATCTAGCCGAAGCTTGCAGAGTCTGGCATATGCAGCGAGGGAACCGGTCTCAATAAACTCGGTATACATGGACTGAGGAAGAATCGCTCGTGCCATCTCAGGGGCCACCTTCGCCTCTAGCAGTGTCTTGTATGCCGTCATTGCCGTATGTACCGCAGTCTCATAGACCTTGCAGACATCGTCATTGTGTTCTACAAGGGAATCCTTGGAGCCCTGCTTGAGGTTCGGATCACGGGCCCTCCATTCGGTAGGAATCCACATCTCGGGCTCAGAATCCACATAACGACGACTGACCTCGTTACGGGCAAAGCCGACTGTGTGCCGGAACCACTCACGGGCAACAAAAATAGGCATTCTTAAACGGAATCGGAGCTGAGGATGGAAGAAGGGACTACTATGATTATGCTTGGCAAGATAGTTAATCAGACCGCTGTCACGATCCGAAAAATGCGTGGATTCCTTGTCGAAGGAAACGCGGGCCGCATTTACGACGGTAAGATCATTGCCAAAGACTTCTAGGAGCTCTACCTTCATTTCTACTCTATGGAGACCTCATGTTTAGGTCTAAGTGTTCTTCTCGAGATCATCTTGGAAGGCGAGCCTGGTCTGTTCTTGGGCGGCCGCAATACGTGCCTTTCGCTCCTCGGTCATTGGCTTCTCTGCCTGCTCCTCCTCCTGCTTCTGCAGCGGAGTCTTCAAGGTCTCTACATGGACCTTGAGCTGAGCATTCCAGGCCTCACGCTCCTCCCACGTTTTCATGTGGGTGGGCCAGAAGCTATACAGTTTGCGCCAGCCGAACAGGAACTCGGGGTCATCGAGCTCTCGCCCATTGGTCATGTGGAATCGCCACAATATCCCATGACTGTCCCGTAAGACAGTAGCATGGGCGGCAGCCCATCGTGACCTTCCAGTTGGCTCTCGAAGGATCTTCCATCCCTCGTCCTCAACTGCGCCACGCTCCCCTGGCATCAGGTCTGTGGAGTTTTTCGGGTTTCGCTGAACCGTGTACGTCTGTGAGACAATAGACTCATAGACATCCGCTGGCAGATCCTTCAGATTGACGCTCTCAAGCTGTGAAACATTGGCCCCCATTTCTTAATGAGTCCCACTTACTCCTAAGTCAGGGCTCACTGGTCAACTTTTTTGGCCCAAGGGGCTCAGGGGTTCTAGGGGACGCCCCTAAAGTTTGTTTAGTTTAGAAGCGATCGTCTTAGGATTATTGGCCTCAAGGATTTTCTGTCCCTCTGCTTTAAAATCAAAGGTGCAGCTGTGTAACTCAGGATGTCTGTGGGCCATACAGAATCGTTGAGAACACTTACACGTCGTATCGGTAAGTGCCAACTTCTTTGAACAATGACCACACCGACTCTTTGGCTTTGCTTCATTCACAAGAGCCAGAGAAGGTACAGACGTTTCAGAACTAACATAAGAAAGTTGTGGAGAGACTCCCAGCATTGGGTTCGATGACATCTACTATGGCCTGGTCATTTTTTGACCTAAAGTTAGTCACACCATATATAGTCAATGTGGTCTGATTCATGGACCCAGGTAGCCAGTACCGGACGTACTCTTACATCACCTCCACCACCTAACATGGGTGATTGTAGGCTTGTCTTAGAGACTCGAGATAGTCTACCAGCCGACTGGGCTACCCTAGTAGGAACCTCCTTCTCTTCTAACATCATCTATGTACGACTCGAATCCTGTATTGTCCCCTGTCTCTATCGTGATGCAACCTTGGTAGCGACCTGTGTTCTGCGGCCCCATCCTGACATGTATGCAGTCTATGCACTTGAGACTCTGGTGGCAAAGAAAGGGCATCGATATGGCAGCCTAGTTCTCCATGCGGCGACCTATGCGATGTATCAGGATGTTGGGCCACATACTCTGGTCTTTGTGTGGGAACTCAGAGCATCACAGATGATCAAGGCGTATCTGAAGGGCTGGTTAAAGACCCAGGTGAAGCTCGAATACGGCTGGATCTTTACCTCTGATACAGAGAACAAGATTGATCTCAGCCTACCCAAGGAGATCGATGGAATCACATATTCCGCCTCAGGGATTGATGACATAGTCTATTGTAATCCTGGTACTGTGGATCCGATTAGGGCCAAAAAGATCTGGTGTATAGCCTCTACATGTCCAGGGAAGGGCTGGACATGGACAGGTGAGTATATTGTAACAGGGAATTTAAATGCAGAGTCGCCAATTCAACGGTGGGTTACCGCTGAGATTGCAAGCTCTTAATCCACGAAGTAGTGGGTCTGGGAGCGAGTCTGCATGGGATGCAGAGAAGGCATGGACGAGCTAGAGGAGACAGAACCGCCATCCGTCTGGGGGCGCCTTGCGTTCGCAGCACGGCTCATGGGCTGCAGATTGGACGGAGTCTTGGAGCGGGTCGTGGGCCAGTTGTCCAGAGAGAACTCCACTGCATCCAGGATTGCATGGTAGTGCAGGCCCACATCCGACACATTGAAGAGGATCGACGGAAGCAGAGGAAAGTCAATCTGGAACGAGGTGAAGGGGTCCGCATCCACCTCAATCATCTCAATTGCACGGCGCACCCAACGCTGAACAACGTCCGAATGCGCAGTAAGACTGTTTACCAGGATCGAATCATTATTGTCCTTGTACTTGAAGCGCAGATCAAACTCGCCGCCTGCAGTGCGAGTGACCGTGCACACCTCGTCATCGTTGGCAGGGGAGGTCTTGGTGCGGATAAAACGGAAGGTAATGGACGACATTGATACCTGTACACTGGGGTCGACCCCTGTCAAGTTTTTACAAAACTTTGAGCATCTTTGCTGCAGTATAATATGTCTGCTCAACCGTTAAATAATGCTTGACAATTTCATCTCTGGCTTCTTTTGCGATCCCTTCTATGTATGCCTTTGTTCCTGTGCGTGTTGCTTTCGGGACCAGACGCACAAGATCTGTCTTAGTCTCAGGATCCTCAATGACTTCCACTAAGTTCATGAGAATCTTCCAGATTACTTCCGTATGACGGGTATATTCGGCCTGAAGCTGATCTACACAGGCCTTAACCTCTTGAAACTTTACAGTAACTTCCTTAGGATACGGCGCAGTAAGACATAGAGGTAATCCAGATGTAGACATCTTGAAGGACATCTGATCCAGAGTACCAGATCCAGTCAAGAAGGGGCCATAAATGCTTGTAAGGCCGGTTACAAAGGCTGTCCATTCGGCTGTAAATGTATTTGTAGGAAGTTGCTGTAATCCAAGAGTATTCCAGTCTTTGATACATAGGAATTGAAGAGTAGCAAAGGGAAAGATACGATTCAGATTTGGTTCGGTCCAATAGGGATCATTGCAAATTCCTGATCGGATTGTTCTATCAGGATTCTCTTGAAGCATGATCGTGTGGGCGCGAACAGAAGCGGGACAGCTCTTTTTTGCATACAAATCCTTGAACCCCTTGATCGTCGTAAGAATAGACCGAGTTGCCTGAGGATTGGGTATCGCGTATTGAACTGGGGGTCCATACTGAGGTCCATACTGAGGTCCATACTGAGGTCCATACTGAGGTCTAGGAACAGGTGGTAAAGGATAGGCCGCAGGAAGATATCCAGGAGTAGCACCAGGATATCCAGGAGTAGCACCAGGATACCCAGGAGTAGCACCAGGATATCCAGGAGTAGCACCAGGATACCCAGGATAGCTAGGAGGATATGTACCAGGATAGGCAGGAGGAGGATAACCAGAATATGCAGGGGGATATCCAGGAACCTGGGGCCTCAGGAGAGTAGGATTAAACCCTCTGAAATAGTCAACCGAACTCAGCCATGGTGTTAGAGCTGTAAAGAATGTTTCCGTCCGCCGTAACCGAACCTGTTCAAAAATAAGGTTATACTGTTGTAGATCTGCAAATGACTCATTCAGTTGCGCCTGCTGGGCCCCAACCTGGCTTCGCCGAAACAGGTTATTCCACACAAGGAAGGGAGTCTGGCCATCATCTACAGCATTCGATAACGGCTTATAGATATTTGCAAATAGTACGCCGACCATCCACGGAATACCCGTGTTATCTACTACACGAATCGGCAGTACAGACTCATTCGTACCAGGAATGGTAATCGGATTCAAGAGTTGTAGCTTGAAACTGCCCGCCGGCATAGGATCTAACGAACCAGGAGGCGAAGTCACTGTTAGATTAAAGAGGGACATCATAGCATCTCCACCAGTGTATTTTACAGAGTATGTTTCAGCCATTCTAGATGGACTAATCAGTGGAACAGCTGTCTGGCCCATTAATGACGCTGCAGCACGTTCATCGATATAGGCGTTTTTCACTAACCATGACGCCACTGTATTCAGATCGCCGCCAACTTGATTCTGAACCTCGCTCGCTATCTGGATCGATGATAAACAGGCTAACACAATGGAAGCGATGCGGAGAGCAGTATCAGCAATCTGCGTACAGATTTCCTTACGTTTTGTTTCCGACTTAATTAGTTTCGTGGGATTCTGATATACTACACCTACGATACCAGAGGAAATATCGGCCACAAAGGGCAAAAATTTCTGTTCAATCTGCTCTTTTAGTACTACTGCGTAATCACCACAGGCTCCAGGACGGGCCAGATTATCAATATCATAGATATCGGGAGTATTCATAATATGTGTCACCACCATAGACAATAATTTCAGTTTATCCTTTTGCTGAGTAGATACAGTAAACGGTGTAATAGGTGTAGAAGATTTGTTTCCCATTACTCATTCAGGAGTTTTTCTTTCCATGGCTGCAAGCGTTTCAGACATTTCTGAATCGTCACAGGACTGATTCCACAGACTCGAGCAATATCTGTATGATCCAGTTGGACACCCGCATGTGCAGAGCAGAAGGCAATCACACTAGCCGTTAGAGAAGGCGGAGTATTTTCAGGAACGATCCCTAGATCCTCAATTCGACCACAGACTTCACGGACCATATCTTCCAAGAAGGCGGGTGCTGACAGATTTGTAAGATATGGCTTAATAAAGTCCTCATATGTTGTAGTCTTGGCCATCCAGATAGCCCGTCTCTGCGTGGCCCTCTCCTGAATCGTGTCAACTACGGGTTCTACAACAGTCTGATTTGCATAGGTTCCCTTATCTGTAGATCCAGAATGTATGGCAAGCATGCTCTGGAAATGCTTGATTCCCTTTGTGACGAGTTTGAGTGGCAAGGAGAAGATTTCAGCAATATCCTTGGGTACACGGGGGGAATCATGACGTTTCAGAGCCTCCCATAGACAGGCTGCCAGCATTGCATCACGCTGAGCAGCCCCTCTGCAACTCGCTGCAACAGTGAGCTGTGCATACAGCTCCTTCGCCTCTTCAATAACCGAAGTACCGATGCCGGCATTTGTGGCACGAACATGTAGGCCCTCAAAGATTGTCCATAATGTTCGCTCTCTATACGGCATAAGACTCCACATATGATAGCGTTTGATCCGCCGCATAAGACGGGACCCATTTCCAGCGAGAATCATGGTACCGAGCGATGATTCAGGCATGAGAGGATTTATAGGAAAGCCACAACGACTAGGATCAGAGCCGGAATCAGCACTAAACCATCGATACTCTGCGCCGAGTTCGAGTGGAATATCGAGGATTGTTCCACACCGTAGACAGATGACTTCGGCCCCAATTGTCTGAACCTCGGCCGAGTCTCCGCATGTCTTACATGAATCGGATA
>Ga0114962_10000567_pt1 | contig 32956 bp, 27 predicted proteins | sample C_130820_MF_Meta_FD_87017 | JGI IMG/M metagenome (GOLD analysis project Ga0114962, IMG submission 87017) | Freshwater microbial communities from Lake Croche, Canada to study carbon cycling - C_130820_MF_MetaG | ecosystem: Environmental > Aquatic > Freshwater > Lake | place: Lake Croche, Canada...
GATTGGCCGCGTTGGCTCGAGAGGCGGGCCATCAAGTCACCGGTTGCGATACCGGCGTTTATCCCCCAATGAGTGACCAGCTCAGGGCCTTGGGAATTGATTTGATTGAAGGCTTTGGTGCCGACCAAATGAGCCTCAAACCCGACATGTATGTCATCGGTAACGTGGTCAGCCGTGCCCACTTGAAGGACGGCTCTGCCAAATTTCCTCTGATGGAGGCCATCCTGGACGCCGGCTCTGCCTACACCAGTGGACCGCAATGGCTTGCAGAGCATGTACTTCAGGGTCGTCATGTGTTGGCGGTGGCGGGTACCCATGGCAAAACAACCACCACCTCTTTATTGACCTGGATCCTCGAACAAGCCGGACTTCAACCCGGTTTTTTGGTGGGGGGGGTGCCGCTGAACTTTGGGGTGTCCGCACGTTTGGGTGGTGGAAAGTATTTTGTGATTGAGGCCGACGAATTCGACACCGCCTTTTTTGACAAGCGCAGCAAGTTCGTCCACTACCGACCTCGAACGGCGATTTTGAATAATCTCGAGTTTGATCACGCGGACATCTTTGACGACTTGGCCGCCATCGAAAGACAATTCCATCATCTGGTTCGTACCTTGCCCAGCAAAGGCCGCTTGGTCGTTAATGGACTGGAAGAAAGCCTAACCCGTGTGCTGGCGCAAGGTTGCTGGAGCGAGTTGCGTACATTTGGTTCGGCAGTGAGTGACTTTGTGGCCGAAGGAGATCCTTCGGATTTCAACGTGTTTTACGCGGGCCAATTCGTCGCCAAAGTGCAATGGAAAATCGGTGGTGTGCACAACCAGCTGAATGCATTAGCGGCCATCGCCGCCGCCGAGCATGTCGGCGTCAGCCCCACCTTGGCCGCCCAGGCCTTGTCCAGCTTCGAAAACGTCAAACGTCGAATGGAGGTGCGCGGCTCAGTCAATGGCATCACGGTGTACGACGACTTCGCACACCACCCTACCGCCATCCGCACCACGGTCAATGGCCTTCGCAGGCAGGTCGGACCACACGCACGCATTTTGGCCGTCTTTGAACCCCGCAGCAACACCATGAAATTGGGCACCATGAAATCCCAGTTGCCCTGGAGCCTTGAAGAAACCGATCTGGCCTTTTGTCATTCAGGCGGGCTGGACTGGGATGCAGGCGCGGCACTCAAGTCCATGGGGGCCCGGGCAAAAGTGGGCGCTAACATTGACGAGGTGATTGCGCAGATATTGTCACAGGTGCGGCCTGGCGATCATGTCCTGTGCATGAGCAACGGTGGTTTTGGCGGGATTCACGAACGGCTGTTGACGGCACTTTGAAGTTCTTGTGAAGCCAAGAAAGGGGCGCAGATGGCAGCCCCAAAAAAGCGATCAGCACGATCGGCGTGTTTTCACCGCATCCGATAAAACCTGCAGTACATGCTGGCTGTCGTCCCAACTGATGCATGCATCGGTGATACTCTGGCCGTAATTCAACTTTGCAGGATCGTCTTTGCCCGGCGTGAATTTCTGCGCGCCATCCAACAAATGGCTCTCGACCATCACACCAAACACTTGGTGAGAACCGCCAGCCATTTGCGCAGCAATGTCCTTGGCCACCTCGATTTGGCGGGTGTGCAATTTGCTGCTGTTGGCGTGACTGCAATCGACCATCAGGGTGGCCGGTAATTTGGCAGCCTCCAACTCTTTGCACGCTGCAGCCACGCTGGCAGCGTCGTAGTTGGGGGCCTTGCCGCCACGTAAGATCACATGGCAGTCTTTGTTGCCCTGTGTTTGCACAATCGCTACTTGACCATTTTTATGCACTGACAAAAAGTGGTGCCCACGAGAGGCTGCCTGAATCGCATCCGTTGCGATTTTAATGTTGCCATCTGTCCCATTTTTGAATCCAATCGGCGCAGACAAACCAGAGGCCAATTCCCGATGCACCTGACTCTCGGTGGTACGTGCACCAATGGCCCCCCAGCTGATCAAATCACCAATGTACTGCGGTGAGATCACATCCAGAAACTCGCTGGCCGCTGGTAAGCCAGCGCGGTTGATCTCGATCAGCAGTTGGCGGGCAATACGCAGGCCTTCTTCGATGCGGCAGCTTTCATCCAAATAAGGATCGTTGATCAGCCCTTTCCAGCCCACTGTGGTGCGCGGTTTTTCAAAGTAAACGCGCATCACCACCTCCAAGGTAGTGGCGTATTTGTCACGCAAAGGCTTGAGTCGGCGCGCGTATTCGAGGGCCGCGGCTGGGTCGTGGATCGAGCAAGGACCCATAACGACTAACAAGCGATCATCCTTGCCATGAACGATGTTCTGAATAGCTTTGCGGGTCTGTGAAATCAGCTTTTCCACCGGCGTTCCGGCAATAGGGAAAAAGCGAATTAAATGTTCTGGAGGGGGAAGCACGGTGATGTCCTTGATGCGTTCGTCGTCGGTTTGTCCTGTTTTGTCGACTTGGTTCGCATACCAGGCTTCGCTGGTGGTATTGGCTTTCGTGGGCATTATCAAACTCCTTGAAAATAAAACTGAAAATAAAAAAACCGCCGGGCTTTAAGCTCCGGCGGTTTTGACTGAGTGGGCTGCTGTTTACGCGCTCGCCTCTCGTCCGCCGGGGACTGAGAACCAAAAGTAAAAATAAAATGCTGCGCGTGAATTCATGGGGTCAATGTATCACAAGTTTCTGACACGACTAGAAAGGGCTCTAGACACTTGTAGCTCAAGCCGTGCCTCCCACGGTTAAACCGTCAATGCGCAAAGTAGGTTGCCCCACGCCCACCGGGACGCTTTGACCTTCCTTGCCACAAGTGCCCACACCGCTGTCCAAACGCATATCGTTGCCAATCATGCTGATTTTTTTGAGAGATTCTGGCCCACTGCCCACCAGGGTAGCCCCCTTGACGGGGTACAAAATTTTGCCATTTTCAACCCAATAGGCTTCGCTGGCAGAAAAGACGAATTTGCCGCTGGTGATATCCACCTGTCCGCCACCAAAATTGGGGGCATACAAACCTTTCTTGATGCTGGCGACAATTTCTTCAGGCGCTTTGTCTCCCCCCAACATGTACGTGTTGGTCATGCGGGGCATGGGAACATGGGCGTAACTTTCACGTCGGCCATTGCCTGTTGGTTTGACGCCCATCAGTCTGGCATTCATGGCATCCTGGATGTACCCCATCAAAATACCGTCTTCGATCAGGACATTGCGCTGGCTGACATGGCCTTCGTCATCGACATTAAGCGAGCCCCGTCGATCGGCCAAGGTACCGTCATCCAAGACGGTCACGCCTTTCGCAGCGACCCGTTGTCCAATGCGACCGCTGAACGCACTGGAGCCTTTGCGGTTGAAGTCGCCTTCAAGTCCATGCCCGATCGCTTCGTGCAACAAGACCCCTGGCCAACCCGGACCCAATACAACCGTCATTTCACCTGCTGGCGCAGGACGTGCGTCCAAATTGGTGATGGCCGCATGCACGGCATCATTGACATACGTGTTGATCATGGCGTCGTCAAAATACGCCAACCCGAACCGTCCGCCGCCACCGCCGTTACCTGATTCGCGTCGCTTACCTTGCTCGGCGATAACCGACACCGACAAACGGACTAATGGGCGAACATCGGCGGCCAAGGTACCATCTGCACGCGCCACCATCACCACGTCGTATTCAGTGGCCAGACCCGCCATGACCTGCACAATGCGGGCATCCTTGGCACGTGCGAGTTGCTCAACCTTCTCGAGCAATTTGACTTTCGCCGCGCTGTCCATGCTGCCCATCGGGTCCATGGAAGGGTAGAGCAAACGGCTTGTTGCTACTTTGCGCGTGGGCACTTTGGCTCGGCGGTTTTGCGCAGCACTGGCAATGCTGCGCACCGTGACTGCTGCATCCATCAAAGACCCGATAGAAATGTCATCGGAATATGCAAATGCTGTTTTTTCACCTGCAACAGCCCTGACGCCTACACCCTGATCGATGCTGAAACTGCCTGTTTTAACGATGCCCTCCTCTAAACTCCAGCCTTCTGAGCGGGTGTATTGAAAGTACAAATCGGCATCATCGATTTTGTGCGCTTTGATCGCAGACAAGGCCTGCGTCAAATGCGTTTCGTCCAAACCAAAAGGTTCAAGCAACAAGGATCGGGCCGTGGCCAGGCGTTCAAGAGTGGGTTCGCGAGAAATCATGACGCCATTGTAGAGAAAGAGCCTCAAGCACGCCTGAAGCATAACGATCGGCCTTTTAAGCCAGAGGGATCAGCGGTGATCTTTCATCCACTGAAAGAGTGACGCATCGTCTTGATCGGCCCAACCATCCGCGCTGGCTTGCGCAAATACCTGTCGGGCCAATTGGCCGATAGCAGGGTCAAAGCCGGCACTTTGTGCCATTTCAACGGCCAATCGGGTGTCTTTTTCCAATAATGTCACATGCGCCCGCGGGGCCAGATCGCCCACAAAAGCCCGCGGCATCCGGTCAGAGGCAATCCAGCTTTGTCCGCTCGACTGCGCCATGACAGACAAGGTGGTGTCCAGGTTCAAACCCAACCGATCGGCCAAAGCCAATGCCTCTGCGGCGCCCGATAAATTGATGGCAGCCAACAGGTTATTGACCAATTTAGTTTTGGCACCGTCGCCAACGTGTTCACTGATGCGAAAAATTTTCTGACTCAAGGTGTTCAATAACGCCGCGTGACGCTGAAACACACCGTCTTCACACGCCACCATCAAGCTCATGCTGCCATCACGCGCCCTGAGGGGACCTCCCGACATCGGGGCATCAATGCAGCTTACCCCCTGCTGAGCCAGCATCAAACCCATGGCTTGGACATCGATGGGTGACAAAGTCGGACACAGCATCACCGTTTGACCTGAATGCATGGCGGCCATCGCGCCATTTGGACCGGTCAAAACGTCGCGCGTCTGCTCCGCATCAATTACCGCGATCAGCAATACGCCTTCATCGCGCAAACGCTGCGCCGCATCCAAAGGGGTTGAACAATCTTGCGCGCCACAAGCCACTGCCAACGTTTGCTGGTGTGGGTCCACATCGCACACAGCAACCGTCCAACCGGCCTCGCATAAACGGGCCAGCATGGCACCGCCCATGTTGCCTGCGCCAATGACTGCAACTTGAACCCCATTGACCGTGCTCATGTTTGCACCAATCTTTTTGCTTTAGCAATCGACATCAAAATTCCCAATCCGAGTCCCAAAGTGACCATGGCAGTTCCGCCATAGCTGATAAAAGGCAGTGGCACACCCACCACAGGCAAGATTCCGCTGACCATGCCCATGTTGACGAAAGCATAGGTGAAGAAAATCATGGTCACACTGCCTGCCAGCAATCGGGTGAACAGGGTGGGCGCATCCAGTGCGATCATCAAACCTCGGTAAACCAAAAAGAGAAACGAAGAAATTAGAAAAAAATTACCGAACAAGCCAAACTCCTCTGAGAAAGCCGCAAAAATAAAGTCCGTCGTTCGCTCAGGAATAAACTCCAAATGCGTCTGTGTGCCTTGCATAAATCCTTTGCCCCAAAAACCACCGGATCCAATCGCAATCATGCCCTGAATGATGTGAAAACCCCGCCCCAATGGGTCGCGCGTAGGGTCCAGTAAAGTGCATATCCGCTGCCGTTGGTATTCATGTAATACATGCCAATTCACATCTTCTGCGCACAAGCTTGGTTCAAAGACAACCAGCAATGCAATCCCGATCAGTCCCAATACCAAAGGGGGAATGATCCATCGCCAACTCAATCCCGCGAAGAAAATCACAGACAAACCAGCGGACAAAACGAGTAATGCCGTGCCCAAATCAGGTTGCCGAAGAATCAAGCCCACCGGTATCGCCAGCAAAACGCCCGCAACGGCAAAGTCCAATGGGCGCAATTGACCTTCACGCTTTTGGAACCACCAAGCCAGCATCAACGGCATGGCAATTTTCAGAATTTCGCTGGGTTGAATGATCACCCCCAGATTCAGCCAGCGGCGCGAGCCTTTCTTGGTGATGCCAAAGACGGCCACGGCAATCAACATAATGACCCCGAATGTATAAATGGGGACCGCCAAGCTCATCAATTTTTGGGGTGGAATTTGCGCCACAACAAACATGATGAAGGCGGCAATCAACATGTTACGGGCATGGTCATTAAAGCGGGTGCCATGGTCATAGCCTGAAGAAAACATGATCACCAAGCCCGCGCAGGCGAGCAAAAAAACAGCGAATGCCAAAGGTCCATCGAAGCCATCGAACCACAAATGCAAGCGCTGAATCAGTGTCTGTTTCTGGATGACAGTATTCATATTGCGATTATCTCAGCTTCGACTGCCCGGATAATGAACTTGATGAAAAGCAAAACGTCCATCACCCATTTGCTGTACTTGCATGGTTTTCGTTCGTCTCCCCTGTCCATGAAAGCTCAAAAAATGGCCCATTGGGTAAACCAATTGCACCCGCAAGTTCAGTGGTGGTGTCCGCAACTCCCCCCATCCCCCAAACAAGCCATGGCCTTGATAATTCAAGGAACTCAGAATTGGCCTTTGACACAGACGGCCGTCGTCGGCTCCTCCTTGGGCGGCTTTTATGCACAATGCTTTGCAGCCGCCACGGGCTGCAAAGCCGTCCTGCTGAACCCTGCGGTTCAACCTGCGCGAGATTTGATACATCATGTGGGCATGCAACAGGCATGGCACGATCCTGCACAGTCCTTTGACTTTCAATCCGGCTATGTGGACGAATTGAACGCGCTGCAAAATACCCTGAAATCAACGCATTCCGAGGTATTTGCCATCGTGGCCAAAGGGGATGAGTTGCTGGACTGGCGTGAAATGACGCTCCACCTGCCACATGCCCAGATCAAACTCTTGCCGGGCAGTGACCATGCTTTGTCTGATTTTGATGATCACCAGCACGATATTCTGAATTTTTTGAACTTGGCTTGAAGCCGGAGCATGGGACAATCTGGGCTATGTTTTTATTGTTTGAAGAAGCCGGAAAATTCATGGCCGGTCGCATCTTGTCCGAAGCAGAGGCTTCGACTCAGGTTGAACTCGACAGCGGCAAACGCGTTAAAGTTAAAGTTGCCAATGTGTTACTCAAGTTTGACAAGCCTTCGCCTGCCATATTGCTTGAAGAAGCAAACACCCTGAGTGAAAGCATTGATCTGAATTTGGCATGGGAGTTCGCACCCGAAACCGAATTTGGTTTTACCGATCTGGCATACGACTACTTCAGTACATCGGCATCCATAACCGAACAGGTTGCCGCATTGATCACATTATTTCAAGCGCCTCATTACTTTCGCCGTGCTGGCAAAGGGCGTTTTCGAAAAGCCTCAACAGAGATCGTGGCACAAGCACTCGCTGCCATTGAAAAGAAAAAATTGGTTCAAGCTCAAATCGAAAACTGGGCTGCTGAACTTTCACAAAAGGTCTGTCCAGCCCCCATTCGCGAGCAGTTGTACAAAATTCTGTTCAGGCCCGACAAAAATGCACCCGAATACAAAGCCGTGGTTGAAGCCAGCCGAGCCACCCAAACCGCGCCTTTAGACCTCTTGCAAAAGGCTGGCGCCATTGAGTCGGCATATGACTTTCACTGGCAGCGGTTTTTGTTTGACAACTTTCCCAAAGGCACCGGATTTCCGGCCTTGTCTGCGCCGCCCATCACTGAAACACTGCCATTGTCCTCAGCGCAGGCTTATTCGATCGACGACTCCCAAACCACCGAGATTGACGATGCTTTGTCGCTACAGGGGTTGGGCAGTGGCAAGGTGATTGTGGGCATTCACATTGCTGCACCGGGTCTGGCGGTGTTACCCGACAGTCCAATCGATCAACTGGGTCGAAATCGTTTGTCCACCGTGTACATGCCGGGCTACAAAATTACCATGCTGCCTGACGATGTAGTCAAAAATTACACGTTGGCTGAAGGACATGACTGCCCCGCGGTTTCTTTGTATGTGACTTTCGATGAAACCAGTTTGAACATCCTGAGCAGCGAAACCAAACTTGAAAAAGTGCACATTGCGGCCAACCTGCGGCACGATCAACTCGACAGCTTGGTGACTCCCCAGTGGCTGGAAGACCCTGAGTTTGTGCATGCACAAGCGCAAGCTGATCTGCCCATGTCGCGTTCATCGCTGGCTTTTTTTTGGCGTTTGGCTCAGCACCTTAAAGCGGGCCGTGAAGTGGTGCGCGGGAAACCCGAGACCTTCAATCGACCCGATTACACATTCCGCTTGGAGCGCAATAACCATGCAATACCGCCTGTTGGCAACGAACCCGTCAGCATTGGCACTCGCCAACGCGGAGCGCCACTTGATTTGATCGTGGCCGAGGCCATGATTTTGGCTAACAGCACCTGGGGGCAGTGGATGGCGAGTCTGGGCGTGCCCGCTATTTACCGCAGTCAAGCCAGTTTGGCGCCCGGCGTGAAAGTGCGCATGGGGACCAAGGCCTTGCCGCATGCAGGCATTGGCGTGCCCAGTTACGCTTGGAGCACATCCCCGCTTCGCCGCTACACCGATTTGGTCAACCAATGGCAAATCATTGCGTGTGCACGCCACGGCGCCACGGCGGCCCTGGCGGCTCCCTTCAAACCCAAAGATGCACAACTGTTTGCCATCATCAGTGGCTTTGATGCGGCCTACAGCGCTTACAACAGTTACCAGTCGGGTATGGAGCGGTTTTGGACTTTACAATATCTTTCCCAGCAAAACATCTCCGAACTGACCGCCACCTTGTTCAAGGAGGCCCCGGGCGGGCAATGGCTGGTCAGAGCAGATACCCTGCCACTGGTGTTGACGGTTCTGGGCGCACAAGGCATGGAGCGAGGCGCCAAAATCCTTGTTAAATTAGGTCATATTGATGCCATAAGCTTGGATGTGCATGGCACGGTTCTCGAACGACTCGACTCGCAACAGACTGTCGAATTGGCAGAAGAAAATGAGGATGACGATACCGCTGCTGGCCCTATAGCCATTGCCGTTGATGTGAATGAGTCACCGGTAGACAGCACATCCTGACTTGGATGATTTTTCGATCCATTCAATGCTGAGCATTTCTTTTTTTTCATCCCTTCATAGAAAAGCCCCTGAATGAAAGAATTTCACGCATGAAGGCCATTTTGTGCTGGTTGAAATTAGTCATTTTTGCGACTTTGGGACTGCAGATTTTCTTTATTGCCCAGATTGCTTTGATGCGGTTCATCGATCAGCCGTCAACATCTTTTGAACGCTCCCAAATCTGGCAAATCATACGAGCCCAGGGGGCATTAGCTTGGCGGCAAGAGTGGGTTGACGCTGGTCAAATTTCGGTCAACTTAAAACGAGCAGTCATGGCATCTGAAGACAGTGCCTTTTTGAAGCACAACGGCGTGTGGTGGGACTCCATCGAAAAGGCATGGGGTCGCAATGCCAAGGCCAAAGCCAAGCTTGAACAGCGGGCTGAAAAATCAGGCCCTCAAGCCGTACCCCCTCCGATCAAAATAGTTGGCGGCTCCACCATCACACAGCAACTGGCGAAAAACCTGCTTTTATCGGGTGAGCGCACCATGGTGCGCAAGGGGCAAGAATTCATTTTGACGATGGCTCTGGAGGCCTGTCTTTCTAAACAAAGAATCATGGAAATTTACCTGAACCACGTCGAATGGGGAGAAGGTGTTTTTGGCGCTGAGGCTGCTGCACACCATTATTTTAAAAAATCAGCGGCCAAGTTGTCGCCTTGGGAAGCCGCTCGTTTATCGGTGATGCTGCCTCGTCCCCGTTTCTTTGAAAAGCGTCCACAATCACCCTATTTATCCGATCGAGCCCAAACCATCGTCATCCGCATGAACGATGTGGTGGCGCCATGAAACCATGACACGCTGAACCATGAGAATTTTGGGAATTGACCCTGGATTGCAAACCACTGGCTTTGGCCTGATTGACGTCGAAGGCTCTCGATTGTCTTACGTGGCCAGTGGCGTGATCCAAACAACCAAAGAAGAAATGGGCAATTTACCTGCCCGACTGAAAGTCATTTATGACGGTGTGCGCGAAATTACGGCGCGTTACCAGCCGGATGTGGCCTCTGTAGAAATCGTATTCGTCAATGTCAATCCACAAGCCACTTTACTATTGGGTCAAGCACGTGGCTGTTGTGTCACCGCATTGGTGTCTTGCGATTTGGCTGTTGCCGAATACACTGCTTTGCAGATGAAACAAGCAATTACAGGGCATGGAAGAGCGGCAAAATCTCAAATTCAGGAAATGGTGAAACGACTTTTGAGTTTGCCCGTGTTACCCCGGCAAGATGCTGCAGATGCATTGGGCTTGGCCATTACACATGCCCATGCCAGTCCGTCCATGAACAAGCTCGCTGCGGTCAACGCCCTGCATCGCAAGACCCATGGGATGTACCGCGGAGGTCGCAGTCATTGATTAGAAACCATGCGATCCCGCTGCGCCAGATCAGGGAACAAGCGCAACCAAGCGGCCGCAACCAGCACGGTGGCAACACCCCCAATGACCACCGATCCCACGGGCCCCCAGAGTGCAGCAGTAGCGCCCGATTCAAATTCGCCGAGTTGATTCGAGGCTCCTATGAAAATAGAGTTGACTGCTGACACTCGACCCCGCATGTCATCGGGAGTTTCAAGCTGCATCAAAGTCAACCGGGTCACTACACTGATGGTGTCTGCTGCGCCAGTGACTGCCAATGCAACCATAGAAAGGATCAAGTCCTGCGAAATACCAAACACCACATTGGCCAAACCGAACACCGCCACGGCCGCCAACATGCTGTGCCCCACTCTGCGCTGAAGTGGCCAGCGGGTGAGCACAATAGACATGATCAATGAGCCTACAGCGGGTGCAGCTCGCAGCAACCCCAAAGCTTCAGGACCTGCATGCAAAATATCTTTCGCAAAAATGGGCAACAAGGCCGTGGCTCCCCCTAACAACACTGCCACCAAGTCCAGGCTTATGGCCCCCATCAAGGGTTTGTGATTCCAGACAAAAACAGCACCGGCCAAAACAGTTCGCATATCGGCAGCACCTGAAGAAGCTTGGTGGTGGTAACGCACCCACAAGGCCAAGGCCATGGCCAACAAGAAGAGCGTGAAGCAAACGGCATACACCGTCGTCATATCATGTGCATACAACAGTCCACCCAAAGCAGGCCCCCCAATCACTGCGGTTTGAACACCCATGGAGCTCATCGCAATGGCCCTTGGCAGCAAGGGCGCTGGAACCAATTGGGGTGTCAAGGCTTGTTGGGTAGGCATCTGAAAAGCCCTGACCCCACCCAACACCATGGAGATGCCATAAATCAATACCGGGCTAGCAAAATGGCCCCAACTGGCAGCAATCAACAAGCCTGCAACAACAGCTTGAAGTCCCATGCAAACTGCATAAATTCGGGCCTTATGCCAGCGATCCACCCAATGGCCTGCAGGCAAGGTCATCAGCAAGGCAGGGACAAACTGAAACAAGCCCACCAAGCCCAAGCTCCAAGCACTGCTGGTCAATTCGTACATATGCCATGCCAAAGCGACCATTAACATTTGATGCGCCAAAATGCCTGACAGGCGAGAAAACCAAAAGCGGACAAACGCTTTGTGTGTCAGTAATTCTGAAAGATTATGAGGCGGCACAGATTACCAAGCGGGTTGAGCCCATGCAAAACCGGCGGGGGCCTTACTTTCATCGACAAAGCTGACAATTTCATAGGCTTGTGGTCGTGCCAACAGGGCTCGCAAGAGCTTGTTGTTCAAGGCGTGACCAGAACGAAAGGCCGAATAAGAAGCCAACATGGGTTTGCCCACAATGAACAAATCACCCATGGCATCCAGGATTTTATGTTTGACAAATTCATCGTCATAACGCAACCCATCGCTGTTGAGCACCTTGTAGTCGTCCATGACTATGGCGTTGTCCAAACCACCTCCCAAAGCCAGGCCATTTGAACGCATCATTTCGACATCTTTGGTGAAACCGAAGGTTCGGGCCCGTGCAATGTCGCGAGCGTAATTGTCTTTTCCCACATCAAAAACGACTTGCTGGCCAGTAGAGTCCACTGCAGGATGTTTGAAATCAATTTCAAAACTCAATCGGTAACCGTTGTATGGCGTCAATCGCGCCCACTTCAAGTTTTCCCCTGCACCCTCGGAAGTTTCAACCGTCTCCAAGATTCGAATGAATTGCTTAGGTGCATTTTGCAACTCAATCCCAGCACTTTGCAGCAGGTACACAAAAGAGGAAGCTGAACCATCCAGAATGGGCACCTCTTCGGCTGTGATATCCACATACAGGTTGTCAATGCCCAAACCTGCACAAGCAGACATGAGATGCTCAACCGTATGCACCTTGGCTTGACCACAAGAAAGTGTAGAAGCCAGTCGGGTATCGGTCACAGCTTCAGCTGACACGGTGATGTCTACGGGTTCAGGCAGGTCTACGCGCCGAAACACAATACCCGTATCCGGCCCCGCAGGCCGTAATGTCAACTCCACACGTTGACCGCTGTGCAAACCGACCCCCACAGCTTTGGTAAGCGTTTTAAGAGTTCGTTGTGCAAGCATGGGAAGATTTTAAATTGCATTGGGAAAGGGGGTTGAAACGCAGGGCATGCGTTTCAACCCCCTTTCATTGCAAAGCATTTGTCGTTCAGTCCGCTTGCTTGCGCAAGAAGGCGGGGATTTCAATGTCATCCATGCCCGCTGAAGACATACCATTGACCTTGTCAGCGGCCTGTGTACGGTTGGTTCGCCAAACACTCGGTGTGTTCAAACGACCATAGTCATTGCCCAAAGCAGAGCCGGGCAAGTTGCTGGTTGAAACTGCATCATGTCCACCCATTTGGAATGGCATGTTGTCTGTACCGGTTCGGACCATAGGCTGTTGTACCAAGGTCGGGCGACGAGCCGCACCCTGTCGAGATAAGCCGGTTGCCACAACTGTGACTCGAATTTCATCACCCAAAGCTTCGTCGTAGGCTGTGCCATAGATGACATGCGCGCTTTCAGAGGCATAAGCTCGAATGGTGTTCATCGCTTGCTTGGACTCGCTCAGTTTGAGCGATCCCTTGGCAGCGCTGATCAAGACCAAAACGCCTTTTGCACCTGACAGGTCAATGCCTTCCAGCAAGGGACAGGCTACCGCTTGTTCAGCTGCGATACGCGCACGGTCCGGACCACTTGCCGCCGCGGTACCCATCATGGCTTTTCCAGGCTCCCCCATGACTGTTCGTACATCTTCAAAGTCAACGTTCACATGTCCGGGCACGTTGATGATCTCCGCAATACCACCGACGGCATTTTTGAGCACATCGTTGGCATGCGCAAAAGCTTCATCCTGCGTCATGTCTTCACCGCCAGGTAATTCCAACAGCTTCTCATTCAGCACCACAATCAACGAATCCACATTCGCTTCGAGTTCGGTCATGCCGGCTTCGGCATTCGACATGCGACGGCCACCTTCGAATTCGAAAGGCTTGGTCACCACGCCTACTGTCAAGATACCCATTTCTTTGGCGATCCTGGCAATGACAGGGGCCGCGCCTGTTCCGGTGCCACCGCCCATGCCTGCCGTGATGAACAACATGTGTGCGCCATCTATGGCTGCACGAATATCCTCTTCTGCGGCCTCTGCAGCTTCACGGCCTTTTTCTGGCTTGCTACCCGCGCCCAAACCTGTATGGCCCAACTGAATGAAGCGATGCGCTGCGCTGCGTGTCAATGCCTGTGCATCGGTATTTGCACAGACAAACTCGACCCCTTGTACATTACGCTCGATCATGTGTTCGACGGCGTTTCCACCGCCGCCGCCCACACCAATTACTTTGATGAGTGTGCCTTGGTTGAACTCTTCGACTTGGATCATTTCAATCATGTTTAACTCCTAAATTACTGCAGTTGCCTGAAAAATTGCTTTTTGTTTTAACGAAAAATTGTTGTCAACATCGACATCGACAAAGCCACAATGGACTGCCTCGGGCTTGGTAGAAGTGGTGAAATCGCATCAGAAATTCCCCACGATAAAGTCTTTGAATCTGCCAAATGCATTGTTCATTGAACTTTTGCGCTCTTGAACCTTAAACCCCCGCAAGCGCGCCATCCGGGCTTCTTCAAGCAGTCCCATCACAGTCGCTGCACGAGCTTGACTGACCATGTCGGCCAAGGCCCCTCTGTACTTGGGCACGCCACGCCGAACGGGTTTCAAAAAGATATCTTCGCCCAACTCGAGCATGCCGGGCATCACAGCGCTACCGCCTGTAAGGACAATGCCAGAAGACAAAACTTCTTCGTAACCGGATTCCCGAATCACCTGATGAACAAGTGAAAATATTTCTTCTACGCGCGGCTCAATTACCCCAGCCAAAGCCTGTCGACTGAGCATGCGTGGGCCGCGGTCACCTAAGCCCGGCACTTCCACTTGCGCATCCGGATCTGCCAACAATTGTTTGGCGTACCCGCTTTCAACTTTGATGTCTTCAGCATCTTTGGTCGGAGTGCGCAGCGCCATAGCGATATCGCTGGTAATCAAGTCGCCTGCAATCGGAATCACCGCAGTATGACGAATTGCACCATTGGTGAATATGGCCACATCTGTCGTACCTGCACCAATGTCCACGCAAGCGACACCCAATTCACGCTCATCTTCTGTCAAGACCGCCAGGCTAGAAGAAAGCGGGTTGAGGAGCAACTGATCGACTTCCAGGCCGCATCGACGAACGCATTTAATGATGTTTTCGGCTGCACTTTGTGCACCAGTCACGATATGGACTTTGGCTTCGAGACGCATACCACTCATACCGATGGGTTCTTTGACGTCTTGACTGTCAATGACAAATTCCTGTGGGGCCACCAAGAGCAACCGTTGATCGGTTGAGATATTGATGGCTCGTGCAGTCTCCATCACACGCGCCACATCGGCCGCCGTGACTTCTTTGTCTTTCACCGCTACCATGCCACTGGAATTGAGCCCTCGAATATGCGCTCCTGTGATGCCCGTATTCACGCGCGTGATTTTGCAATCCGCCATGAATTCAGCTTCTTTCAAAGCCTGTTGAATGCTTTGAACCGTGGCATCGATATTGACCACTACACCTCTTTTAAGGCCGTTACCTGGCGCAATGCCCATGCCGGCAAGTTTCAGCTCGCCGGTAGGCATCACTTCAGCAACCACGACCATGACCTTGGATGTTCCAATGTCCAGTCCAACCACCAAATCTTTGTATTCTTTTGCCATAGTTCCAACCGTTCTTTTAAATCCTGATCACTCTGCTTTATGGTTTCTTTTTACCTTCATCCACCAACGTAGTAACACCCCGCAAGCGCAACGCATAGCCGTTGTTGTGCCTTAAATCTGCCGCAAGCAGAGATGTGTTCGTACGTTGATAACGCGAAGTCACTTGCGCTACTGTTTGTAAAAATGGTTTCAACCGCTGTCCAACTTCTTCTTGCGTTCCTCGACCCAACTCAATCGTTGCATCGCCATCGGTCTTGACCCTCCAGCTTCCGCGAGGCGTCAATTCCAGTTTGTCCACACCCATGGATACAGTATTGAAGATTGGAGATAAATATTGGTACATCTGCCACACCATGACTGACTGTCCGAGTGGGCCTGTCAATACGGGCAAACTGTCTGCATCAATGTCATCAACATTGGCCTCAAACACCTGACCATATTGGTTCACCATGCTGGTGTCATTGTTTTCCCCCCACAGTGCTACAGCTTGGTGCTCCTCTAATCGAACCCTCAAACGATTGGGAAACTCACGTCTGACAATCGCCTTGCGAACCCAAGGCAAACTTTCAAAAGCTTGTTGTGCATGTCCTAAGCTCAATGTGAAAAAATTGCCAGAAAGTTGAGGCGTGACATTCGCCCGCAAGGTCACATCGTTGTTGTGAGTCACATCCCCATAAACAGAAATCCCCTTGAGATCAAACACGGGATGACGTAAGACCCACCATACGCTGACCCCTGAACTTAAACACAACAGCACAGCCAACAACAGCCCAGAGGTGATGTTCATCAAGCGGATGTCCCAAGGCAGCGGTTCCAACTTGTTCATAAAGCTTGACCTCCTTGAACAGCGTGCTCCAGCGCAGCGCTATGCAGCAACTGGACACACAAATTTTCATAGGAGATTCCGGCAGCTTTCGCCGACATCGGTACCAAGGAATGACCGGTCATACCTGGGGATGTGTTGATTTCGAGCAAATAGGGCTGTCTTGTTACTGCATCGATCATGACGTCAATACGGCCCCATCCTTTGCATCCCAAAACCCTGTAGGCTTTGATTACCAAAGCCTGAATGGCTTCCTCCTCCCCTTCAGGCAAACCACAAGGGACTATGTACTGGGTGTCGTTGGAGAAATATTTGTTTTGATAATCGTAATTGCCTTGGGGGGCAACAATACGAATCACAGGCAAAGCCATTGCCTTGTCACCTTGCCCTAAAACGGGGCAAGTAACTTCATCACCGGATATGAATTGTTCACACAAAACATCTGCATCGCAGGAAGCTGCCTGCGCCAATGCGTGAGGCAACTCGTGTGCACTCTTGACTTTGAAAACCCCAATGGAGGAACCTTCACTGGCGGGTTTAACGATGAGGGGCAAGCCCAATTGAGAAATCAATTCGACCAGATCAAGTTCTTCAATCTGATCGCGCAGCACCAATTTGTATGCAGGCGAAGGAATGTCTTCAGCAATCCAGACGCGCTTGGTCATGGTCTTGTCGATCGCAATGCTAGACGCCATGACACCAGACCCTGTATAGGGAATCCCGAGTAATTCCAAGGCGCCTTGCACTGTACCGTCTTCACCAAATCGACCATGCAAAGCGATAAAACAGCGTGAAAATGCTTCTGCTTTGAGTTCTGACAAATCGCGTTCAGAAGGGTCGAAGGCATGGGCATCCACACCTTGGCTGCGCAATGCACTGAGAACACCTTGCCCTGACATGAAAGACACCTCTCGCTCAGCAGAGCGTCCGCCCATCAACACGGCGACTTTTCCAAAATTGTGAGTTGTTGCATTCACCGAACACCCCCCAACTCAACAACTTGTGCGGGTACATTGCCGATTGAACCTGCACCCATGCACATCACAACATCCCCATCGCGAGCGTTGTCCATAATGGCTTGGGGCATCGCGACAATATTGTCGACAAACACAGGCTCAACTTTACCCGCTACGCGCAGAGCGCGTGCCAAAGATCGGCCATCTGCCGCAACAATAGGCGCCTCGCCAGCGGCATAGACTTCAGCCAAAAGTACGGCGTCTGCGCCTTGGCCAATGACTTTCACAAAATCTTCAAAGCAATCACGTGTTCGGCTGTAACGGTGGGGCTGGAATGCCAGCACAATTCTTTGACCAGGAAAAGCGCCTTTGGCGGCAGACAGTGTTGCCGCCATTTCCACTGGGTGATGGCCATAGTCATCGATCACTGTAAATTTGCCGCCCCCATGTGCGGCCGATACCGCCACTTGGCCATAGCTCTGGAAACGTCGTCCCACGCCTTTGAAGCCAGCCAATGCGCGCACCACCGCATCATCTGGCACATTCAACTCCACTGCCACCGCAATGGCTGACAGGGCATTCAAAACATTGTGAACACCTGGCAAATTCAGCATGATCTGCAGGTCTGGCAAAGTCACCCCATTGCGCCGTTGCACTGTAAAGTGCATTTGTCCATTTCGAGGGCGTACGTTAACGGCCCTGACTTGAGCGCCTTCTTCTAAGCCATATGTGGTCACGGGACGCGCCAATTGGGGCAAGATACTTTGGACGCCTGCATCATCCGAACACAAAATCGCTGTACCGTAAAAAGGCATGCGGTGCAAAAATTCGATGAATGCCGACTTCAAGCGTTCAAAATCATGACCATAGGTTTCCATATGGTCTGCATCGATGTTGGTGACCACGGCCATCACCGGCAACAAATTCAGAAATGAAGCATCAGACTCGTCAGCTTCGACCACGATGTAATCACCTTTACCCAGTTTGGCATTGGCACCCGCACTGTTCAAGCGGCCACCTATCACAAACGTTGGATCAAGTCCCGCTTCAGCCAATACACTGGAAACCAAACTCGTTGTCGTCGTTTTACCGTGCGTTCCCGCAATTGCAATACCTTGCTTCATGCGCATCAATTCAGCCAACATCACAGCACGAGGGACGACGGGAATATGCAGCTGCCTGGCCACCATGACTTCGGGGTTGTCTGCTTTTACAGCGGTAGACGTCACAACTGCATCAGCGCCTTGCACGTTTTGCACTTGATGTCCAACATAGGTCAAAATGCCAAGATCGGCCAACCGCCGTAAGGTGGCACTGTCCGATAGATCTGAACCCGAAATGGTGTAACCCAAATTCAGCAATACTTCAGCAATTCCACTCATACCTGAGCCACCGATACCGATGAAATGGATGTGCTTGATGGCGTGCTTCATTTGACCAATTCCTCGCATGCCGAAACGACTTCATAGGTGGCATTTATTTTTTTGTGTGACCATGCCGCTTCTGCTTTGGACAGCAATTCAGTTCGATTCAAGCTTAGAAATTGGGTGACCAGCGACTCAGGACTTAATTCACTCTGCTGAACCAACCAACCGCCGCCCTGCGAAACCAAAAATTGGGCATTCGTTGTTTGATGGTCATCGACTGCAAATGGGAACGGCACGTATAAGGCAGCCGCACCCACAGCGGCAATTTCTGTCACTGTACTGGCACCAGCACGGCAAATGATCAAATCAGCTTTCGCAAACGCTGCAGCAGTGTCTTCTATGAAAGGGGTTAATTCAGCTCGCACCCCATGCGCGTGGTAATTCGCGCGAAGGGCATCGATTTGTTTCGCGCCGCTTTGGTGGGTTATTTTCGGCCGATCTTCCTCTTTAATCAAAGCAATCGCTCTGGGTACCAAATCGTTCAATGCTTTGGCCCCAAGACTTCCGCCCACCACCAGGACATGGAGGGGCCCACTTCGGTGTGCAAAGCGCTGTGAAGGCGCATCTTGCTCAGTGAATGCTGAACGCAGCGGGTTGCCCACCCATTGCGCATCTTTGAGCACGTCAGGGAATGCCGTGAAAACCCGATCAGCGATATTGCACAAAATACGATTGGCCAATCCAGCAACAGAATTTTGTTCATGCAAGACCAAGGGCGTTCCTCTTAAAACTCCCATCATTCCGCCCGGAAATGAGACATACCCCCCCATACCGACTAACACGTCGGGTTTCACGCGGCGCATCACAGACATACTTTGCACAAAGGCTTTACACAAATGCCATGGCAGCTTGGCCAATGCTGTCAAACCTTTGCCTCTGACGCCACCAAATTCAATGGTCTCCAATGCAAAGCCTCGTCTAGGCACCAATTCACTTTCCATGCTGCCTGGCGTACCCAGCCAATGGACTCGCCAACCTTTGCCGCGCAAAGCTTCTGCCACAGCCAGTCCAGGAAAAATATGCCCTCCCGTTCCTCCAGCCATAATCAATGCGCACCGCTTCATTCACGGCCTCCGCGCATCATTTTTTTGTTTTCGACATCAATGCGCAGCACGATGGCTATCGCCACCATATTGAGCAATATGGCCGAACCTCCATAGCTCATTAAAGGCAATGTCAGTCCTTTGGTAGGCAAAGCCCCCAGGTTCACCCCCATGTTGATGAAAGACTGAAATCCGATCCAAATCCCTACACCTTGTGCCACCAATCCTGCGAAGACACGGTCCAATTGAATGGCTTGTCTTCCAATCACCATGATGCGGCGGGTCAGCCAAAAAAACATTGAGATCACAAAAATCACGCCAACTAACCCAAACTCTTCTCCGATCACAGCCAGCAAAAAGTCTGTATGGGCTTCGGGTAACCAGTGCAATTTTTCAACACTACCGCCGAGACCCACTCCAAAGATTTCACCTCGACCAATCGCTATCAAAGAGTGAGAAAGTTGGTAGCCTTTGCCCAATGCATGCTTTTGATCCCAGGGATCGAGATAAGCAAAAATTCGTTCACGCCTCCATTCAGAGGTCATGATGATCATGGCAAAAATAAAGACCAGCACACCTAGAATCAAAAAGAACATTCGCGCATTGACACCGCCTAGAAACAAAATTCCCATTGCAATGATGGCAATCACTAAAAATGCACCCATGTCAGGTTCTGCCAGCAACAAAATGCCAGCCAAAGCCACAGCCGTTCCTATAGGTAAAACAGCGCGGAAAAAACGCTCTTTCACATCCATCTTTCGAACCATGTAATCAGCGGCATAAATGATCACAGCCAACTTGGCAAACTCAGAAGGTTGGAAATTCATGACCCCTAAAGATATCCATCTCCGAGCACCATTGACCCCTTTTCCGATATGTGGGATCAGTACCGCGAGCAACAAGACCAGGGAAATGACAAACAAGGGGCGCGCGAATTTCTCCCAAGATTCAAGAGGAACTTGAAACGCCAACAGCGCTACAGCGAAACCAATCAGTAATGAAATGATGTGTCGGAACACAAAATGTGTTTGCGCATAGCGTGCAAATTTGGGACTGTCAGGTAGGGCAATTGAAGCCGAATACACCATGACCATGCCCCACATCAACAATGCAACCACCACCCAAACCAACACCTGATCGATACCTTGCAATTTGGCAGAAGTACTGGACGCTCTGGCATAGTCATAACTACCCAAATTGACAGGCAATACACCTTCACCTTGGGGCTTCATACCCATCAAACCGCCTGAGAGTAAAAACAAAATTCCTCTCAATCGTTGGTTAATACGATCTGGCATAGATTGATGGAGTTCGCTCACGCGCTAATCTCCATGACGACACCTGATATTTCAGCCAATTCAGACACCGCTAAGCCATACACCTCGGCTCGGTGGACATAACTTCTGAACATATCAAAACTTGCACACGCAGGCGATAACAAAACAGCATCACCGGCTTGCGCCAGATGGCTGGCTTTAGAAACTGCGTCCTGCATATCTTGAGCGTGTATCAAGGGCACACCCGTATCCGCTAATTGGCCAGAAATAGAAGGGCCATCTTGTCCTATCAACACCACCGCGCGTGCGAAACGAGTCACCGGATCTACCAAAGGTGAAAAATCTTGACCTTTGCCTTGTCCACCCAAAATGACCACCACACGCCTGTCAACGCCCAAGCCTTGTAATGCTGCGACCGTGGCGCCTACATTCGTGCCTTTGCTGTCATCAAAATATTCAACGCCATTGAGAATTCCAATGGACGCCACCCGATGGGGTTCACCTCTGTATTCGCGTACCCCATACAACATGGGGGCCATGCTGCAGCCCGCACTGCTGGCCAACGCCAGTGCAGACAAGGCATTCACTGCATTGTGTCGCCCCCGTATGCGCAATGCATCTGCTGGGATCAATCGCTGGATATGAAGCTCTTCAACTTCATCCTTTCGACGTTTGCGGGTCTCATCAGCTTCCATGGCTCGGACCAACCAAGTCATGCCATTCAGAACTTCGATGCCAAAATCTCCTGGACGCTGAGGCATCCCACCACCGAAAGTCACGTGCTTGCGCGTTATCGGCTTTTGCAATTTAACCCCAATCGGCTGCGGCAACATCGCCATCACAGCGGCATCATCTCGATTCAATAGCATCAAAGTACTTGGGCCAAAAATAGAGGCTTTGGCCGAGGCATAGGCCGCCATGCTGCCATGCCAGTCCAGATGATCTTGACTGACATTGAGTACCGTCGCTGCAGTTGGCTCAAAGGACCCTCCCAACACGAGTTGGAAACTGGACAATTCAAGAACCCAGACTTCTGGCAAATGACTGTCTAATGCGGCGCTCAGGGTGTCGAGTAACGAGGGGCCAATGTTCCCGGCCACTTGGACTTTTTTCCCAGCCCGCTCCACCAACTTGCCAGTCAATGATGTGACTGTAGTTTTGCCATTGGTCCCCGTAATGGCCAAGACTTGAGGTGTGTAAGCGTGTTGAGTTTGGAGATCCTTTAAAGCTTGTGCAAACAAGCTCAACTCACCACCCACAAGCAATCCTTTGGCCTTCGCAGCGTCTAAAACCGGCGCAGAGGTATCAGGGTCCAAACCAGGGCTGACAAAAACGGATCCGATCGGAGTGCCTTCAAGCAATTGGGCTGTGAAGGCACCAGCCAGGAATTGCACGTCAGGCAATTCATTTTGAAGTGATTGCAAATATGGCGGCTCTTCACGCGTATCCGCCACCACCACTTGCGCGCCAAACCGAACACACCAACGGGCCATGGCCATACCTGAGATGCCAAGCCCCAGTATGAGGATGTGTTGACCTTGAAGTTGCTGCATGACTTATCTCAGCTTCAAAGTAGACAAACCGACCAAGCACAACAACATGGTAATGATCCAAAAGCGCACCACAACCTGGGTTTCCTTCCACCCACTTTTTTCAAAATGATGGTGCAATGGCGCCATTTTCAAAATACGGCGGCCTTCCCCATATTTTTTCTTTGTGTACTTGAAATACATCACTTGCAGCATCACCGAAAGGGCTTCCGCCACAAAAATACCACCCATGATGGCGAGCACAATTTCTTGGCGGACTATGACAGCAATCGTTCCCAATGCTGCCCCCAAAGCCAATGCCCCGACATCCCCCATGAACACTTGCGCTGGATGGGTGTTGAACCACAAAAATGCCAGTCCAGCACCAGCCATGGCAGCACAAAAAATCATCAACTCACCTGATCCAGGAATATAAGGAAAGATCAGGTATTTGGAATACACGGAACTGCCTGTCACGTAAGCAAATACGCCCAACGCAGAGCCCACCATCACAACCGGCATGATCGCCAAGCCATCCAAACCATCTGTCAGATTGACCGCATTGCTGGCACCCACGATCACCAGATAGGTCATGATGACAAATCCCAAAATGCCCAAGGGGTAACTGACTTCTTTGAAAAAAGGCAAAAACAAGCCCGCTTTGGGTGGCAAGCTGACATCGAAGCCAGAGATGATCCAGCGGAAAAACAAATCCAGCACCCGCATATTGGAATTTTCTGAAATGCTGAAGACCAAATAAAGCGCAGCCAATAATCCAATGACCGATTGCCAGAAAAATTTTTCTCTCGACCGCATGCCCTCAGGATCTTTGTTGACCACTTTGCGCCAATCATCCACCCAACCGATCGCGCCAAAGCCCAAAGTCACAATCAAAACGATCCATACAAATCGGTTCGATAAATCAAACCATAGCAAAGTGGAAATCGCTATACACAACAAGATCAATACGCCACCCATGGTGGGTGTGCCGTTCTTGGCCAAATGGGATTGCATACCATTCTCACGTACAGGTTGACCTATTTTGAGCGCAGTCAAACGACGAATCACCCAAGGTCCTGCAGTCAACCCCATCAACAAAGAAGTCATCGCGGCCATCACAGCCCGGAAGGTGATATATTGGAAAACGCGCAAAAATCCCCATTCTGAGGACAATGTCTGCAACCACTGGGCCAGGCTAAGCAGCATGCTTGTATTCCTTCACCGTTGTCAAATGTGCATTCAGTGCTTCCAGTACCCTTTCCATCTTCATGAAACGTGAACCCTTGATCAAAATACTGTTGAAATGAGGCAGCATCTGAATCAAGTTCGCTTGCAATTGAGCCATATCCTCAAAATGCCGGCCTCCACTGAACGTTTTGATGGTGTTGTGACTCACGGCGCCCAAGGTGAAAACTTGTGTCAGTCCCTTAGTTAGTGCGTATGTACCTACTTCGGCATGGAATTGAGGGCCTTGATCACCGACCTCTCCCATATCACCCAACACAAGCAACTGAGGCCCGGGCAATTCACACAGCACATCGATGGCCGCACAGACAGAATCCGGGTTCGCGTTGTAGCTGTCATCAATGACTGTGATGTCATGCGAGGCATCTCTCAAGGTCATCGAACGAGAGCGCCCTTTGACAGGCTCAAAAGCATGCAGGCCTTGGGCAACTTTTTGGATGGAAACACCCATACTCAGGGCGCAAGCCGCTGCAGCCAACGCATTTTTGACGTTATGCCTACCTGCCACTCGGACACGGCACGGGCAATGTTCTGACTTGCTTATTAATTCAAAGTTCCAAGCACCCTCTGCCCATACGGGCTCGCTTGAATGCACATCCCCTGATTTCAACCCGAATGTCACAACCATGCGACTTGCGGCCATACGCTGCCACATGGGGGTGTATGCGTCATCAATCGGAAAAACAGCAATTCCATTGGAATTCAAAACATCTATGACAGCACCGTTTTCGCGTGCAACTGCTTCAACCGTCCCCATAAACTCTTGATGCTCGCGCTGTGCATTGTTAACGAGCGCCAAGGTGGGGCGTGTCATGTGCGCCAAATTGGAAATTTCACCCGGATGATTCATACCCAGCTCCACCGCGGCCATCGCGTGATGTGCGCGTAAGCGAAGCAAAGTCAAGGGAACACCAATGTCATTGTTCAAATTTCCTTGTGTAGCCAAGCTGGCATTGGGTTGAGCCAACTGCAAAATAGTGGCCAGCATCTGCGTCACGGTAGTCTTGCCATTGCTGCCCGTGACAGCGATCAATTGCAAATCGAATTGGGCTCGCCATCCAGCAGCCAACTGACCCAACGCCAAACGTGTATCCGTCACAACAACTGCTGCCAGCCCTGCCGCTTGCGCATTTCCTAAACCCGTGGCATCGCACAGAACAGCCACTGCCCCCATGACTTTGGCTTGCGCAATGAATTGCCCTCCATCGAATCGTTCACCTCTCAATGCCACAAATAAATCACCAGGCTCCAAGGTACGCGTATCGGAGTGCACGCGCTCCACTTGAACTGTGGGATCACCATGCACAACAGCCCCATTCACCCAGGGCAATATGCGTTGCAATGAAAGGTGCATGCCGCCAGTCATGAGGCATCTCCTTCGTTGCGTAATGCCAACTTTTTTAACACACGCTGTGCATGTTCAATATCTGAAAATGGATGGCGAACGCCCGCAATATCTTGGTAATTTTCATGCCCTTTTCCAGCAATCAGAACCACATCCGAAGGTTTTGCTTCACACAGAATTTTTTCAATGGCCAACGCCCGATCTAAGATCACACGCGCATCCAACGGCTTGCGCATACCCAATGACATTTGCTCCAAAATATGAACCGGGTCCTCTGTGCGGGGGTTATCGCTTGTGAGCACCACCTGATCAGCAACCTGCTCTGCTGCCCGCGTCATCAGTGGGCGTTTAGATGGATCTCTGTCTCCACCGCAACCCATCACGCACCACAATTTTCCTTCGCGCGCTGCAGCCACATTTTTAAGCGCCTGCAAAGCTTTTGCCACAGCATCAGGCGTGTGTGCATAGTCCACCACGGCGAGGGGCAAATGACTTGACTGTGAGAAGATCAGTTGCATGCGTCCTGGCACAGGGGACAATTGAGCACAAGCTTGGACGGCCGCGTGGAGCGGGTAACCCAAAGCACGCAGCACACCGATCACCCCCAGCAGGTTATCGATGTTGAAGTCGCCAATCAAAGAGGTTTGCAAAGATGCAACCTGACCTGCCTCTAAGATGTCCAACACCAATCCAGATTGCACGCTCTTGACTTGACGCGCTTGCAAACGTCCATGACCACCCACGCGTGAACAGGTCCAGATATCCAACCCCTTCCCCTGCAAAGAGGCAGCTAACTCAGCGCCAAATGGGTCCGCAATGTTGATGACGCACGACTTCAAACCTGACCAAGCAAACAAACGTGCTTTGGCCCGTCCATAGGCGGTCATCTCGCCGTGGTAATCGAGGTGGTCTTGCGTCAAATTAGTGAACACAGCCACATGTACTTTCGCGCCATCCATGCGGTGCTCTTGAATCCCTATAGAGGATGCCTCCATGGCGACATAGGTCATTTTTTGATCTGCAAATCCGCGCAACTGACTTTGCAGCAACACAGCATCTGGGGTGGTCATGCCCGTTGATGTCAGTGTTGACATGACGCCCGTACCCAAAGTGCCGATCACGCCACAGTCATCAACGCCTTTTAATTGATTCAAGGCTTGCGCCAACCACCAGGTGGTTGAAGTTTTTCCATTGGTTCCAGTCACGGCCAGCAAGGTCAATTCCTCGCTGGGAGACTCATAAAATTCGTTGGCAATCCAACCGGCATTGGCTTTGAGGCCTTCAAAACAGGCGATTTCAGGGGAGTCGCCCATTTCTAAAGCATCCAAGCCTTGTTTCTCAACCATGCATGCGGCGGCGCCTTGCGCACGTGCCAATGACACAAACAAACGACCATCTGCTGCAGCGCCAGGCCAGGCCAGAAAGCCATCACCCACCTTGACGTTGCGACTGTCTGTTTGCAGTTGTCCGGTCACACGCTCACGTAACCAACGTGCAGCCTCTAGAGGGGTATGCAGTTCCAACATCAGAACGACTCCTCTACGGCTTGAACCGAAGTTTGTGGCTTTACAGACATGTCAGGCTGAACACCCATCAAGCGCAAGGTTTGCTGCACCGTTTCGCTGAACACTGGGGCCGCCACATCACCACCAAAGTACCGTCCATTGCTAGGCTCATCGATCATGACGGCAACAACGATTCGGGGACGATCAATGGGTGCCAGTCCCACGAAAAAGCCGCGGTATTTTTTACCTGAATAACCTTTTCCCTCCTGTTTGTGCGCTGTTCCGGTTTTGCCCCCGACCGAATACCCCACAGTTTGAGCCTTAGGCGCTGTTCCGCCGGGCCCGGCTGCCAAGTTCAGCATTTTGCGAACAGCCAAGGCGTGCTCTTCGCTTATCACTCGCACTCCCGCTGTCGAAATGGGGTTTTCGATCTTCATCAGGCTGGCTGGAATCACCTCTCCATCATGTGAGAAGACGGTATAAGCGCGTGCCAATTGAAACAAGCTGGTGGACAATCCATATCCATAACTCATCGTGGCTTGCTCAATGGGTCGCCATGTTTTATAGGGACGCAGTCTGCCGCTGACCACCCCAGGAAATGGAACTTGGGGTTTTTGTCCAAAACCCACTTGGGTGTAAATCTCCCACATGTCTTTGGGCTGCATTTGCATCGCAATTTTTACCGTGCCAATGTTGCTAGATTTTTGGATCACCTCATTCACTGTCAACGTCCCATGGGGATGTGAGTCAGAAATAGTCGAACCTGAAATGGTCAAGCGGCCAGGCGCCGTATCGATCCGCGATTCTGGTTTGACGACGCCCTTTTCTAGCGCCAGTGAAATCACCAGCGGCTTCATGGTCGAGCCTGGCTCAAAGGTATCCGTTAATGCACGGTTACGCAGTTGTTCTCCACTCAAATTGACACGTTTGTCTGGTGAATAGCTCGGGTAATTGGCCAATGCCAGAACCTCTCCCGACTGTGCATCGAGAATCACCACGCTGCCCGCCTTGGCCTTGTGCTCCAACACAGCATCGCGCAATTTTTGATAAGCAAAAAACTGCACTTTGTTGTCAATACTCAACTGCAGGTCTTCACCATCCACTGGCAAAACGGCTTCACCTATGTCTTCAACCACTCGGCCCAATCGATCTTTGATAACACGGCGTGATCCGGAGCGCCCAGCCAGTTGCTTTTGGAACACCAGTTCCATACCCTCTTGGCCCACATCTTCCACATTGGTGAACCCCACCACGTGGGCGGCGGCCTCGCCTTCAGGATACAAGCGCTTGTACTCCTTAATGCTGTAGACGCCTTTGATGTCCAAAGCCAAAATTTCTTTCACCACGGGCTCGTCCAGTTGCCGCTTCAGCCAGACAAATGTCTTATCTTCATTGGCTAACTTTTTCTCTAAATCTGCGGGCATCATTTCCAGAAGACGGGCCAATTGGCGTAATTTTTCAGGATCGCGCTCCATGTCCTCTGGATTGGCCCAAATGCTGGGTGCAGGCACACTGGTGGCCAATAACAATCCATTGCGGTCCAAAATTCGACCTCGATTGGCCGGCAATTCCAAGGTTCGAGCAAAACGAACTTCACCTTGCCTCTTGAAAAAAGCGTTGTCAATCACTTGGACATAGGCTGCGCGGACGGCCAAGCCCGCAAAGGAAACCGCAATCGTCGCCACAATCAGTTTGCTACGCCAGACCGGCGTTTTACTGGTCAGCAACGGACTGGAGCTGAGCTGAACGCTTCGACTGCTCACTGCGGGACCTCCCGCGCAGGTCCTGGCCCTGTCACATATTGCGTGATGCCAGGGGCTGGGTTGCGCATCTGCAATTGATCACGCGCCAACCTCGCAACCCGCAAAGGAGTAGCTTGCGCACGTCGCTCAACCGTCAAACGCTCCAAAGACATTTCGAGTTGTGCAGCTTCTTTAAGTGTTTTTTCATGCTCTACAAACAACCGTCGCATTTCATACTGGTTGTGTACCAAGAACATCGCACTCACCACCACGGCGACCAACAAAACCAAATTCAAGCGGATCATGCCACCACCTCCGTTCGCTCGGCCACACGCATGATGGCACTGCGTGAACGAGGATTGCCGCCCACCTCTGCAGTCGAAGGACGCACGCGTTTAATGGCTTGGAGCTTCATGGGTAAAGCCGCCGCGAAAGGCATGCGACGGTCGTACAACTCTTTGGAGTGTTTGACAATGAACTGTTTGACAATGCGGTCTTCCAATGAATGGAAACTGATCACCACCAAACGCCCGCCCGGCTTGAGAACTTGCAAGCTCGCCTCTAGCGCTTGTTCAAGCTCTGCAAGCTCGGCGTTGATGAAAATTCGAAGGGCCTGAAATGTCCGTGTTGCTGGGTTCTGGCCCTGTTCGCGGGTTTTGACCGTACCTGCCACGAGCACGGCCAAATCGGTGGTGGTTGAAATGGGGCCTCGTTCTTGTCGGCGAGCCACAATCGCCTTTGCAATCGGAAAAGCGAACCGTTCTTCGCCATAGTCACGTATCACCTCCGAGATCTGATCCACACTTGCCAAAGCAAGCCACTCGGCCACACTTTGACCACGCGTCGTGTCCATCCGCATATCTAAGGGACCGTCAAAACGAAAAGAAAAACCCCTCGCGGGGCTGTCAATTTGCGGTGAGCTCACACCCAGGTCCATCAAAACCCCTGCGATGCTGGCTTTGGGCAACTCCCCCAGTTGGGCAAATCCCTCATGCCGTATTGAAAACCGCATGTCATCAATGTTTTTCGCATCGGCTACGGCCTCAACATCCTTGTCGAAAGCAATCAAACGCCCTTGTGCAGACAGCTTGGAAAGCACCAAACGAGAATGCCCTCCACGACCATAAGTCGCATCCACATAAGTACCAGCCTCTGCCCAAGGGCCGCCGAGCAAAGCCTCAACGGCCTCGCTCAACATGACAGTAGTGTGGTTCAAGGAGGTGATGGCCATTGAACTCAGAATGAGAAGTCTTTAAAGACGTCGGGCATTTCACCCTGCATGGCTTGAGACTCGTGCGCGTCGTAAGTTGCTTTGTCCCACAACTCGAAATGATTGCCCATGCCCAACAGCATGGTGTCCTTAGCGATGCCTGCTGCTTGACGCAACTCGGGCGAGATCAGGAAACGGCCTGTGCCGTCCATTTCCACATCCATGGCATTGCCCAAAAAAATACGCTTCCACCACTGCGCAGACATCGGTAACTGCGCTATACGTTCGCGGAATTTTTCCCATTCCGGCCGAGGAAATAACATCAAGCAGCCGTGGGGATGTTTGGTGATGGTCAGCTGCCCAGATGCCGTTGCGCTAATGACGTCACGATGACGGGTCGGCACAGAAAGCCGCCCCTTGGCATCCAGACTCAACGATGAAGCACCTTGAAACACGCAGCATTCCTTTGACATGAACATTCAATGCAATACATGGGCACTTTTTCCCACTTAATTGCACTTTTTTGCACTGTATCAGGAATTACGCACTTCAGAAAGGGTAAATGAACATTTTTTTCAATGAAATCAAAGGGTTAGAAGTTATTTGAAATATTAATTTTGAGAAAAAATCGTTCTAAATTAGGGACTTAGAGGATTGAATGAAAGTAAGATGTGAAGGAATTTGAAACTAAACGCGATCAGTAAAAATAATAAATTCAAAATTTCACGGTCTCTAGCAAAAGAAAAGGCTCCTGAACGGAGCCTTTTCATAAAGTTGAGGACTGCATTTAACCGTGCCGGTCAATCTCCAAACATTTTTTGCTTGAGTTCTCGACGCTGCTGCGCCTCCAGAGACAATGTCGCTGTCGGACGAGCCAACAAACGTCCTACGCCAATGGGTTCGCCTGTTTCATCGCAGTAACCGTAGTCACCCGCATCAATGCGGATGATGGACTGTTCAATTTTCTTAAGCAACTTGCGCTCGCGGTCCCGCGTGCGCAACTCCAGGGCATGCTCTTCTTCAATCGTGGCACGGTCAGCTGGGTCGGGTACGACGACCGTATCTTCTCGCAGGTTTTCAGTGGTTTGGCCGGCGCTGGCCAAAATTTCGTTTTTCAGAATCACCAGTTTCCGTCGAAAGTACGCCATCTGAGCGTCGTTCATGTAAAAGTCGTCAGACATGGCCAAGATTTCAGAGTCGGACAGCTCTTCTACCTTTTTGGTTTTCCAATTGTTGGCCAACTTGGCGTCTTTTTTAATGGATGCGGTAAATACTGGAGTCATCACTTGAGTGGGCGTATTGTGAAGATAACTGGCCTTGGCCGCCGTGGAGGCGACGGACTGGGCCATGGACGGTACAGTAATTTGGGCCAAACGGGCTGAAGGACGTGTTGCCCGAGCAGGCACATCACCAGCGACCACAGGAACAGGCTCAGCAAGCGTGACCACTGCGACAGGAACTGCCACTTTGGTTGCCGCTGGTTTGACGGAAGACTTCACCTTGTCAGGCGGCGTTGCAATGAGGGCTTTTGCAGTAGCTTTGGATGGCTTCAAAACTTCCTTTGTTACGGGTAATGGCGGCGTTTTGACTGCGGGTTTTACAGCAGTTTTGACTGAGGCTTTCTTTTTAGAAGCGCTGACAGCTTCGGGCGCTGCGCGCTTGACTGCAAGCTTATTTTTATTGGCTGCCATTGGCAACGTCTTCGGCTTGGCTTGGGTCTTTGCTGGTGTTTTAGTTGGCGCTTTGATCGTCGCTTTCGCAGGCAACTTCTGATTCACCTTTAAAGCGGGCTTTATCTTCGCTTTAGCCACCGACTTGACTGGGGATTTGGCGACCATTTTGGCTTTACCTGCAGGCTTGGCCTTGGCCACAGCGGGCAAAGGTTTGGCTTTCACAGGACTTGGCTTGGCCTTGGGTGGCAGTTCAAGCTTCTTTGCAGATTTGGCTGCAGCTTTGGCGTGGGTCGCGACCTTCACCGCAACTTTAGGCGCGGCCTTGGCGGCAGCACCCTTTACAGATGACTTACTGGATGTCTTCACGTCTTGTCTCCTAGCCGTGCAGCTTACTCGCACACCGTGCGCCAGCCCATCGCATAGAACGCTTAGCGCTCATTTGCATCAAAACCCATGGATTCGATTTCCTGGGGCGGATAAGGGTGCCCAAATAAGGCACCCTGTCAGGCCGGCGATTGTAGCGACAGGACAAGTCAAAATCTGGATCATTCGATATTAAATACTCATTTGAGCTAAAAGGGATTCCGAAAGCCGGTGATTGATGCTCATTCGACCAAGCATTGCTCTAGCCCTTGTAACAAAATAGCTTGAGGCAAATCAATTCCAATAAATACCATTTTACTCATTTTTGACTCCCCATCAGCCCATATCGGGCCCAAATCACTGCCCATCAGTTGGTGCACGCCCTGAAAAATAACCTTGCGATCGGTGCCTTTCATGTTCAAAACACCCTTGTATCGCAGCATACGTGGACCGTAAATATTGACGATGGCACCCAGAAAGTCTTCCAATTTCGCTGGATCAAAAGCCTTTTCAGATCGAAACACGAAACTCTTGACATCGTCATCATGGTGATGGTGATGTCCTTGCTCGGCTTGATGCGAAGGGTGGTCGCAATGTTCAGCGTGATCGTGATGATCATGTCCATGGTCGTGATGATCATGGGCATCTTCTTTGAGGAAATCCGGGTCAATATCGAGTTTGGCGTTCAAATTGAACCCACGCAAATCAAACACTTCGGCCAGCGTCACCTCGCCAAAGTGCACCGCTTTTTGCGGCGCACGCGGGTTCATGTGCTTGAGGCGGTGCTGTAAAGCATCCAGTTCTTGCGCTGACACCAAATCGGCCTTGCTGATAAAAATTTGATCGGCAAATCCCACCTGGCGACGAGCCTCCTGACGATCATTGAGCTGGGTGGGCGCATGCTTGGCGTCCACCAAAGTCAAAATCGAATCCAGTAAAAACGTTTCGGCAATTTCATCGTCCATGAAAAACGTTTGCGCCACAGGCCCCGGGTCGGCCAAACCGGTGGTTTCAATGACCACACGCTCAAAATCCAACAAGCCTTTGCGACGCTTGGCGCCCAGCAATTGAAGTGTGATGCGCAAGTCTTCACGAATGGTGCAGCAAATGCAGCCATTGCTCATTTGAATGATTTGCTCCGTGGTATCAGAGACCAAAATATCGTTATCGATGTTTTCTTCGCCGAACTCGTTTTCGATCACTGCTATTTTTTGGCCGTGGCCTTCAGTGAGAACGCGCTTGAGCAAGGTGGTTTTACCGGATCCAAGAAAGCCGGTCAGGATGGTCACAGGAATAAGAGCCATGTTGAATTTCTTTTGTGTCAGTACTGAGCAGATGCGAAGTGTATCGGTGATTTCAAAGCTTCTTTACGACCACAAGGCCTTTGAGGTATTCACCTTCAGGAAACAAGACCGTCATGGGGTGGTCGGGTGCGCCTTGCAAACGCTCGCTGATAAATCCGTCCACGCCCGCATCCATACCTGCTGAAGCCACGATTTTGTGAAACAAATCAGCACTGATGCCACCCGAACATGAATAGGTGAACAGTTCCCCACCTGGCACCAACAGCTTGAAGGCCAAGCGATTGATGTCTTTGTAGGCGC
>Ga0114962_10000569_pt1 | contig 32832 bp, 28 predicted proteins | sample C_130820_MF_Meta_FD_87017 | JGI IMG/M metagenome (GOLD analysis project Ga0114962, IMG submission 87017) | Freshwater microbial communities from Lake Croche, Canada to study carbon cycling - C_130820_MF_MetaG | ecosystem: Environmental > Aquatic > Freshwater > Lake | place: Lake Croche, Canada...
CAGACAATAATTTGTTGAAGATTGGTTCAGTAATTAGGTATACCAAAGGAAATTTTAGTTCAGAAATAAAAACAGATGCTTATGCAGTGTTTTGGCTTCAAGAAATAATTGGAGTAGGATTATGGTATCAAAATACAGGTTCAGAATTTGGAGATGATGCGTTATTGGTGAGTGCTGAGGTGCCATTAGGACATTTTCGAGTAGGGTATTCCTATGATTTTTTAGGTAAAAATGTAAATACTAATTTAAGTGGATCGGGATCCACGAGCACAACATTAGGTTCGGATTCAAGTGCTGGATTTCATCAGATATTCTTAAGGTATGAAATAGATTTGGGAAATGGGAAAATTAGTGAATTTAGACCTTGAGTATAATTTCGGTTTGTTTGACTTTATCAAGATATAATTTGACTATAATAAGGTTTTTAAACTAGCTTTAATGATTGAATTATTACAATTAAAATTTGTTCCCTTTTTTGTAAAAAACCATTCATTTTAATGAAATTAATAAATTTTGATTTCGTAAATTGCGTGGATTTTTTATTTAAGAATGTTACTCTTAACCATTTTCATTAACGTTTGAAACTTTTTCTGATTTTATCAGAATTTTAAATTATGGATTCATTTTCCTTTATAGCTAACGCAGATACTCAGGTCATACCAGACCTATACGAGTCTTATCAACAAGACCCAAATTCAGTAGATCCAACATGGAAAGATTTTTTCAAAGGATTTGATTTTGCCCAAAAATGGCAAGAGGAATCTGAAAAAGGTCAATCTGGCACTCCTGTCGATGTAAGTCATATTCAAAAAGAAATGTCAGTCATCAGTTTGATTAAGGCATTTAGATCGCGTGGTCATTTATTGTCTAAGACAAATCCTATTCGCGATAGAAAAGATCGTAGGCCTCGAATAGATTATACGGATTATTCTTTGACAGATGCTGATTTAAATACTGTTTTTCAAGCGGGCTCTTTTCTAGGCATAGGTCCATCTACTTTAAGTAAAATCATTGCATCATTGCATACCATTTATGCGGGTACCATCGGTTTTGAGTATTCTTATATAAGAGAGGTTGATGTAAAGGAATGGTTGAGGAATAAAATCGAAAAAGAAGCATTAGCTTTCAACCCAAGTATTGAGAAGAAAAAGAGAATATTGCAAAAATTGAATGAAGCAGTTGTTTTTGAAAACTTTTTAGGAACCAAATATTTAGGACAAAAGCGTTTTGGTTTAGAAGGTGGAGAAAGTACAATTGCAGGATTAGATGCAATCATTAATACTGCAGCTGATGCTGGAGTGAAAGAAGCCATGATTGGAATGGCCCATAGAGGTCGTTTAAATGTTCTTGCTAATATTATGCACAAATCTTACGAATCCATTTTTGATGGATTTGAAGGAAATGTTCCTGAGCAAATTCATGGGGATGGTGACGTTAAATATCACTTAGGTTATTCAAGTAAGCATGTTTCGCCAAAAGGTAACGAAATTTCGTTGAAATTGGCACCTAATCCTTCTCACCTTGAAGCAGTCAATCCACTGGTAGAAGGTTTTTGTCGAGCGAGTGCGGACGCTCATTATGATGGAGATTATGATAAGGTTTTACCTCTTTTAATTCACGGAGATGCTGCAGTAGCTGGACAAGGAATTGTTTACGAGGTTACTCAAATGGCCAAATTGAAGGGTTATAAGACAGGGGGCACTATCCATTTTGTTATTAATAACCAAGTTGGATTTACAACAGATTTTGAGGATGCACGTTCTTCCATTTATTGCACAGATGTTGCAAAAATTATAGATGCTCCTGTTTTCCATGTGAACGGAGATGATCCGGAGGCCGTGGTATTTGTGTCGAGAATTGCAGCTGAATTTAGACAAGAATTTAATAGAGATGTATTTGTAGATATGGTATGTTATCGTCGTAATGGACATAACGAATCAGATGAACCCCGTTTTACGCAACCTACATTGTATGCGAATATCACCAATCATCCGAATCCAAGAGAAATTTATAATCAAAAATTAATTGCTCGTGGTGATATAGATGCGAAATTAGCTGAGCAGATGGATTCTGAGTTTAAATCTGAATTGCAAGCTAGGTTAGATCAAGTAAAACAAAAAGTTCGTTCGCCTTACGTTCCTTTGAAATTAGATAATGCTTGGTCTGAATTAAGGTACGCTAATTTAACAGACTTTGAAAAATCGCCTGAAACAGGGATAAGTAAAAATTTGATTGATAAAGTTGCCAAAGCAATGACCACTTTGCCAAAAGACTTTGTGGCTTTGAAGCAAATTGAGAAAGTAATTGCAGATCGTAAGGTTTTCTTTGAAAAAGGTCAATTGAATTGGGCTACAGCAGAGTTATTAGCATATGGTTCTTTGTTGGCCGAAGGGAAGATGGTTCGTTTATCAGGTCAAGATGTTCAAAGAGGGACATTTTCACACCGACATGCAGTGCTTCATGATGCAAATACAAACAATAATTACATTTCTTTAGATCATATTCAGGAAGATCAAGAGAAATTACATATCTATAACTCTTTGTTATCAGAATATGGAGTATTAGGTTTTGAATTTGGTTATGCATTAGCCAATCCAAATGCTTTAGTTATTTGGGAGGCCCAATTTGGTGATTTTGCCAATGGAGCTCAAACAATGATTGACCAATTTATTAGTTCCCATGAATCAAAATGGGGTACTCAAAATGGCTTAGTAATGCTTCTTCCACATGGATACGAAGGACAAGGACCCGAGCACTCAAATGCTCGTCCAGAGCGATTTTTACAATTGGCTTCAGAAGATAATATGATTGTTGTCAATTTGACAACACCAGCAAATATTTTCCATGCATTGCGTCGTCAATTGGCATGGAAGTTCCGCAAGCCTTTGATTGTCATGTCTCCAAAATCTATTTTCCGTCATCCTAAAGTGATGTCCCCAATTGCTGACTTTACCAAGGGGAATTTTCAAGAGGTAATTGGCGATAATTATGCGGATAAATCAAAAGTGAAAAAAGTATTACTTTGCAGTGGAAAGGTGTTTTTTGATTTATTGGACCGCCAAGAGAAGGATGCTAGAAAAGATATCGCTATTGTAAGGATAGAGCAATTACATCCACTTCCAACAGTACAGATTGAAAAAGAATTGGCTAAATACAAAAACGCTGATTTCTATTTTGTTCAAGAAGAACCAGAAAACATGGGATATTGGTCTTACATTATTCGTGAATTTGGTTGGTCTCGTTTTAAAGGATTAATTGCTCGCAAAAAGAGCGCTTCTCCTGCAACTGGATTCTTGAAGGTACATGGTGTAGAACAAGCCGCATTGATTAACAAAGCATTTGAATAATTAAACTTAACGAAAGCCTCATTAAAATGGCCATAGAAATGAAAGTGCCCGCTGTGGGCGAATCGATCACCGAAGTAACTGTCGCAACTTGGAATAAAAAAGAAGGCGATTTGGTCAAATTAGACGAAGTCCTTTGTGAACTTGAGTCTGACAAAGCAACCTTTGAACTTCCTGCTGAAGCTGAGGGAATATTGCATATTGTTGCTAAAGAAGGTGAGGTTTTGCCTATTGGAGCTACAATTTGTACCATTGAATTGGTAGGTGCAGAAAAGTCATCACCTGTTGCTACGGTAACCGCTCCTTCTACAGATGCAAAGCTAGAATCTGCCCAATCCGAGGCAGTAATTACTCAAGCCACACAAGTACTCGAAGTAAAAGTTCCTCCTGTTGGTGAATCTATTACAGAAGTGACGGTTTCTGTTTGGAATAAAAAAACGGGAGATTCTGTGAATTTAGATGAAGTTCTTTGTGAATTAGAATCTGACAAAGCCACTTTTGAATTACCAGCGGAATCGGCAGGTGTTTTAGAAATTGTTGCACAATCTGGAGAAGTTGTTCCAATTGGAGGTATTTTAGCAAAAATCACGGTTGGTGGGTCTAGCCCACTGCCTGTTGTTAGTCCTGCGGCGGCACCTGTTCAAAGTGTTCAAGTTGCTGACTCAAATGCTTCGGTGAGTACTTATGCAGCAGGTCATCCTTCTCCTGCAGCAGCTAAGATTTTAGATGAAAAAGGTATTGTGGCTTCTAGTGTTTCAGGAACAGGTATTGGAGGTAGAATCACCAAAGAAGATGCAATTCAAGCGAATGTAGCTAAGCCAGCACCAGCAGTGAATACGAGTCCAAGCACTCCAATTACTACTGTATCATCAAGCCCAGAAGCAAGAGGAACTCGTAGAGAAAAAATGAGTTCATTACGTAAAACGGTAGCAAGACGTTTAGTTGCTGTTAAAAATGAAACGGCCATGTTGACAACTTTTAACGAAGTTGACATGAAGCCAGTAATGGATATTAGAGCTAAGTACAAGGATAAATTCAAAGAAAAGCATGGTGTGGGATTAGGATTTATGTCCTTTTTCACTAAAGCTGTTTGTGTAGCTTTAAAAGATTTTCCTTCAGTAAATGCTAAAATTGATGGCGATGAAATTGTGTACAACGATTTTTGTGATATTTCAATAGCCGTATCAGCGCCAAAAGGTTTAGTTGTTCCGGTGATTCGGAACGCTGAAAATTTAAGTTTGGCAGGAATTGAATCTGAGGTGGTTCGATTAGCTGTGAAGGCAAGAGAAAATAAATTAACGCTGGAGGAAATGACGGGTGGAACATTCACTATCACGAATGGTGGAGTATTTGGATCCATGTTATCGACTCCAATTATAAATGCTCCACAAGTTGCCATTTTAGGCATGCACAATATTGTAGAGCGTGCGGTTGTGGTAGATGGACAAGTTTTAGTTCGTCCAATCATGTACTTAGCATTATCTTATGACCACAGAATCATTGATGGTCGGGAGTCGGTTAGCTTTTTGGTTCGAGTAAAACAGTTATTAGAAGATCCAGCTCGTTTATTATTAGACATATAATTTCGAATAGGCTCTTTTATGAGCCTATTCCTTTTTCAACAGCCTTATGCAAGAATTTGACGTAGTAGTAATTGGTTCAGGACCGGGAGGATATGTTTCTGCCATTAGAGCCTCTCAATTAGGATTTAAAACCGCCATTATTGAAAAGTATTCAGTCATGGGAGGAACCTGTCTGAATGTAGGCTGTATTCCTTCAAAAGCATTATTGGATTCTTCTGAGCATTATTATAATGCAGTTCATAGTTTTGAGGAGCATGGTATTGTGATTTCTAAGCCGAAAGTTGATTTAGTTAAAATGATTGCGCGAAAATCAGGTGTAGTAGAAAAAATGAATGGAGGAATTTCGTTTTTAATGAAAAAAAACAAAATCACTACTTTTCATGGATTAGGTTCATTTGATGGTCCAAAATCAGTGAAAGTTACCAAAGAAGATGGTTCATCCGAAGTTGTTAGTGCTAAAAATATTATCATTGCTACAGGATCTAAACCTACCATTTTACCTTTTATTCCAATAGATAAAAAGCGTATAATTACATCTACTGAGGCCTTAAAGTTGACCGAAATTCCAAAACATTTAATTGTAATTGGTGCAGGTGTGATCGGTGCTGAATTAGGTTCCGTTTATGCACGTTTAGGTTCAAAAGTTTCTTTTGTAGAATTTGCAGATGGAATGATTCCTACCATGGATAAAACCATGGGAAAAGAATTGCAAAAATCCATCGGAAAATTAGGAGCTGAATTTTATTTTTCTCACCAGGTAACTGGAGTAGAAAATAAAGGTAAAGAAGTAATTGTGAAAGCCAAAAATGCAAAAAGTGAAGAAGTTGAAATCAAAGGCGATTATTGTTTAGTTTGTATTGGAAGAAGACCTTATACAGATGGCTTGAATCTTCCAGCGGCAGGTTTAAGTGCTGACGAGAGAGGTAGGATTTCCATTGATGAGCATACTTTGCAAACTTCAGTACCTGGAATTTATGCCATTGGTGATGTTGTTAGAGGTGCAATGTTAGCTCACAAAGCAGAAGAGGAAGGTGTGTTTGTGGCTGAAGTAATAGCTGGTCAAAAACCGCATATTAATTATAATTTAATCCCAGGTGTTGTTTATACTTGGCCAGAAGTTGCATCTGTTGGCAAAACAGAGCAAGAATTGAAATTGGCAGGTGTTGCCTATAAGGAAGGCTCTTTTCCATTTAAGGCGCTCGGTAGAGCAGTTGCTTCCATGGATGTAGATGGATTAGTAAAAGTTCTTGCTAATGCTGAAACAGATGAGATTTTAGGTGTGCATATCATTGGAGCTCGTGCAGCGGATATGATTGCAGAAGCTGTAGTTGCAATGGAATTCCGTGCTAGTGCTGAAGATGTGGCTAGAATGTCTCATGCTCATCCAACATATACAGAAGCAATGAAAGAAGCTTGCTTAGCTGCAACAAGTAAAAGAGCCTTACATGCGTAATTTTATTTTTTAATTAGGAAGGTGTAAAACAACGTTTTACACCTTTTTTTTTGCCCAAATTTCAAAATCAGTTTATTGATATTTTATTTAATTTATCAGTTTATTAGTTACGAAATCTAAGTGTATACCATATTTTTGAGTATAGAAATTACCTAACCTTTTATACTCATGGAAAAATATGTATTGCAATTAATTGATGAAATGCAAGTGTCGGAAAGAACTAGAGAAGAATATAACTCTTCAGGATTTGTTCAAATTGATATAGAAAAAAACTTTGAAGATCATATTTCAGAAATTGAAAAGTATTTCCAAACGGATAATTTGAAAACTATTTCAGAAATAATAGGATTGGAGCTTATTCAATTTCCTCCAATTGAAAAATTAGAATTGTATCAAATGAAAGCCATTAATAAAAGTTTAGTAAAATTATTTGGTTCTTGGTGTATTGAAGTAGAAATGCCCAAAGGTTTACCTGCGCATAAAAAATATTCATTATTACTTTCTGTTTTTGACAAAAGAGTTCCTGTATTAAATAGCGGAATCGTTCAAATTGAATTGTGTGATTATAATTTTAAATCTTGCCCTTTTGGCGAACAATTTTGTAATTGTAAGGAATGGGAAGATGAATAAAAAAGGAATAAAAAAACACCTCCCATATTATCCTTGGGAGGTGTTTTCTGAATTTGCATTTGAAAGTTATTTTTTAGGATCACCGCCGACTGCACCTGTATCAGATGGTTTGTCTTTGGCTTTTTCTGCCATTTTTTTAGCAGCACCTGCATAATCCCCTGCTTTGATGAATGACATTTTATTCAAATCTATGGTCTTTCTAGAAGCTTGTAAGATTTGTTCTATTGTCAAACTGCTTACTTTTTTCTCTAATTCTTCCGACCATTTCAAAGTTCTTCCTAAATAAAGATTTGAATTCAATGTATTACTTAAGGAATTATCTTGTGAACGTGCAACCTGTTTTGCTTGAATCCATGATTTTTTAGCCTCATCGATTTCTTTTTGAGTAAAGCCTTCTTTAAGTACTTTTTCAATTTCTTCTTTGAAAGCCGCTTCTAACTTGGTGATATTTTCTGGAGCATAAATTGCATATCCCACAAAAGCACCATTATTGTCCAATGGACTAGCCGCAAATTGTGAACCTACGCCATAAGATAAACCTTCTTTTTGACGGATTCTATTCATTAATCTAGAGCTCAATCCACTTCCGCCACCTAACATATAATTACTCAATTCCATAGCAGCAAAATCTGGGTCATTGTCAGACATCTTGATTGGCTGATAAGCTAAGAAGAATGCATTTGCTTTGTCAGGAGTTTCGATAGATTTCACTATAGCTTTTATTTCTTTAAAAGTATCAGGAACTCTTGTAAATGGTTTTGGCGACTTCCAAGATCCAAATTCCGTTTTGATCAAATCTTTAACTGCAGTTTCGTCAAAATCTCCTACAACAGAAAATGTGGCATTAGAAGCTCCATAAAAATTCTTGTAAAAATTGATTGATTGTTCCAATTTGGCAGCTGTGTAATTGGCTGTGGTTTCTTCCATACTTGGTTGATATCTCACGTCATTTTTTGGATAGTGTCCAGTTCGAAGTAGATTTAATACATCACTAGCTTTTGCCGAAGGCTCACTTTTTTGTGATTCTATAGATGTTAGATTCTCTTGCTTTAATTTTTCAAATTCATCAGCTGGGAATATAGGTTGTTTCAAAGCCTCAGCAACCAATTTCAATGCTGGAATTAAATTGTCTTTTGTTGTTTCAATGGAAACATTTGCTTGAGTAGCTCCGCCAGAAATACTTACTCTTGCTTTTATTTTATCTAATTCATCTTGAAATTGTTGACGCGTATGTAATTTTGTACCTTTCGTTAGCATATCTGCTGCTAAGTCAGCTGCAGTTGAGGTTCCTAATAATGATTTCTCATCTCCAAATCGCAAAGTCATTTTAGCATAAACTGAGTTTCCCCTCGTTTTTTTCGCTAATAATGCCAATTTTATCCCACCAATGATGTCCGTTTTAGTTCTGGAATCAATATTATTTGGAGATGGATCAAACGCTTCTCCTTCAGCAACAGCAGCCTTTCCTTTGAAATCTTTTAAAATTTCTTCAGCTTCTTTTGATTCAGGAATTTCAGCTCTTTCTGGTTTTTCAGTTGGGTAAAATATACCTGAAGTTCTATTTGCAGCTATAAAATATTTTTCAGCCACTCGCTGAATGTCAGCCGGAGTAATTTTTTCCATCATGTTTCTTGTATGGAACAATAATCTCCAATCACCTTGTGCAATGTATTCAGAAAGACCAACACCTACTCTTTGAGCATTATTCAAAAGTAATTCTATATTTTTGATGTTTTTGGCTTTAATTCTGTCAACCTCTTCTTGTGTAGGTGGAGTTTTTGCAAAATTTTCAATGGTTTCAATCATGATATTTTTAACTGAATCAATTGATTTCCCTTTCAATACCTCAGCACCGAAATAACTGATTCCAGGTTCTTTCAATTGGAATGAAAATCCAAACTGCGAAGATGCTTTTTTAGTATCAATCAATGCTTTGTAAAGTCTTCCTGATGGAGCATCTGTTAATAAATCTGCTATTACATCACATGCTATGTAATCTGGATGCAAACCCGATGGAATATGATAAGCCATTCCAACCACTTGTACATCACCTACTCTTCGTAAAACAACTTCTCTTTCTCCATCTTGAGTAGGCTCAGCGGTAAAAGTTTTCGTTAACACACGTTCTGGACGGGGTATAATTCCGAATTTTTCATTGATCAATTTCAATGTTTTGATTGGATCAAATTTGCCTGCTACCAACAAAATAGCATTATCCGGTTGATAGTATTTTTTGTAATAAGCTTGTAAATTTTCGATTGGCACTTTCTCTATATCAGATCTTGCACCGATGGTCGAGTTTCCGTAGTTATGCCATAAAAAGGCTGTGGAAATAATTCTTTCCATTAATACACTTCCAGGATCATTTTCCCCTGATTCGAATTCATTTCTTACGACAGTCATTTCTGTCTCTAATTCACTTTTGGCTATTCTAGAATTAATCATTCTATCAGCCTCCATATCTAATGCCCAATCTAAATTTTCATCTGTTGAAGCAAAAGTTTCAAAGTAATTAGTTCTATCCAGCCAAGTTGTTCCGTTAAATTGAGCTCCGTGATCAGAAATTTCTTTAGCAACTTCTTTGTGTTTCTCTTTTGTCCCTTTAAAAACCATATGTTCTAATAAATGGGACATTCCTGTTTCACCATATCCCTCATGTCTTGAACCAACTAAATAAGTTATGTTGACAGTGATGGTTTGCTTGGAAGGATCTGGGAAAAGTAAAACCTTTAATCCGTTTGCTAATTTGTATTCTGTAATTCCTTCTGCAGAAGTGATTTTTTCAGGAATAGCAAGGCTTATTGGTTTTGAATTAGTGGTTGTGGCAGCTTTTTGTTGTGCCTTCAAATTCGAAATTCCGATACTTATCAGAAATAACGATAGGATGATTTTCTTCATAAATGGAGATAGATTAAAATTTTAATGTAATAAATTGAGCTTTTTTTTTAAGAGTTTTCTTTAGACTTATATAAGAGGTTAGTGGCTTAGATGAGTGGTTGAAAATTATTTTTTGTATTGTTGAATTAATTTAAAAATTGCTTTTTGAGTTTCAATGTTTGGGAAATATTCGAAGATGATTTCATGCTTATGATAGTCGAGCAACAATCCGGATTCTAAAAAATGAAACGCTTCCTTGAATTGACCAGCTTTAATTAAAAAAATAGCAGATCGATAATAAAATTCAGCCTCTTCTGGTAATTCATCAATGGCAGAAAGCATAATGTCCGCTGATTTCTCAAAATCATTTAAATCATAATGTAATTGCGCCCATTTTATCCAAGTTTGCGCAAAAAAAGAATCTAAATCAATCGATTTTTGATAAGCTTCATCAGCAGAAATAGTATTACCTAAATAGCCTTCTATATCTCCTAAACCTGTCCAATACAACGCATTAAGTGCGTTTAATTTAAGCGCCTTTTTGATAAAATGCAGTGCTTCGAACCAATTGTCTAATTCTGTTAAACAAAAAGCCATCCCATAAAATCCTTCATCCCAAAGTGGATCTAATTTTACGGATTCCTTGTAATATCCTAAAGCATCTTTTAATTTTTTTTGTCGCTCTAAACTTAAAGCAAGACTACAATATAATTCAGGATTAGGGTCGTCGTATTTCAAACATTCTCTGAATGTTTCCTCTGCACTTACATATTCTTTTGTATTTAGATAAGTGGTCCCTAAATTATACAAAGATGATGCGAAACTTGGTTCAATTGCAATCGAATATTGGTACGCATCAATCGCTTTATCGAATAATTTTAATTTGGAATAGGCTATTCCTAAATTATACCAAGCTGTAAATGAAAATGGATCCTTGTCAATAAAAGATTGATAATAAGGGATACTTTCTTCAATTTTACCTACTTCATCCAAAGCATTTGCCAATTCAATCAAAGCATTTTCGTTTTCGTAATTGATTTCCAAGGATTTTTTGAACATATCAATCGCTTCCCTTGGTTTTGACCAAGCTAAATAGGCTAATCCTAATCGATAATAAACCTCATCCTTTTCATCTGTTTGATCAATACAAGTAAGTAACAAATTAATGGCAGTTTCAAATTCATTCAATTGCGTTAATAATGCACCTTTTACTAACAACAATTCAATATTGGATGGAAATAGTAGAATACTATTTTCAATTAATTCAATACCTTCCTCTGGTTTTTGAAGTTCACCCAATATTTGAGATTTAAGAATAATTAATTCTAGTGTATAAGGAAAATGTTTTAATCCTAAATCACAGGCATTTAAAGCTTGTTCGAAATTTGCGAAAGTGAAATAATAATCCGCTATTTTTTCCAAAGTCTCCATATCAAAGAAAGAATCTTCCTCCTGATTGATCATTTTTTCAAAACGTAATAAAGTAGACGCAATGTCTTCTCTATCTTCGTTGTAGTCTGGATCAAGCATAAAAAATGTTTTGATGTTGAGTTATGAACATTTCCCCTAATTTAAAGAATTTAAGTCTTAAACCATATTTTGGTTTAATTTTGTTCAAATTTTTTAAAATAATGTCCAAATATTCCGCTGTTATTGATTTAGGTACAAATACTTTTCAAATGTTGATTGGTTTTTTTGATGCCAAGGGATTGGTAATAGTTGAAAATATTCAAAAACCTGTTCAATTAGGCAAAGGGGCTATGGAAGAGCAAGTTATACAAGCAGACGCCATGTTAAGAACGAAAAATGTTTTGAAAGAATTCAAAGAGATCATTGATGCTTATTCCATTCAAGAGGTGAATGCGCTTGGAACAAGTATTATTCGGCAAGCAAAAAATGCGACTGAATTAATTCAAATGATTGAATCTGTATTTAATTTTCGAGTTAGTGTTATTTCGGGAGAGAAAGAAGCGGAATTGATTTTTGAGGGAATTGTTCATTCTTTACCATCTGATTGGTCAAAAAGGAGTTTAGTGATGGATATCGGGGGAGGAAGTGTTGAATTAATTTTATTTGAAGCAAGAAAAATTTTATGGAAACATAGTTTTGAATTGGGAGGATTAAAATTGCAATCATTATTTCATCTAGATATGGAGTATGATGAAAGTATAAAAGAGATGCTGGAAAATTATGTTCGTATGGAACTTAAACCTCTCTTTGAAGTAGCGCGTCCATTTAAACCACTTGCACTTATTGGTGCAGCTGGAGCATTTGAGACGATTTGGGATTTAGAAAAGGCAAGCAAAGGAATTCAAGAAGTGGAATTATTGTCATTTCAACCATTAAATATTGAAATATTTTATCAACATCAACGTTTAATTGAAAAATTGGAATTTTATCAAAGAAAAAATATGCCTGGAATGAAAATGTTTCGTGCAAGTATTTTGCCTTATGCCAATGTTTTAATAGCTATCGTTTTGAGTGAACTTAATATCCAAAAATTATACATGTCAAATTATAGTTTGAAAGAAGGCTTTTTGTGTAAAAATTTTTATCAAGTCTAGATTCTTAGAAATTATGAAAAAAAAATAGTAAACTTGTAAATCAATCAAAAAAAATTATTTTTAAATAGTCAACTCATTTATGGCATTTTCGCTAGCTTCAATATTACTTCAGGCAGGCACTCAAGCCCTTGATTCAACTGCCACACTAGCAGATTCAGTTACTAACTCAGAATCACTACAACAAGTCGCTAAAGCAGCGGAAGACTTTTCTGTGTTAGACCTATTGGGAAAAGGAGGATATGTCATGTATCCGATCGGTATCTTGTTCGCGGGCGCTGTTTTTTTGTTCATTGAACGATATTTGTATATTCGAAAAACGGCCAAATTGGATAAGAATTTTTTAAATACCATCAATGATATGTTGGTAAGTGGAAACGTTCAAAGCGCCATCAACTATTGTAAAACTTCACAATTTCCAATTGCTAAATTATTAGAAAAAGGCTTGTCTCGTTTAGGTTCTCCTATTCGTGATATCGAAGCAGCCATCGAAAATAAGGCAAAAGTTGAAATTTACAACATGGAAAAAAACTTAGGTATTTTAAGTGCTATCGCAAGAATCGCTCCAATGTTTGGATTTCTAGGAACGGTGACGGGTATGATTCGTACATTTCATAATATTTCTACTTCAAATAAAATTGATATCGCAACAATTGCTGGAGGAATTTATGAAAAGATGGTTACTTCTGCATCAGGTTTGATTGTTGGTATTATTGCATATGTTCTTTATACTTTGTTAACAACCATGATTGATAGAACTATCAATAAAATGGAAATTACAGCGATTGACTTTTTAGATATTCTTCATAAGCCTGCTAATAAGGCCTAATTTTTAGATTAATTCGTATGAATTTTAGAAAAAGAAATAGAGAATCATCTGAAGTAGAAACTGGAGCATTAGCCGATATCTTGTTTTTTTTATTGATGTTTTTTCTAATGATTTCAACTTTAGCTTCACCTGATGCTATTAAGTTGCTATTACCAGAAACTAATAAGCCGCAAAGTACGCCAGCCAATGAAGTTATTCGTTTGACAGTTGATGAAAATAAAAATTATTTTATTGAAGATCGTCAAATTGATTTTGCTAATTTGGAAGTGGAGTTGACGAAAGATGTTCAAGCTAAAAAAGCTGTTACATTGATTGTAAGAATGGACAGAAACCAGACCGTTCAAGATTTGACAAATGTGTATGATTTAGCCGCTAAGTTGAACCTTTCAATGGTTATGGCAGCTGAAAAGAAAAAATAAAAGAATATGGAAGGCTACGTTACCATAGCCCTCAAATCAATAGCCGTTTACGTTTTCATCGTGGCGGCTATTCGTGTTTTTGGGAAAAAAGAATTTGCTCAATTATCGGTTGTGGATGTTGTTTTTATATTGCTTATATCAAATTCCGTTCAAAATGCTATGGTAGGTTCTGACTCATCCTTAGAAGGAGGTTTAATAGCAGCTTCCGCCTTATTTTTCATGAATTATTTATTCAAAAAAATAACCAATAACAATTCTGCTCTTAAAAATGTTGTTGAAGGAGAACCCATTTTGTTAATATTCGAGGGTAAATTAAATCAAGAAGGTTTAAAAAAAGCTCAAATAAATCTTGAAGAATTAGAGTCAGCTGTTAGAGAGCATGGAGTAGATAGCATTGCTCATGTCAACTTATCCATTTTAGAAACGGATGGGAATATCTCCGTTTTATCTGGTAATTATAAAAAAACCACTCGAAGTAGACATAAAGGACATCGTATCATAGGTAAAAATAACGGTTAAATCGTATCTTTGTCAATTGCTCACCTGTTTGTAAAGGTGGGAATCATTTTCTCTTCTATATTCATGGAAAAAATAGTAAAGTTCGGAGGAACAAGTTGCGGTAGCGTTGAAAGTATACAATCCGTATTGACCATCATTGAATCCAATTGGAGTTCTAAAACAAAATTTGCCGTGGTATTTTCCGCTATGAGCGGAGTAACCAATCAGTTGTTAGAGGTAGGCAAATTGGCTTCTTCCGGTAAAAAACCAGCGGAAGATCTAATCGCAACGATTGAAAATCGCCATTTTGAATTAATTAAGTACTTTATTCCGGTAACGGGGCAATCACAAGTGATTGCATCAATACGAACACTTATCAATGAATTACGTGATGTATTGAAAGGCATTACGCTCTTAAAAGAAATTTCTCCTAAATCCTCCGACCTTTTAGTCAGTTTTGGCGAACGACTATCAACATCCTTAATTTGTTCAATTTTAGCACAAAAGGGATTACCTGTTGAATTTGTTGATTCTCGTGAAATAATTAAAACCAATGATACTTTAGCCAAATCTGACGTTAATTTTGGTTTAACTAATCAATTAATTCTTGATTTTTTCTCGAAAATTGAAAATAAAATAGGGTTGGTAACGGGTTTTATCGCTTCAAATGCAGTTGGAGATACAACTACTTTAGGTAGGGGTGGTTCTGATTATACTGCTTCCATTTTAGGTGCAGCTTTATCTGTTAAAGAAATTGAAATATGGACTGATGTAGACGGTATGATGACAGCAGACCCAAGAAAGGTGTCTAGTGCATTTACTATTCCTACTATCAGTTATGCAGAGGCAATGGAACTAACTCACTTTGGAGCCAAAGTGATTTATCCACCTTCTTTACAGCCAGCCTTTGCAAAAAATATCCCCATTCGAGTTTTAAATACGTTTGATCCTACATTCAAGGGTACAGTAGTTAGTCGAGAGGCGAAAAAAACACCTTATATTATAACAGGAATTTCATCGATTGAACATTTGGCTTTGGTGAATTTACAAGGTTCAGGTATGATTGGTGTTGCAGGAGTATCTGCCAAATTATTTACCGTTCTATCTCGGGAAAAAATATCTGTTATTTTAATTTCTCAAGCTTCTTCTGAACATTCCATTTGTTTTGCGATTGAACCTCAAATGGCTAATGTTGTCAAAGACTTATTGGAAAAAGAATTTGCAAAAGAAATAGAAATTGGAGATATAGAGGGGATAGAGATTCAAACCAATTTGTCCGTTATTGCTGTTGTAGGGGAAGGAATGCGCCAGCAAACTGGCGTTAGCGGAAAGTTATTTTCGGTGCTTGGAAAAAATGGAATTAATATTATCGCTACTGCACAAGGCTCCTCTGAGTTGAATATTTCTGTTGTTATAGAATTGAAAGATTTGTCAAAAGCATTGAATGTTATTCATGAGACTTTCTTCTTTTCGCAAATAAAGACCATTCATTTGTTTTTAGTTGGAGCTGGACTTATCGGTAATACCCTCTTGAATCAACTAAAGGGGCAAGAGAAATACTTGGAAAAATACAAAGGCTTGCGCGTTAAATTAATTGGACTTGCAAATAGTAAGAAACAATTGATTAATAGTAATGGAATTGATTTTTCAAGTGCTATTGAAGAGCTGAATACAAAGGGAAATCAAAATCAAATCGAGGATTTTGTTCATCAAATGAAGGTTTTAAATCTCCCGAATTCCGTTTTTGCGGATTGTACTGCAGACAAAAATATTTATCAATATTATTTAGGTTTATTTCAATCCAATATCTCTGTAGTAACACCGAATAAAGTTGCCAATTCAGGTCCTTATCAACTGTATGCAGAATTACATCAAACTGCTTTGGCCAAAGGTGTGAAGTTTTTATATGAAACGAATGTGGGTGCGGGTTTGCCTGTCATTAATACATTACAAGGTTTAATTGCTTCAGGAGATCGTTTTACCAAAATTGAAGGGGTTTTGTCTGGAACATTGTCATTTATTTTTAATCAATTCAGGCCTGGAAAGTCTTTTGCTGAAGTAGTAAGACAGGCGAAAGAAAAAGGGTACACAGAGCCAGATCCACGTGAAGATTTGAGTGGGATGGATGTTGCGCGAAAAATACTCATTTTAAGTAGAGAAATTGGTTTAAAATTGGAGTTTTCTGATATAACAATCGAGAAAATTATTCCACAGAATTGCGAAGTAGCAGATTCTGTAGATTCATTTTTTGATGAATTGGGTAAGTCGAACGATTTCTTTGAAAACATGGTTAATGAGGCTTATCAGCAAGGAAAAGTCCTCCGATACATTGCTACTTTAGAAGATCAGAAAATTACAATTGGTTTGCGTGCGATTGATGAAAAACATCCTTTTTATCAAATGGATGGAGCCGATAATGTGATTGCATTTACTACGAAAAGATACCATGATCGTCCTTTGGTTATTAAGGGACCTGGGGCAGGAGCAGAGGTTACTGCTTCGGGCGTATTTGCTGATATTGTGTCATTAGGAAGTAATTTAGCTTAAAAGTACCATGGAAAAGATTCGCGTTTATGCACCAGCAACAGTAGCTAATGTGGCTTGTGGATTTGATATATTTGGCTTTGCTGTTAATCATCCTGGTGACGAAATAGTGTTAGAAAAAAGGTCGGATCCAGGTATTATTATCAAAGAAATAACCGGTGACGGTGGACGTTTACCTTTAGATGTTTCAAAAAATACAGCTGGCATAGCTATTCAGAAATTTTTAGAATTCATAGGAAAGCCTGATCAAGGATTTATCATCTCTTTGCATAAAGATATGCCATTAGGTTCTGGGCTAGGGTCATCTGCAGCATCTGCAGTAGCAGGAGTTTTTGCTGCCAATGAATTGATGGGTAAACCTTTAAAACAAAGCGAATTACTTCCATTTGCAATGGAAGGCGAAAGGGTAGCTTGTGGTTCAGCACATGCCGATAATGTTGGCCCTAGTTTATTAGGTGGATTTGTCATTATTCGTAGCTACCAGCCATTAGATATCGTTCAAATTAAAACACCTGAAGATTTATTTGCGAGTATTGTCCATCCTCAAATTGAAGTGAATACCAAAGATGCGAGAGGTATTCTTGATAAAGAAATTTCTTTAAGTTCCACTATTACTCAAATGGGGAATGTTGCGGGCTTAGTAGCCGGTCTTTTACTCCCAGATTATAATTTGATAGGTCGTTCCTTGGTTGATGTGATTATTGAGCCTTCGCGTTCGATTTTAATACCTCAGTTTGCCGAGGTGAAAGCCGCTGCGATAGAAGCAGGAGCGTTGGGTTGTTCAATCTCAGGTTCTGGACCTTCCTTGTTTGCCTTATCCAAGGGTAAATCGACCGCTGATAGGGTCGCCAAAGCAATGGGAGACGAGTTTAAAAAAGTGGGAATCGGTTCTGAACAATATGTTTCAAACATCAATCAACAAGGACCCATTATCTTGCCCAATTAAGCTTTGGGATGTGCTTGAAGATATATTTCCTTCATTTTCTCCATTGAATTATGGGTATATACCTGTGTTGCTGCCAAATTAGCGTGTCCCAATAATTCTTTGATAGCATTTAGATCGGCACCTTGGTTCAATAAATGAGTGGCATAAGTATGGCGCAAAACGTGTGGAGAAAGCTTTTCTAGCGTGCTAACTTCGGATAGTTTGCTTTTTATCAACCGTTGAACAAACATTGGATATAAGGTCTCTCCTTTATCAGTTACAAGTAAATTTGTATGCTCAAAGGGGCAAATTTCTAAATATTTTGCAATGGTCTCTGCTAAAAAATGCGGAATTGGAATAATTCGTTCTTTGTTTCTTTTTCCAAGAACGCGGATAGTTTTTTGAATCAAATTGGTCGAAGCTTTTTTCAATGATATTAATTCTGCCAATCGAATACCTGTCCCGTATAGTAATAAAAAAATCAAATAGTCTCTATAATCCTCAAACGTTACCAAAAAAACATCAGTATTTAAGGGTTCTATTTCACTTTCACGTAGAAATTGGGGTAATTTTTTTTGTGTTTTTACCATCTTTATTGAACTCATTGGATTTTCAGATATCCTTCCAGTTCTTAATAAAAATTTATAGAAAGTTCTAAGTGTGGCAATTTTTCTATTGATACTTCTGTTTTCGATGTTTTTGTTCGAAAGCTCAACAATCCAAGAACGAATGTCTTTGTGATTGACTTCTAATACGTTTTTAGATTCAATTAAAGATTCTAAGTAGTATGTAAATTGATTTAAATCAGTAGAATAAGAGGTGCAGGTGTGTTGACTTAATCGACGTTCAACCATTAAATGCTGCAAAAAAAAATTGACTATTTCCTGATTCATTATCGAAAATAGTCAATTATTTATGAAAATACGAGAAACTAGTTATTGATGTTTCCGTAAGTCTTTTGCTTGTAAGATGCACGAATTAATTCAGTACGACGAGCAATCGAAGGTTTTTCAAAAGCTGATCTTCTACGTAATTCTTTTACAACACCAGTTTTCTCAAATTTCTTTTTGAAACGCTTTAAAGCTTTATCTATCGACTCGTTTTCTTTGATTGAAATAATTAACATGTACGTATTGATTTTTAAAATGTTCGCAAATCTACAATTTTGATTTTACAATTGCAACGATTGGTCTAAAATTTTATCCATATTTTTTATGAAATCGGTCGGAATTTATAGCTATTTTTGTGATTCATTTATTTTGTATTATGTCTAATTTTTCTAGAACAACAGTTACCGCAGCTTTAATATACGCTAACGGCCCAATTCATATTGGTCATTTAGCGGGTTGTTATTTGCCTGCAGATATTTACGTTAGATTTTTACGTCTCAAGAAAAAGGATGTAATTTTTGTTTCTGGAACAGATGAACATGGAGTGCCTATTACGATAAAAGCTCAAAAAGAAGGAAAAACTCCTCAGGAAGTAGTGGATCACTATCATCAAGTAATAAAAGGTTCCTTTGCAGACTTTGGAATATCATTTGATATTTATGGTCGTACCTCAGATCCTGTACACCATAAAATTTCACAAGAATTTTTCCTTAAACTGTATGAGTCAGGGAAATTTGTGGAGGAAATTACACAGCAATTTTATGATGAAGAAGCTGGTCAGTTTTTAGCAGATCGTTACATCGTCGGAGATTGTCCCTCTTGTAAACAACCTGGAGCATACGGTGATCAATGTGAAAAGTGTGGTACAACCTTGTCGCCCAATGAATTATTAAATCCTAAATCGACACTAAGTGGTTCTTCTCCTGTTTTAAAGCCGACCAAAAACTGGTTTCTACCTTTGGATCAATGGCAGCCTTCATTAGAGAAGTATATTGCTAGTCATCCTGAATGGAAATCCAATGTGACGGGTCAAGTGAAATCATGGTTGCAGGAGGGACTCAGGCCTCGTGCCATGACGAGAGATTTAAATTGGGGTGTACCCATTCCTCTTCCGGATACTGAAGGAAAAGTATTGTACGTTTGGTTTGATGCTCCGATTGGTTATATCTCGATGACAAGCCAGTTAAAGCCTGATTGGGAGAAGTATTGGAAAGATAAAGAATCGAGAATTATACATTTCATTGGAAAAGATAATATTGTATTCCATACGTTGATATTCCCAGCCATGTGCATGGCTCATGGAGAGTTTCAAATAGCGGATCAGGTTCCAGCGAATGAATTTATGAATTTAGAAGGGGATAAAATTTCAACTTCTCGAAATTGGGCGGTTTGGTTGCATGAATATTTGCAAGAATTTCCTGGAAAACAAGATGTTCTTCGTTACGCATTGACTGCTTTGAGTCCAGAAAGTAAAGATGCAGATTTCACTTGGACGGATTTTCAAACGAAGAATAATTCTGAATTAGTAGCCATTTTGGGGAATTTTGTCAACAGGGCTTTTGTACTTATTGATAAAAACTTCGAATCAAAAGTTCCTTCGAAAGGTGAATTGTCTGCTTTCGAAACAGATTTAATGGAAGCTGTGAATGAAATACCTTCGAAATTGGAGTATGCATTAGAGAATTATAAGTTCAGAGATGCATTGGTTTTGGCAATGGAGATAGCCCGTTTGGGTAATAAATATTTAGCAGAGACAGAGCCTTGGAAATTAATGAAGGTTGATTCTCATAAAGCGGGCTCTGTATTGAATTTTGCCGTTCAGTTAGTGGCGCATGTAAGTATAGCTATGGAGCCATTTTTGCCATTTATCTCACTAAAGTTAAGGAATGCTTTAGGCTTGAATGAGTGTGATTGGACAATGATTGGTAATTTTAATTGTATTTCAGAGGGTCAAAGTTTAGTTAATCCGGGACTATTATTTGAAAAAATTGAGGATGTGACTGTTCAAGCTCAAATTGATAAATTAACACAAAGTAAAGTTGAGATGGAATTAGCAAGCAAAACGATACCTGCTCAAAAAGAGATTGTATCTTATGATGATTTTGCGAAATTGGATTTAAGATTGGGTACGATTGTATCCGCAGAAAAAATGGAAAAGAGTAAAAAGCTTTTGAAATTAACGGTTACTGATGGCTTTAAGACGAGAACTATATTAAGTGGTATTGCAGAATTTTTTGATCCAGAAAGTATTGTGGGAAAGCAAGTGACTTTTTTAGCCAATTTGGCTCCTCGTAAAATGATGGGATTAGAGAGCGAAGGGATGATTTTAATGGCAGAGGGTCAAGATGGTAAATTGGATTTTTTGATGCCAGGTGCTAATATGTGGGATGGAGCAAGTATAAATTAAGAGTTGGTGCAAAAAAATAAGGCTAGGAGAAACCCCTTGCCTTATTGTTAACCTCTAAACCTATTTAACTATGAAAATTTATACAAATATAGTATTTTTTTGGAAATAATATAAGTTTAATGCAAAAATTAAAAAAAAAGGTATTGTTATTAACGATACCTTTTTTGTTTACCTTTAAACCTATTTAACTATGAAAACTACTAACAATCTATGTTTAAAATACAATTATTAAATCTTGTTTAGTTTCTGAAAGTGGATTTAACTCATTTTCTGAAATGGGAGCTTGTTCCAAAGATCCCCAAATCGCATTGATAGCCTTTGCTGATTTGTTTAATTCAATTATCCAATTCAACGTCTTTTCGTCTGAATTATTTTGTGCCTTAATAGAAATTGATTGAATTGTTTGATTAAAAATCAATTTTTCTTCTTTGCTAGCACTTAAATAAGCCATCTGTTTATTTTGGTAATCCTCTAATATAGAGATTGTTAAACTTGTTGCAGATGCTTGTGTTTTAGAATTGTTCTTGTTTATTAAAGTCTGAATTTTTTCAGAAATAGTTTCTGTTGTCAATGACATTTTGAATGTCGAACCTTCTATTTTAGAAGTATTACCGCTTGCTTTTACCGCTGTTGTGATTATGCTTAGTCCAACTAAGCAGCTAATCGTTAAAATTTTGCTATTCATAAGATTTGTTATATTTGATATTTAAATCAACAATACAAAATTATTGTATTTTTTTTATATAGCCAAACTTAGTTTTGAACAATTTAATAAGTGTAAATATTTATTATTCTAAATTTTAAACTTTTTTAGAATATTATTAATATTTTTTAAAATTTAACCAAATTATATTTGGCTCATCATAATAAATGTTTTGAATAATTCTAATTTAATTTTTTTGAAAAAATTATAAAATTCTTTTAATAGTGCAATTATTGGTTGTATTTGTTCATTGTTTTTTGAACTCCTTCCAAGCAAAAATTTTCAATTATAGATATTGTTCTATCTAAGATGGAGGGAATTATTTCAAATTCCTTTTCAGAAAAGTTTCCAAGAACATAATCTACTTGCCTTCCCTTCGAGAATTCACTCCCAACACCCATACGAAGTCTGCAATATTCTTGTGAATTCAAAGATGCTTCAATGCTTTTTAAGCCATTATGTCCACCTGCTGAGCCTTTGGGTTTTAATCGTAGTGTTTCAAAAGGCAACGCGATATCATCTGTTAATATCAGTAGGTTTTCTTTTTCGATTTTCAATTGTTGGCACCAATAATTTACTGATTTTCCGCTTAGATTCATGAATGTATTGGGTTTTAGTAAATGAACTTGATTACCTTTTAATTTAAAATTTGCAACAGAGCCTAAGCGGTCATTTGAAAATGATATCTCTTTTTGTCTGGATAAATAATCCAATGCCATGAATCCAATATTATGTCTAGTAAATAAATATTCGGGTCCTATGTTTCCTAAACCAACAATTAAATAATTCATTTAAATCTTTTTTTTACAAAAGTACATCCAAATTTTTTAGGACAGTTCTTTGGCCTTAACTTCGTTGCAAATTTTATATAAATGAGAAAAATCGCATTAATTACTGGTGCAAGTTCAGGAATAGGTATGGCCACAGCTTTTGCTCTTTCAAAGGAAGGTTTTGATTTAATACTTTGCGGTCGAAGAATGGAGCCACTTGAGCAGTTAAAAAGAGACTTAGCTACTGAAAGCCTTATTTTAACATTCGATGTTCGGAATAAAATGGAAGTTAGCAATACTATAAATTCTTTGCCTGAAAACTGGAAAAAAATTAATGTGTTGATCAATAATGCAGGGAATGCACATGGTCTATCGCCCATTCAAAATGGTGAAATTGAAGATTGGGAAGCGATGATTGATAGTAATGTTAACGGATTATTGTATGTGTCGAAGGCTGTAATTCCTTTGATGATTGAAAATATGATGGGACATATTATTAATATTTCATCCATTGCTGGGAAGCAGGTTTATCCTAATGGAAATGTTTATTGTGCTTCTAAAGCAGCAGTGGAAGCTTTATCTCAAGGTATGCGAATGGATTTAAATGCATTTGGCATCAAAGTGTCAAATGTAGCTCCTGGTGCAGTAAATACTGGGTTTTCAAGCGTTCGTTTTAAAGGTGATCAAGAAAGGGCGGATGCAGTCTATAAAGGTTTTACCCCCTTGTGTGCGGAAGATATTGCCGATGTTATCAGATACATAGTGACAGCTCCAGCACATGTGAATATTGCAGATGTTACCGTTCTACCTACTGCTCAAGCTTCTGCGACGCAAATTAATCGAACAAGTTAAATGATTCTTTGGCGAACTGCTTCAAAAATGATAACTCCTGCTGCTACGGAAACATTCAATGATCCTACTTGCCCACTTTGAGGGATGGAAGCTAAATCATCTACTTTACGAAGTAATTCATCTGAAATACCATCTTCCTCTGATCCGACTATGATGGCTAAAGGCTCTTTTAAGTCCATTTGGTAAATGGAATTTTTTGTTTTTTCAGTACAAGCTAAAACCTTTAATCCTGAATTTTGTAAAAATTCAATAGAAGTGATAAGATTTTCTTCTTTACAAACAGGTAGGAAATTCAATGCTCCTGAAGATGTTTTCATGGCATCCGCATTGATTTGTGCAGCTCCTCGTGAAGGGATTACAATAGCATGTACACCAGCACATTCAGCTGTCCTAGCAATGGCTCCAAAATTTCTTACATCTGTTATCCGATCTAATACCAATATCAATGGAATTTGTCCTTTTTCAAAGGTATCAGCAATGATGTTATCCAATTTGGCATAATGTATAGCGGAAACGAAAGCTATTGCTCCTTGGTGATTTTTTCTTGTAATTCGATTGAGTTTTTCCAGAGGTACCTTTTGAACCTGAACCCCTTTTTCTTTAGCTAAATCAAGTATTTCAACACTGCCTAACTCACGTTGTACCAATAAACGGTCAATTTCTTTTCCTGATCGTAAGGTTTCTAATACAGATTGTATACCAAAGACAAATTCTTTGTTATCTGTTTTGGGTGTAGTAAAATGACGAAAAGGCTTTTTAAACGAGTTTTGATCTTTATCTATTGACACGACTTTTTTTTCTTATAATGGATGACAAAGTTCGTTATTTTTTTTGGTATTTTTTTTATTCTTTCTCCCAAGGCTCCAAACAGACTAATGATATCAATTTCTGTCCTCATTTTTTAGAATATTGATTACCTTTGTGTTCAAATTGGAAAACATGTACAAAACTACCGAAATTGCTTCTTCTGAAATAGCTTCAGACAATCCTATCCACCAACGTTTATTATTTCCATATAATTATGTAAGCACCTTAGTAGGTGGTGATTTATTGGAAATTGGTTGTGGAACCGGGCGGGGAGTTGCTGTGCTTTCAGGTAAGATCAATCATTATACAGGTGTAGACAAGAATATGGAATTATTAGAGAAATTAAGTGGGGAATATCCTTCCTTTGAGTTCATTGATATGTTTTTGCCTCCGCTTAAAGATATCCCATCAAATACGTATGATTTTGTAATTACTTTTCAAGTGATTGAACATATCGAAAATGATGATTTTTTTCTTGAGGAAGCAGCGCGTGTTTTAAAACCAGGTGGCAAATTGTACTTGACTACGGTTAATAAGAAATTTTCTTTGACACGCAATCCTTGGCACGTACGTGAATATGATGCTAAATCGTTAGAGAATATAATGAAAAAACACTTTTCTTCTGTTTTGACTCAAGGTATCAATGGCAATGAAAAGGTTTTGGCTTATTATGAAGAGAATAAAAAATCGGTTCAAAAAATAACTCGTTTTGATATTTTCAACCTTCAATATTTGTTGCCTCGTACGTGGCTGCAAGCACCTTATGATATAGCGAATCGTATGTCAAGGGTTATTGCTTCTAAATCTAATAATCAATTAGTTAATTCCATTCAGGTAGATGATTATTATTTGAATGATAATCCAGAAGAATCATTCGATTTCTTTTATACTGGTATTAAATCTAAATAAATGGATTTTATTAATGAAGAAATAGAAGCTTATTCTAGTTTATTTTCTAATCCAGAGAGTGAATTGCTTCAAAAGGTAAATCGAGAAACGCACGCCATGGTTTTACAACCGAGGATGCTTTCTGGGCATTTGCAAGGGCGCTTTTTGGCCATGATTTCTAAATTAATGCAACCTACGAATATTTTAGAAATTGGCACCTACACAGGCTATTCTGCTCTTTGTTTGGCAGAAGGATTAGCTGAAAAAGGAAAACTCATTACTATTGATATTAACGAAGAATTAGAAAGTTTCACTCGGTCTTTTTTTGAAGAATCTACCTTTAGTCATCAAATTGATTATCGAATTGCAGATGCTAAAAATGAATTAAATCAAGTTGAGGGTCCTTTTGATTTGGTTTTTATTGATGCAGATAAACGAAATTATGCTTTGTATTTCGATTTAGTCATTCATAAAATGCGAAAGGGGGGGGTCATTTTAGTCGATAATGTGTTGTGGAGCGGTAAAGTTGTTCAAGCAAATGCGAACGATAAATCCACCAATGCTGTTCGTGCGTTTAATCAAAAGTGCTTGGATGATGTTCGGGTTGAAAAAGTACTTTTACCGCTTCGTGATGGGCTTTTGATGCTACGTGTTATTTAGTAGGAACCAACGATAATTTTTGCCCTAAGGTAATAGTTTGATTGACACCCAATGAATTCCAATTTCTCAAATCATTCAAATCTATTTGGTAGGTTTTTGCGATTCTGAATAAGTTTTCACCAGCTTTTACAATATGAAATGTGGATTTGTTCGCTTTTTTGTCGACTTGTTTTTCTTTAGTCACTTTTACTTCCAGCGATTTCTCCTTCACCACTTCTTTTTTTACATTCGAATCTATCCTTTTAAGTGGTAATTGAGAATCCACCCAAGGTTTGTTAAGGTCTTTTTCCGATTGAACATTAATTTCTCTGCTGATTGCAGGTTCAATCAAAAGAGGTTCTTTTTCAATTTTAGTAATAATTTTTCTCGTAGAATAGTCTTCTCTAATTTCAGAGGAAACTTCTTTTTCAACAATTTCGGCTTCATTTTTAGGCAATTTTTGAGCCATTTTTTGAGCCTTTTCGTCTAATTTTTGTGAAATTAATTCCAGCATTGGAATTTTTCTTACATATTTAACAGGCTGACCAATGCTCAATAAGGAGTTTATATCTAAGTTATTGAGTTTTAGCATAGATTCTAGAGTCATACCATATTTAAAGGCTAATTCCGTTAAATTATCTCCTTCTTTGATTTTATGAATCTTAATTTCAACTTGATCACTTAAAATTTCTTTGTATTTTTTCTTCGGATAAAGAGCCTTTTGTTTTTGAGAAGAGATATAAAGTTTCGTAGAATCAATTGAAGCAGTGAGTGTTAATTCTTCTGATTTATATTCTTTGATTGCTAAATTTTGGTTTCTGCTTGTGTTTGTGACAAATTCTACAACATTGGATGGATGGTAAAGTGTGTAGGGTTTGTCATTGGGTAAATAATCTTTTAGTATCCAAGGATTATGTTTCTTGAGATCATCGAAACTAATTTTAAGTTCATCTGAAAGCTCATATAAATTTTTTCCTTCTACATTATTGTAACAAACTAAACTAACATCATTTTTTTCAGCACTAGCATCGCTAAAACATCCTACTTGGCCTTCCCAAAAGTTTTTATAAGCTAAAAATCGCAAAATATACCAGTCGGTTGATGAATCTACCTCGATTTCCTTTTTGTCTAACCAATTGTTGAAATAGGATGATTTTTTTACGGTTCCTAATCCCACTCGATATGAGAGTAAAGTGCTCATCCAATTGTTTAATACTTTATTGTTTCTGGAAAAGTAATTAACAGCTCCTTTAGTTGCTTCCAAAATATGTCTTCTTTCATCAATTTCTTGATTCACTTTTAATCCGACATCTTTAGCGGTTTCCAATTTAAATTGCCAATATCCAACTGCATGGGAACTTGAAATGGCATTAGGGTTAAGGCTACTTTCTTGAACACATAAGTATTTAAAATCATCAGGAATATTTCCTTGTTTTAGAATGGGTTCAATGACAGGGAAATATAGTCGCATTTTAGCAATTAATCCTGCTACGTATTTCCGATTGGCACTAATTATATTCCACTCTTTTTCTAAAATTGGTTTGGCTGATGGATGAATGAAAACCTTTACATTACCTATTTCAATACTATCAGGAATGGCCTGGTAAGAAAAAGCTGAAAAGTTCAGTATGAATAACAATAAAAGAAGCAAGTTCTTTTTTATCATATTTTATATGAAAAGTGAAGATTGTTCGGTTTACAAAAAACCAATAACAAAAATATCAAATTTATTTAACTACAACGTTTTTCCTTATGTTAAATTGTTTAAATCTTTTGTTTCGAAGATAGAACTTCTTTTTACCTTTGTGCTGTAAATTTCAATTAAATGATTCTAATAGACGATACCGTAATAAGTGGAGATGTGGCGAACGAATTTTTTGTTTGCGATTTGGTTAAGTGTAAGGGAGCTTGTTGCGTGGAAGGCGATTTAGGAGCTCCGTTGGAGGAAGATGAATTATTGATATTAGAGAATATTCAAGATGAAATTAGACCCTTTTTATCGGAGATTGGTCTTCAGGAAATTGAAAAGTCGGGAACTTGGGTGAAGGATGAAGATGGCGATTTTTCAACGCCTATTATCAAAGGACGTGAATGTGCTTATGCCGTTTATGATGACAAAGGATACTTGAAATGCGGTATTGAACAAGCTTATTTTGCAGGTAAAACGCAATTTAGAAAACCAATATCTTGTCACTTGTATCCAATTAGAATTACCAAATTAGCTGAATATCAGGCAATTAATTATGAAAGATGGACTATTTGTTCAGATGCATGTTCACATGGGAAAGAATTAGGAGTTCCTGTTTATCAATTCTTGAAGGATCCTTTAATTCGTAAGTTTGGAACAAAATGGTTTGCTGAATTGGAAAAAGAAATTGCAGAAAGAAAAGAAGAAATTTAATTTGAATTGAAATCATTTGATGAAATTTATCAAGTTGTGATGTTAATACCAAAAGGTAGGGTCACATCTTATGGAGCCATTGCTGAATTTATAGGAATGAAAGGTGGGGCAAGAATGGTCGGTTGGGCTATGAATGCAAGTCATTCATTGTCGGATGTCCCAGCTCATCGAGTGGTAAATCGGAATGGATTATTAACGGGCAAACATTTTTTTGGTGGAGATCGAATGAAGGAATTGTTAGAATCGGAGGGAATCACGATAAAAAATGATCAGGTTCAATCTTTCACATCTGTTTTTTGGGATCCTTCCTTGGAACTTATTTGAGCTGATATAGATAGGATTTTCCTCCCAACATTCTCATTTGTCGTTGAATACTATTTGTCCTTTTTAATACGTAATTAGAAGGATTTTCAATTGAAAAACGGATAGGGTTGGGTAAAACAGCTGCAATTCTTGCGGCTTCAGACTTACTTACTTCTAAAGCAGAGTGACCATAATATCTTCTACAGGCTGCTTCAACGCCAAAAGTCATTTTACCTGTTTCTGCAACGTTTAAATACACTTCAAGAATTCGTTCTTTTCCCCAAATAAGCTCAATCATAAAGGTGAAATAGACTTCTAAACCTTTTCTAATATAACTTCTATCTTGCCATAAGAAGACATTTTTAGCGACTTGTTGTGAAATTGTACTAGCACCTTTGATTTTTTTTCCTTTCAAATTATTTTTCAGAGCTCCTTGTAATGCTTCAAAATCAAAACCCTTATGTGAAGGGAAGCGTTGATCTTCTGACGCTATGACCGCTAAACCACAATTTTTATCAATTTCATTATAGGGAGTCCAATTACTGAAAATTTTACTATTTTCCCCTTCTTTCAATGCATTTATTTTACGGACAATCATAGTGGGTGTAAAATAAACTGGAAAGTATTTCAAAAGGCAAATGGCTGCAATAGATGCTAACCAAAGATATAAAACAATTTTTAGTAGTTTTTTAAAATAAAATTTAAGCGTATGCTTAGGTTGGGGTTTAAGCTCATTTGAAATGACTTTTTCGAATTTAGACGCTGTTTTTTTTGAGCGCTGCGTGTTCGTTAAATCAATTCTTTGGGCCATTTTTTGATTAAGCTTGTTATTTCGAATGCAAAAATACAATTCTCTTTTTAATTCATGAACTAAACAATGAAAATATCACTACTTAATCGGTCGGCAATTAATTTCCCTTTCGTATTTAAGATGAAATGTCCATTTGTGATTTCTCCATAACCTTGCATTTGCCAATTTTGGATTAAATCTAGTTGTTCCTTGAGATTCTTTTTTTCTATTTCAGTCAAATCAATCCCCCATTTAGTTCTTAAGCGAGTCATGATATATTCATTAAACCTGTCCTCTTCCGTCAAATCTTCCATTTCAGCATTTAATGTATTGTTATCTAATGCTTGAATATATTTGATATTATTGGAAATATTCCATTGTCGACTCATTCCATTAAAACTGTGCGCAGAAGGGCCGATACCTAAATATTCTTCATGCATCCAATAGCTTGTATTATGTTTTGAATAGGCTCCATTTTTTGCAAAATTGGATATTTCATAGGGTTCAAAACCTTGCTCAGCCAATAGGGTATGAATTAATTCGAAATTTTGTGCCATTTCAAAATTGGGTATTTCTTGAAATAATTTTTTCTTCTTTTGAATTCCAAAAACAGTTTTGGGTTCTATGGTTAAACTGTAAGCTGAGATGTGTTGCACGCCTGATTTTGTGGCTTGTAGAATATCTTTCTTTAGTTCATTCAAATGGCTTGATGGGATTCCGTAAATTAAATCGATGCTAATGTTAGTTAAACCAATATTTTGAGCATTTTGAATGGCTTCAAATGCTTGTTCTCCAGAATGATTTCTATTTAGGAATGTTAAATTATTATTATTGAAACTTTGAATGCCAATACTCAAGCGATTAATACCTAGGTTCTTTAAAACGGTAAGATAAGGTATAGATAAATCTTCTGGATTCGCTTCTAGCGTGATTTCTACCTCTTTAGATAGGTTATAGTATTTTGAAATATGTTTAAAAATCAAATCAAGCTCTTGTGCATTTAATAACGAGGGGGTTCCTCCGCCCAAATAAATACTTCTTAATTCTTTATTTTGAAGATAATCAGCTTGTAAATCTATTTCCTTTAAGAGCGCTTGGATGAGTTTTTCTTTTCCATTCAATTGAGTGGAAAAATGAAAATCGCAATAATGGCAAGCTTGCTTACAAAAGGGAATATGTAAATAAAGGTGCAATTTATTCTTGTTTAGGGTTCAAAAATCAAACAACTTAATTGCTTTGGATCCAGCATCTCAATGGCTAAATCTTGTATTTTTTGTGCTTTTATGACATCGATTTGCTCAAATATTTCATCTAAGGTTTCGATTTTTTCACGATCCAATAAACTTTTAGCCATCATCAGCATAAAATTCAAATTACCTTCCTCAGCCATTGCTAATTGGCCTTTTAGTTGAGATTTGATTTTCTGTAATTGATTAGGGCTTAGTATTTTATTTTGAAGTTTTTCAAATTCTCTATGGATTAATTTAATGGATTTTTTTACTTGATTTGGTTCTGTGCCAAAGTAAATTGCCCAAAAACCAGAATCCATATAAGAGGTGAAACTTGCTTCGATTGAATAAACCAAACCGTGTTTTTCTCGAACAGAAACATTAAGTAAAGAATTCATGCTTGGTCCACCCAACAGGTTTATTAACATGAAAAAGGCCAATCGATCAGGATGTTCTAACGCAAATGATTGTCGCCCTATGGCAACATGCGATTGTGTTAAACCTCGTTTGACAATTATTTCACTGGGTATCATTGCCTCAGGAATAATTCTTTTTTGAATTTGTTTTGTGCTTTGAATTCCTCCTAAATGTTTTTCTGCCCATTTGAAAATTTTCTCATGAGGTAGTTTACCGATGGAAGAAAAAACAATTCGAGTAGTGTCTAAATGATTGTCAATGAATTGGTTCAAATCTTTGCTTTGAAATTCATTCACTGTTTGATTAGTACCTAATATATTCAATCCCAAAGGATGATTGGGGAATAAAAATTCATCAAAGTCATCTTGAATCGCCTCTTCTGGAGCATCATAATACATGGCCATTTCTTCTAAAATGACACTTCTTTCTTTTTCTAATTCTTTATTGGGAAAGGTAGAATGAAAAGTAATGTCAGTCAATAATTCCATTGCTCGCTCATAGTAGGGGGACAAAACGGAGGCATGAAAACAAATTTTTTCTTTGGTTGTGTAGGCATTCAATTCTCCACCAATTACTTCTAGGCGATTGATGATATCTATATTGTTCTTTTTCTTCGTTCCTTTAAAAGCTAAATGTTCCCAAAAATGTGCAATTCCTTGATTTTCTATCGTTTCATCCCTGCTTCCAATATCCAACATAATCCCCATATGGGAGATTTCAGTATGCACTACTTGTCTGTGCACTATAATGATTCCGTTAGAAAGGGTTCTGCTTTGAATTGAATTCATGAAGGGGTTTTTAACTAAAAATGTCTCAAATTTAACTAAATTTATATCCAATTCATTCTTTTTTTTCAAATGAGCGAGTCATCTAAAGTTTTAATAATTCAAACTGCATTTTTGGGCGATGTGATTTTATCTACCTCTTTGATAGAAAAAATTAGAAATGAATCTCCCGAATCTGAAGTACATCTTTTAGTACGAAAGGGAAATGAAAGTATTTTAATGGCCTATGATTTCCCCATTTTGAAGAAGGTTTGGGTATATGATAAACAGGAAAAATGGAAATCATGGTTGGATTTACGAAAAAAATTGTCATCAGAAAAATTTGATCGGGTAGTGTTGGTTCAGCGTTTTTTTGGAATGGGATTATTAAGTATTTGCATAGGAGCCAAATACATTGTTGGATTTGACAAAAATCCATTGTCTTTGCTTTTTTCAAAGAAAGTGAAACATCATTTTGGTAATGGGGATCATGAAATCAAAAGAAATACTAATTTATTGTGGGATTGGTTAGGCGAGAAAGTTTATAAACCCTATTTAAATCCTCCAGTGATCGATTTACCCAATGGATTAATGCCTAAAAATTACCTTTGTATTTCTCCTGGCAGCGTTTGGGAAACCAAGCGATTACCTATTCAGAAATGGATAGAATTGATACAGTTATTGCCTATTAGCGAGTCAATTGTATTAATGGGTGCTCCAAATGAAAAGGATCTTTCGAATGAAATTTTTACCGCATTTGAGGGTACAAATCGACCTATTTATAATGAAACGGGAAAGCATCCATTATTAGCTTCTACTTATATTTTTCAACAAAGCAAGAAAAGTTTTGTCAATGATTCTGGACCTATGCATATTTGTTCAGCGGTAAATGTACCCACTGTGGCCATTTTTTGCTCTACCATTCCCGCTTTTGGATTTGGACCGCTTGCTGATGAAAGTTTAATTGTTGAAACAAGTAAATCGCTTGCTTGTCGCCCCTGCGGTGATCATGGTAAAATCCATTGTCCTTTAGGCCATTTTAAATGTGGAAATGAGATTGATGTGAAGGGGATGCTTTTATGAATGTAGAATGAAGAATGTAGAATTAAGAATGTAGAAGTAAGAATGTAGAATTAAGAATGTAGAATTAAGAATGTAGAAGTAAGAATGTAGAATTAAGAATGTAGAATTAAGATGTAGAATTAAGAATGTAGAATTAAGAATGTAGAATTAAGAATGTAGAATTAAGAATGTAGAATTAAGAATGTAGAATTAAGAATGTAGAATTAAGAATGTAGAATTAAGAATG
>Ga0114962_10000573_pt1 | contig 32717 bp, 27 predicted proteins | sample C_130820_MF_Meta_FD_87017 | JGI IMG/M metagenome (GOLD analysis project Ga0114962, IMG submission 87017) | Freshwater microbial communities from Lake Croche, Canada to study carbon cycling - C_130820_MF_MetaG | ecosystem: Environmental > Aquatic > Freshwater > Lake | place: Lake Croche, Canada...
TCAACTATAATTTCTGGCAATAATAATTTGATGAGTTCGATATATGAATCTTGCATTTGTATCTGTTTTTGAAATACAAATATCTAAATTTAATATTTCCCCACAACTTTTAGACTTGATCCGTAAATTCAGTTATTTTTTAGTTGTTTTCCTCTAATAAATCAAAAAAAACAGCAACATCATTTGAGAAATCTAAAATCTCTGCTTTTGATGCATATTTAATTATTTCATCTATTCCTTTCTGCAACATTAATTCTGTACTATACTTTCTACTTATCGCAAGAACCCTTTCTTCAATAAGCATTCTAAAAACATATTTGGAATTAGAACCTTTTACTTTCTGATAAACAACAAGCTCTAAATTTAATACCAAAATATCAATATCATTTGAACATTCATAAAAAGACTTATATCCCATGCTAGTAAAAATGGTCTTACCTTTTCTAGAACTGAAAACAAATTTAAAAACACCATTAAATCTTTTACTGATAACAAAGGCTCCCATAGTGAAACATAAAAATTAATACGTAATAAAAAGATAATTCCTACCTATTGGCGAATATTAAAAACAGCCGAATACTATATAAATACTAAGGTAATAAACAAAAAAAAGCCTCTTCAATTGAAGAGGCTTTAGTACTCAGAGCGGGACTTGAACCCGCACGAACATTGCTGTTCACTGGATTTTAAGTCCAGCGTGTCTACCAATTTCACCATCCGAGCATTATGGTCTTGAGCGAAAAACGGGGCTCGAACCCGCGACCTCGACCTTGGCAAGGTCGCGCTCTACCAACTGAGCTATTTTCGCATTTCGAATTTGTTAAGAACAGCGATACTTGTTGTGTATTGCGGTGGCAAATTTAATACTTTTATTCAATCCTACAAGTGTTTTTTACAAAAAAAACAAACTCCTATCTTAACCTTCTGATAACCCAATCTTTAATAACAATCAGATTATTTTTTAGTGAGCATTCTCTTAATCTCATTGAGTTTCATCATCGCTTCAATTGGAGTTAGAGTATTAATATCTAAATTTAAAATCTCCTCTTTGATTTCTTCTAGTAAAGGGTCGTCTAAATTAAAGAAGCTCATTTGCATTTCTTCTTTCTGGGATTTTATACCATTCAAGACCTCGTTTGAATGATCTTTCTCTAACTTTTTTAATAACTTTTGGGCCTTCAAAATAACCGTTTGAGGCATTCCAGCCATTTTTGCCACATGAATTCCAAAACTATGAGCACTACCCCCTTTTACTAATTTTCGAATAAAAAGAACAGTGTCTTTTAATTCCTTGACGGAAACATTATAATTCTGTATCCGGACTAACAACTCACTCATTTCGTTCAACTCGTGATAATGGGTAGCAAACAAGGTTTTAGGTCTTGAGGGATGTTCATGCAAAAACTCCGCTATTGCCCAAGCTATTGAAATTCCATCATAAGTACTTGTCCCCCGACCGATTTCATCTAACAATACCAAACTCCTATCGGAAATATTATTTAATATAGAAGCTGTTTCATTCATTTCGACCATAAAAGTTGATTCTCCCATCGAAATATTATCGCTAGCTCCTACTCTAGTGAATATTTTATCGATGATTCCCATTTTAACACCGTCTGCAGGAACAAAACTTCCCATTTGAGCCAGCAACACGATAAGAGCAGTTTGCCTCAAAATAGCTGACTTTCCAGACATATTGGGCCCCGTAATCATTATAAGTTGTTGGGTTTCTCGATCTAAAAAAACATCATTGGCAATATAGGGCATCCCAACAGGCAATTGTTTTTCTATTACCGGATGGCGACCATTTTTAATATCTAATTCGAAACTTTCGTCTAATTCAGGACAAACATATTTATTTTCAATCGCCAATTGTGTAAATGAAGTCAAGCAATCTAATTGCGCAACCAAATTAGCATTCAACTGAACCGGTTTTATATATGTAGCAATCCAACTGACTAATTGTTCAAATAGCTGGCTTTCTAATTGATGGATTTTTTCTTCAGCTCCTAATATTTTTGATTCATAAACTTTTAATTCTTCTGTTATATAACGCTCCGCATTGACCAAAGTTTGCTTTCGAATCCATTCTGGCGGAACTTTATCCTTATGAGAATTTCTAACTTCAATATAATAGCCAAAAACATTATTGAAGGATATTTTCAAAGATGAAATCCCCGTTCTTTGTGATTCTCTGCTTTCAATCCCTTCCAGATATTCTTTTCCTGAAGTTGAAATCGCTCTCAAATCATCTAATTCTTCGTTAATACCCTTTGCAATAGCATTCCCTTTTGTAATAGCAACGGGTGCATCTTGATTTAAAGTAGTTTTGATTTTTTCACGCAAAAGATCACAACTGTGTAAAGAATCCCCAATTGTTTTCACCGCTTCTTGCTTACTTCCTAAGGCCAAGGATTTAATTGGAATAATAGCATCGAGTGATTCTTTTAAATAAACTACTTCACGAGGAGAAACTTTCCCGGCAGCAATTTTAGAAATCAATCGTTCCAAATCAGAAATCTGCTTGATTTGATGTTGGATGCTTTTTAAAACATCCTGATTTTCTTTTAAATAAGAAACCACTTCATGACGGCTTCTAATTTTATTAATATCTTTTAGTGGTAAAGCCAGCCAACGTTTGAGAAGTCTAGCTCCCATTGGCGAAAGCGTTTTATCAATAACGTCTAGAAGGGTTACGGCATTGGGATTATAGCTGTGATACAATTCTAGATTCCGAATTGTAAAACGATCCATCCAAACATAGGCATCTTCAGCAATACGTTGAATCGAGGTTATATGTTGACGTTTATTATGCTGGGTTTCGGATAAATAATACAAAACTGCACCCGAAGCGATTATTCCCTCGGTCAAATCTTCTATACCAAATCCTTTCAAGGAAACAGTTTGAAAATGATTATTCAGCATTTCCAAGGCATAATCTTCCTTAAAAACCCAATCTTCAAGATAAAAATTGTGATAATCTTCTCCGAAAATTTCTTTGAAATCGTTCTTATTCTGTTTGGGAATTAAAACCTCACTCGGACTAAAATTTTGCAATAATTTATCAATATATTCTTCGTTCCCCTGAGCGGTAAGAAATTCACCGGTAGAAACATCTAGAAATGAAATTCCGATTGTCTTTTTTCCAAAAAAAATAGAAGCCAAAAAATTATTAGATTTCGATTGTAAAACTTCATCATTCATGGAAACTCCTGGAGTAACTAATTCGGTCACACCTCGTTTGACAATATTTTTGGTCATTTTTGGATCTTCTAATTGATCACAAATAGCCACTCTAAGACCTGCTTTTACTAATTTTGGTAAATAAGTATTTAAAGAATGATGTGGAAATCCAGCTAAGGCAGTTTCAGTAGCAGAGCCTGCTCCCCTCTTTGTAAGAACAATTCCAAGTATTTTAGAAGCACGAACTGCATCTTCTCCAAAAGTTTCATAAAAATCTCCGACTCTAAACAACAAACAAGCATCCGGATATTTCCTTTTGATTTCATTATATTGCTTCATTAAAGGCGTTTCTTTTATTTCTTTTTGTTTGGAAGTCAAAATATAGTAGTTTAAAAATAGTTCAGCGAATTTAAAAATTTTAAAATGAATAAATCTCGCTTAAAGACAATTTTTGTATTTTAAGTAAATTTTAATATTTTATTTTAAATTTTTTTTTAAATTTGTTCTTATTATTTAATTAAAACAACAATGAAAAAAATATTTTTATTAGCAATGCTAACTATTCTAGGAGTATCTTCTTCTAATGCACAAGTAACAAAAAAAGCAAAAGCAATAACAGCGGCAGCACCTAAAGTAGAGGGAGCCGGAATGGTTTTTGAAAACGAAACTATTGATTACGGAACAATTGCACACAATGCAGATGGTAAACGTGAATTCGTTTTTACAAATAATGGCACAAAACCATTAATTATAACTAATGCTACAGGATCATGTGGTTGTACTGTTCCCACCTCTCCAAAAGAACCAATTGCTCCAGGAGCAAAAGGTGTAATTGGTGTTAAATATGCCACTGACAGAGTTGGTGCTTTTACTAAAACTGTGACTATTACATCAAATGCAGAAGGTCAGGCTACTAAAGTACTTACAATAAAAGGTACCGTTTTACCAGATGCAACTCCTGCTGCAGCTCAAAAAAGCTAATAATTTTATTATAAATAAATAAATAAATGCTTCCTTTTTAGGAAGCTTTTTTTTGTATTATATTCCCCATATTATGCGAAAACTCGAAAATAGAGAACTAAATCGAAAATCAATAGCTGATTTTAAAATTGCTAAAAAAACACCTTTAACAATTATATTAGACGATATTAGGAGCTTGAATAATATTGGCTCCGTTTTTAGAACTTCCGATGCTTTTTTAATAGAAAAAATTTATTTGTGTGGCATAACTGCAATACCTCCAAATAAGGAAATCAACAAAACTGCTTTGGGAGCTACTGAAACGGTCGATTGGGAGTACCAAAACGACGTATTGGAAGTTATCAAAAATTTAAAAAAAGAACAAGTTTCCGTTTTTGCTATTGAACAAGTACAAAGTGCTATTTTACTTCAGAATTTTCATGTAGAAGAAAACAAAAAATACGCTTTGATATTTGGCAATGAAGTTTTTGGAGTGAATCAAAAAGCTATTGAAATTTGCGACGGTACTATTGAAATACCACAGTTAGGAACCAAACATTCTCTAAATATATCAGTAAGTGCTGGGATTGTTATTTGGGATTTATTTCGGAAAATAAATTGGCCAAAGTAACTTTTTTTAAAAATTCAAAAAAATTAATATATTTACAAAATGAGGTATTCTATTTTTTTGAAAACAGCATTAGCTATTTTACTATTTTGTTCAAATGCCATTTATGCAATTGATCCTCCTAAAATCATAGCAACATCTAATCCAAAACCATATTGTCCCGGAACTTATACTAAAATTATAGAAACAGTAAGCATTACTTTCGACTCTCTTGAACCAAATACCGATGCTGTTTACATTCAAATCTCTTCAGGTTATTCTACTGGTGATCTTTTAACTTTAGATACTAGTTTACATCCTACAATTTCAATTGGTTTTGGTTTTAATACAAACACAGGTACATTAAAATTATTAAGCACGACTGGAAACAAAATTCCTTATGCTAATTTTGAAGCCGCGATCAAAGATATCCTATTCCATAACTCCTTAGCTTCACCCTCAGGCATAAGAAAATTTTCTATTAGCCTAGGAACAGGTCAACTGAGTTATTTACCAAGTAATAAACATTTTTATAAATATGTTTCTAGTCCCGGAATTAGTTGGACAACTGCAAAAACATTAGCTGAGTCACCAACAAATTATTATTATGGACTACATGGTTATTTAGCTACTCTTACAACTGCCGACGAAGCTCGACTAGCAGGAGAACAAGCTCCTGGAAATGGATGGATTGGCGGCAGCGATGCTGAAACAGAAGGCATTTGGAAATGGGTAACTGGGCCAGAAATGGGCACAGTAATGACATATACAAACTGGAATAATGGCGAGCCAAATAACAGCAATGGCAATGAAAATTATGCACACATAAAAGCTCCTGGGGTTCCAGGAATTCCAGGATCCTGGAATGATCTTCAGGTAAACGGAGATCCAATTGGCGATTATCAATCAAAAGGATATATTATAGAATATGGCGGAATGGTCACAAATGACGTTGAGAGTATTCAAATTTCGGCAAGTACTTCAATGACAATACCTAAAATTACAGGTGTAACTCCTGCTTCGAGATGTGATTTAGGCACAGTAAACTTAACTGCGACTGCTTCGAACGGAACAATCAATTGGTATGCAGATCAAATAGGAGGCACTTCTTTAAAAACAGGTACTAACTATGAGACTGATTCTATAACCGTAACAACTCCGTATTATGTTGACGCATTTTCTGGAAGTTGTGCTTCGGGTACACGAACAGAAATCATTGCTACAGTAAATAAAATTCCCACCATAAAATCAACAAATTCGGGAATTTCTAGATGCGGACCTGGTTCAATTATATTGAACGCAACATCGACAATAGGAACTGCAAATTGGTATGCATCTGAAACTAGTACTACCATTTTATTAACGAATCTAAGTTATGCTACAAACGTAACTGAAAACACTATTTTTTATGTAGAAGCAACTAATAAAGGCTGTGTAGACGGAACACGAACTCGCGTAGATGCTGCTGTTGTTTACGAACTTCCAATAGTTTCAGATGAGCATCTAATATTATGCGAAACAGACACTATAACCCTTGTCGCTTCAATTTCTGGCATGACTTACCTTTGGTATCCAAATAATGAAATTACAGAAACGATACAGGCTTCAACTCCGGGCACCTTCAGCGTGAAAATAACAAATCCAGAAAATTGTTCTACTACAAAAACAATCCTGCTTTATGAGCATAAAATACCTTTAATTGAAACTATAGAAGTAAATGAAACTACAGTGGAAATTAAATTAAAAAATCCAGAGATCTACTATGAATATTCTATTGATGGTTTAAATTACCAATCGTCGAATTTATTTTTAAATTCACAAAGTGGCCTTCAAACTGCTTATATAAGAGACACTAATAACTGCAGAAACGCAACCCAAAAATTTATTGTGTTGTTTATACCCCTATTTTTCACTCCGAATTATGATTCTTTTAATGATGTCTGGGAAGTAAAAGGATTGGTCAATTATCCAAATGCGGAATTACTAATTTTTGACCGATTCGGCAAGTTAATTAAAAAATTAGACGCTTCTAATTTATCCTGGGATGGAACTTTCAATGGCGCTAATTTACCTTCAGATGATTATTGGTATGTATTAAAAGTAAAAGAAATTAATCTCGAGAAAAGGGGTCATTTTACTTTAAAAAGATAAGGTTTTATTTGTTTTTTTTTGAATCTCATCCAAAATAAATATGTAATCTTTCTGCTTTAAAACAAAATCTCTATTCGAAACATCGATGATTAATACATTTAAATCGGGATGCGATTGTAAATAATCCAAATAGCCCTTATTTATTTTTTCTAGATATTCTGCAGGAATTTCCTGCTCATAATCTCTACCCCTTTGCTTGATGTTTTCTAGCAAACGATTTGTATTTTGATATAAATAAAGATACAAATCTGGTTTTGGCATCTCTTTATAAATAATTTCAAAAAGCTTTCGGTACAATCGATATTCATCTTCTGAAAGGGTGATTTTTGCAAAAATTAAAGATTTAAATATATGATAATCAGCAATTATAAAATCTTTAAACAGATCAAATTGTCCTAAATCATCTGATATTTGTTGAAAACGATCGGCCAGAAAAGACATTTCTAAGGGAAAAGCGTAACGATTCTGATCTTCATAGAATTTGGGTAAAAATGGATTATCTGCAAAACGTTCCAACACTGTTTTGGCATTAAAATCTTCAGAAATTTTTGTAGTTAATGTTGTTTTACCAGCACCAATATTACCTTCAATAGCGATATAATTAAAATGCTCTAATTGAATTTTTTCGAGTGGCGCAATTAATTTTAAAATTGCATTACACTGACTTTTATCTTTACAAGAAACAATTAATTCGTTTACCGTTTTATCTAAAACAGGATGCTTCCAATCAAAATTCAAATCCTCCATTGGAAGTAAAACAAAAAGCCTTTCCTGCATTAAAGGATGCGGAACAACTAAGTTTTCAAAATCAATAATCTCTTCGTTAAAAGCGATAAGATCAACATCAATTATTCTAGCTTGATAACCTTCAACTCCCGATCGAATTCTCCCTAATTTTGTTTCCATAACCAATACTTTAGCCAGTATCTCTAGGGCAGAAAAAGTAGAATGTATTAATAAAGCACAGTTATAAAAAGGAGCGCTGTCGAAACCCCAAGAGGGTGATTCATATAATTTAGAAACTTTAATAACGGTACCGACTTCACAGTGAATGTTTTCTAAAACAGATTGAATGTTTTTCAGCCTATCTCCTACATTACTACCAACCGCTAAAACAACTTGATTTTGACTATACATATTAACCACAAATTAACTAAAAGAATTTTAGAATTCGAGTATATTTGTGAACAGTGTTACTAAAATTATTTAAGACCTGATTTGTAACAATTTAAAGTTTTTTTACACTTATATAAAAAATATAAATATGAAATTTTTAGGAAATATATTAGCCACAATTATAGGCTTATTCTTGTTTTTTATGATCTTATTCTTCGGAATTGTATTTGTTGCCGCTATTGCAGGAGGCAGTTCAGAAACTGTAGAAGTCAAAAACAACTCCGTAATAGAACTTGATTTATCAAAGGTAAAATCTGACTATGCCGGGAAATTCAATTTTAAAGATTTTGATTATTTCGAAACCCGACATGATGGCTTATCCGATGTAATTAAAGCGGTATCCAATGCCAAAATAGACTCAAACATTAAAGGAATTTCTATTTTGAATGACAATTCTAACATAGGAATGGCACAAAGTAAAGCCTTAAGAGACGCTTTGGAAGATTTTAAAAAATCAGGGAAATTTATTATGGCTTATGCCAATTCCTATTCTCAAAAGGAATATTATCTTAATTCAGTAGCCAATACTATTTATTTAAACCCAATTGGAGACATGGATTTTAAAGGATTATCTACTGAAATTTTATTTTTTAAAGACTTTCAGGAAAAATATGGCATTAAAATGGAAGTAATTCGTCACGGAAAATACAAAAGTGCTGTAGAACCATTTCTAGAAAATAAAATGAGCGTTGCCAATAGAGAACAAACAAGTTCTTTATTAAATTCGGTTTGGAGTTCTGTTGTAAAAGACATTTCAAAAAGTAGGAACATTTCAATTACAAAATTAAATGAAATTGCAAATGGGCTAATAGCTCGAACTCCTGAAATGGCAAAATCGGTTCATTTAGTAGACAAAGTAGCTTATGAAGATGTCTATCATGATGACATAAGAAAAGCTTTAAAAATTGAAAAAGACAAAGATTACAATAGGATTTCAATATTAGATTATACTGAAAATGTAGCTACAACTGCCAAGAAAAGTGATTCTGATAACACCATTGCCATTATTTATGCTCAAGGAGAAATAGGAAGTGGCGAAGGAGATGTAACTGAAATAGGTGAAGGTTCGATGCGTCGTTCTTTACAAGATGCCAGAAAAAACCCAAATATTAAAGCAATCGTTTTGAGAGTAGATAGTCCAGGAGGAAATGCAATGACTTCCGATTTGATTTGGAGAGAAATTGAATTGACAAAAAAAGTAAAACCAGTAGTTGTTTCCATGGGAAATTATGCGGCTTCAGGTGGATACTACATCGCCTGTAATGCCGATCAAATTTTTGCAGAGGAAAGTACCATAACGGGATCCATTGGTGTTTTTGGGTTGTTGCCAAATTTTACTCAATTAAGTTCCAGAATAGGCATCAATGTGGAACAAGTAAAAACACACGAAAACGCAGCAAGTTATAGTGTTTTCAAACCATTGGATGATAAATTCAGAGCTTTTACTCAAGAAGGAGTTGAAAAAATATACAGCACTTTTGTAAATCGTGTAGCTAGTGGACGAAAAATGACTTTTGCTCAAGTAGACAGTATAGGACAAGGACGCGTTTGGTCAGGAAAAGATGCTATTAAAATAGGTTTGGTTGACAAAATTGGAGGTCTAGATGACGCTCTTAAATATGCTGCTGATTTAGTAAAAATTAAAGAGTACAAGACTCAGAATTTTCCAGTATATGACAAAGAATTTAGAGACTTTCTTGGTAATCTAGGAGTTCCTTTCTTAAAATCAAAAGAAAGTTTTATCAAAGAAGAAGTAGGAGAAGAAAACTATAAAATGATTGAGCAAATCAGAAAAATTCAAGCAAGGAAAGGAATTCAAGCTTCCATGTCTTTTGAAATTTCGATACAATAGACCTCAATTAGATTCAAATAAGTCGTTATGATCAAAAAAATCTTAAAAATTATTGGAGTTGTATTTCTCTTGTTAGTAGTATCCGTATTTGCAATTCCTTATTTTTTCAAAGATCAAATAAAAGCAAAAATCTCGGAAGCAATCAATGAAAAATTAGACGCAAGAGTTTCTTTTGTAGCTGTTGATTTGAGCTTATTTAAAAGCTTTCCAAAAGCAAACATCAATGTTACTAAACTTCTAATCATAAACAAAGCGCCTTTTGAAGGAGACACCTTGATTTCTTTAGGTGAATTGAATTTGGATCTGTCAATCAAAGAATTATTCAAAGAAAAAAATAAACCTATGAATATTGAGTCTATCTCCTCTAAAAATGGGATAATCAATATTCTATTTAATAAAGATGGAATTGGGAATTATGAAATTGCGTTAAAAAATAAAGACAAAAAGGAAGATAAAAAAAGCGTCTTATCTTTAAGAATAAAAGAATACAGCGTTGAAAATTTAAGGTTTAAATATTTTGATGAAAGTTCTAAAATTAGAATGATCATTGACAGTCTGAATCACAAAGGTACTGGTGACTTCGCAGCTCAAAAACTAGATTTAATAACTAAATCAACTGCTAAAGTTTCCCTATTTATGGACAAAGTAAATTATATGAATAATGTACCTTTAACTTTAGATGCTGTCCTTGGAATTGATTTAGACCAAAGTAAATATACTTTTAAAAAGAACAAAGCTTTGATTAATAAATTGCCCTTAGAGTTTGACGGTTTTATACAATTAGTTGGTGAGGGCCAGCAATATGATTTAAAATTTAAAACACCAACTTCTAGTTTCCAAAACTTTTTAGGTTTAATTCCTACTGCTTATTCAGGAAGTTTGGCTAAGGTTAAAACAACTGGCGATTTTACTGTAATTGGTTTTGCAAAAGGGTTATATTCTGACAAAATGGTTCCAAAATTTAACATCGCAATTGCGTCTGATAATGCTTCCTTTAAATATCCGAATTTACCAAAATCAGTACAGAATATTGTAATTAATACTAAAATTATCAATGAAACCGGCATTTTAAACGACACTTATGTCAATTTAGATAAATTGTCTTTTAAAATTGATCAAGACATTTTTAATGCTAAAGCCAATATCAAAAACATTATAGAAAATCCTTTGGTTAATGCAGAATTGAAAGGAATTATTAATTTAGGAAATGTATCTAAAGCCTATCCTGTGAAATTAGAAAAACCTTTATCTGGTATTTTGAAAGCAGACTTGAATACAAAATTCGACATGAAATCTGTAGAAACAAATCAATATGAAAAAATGCAAAACACAGGCAACATGACTCTGACTGGTTTCAAATATGTAGACGAGACGAATAAAACTATAAATATCAATAAGGTCGTTGTTCAGTTTAACAACAACCGAATTAATTTACAGGAATTGGATGCAACTACAGGAAAAACGGACTTAAAGGTAAATGGAGTTTTAGAAAATTTTTATGGATTTATGCTTCGAAAACAAGAGCTTAAAGGAAATTTCAATCTGCAATCCAATCAATTTGTAGTTTCTGATTTTATGTCAGCCCAAACGCCTAAAGCGGATGAGAAACCAAAAGAAGTACTAAAAATACCCGCTTTTCTTAATTGTACTTTGACAGCAAAAGCAATTTCAGTCGTTTATGACAATTTAAAGTTGAAAAATGTTTCTGGAAAGATGATTATAAAGGATCAAAGGGTGATCTTAGAAAACATAAAATCATCTCTATTTGACGGACAAATTACTGCTAGCGGCTCTGTTTCAACTAAAGAAGCGATTCCGGTTTTTAATATGAACTTAAGCATGAGCCAATTGGACATTCAGCAAACTTTCACCCAATTGGATATGATGAAAAAAATTGCTCCAATTGCAGGAGTAATAAATGGTAAGCTAAACAATACCATTCATATGTCAGGTAATTTGAATGCAAAAGAAATGACTCCTAATCTAAATTCGATCTCAGGATATTTAGCCGGACAATTACTTTCTACAACAATAAATTCTTCTAATTCTGAGCTTTTAAAAACTTTAGGCTCCAACTTAAAATTTATTGACTTACAAAAAATTAATTTAAATAATTTAAAAATCGATTTAGTATTTAAAGACGGAAAAGTGGATATAAAGCCATTCCAAATAAAATATGAAGACATAAAAGTGACTGTTAATGGACAGCATGGTTTTGATCAAAATATGAATTATAACCTAAAACTAGATGTACCAGCAAAATATTTAGGAACCGAAGCCAATAAGTTAATTACCAAGCTAAGTCCGGCTGAAGCTAATAAATTAGATAATATTCCAATAAATGTTGCTCTAACGGGAAATTTTAAAAGCCCAAAAGTGAGTACTGACCTGAAAGTAGCACTTACTAATTTAGCAAATCAGTTGGTAAAACAACAAAAAGAAAAGTTGATTAATCAAGGTAGTACCGCTTTAAGCAAACTATTAAAAAATGACACAAAAAAAGATAGTACTCCAACTAAAACTCTTTTAAAAGAAGATATAAAAACAAAAGCTAATGATTTACTGAATACCTTTTTTAGCAAAAAGAAAAAAGAATAACATTTATAAATAAAGCATCGGCCTAAAATTATTTTGCTGTTTTAAGACTTATTTTATACCTCAATTCTGATAACATAACCTTCTGAACTACGGACGTTAAAAACAGTACCATCGTCAAAAATTAAATATTGTCCTTTTATTCCCATCAATTTACCTTTAAAATTTGGTGTCTTCTCAAGACTCAAACTATTAATTTTTGTAGGATAGAATAAAACAGGATAATGCATCTCATACAAATCATTTTTATCCGAATAAAAATAATCTCGAACTTCTTCTGGTAGTAGCATTTTTAATTTCCGTTTCTCTTCAATTAAATCGGTTGTCGCTATGTCATTGGTCAACATTTTACGCCAATTGGTTTTGTCAACAAAGTGATTTTTAAGCGCCACTTCCGTAATTCCGGCTAGATAACGATTGGGTACTTCTACAATTGAAAGCGCTTTTTCCGCTCCTTGATCAATCCAACGCGTTGGAACCTGCGTGTTTCTGGTAACACCAACCTTCACTTCGCTTGATAAGGCTAAATAAACAACATGTGGCTGTAATTGAACTCTTGACTCATACTCTAAATCTCGATCTTCAATTCCCAAATGAGCAGTGCTTAATTCCGGTTTCATAATCCAATCACCAACAGATGGACTGCTATAAAAGCAATCATAACAAAAACCCTGGCGATAAATTTTCTTTGCCTTACCACAATTCAAACATTGATACCCTTGAAACTCAATGGACATTTGTTTACCCAATAACTGATTAAGACTTAGGAAACTATTTTCAAAAACCAAATAATACTGAATTGGATTCCCAAATTCGGTCTGCATCTTTGTAAGAACACCTTCGTAAGTCATTATAATTTTGGAATTAGGGTTTTAATATTTAAGATTGAAATCGTTTGATTACTACAATTTTTTACTATTTTTGGTAAAGTTGTAAAGTTATGGATTTGCAAATGAATTATTCAAATCCCAATCTAAAATCATATATCTATAATGCCATTAACAATAATTAATTCTTTTGCTTCCTGGGTTTTGAAACAGCGCATTCATCAGATTGAGTTATTTTTAAAATATCCAAATGAAGTACAGGAAGAATTACTGATGAATCTCATTCGTTTGTCAGAAAACACGTTAGTGGGCAAAAAATATGATTATTTTTCGATTAAAAACTATAAGAATTTTACAGAAAGAGTGCCTATTTCGACTTATGAAGATTTAGAACCTTTAATTGAGTTAACCCGAAAAGGAGAACAAAACATCTTTTGGAATTCACCTATAAAATGGTTTGCAAAATCCAGCGGAACTACAAATGCTAAAAGTAAATTTATTCCCGTAAGCAATGAAGCTTTAGAAGATTGTCATTATAAGGGAACCAAAGATTTATTGTGTTTGTATTTGAATAATAATGAAAACTCTGAACTGTTTTTAGGCAAAAGTTTACGTCTTGGTGGGAGTTCTCAAATCTACGAAGACAACAATACTTTTTTTGGAGATTTATCAGCTATTTTAATTGAAAACATGCCCATATGGGCTGAATATAGTAGCACTCCAAGTAATAAAGTTTCATTGATGAGCGAATGGGAAACCAAAATCGCTGCAATTATACATGAAACAAAAAATGAAAACGTAACTAGCTTTGCCGGTGTTCCTTCTTGGCTTTTGGTGCTGATGAACAAGATGCTTGAAGAAACTGGAAAAGGAAATTTATTAGAAATTTGGCCAAACCTTGAAGTGTATTTTCATGGAGGTGTAAGTTTTGATCCTTACCGAGAACAATACAAAAGAATTTTACCAAAAAACGATTTCAAATACTACGAAATATATAATGCTTCAGAAGGTTTTTTTGCGATACAAGATCTGAATAATTCCAATGATCTTTTGTTAATGTTAGATTACGGAATCTTTTATGAATTTATTCCAATGGATACTTTTGGAAAAGAAAATCAAATTGCTGTTCGATTAGAAGATGTAGTTTTAGATAAAAATTATGCTATCGTGATTACTACAAATTCTGGTTTATGGCGTTATATGATTGGAGATACCGTTCGATTCACTTCACTAAGCCCATATCGAATTCGGGTTACAGGACGAACAAAGCATCATATTAATGTTTTTGGAGAAGAACTAATGGTTGAAAATACAGATAAAGCCATTGCCATAACCTGTAAAATAACCGATACTGAAGTGGTCGATTATACTGTTGCACCTGTTTTTATGATTGACAAAGAAAAAGGTGCTCACGAATGGATTATAGAATTTAAGAAAAATCCTGAAAACCGAGAACAGTTTCAAAAGATTCTAGATCAAACTTTGCAATCTTTGAATTCAGATTACGAAGCCAAGCGTCATAATAATATGACTTTAAATCCGTTAATCTTACATTTAGCAAGACCCCACTTGTTTTATGATTGGCTTAAAGAAAAAGACAAATTGGGTGGCCAACATAAAATACCGAGGCTTTCTAATCAAAGAGATTATTTAGAACAGTTGAAAAATATGCAAGTGATTGTAAATCGATAAATGTTAAAACTAATTTTTATAATTTTAGCTTAATACTTTCTTATTTCGTGTGGACCACACTGAATGAGTTGTGGAGCTAGAGGAATTTACAATTATAAAGAAAATAAAATTCTAAAAATATTTTCTATAAATCAGAATTTGAAAACGGCAAAATTTAATCCTAATTAATTTTCAATATCGGTATGATTTTTCACAAAAAAAGCCTCCATTTAAACAAGAAGGGAGACTTTTGTATGTTTTTTTGAAGTGTTTATTTACTCTTGCATCATATCAATATGTCTGTCGTGATAACCTAAAAGATATAAAATCCCGTCAAGACCTAGACTAGAAATCGAAGTTGCTGCATTTTCTTTTACTTTTGGTTTTGCATGAAAAGCAATTCCTAAACCTGCTAGGTTTAACATCGGTAAATCATTAGCTCCATCACCTACGGCAATAGTTTGGTTGATGTGAATACCTTCTTTTTCAGCAATTGCTTTTAAGAATTCGGCTTTCTTTTGGCCATCAACAATTTCACCTAAATATTTACCGGTTAATTTACCCTCTTTAATCTCTAATTGATTGGCATGAACATAATCAATACCTAACTCTTTTTGTAAATATTCTCCAAAATAGCTAAATCCGCCGGATAGTATAGCGGTTTTATAACCATAATATTTCAAAGCTTTCATTAAGCGGTGTGCCCCTTTTGTAATGGGTAGATTTATTGCAACGTTATGAAGAACATCTTCACTCAAGCCTTCTAACAAAGCCATCCGCTTTTTGAAGCTTTCGCTAAAATCAATTTCACCGTTCATTGCTGATTCTGTTATAGCCTTAACCTGTTCTCCAACACCCGCTAATTCAGCTAACTCATCTATTACTTCCGTTTGAATTAAAGTAGAATCCATATCAAAACATACTAAACGTCTATTTCTTCTATAAATATTATCTTCTTGAAAAGAAATATCCACGTTTAATGTTCTGGAAATTTCCATAAAATTAGCCGTCATCAATGTTTTATCTACCATTATACCTGTTACTGATAATTGTACACAAGATCGGGGATATTCTTCTTTTTCAACTACCGAAGTTCTTCCGGTTAATCGAATAATAGAATCAATATTTAAATCTTGGTCAGATAATATTTTAGTTACAGCCGCTAATTGAATTGCCGTCAAAGTTTCACCTAAAACGTTTATGATGTAACGTTGTTTACTTTGCACTTTTACCCAACTTTCATAATCCGGAATAGTAATTGGGCTAAAGTTTACCTTTACTCCCAATTCATAAGCTTTGAATAATAAATCTTTCAAAACAGGTGCTGAACTTGATCCCGCTTTTATTTCAAATAAAATACCCAACGAAAGTGTATCATGAATGTCTGCCTGTCCAATATCCAAAATAGTGGCATCATATATTGCCAATATAGAAGTTAAGCCAGCAGTAACTCCAGGTTTGTCCTGACCAGAAACTTTTAACAAAACAATCTCTTTATCTTCCATTACTAATTTTAATTAATTTGATTTACAAGGGGCAAAAATCGACAATCTATTGCTTATAAAAAAGAATATTCTGTGTTATTTTAACATACAGAAAATGGGAACTAAATTCCATCAGGTTATTAACAAAAACTTTAGCTAAAATAATTCTCAGTCATAAAAAAACCTGTTCCAATTAAGAAACAGGCTTGATATGGGTATTTTTAGTAAAACCTTAAGAAGCAATTTCTAATCGTTTTAGTAAATTTTTGTTCAAAGTTTCCTTAGCATAATCTCTGTCAATCTCTAGAATTTTTTCATCCGAACTTGGCAAATCATACATTGCATCAGTAAGAATAGCTTCACATAACGAACGCAATCCACGTGCTCCTAATTTGTATTCTAAAGCTTTATCTACAATAAAATCAAGGGCATCTTCTGTAATCGTAAATTCAACATCATCCATAGCAAATAATTTTTGATATTGTTTGATTAAGGCATTTTTAGGTTCTGTCAAAATTGATCTTAATGTTGCTCTGTCTAATGGATCCATATGTGTTAATACGGGCAGACGACCTATAATTTCTGGAATTAATCCAAAGTCTTTTATGTCTTTTGGAATGATATATTGCAACAAATTGTCTTTATCAATATTATCTACATTTTTCGAAGTACTGTATCCAACTGCCTGACGATTCAAACGTTTTGAAATAATACGCTCAATTCCGTCAAAAGCACCACCGGCAATAAATAAAATATCTTTAGTATTTACTTCCACAAATTTCTGATCAGGATGTTTTCTACCTCCTTTTGGCGGCACATTAACAACCGTTCCTTCTAACAACTTCAATAAAGCTTGTTGCACTCCTTCTCCAGAAACATCTCTCGTTATTGATGGGTTATCGCCTTTACGAGCAATTTTATCTATTTCATCTATAAAAACAATACCTCTTTCGGCTTTTACTACATCATAATCAGCGGCCTGAAGCAAGCGAGTCAAAATACTTTCAACATCTTCTCCTACATAACCCGCTTCTGTCAAAACGGTAGCATCCACAATAGCTAAAGGAACATCTAACATTCTAGCAATCGTTTTTGCAACTAGCGTTTTTCCTGTTCCAGTTTGACCCACCATAATAATATTGCTCTTTTCAATCTCAACATCATCGTTTAACTGCTGTTGCATCAAACGCTTATAATGATTATAAACTGCAACAGACATTACTTTTTTTGTTTGATCCTGACCAATAACATACTGATCTAGAAAAGCCCTAATTTCTTTTGGTTTTTTCAAAATCAAATCTGCTGCTAATTTAGAATTTCCGTTGGTTTTTAATTCCTCCAGAACAATTCCATGTGCTTGTTCAATACATTTATCACATATGTGAGCATTGATTCCAGCAATTAATAGATTGGTTTCTGGTTTTTTTCTTCCGCAGAAAGAACAATCTAATACTTGTTTTGCCATTATATTTTTATTTAAATTTAAGGATTAAGTCCGCTATTTTAGCTTCTTCTTAAAACCTCATCTATCATTCCGTATTCTTTTGCTTCATCCGAAATCATCCAATAATCACGTTCACTGTCTTTGTGAACTTTATCAAAAGTTTGTCCTGAATGTTTCGAAATAATCTGATACAATTCATCTTTCAACTTCAACATTTCACGAAGATTGATTTCCATATCGGTAGCCACACCTTGTGAACCACCGGAGGGCTGGTGAATCATCACTCTTGAATGTGGCAAAGCCGAACGTTTTCCGGCAGCACCAGCACATAATAAAACCGCTCCCATTGAAGCTGCCATTCCCGTACAAATTGTTGCTACATCTGGTTTGATATATTGCATGGTATCATAAATTCCCAAACCTGCATAAACACTTCCTCCGGGAGAATTGATATAGATTTGAATGTCTTTAGTTGCATCTGCACTTTCTAAAAACAACAATTGTGCCTGAACGATATTGGCAATTTGATCGTCAATTCCTGTTCCCATAAATATGATTCGGTCCATCATCAAACGCGAAAAAACATCTAATTGAGAGATATTTAACTGGCGTTCTTCAATGATGTATGGCGTCATCCCCATTGGGTTCATACTACTCACGATTTTGTCGTAATACATACTGTTTACACCTTGGTGTTTTGTAGCAAATTTTTTAAATTCTTTACCGTAGTTCATAGTATTTTTATTTTTAAATCTTTTTTAAATAAATTGAGTGCCAAAAAATATTATTTTGGCACTCAAATATAATCATTTTTTTCTGAATCTATTCTCCGTAAGACGCTGCAATAAATGCATCGTAAGTCACTTCTTTCGTTTTTGGATTTGCTTTTTCTTTGAAGATAGTAAGCATTTTTTCACTTACTACTTGTTCCGAAAGCCTTTTTACTTCCTCTTGGTTTGATAAAACTCTTGCCACGATTCCTTCTACTTCAGCATCCGTTGGATTTGTTTGTCCAAACTGTGCCATTTGAGATTTGATTGCTTTAGATGTAAATGTTTTTAAATCTTCAAAAGTAATTTGAATATTATTTTCAGCTAGGGCTTTTCCTTCAATTAATTGAAAACGCAATCCTTTTTCAGATCTTGCATATTCTACTTCTGCTTCTTCTGAACTCAGTTTTTTATCACCAACAGTTTGCAACCATTTTTTAAGAAACTCAGCTGGTAAATCAAATTTGGTGTTTTCGATTAAGAAATCAGTAACATCGCTCATCAATTTTTGTTCCGCTTGTTGAGCAAATTGAATTTCAGCATCTTCCTTGATTTTTACTTTCAAATCTTCTAAAGAGGCAACATTTCCTTCTCCGAATAATTTATCAAATAATTCTTGGTTTAATTCTGCTAATTCAGTTCCGTTGATTTCTTCAATTGTAAAATCAACATCAATCTCTAATCCATGAACATCATCATGACTTACTTTTAAAACATCCATCAATTGATGATCGTCTTCAAATAAACCTTTAGTATTTAAAGTTACAACATCACCTACTTTTTTGCCAATGAACAAATCAGCTGTTTTCTTATCTTTAAAAATGGACAATGCTATTTTAGATTTCTCTTCGATACCTTTTTCAACATTAGAAAAAGTTCCTGAAACATCAAAACTTTCTGCAACAACATCTTGAGGAATTGCTTTTCCAAATTGTTTTTGGATACGAACTACTTGCTCTTCGATCATTTTATCATCGGCAGTAACCAAATATTTTACAATATCATTTTTAGCTTCTAAATCCAATTGGAATTCTGGTGCTAAACCTATTTCATATTCAAAAACTAATTCTTCGGCATCCCAAGAAAAATTTTCATCAATTTTAGGAAGTGGAGTTCCTAGTAAATTTAAGCGTTCTGATTGAAGAAAACGACTCAAAGCCAATTCCACTACTTTATTTACTTCTTCGATTTTGATTGGTCTTCCGTATTGTTTTTCAACAAGATCTTTAGGCACAGCTCCTTTTCTAAACCCTTTAACAGTAGCTAAAGGCATTTTTTCATTTATTCTTTTTTGAACCTGACCTTTGTAATCCATGTGAACAACTGTCATTACAATTGTTTCGTTTACTGCGTCTATTGCAACTCTTTTGATATCCATCTTCTTCTTTAATTTACATTATAAATTTGGGTTGCAAAATTAAAACATTTTCGCAACCCAAACAAGTATAAAGTTATAGTATTTAATTATATGCCTATTTATTGTCGCAGTTATTTATTACCATTGGTAATTGAAAACAATACAGATTGTGATATTGACAAAACAATGCTGAATAAGAAAGCAGTCCAAAAACTAGCTACGGCAAAACCACCTACGATTTGAGTGCACAACAAAATCATTATGGCATTGATCACCAATAAGAATAAACCCAAAGTAATAAAGGTAACCGGTAGGGTTAAAACAACCAATATAGGTTTGATAAATAGGTTAAGTAATCCCAAAACTACTGCAACAATTATTGATGTAGTAAAATTAGCCACAGTAACTCCGGGCATAAAATGCGCAATAACTAAAACTAAAATTGCGGTAAGTATAATTCTTATAATAATCTTCATAAATGCTTTGGTTTAAATGACTTCAAATATAGTAAAATAGCAAATTTATAGAGCTGTAGTTCTTATAAATTTGACACTATCCTTTTAAGAAAGCAATGGATAATTCATAAAAAAGCTTAGGGTTTTCAGCATGAACCCAATGTCCAACATTGGGAATCGTTTCAATTGTTGAATTCGGAAAATGTCTTTTTATAGTCCCTAAATCTTCGTCCTTTATATAATTAGAATTCCCTCCTCTAATAAATAAAGAAGGTTTTTCAAAAACAGCCTCTTCAGTAAGACCCTCACCTATGTTCTCAATTTCTTTATTAAAAACAGGTAAATTAAATCTAAAATCCAATTGACCAGGTTCTATCCAATACAAATTTTTCATTAAAAATTGCCGGGTTCCAAAATCAGGTACATAGACTTTTACAATTTCATCGACCTGGTTTCGATCGGGTTTTGCAGAAAAGTCTACTGCATTTAATCCTGCAAGAATATCTTGATGATGCTGTTTGTAATATTTAGGACCTATATCGGCCACAATTAATTTATCTGTTTTATCAGGATGTAAAGTGGCAAAAAGCATTGCAATTTTTCCACCCATAGAATGTCCTAAAATATTGATTTTTTCTAAATTGTGTTCTTGGCAATAGTCTACCAAATCTTGAACCATGACTTCGTAATTAAATTCATCAGAATGAAAACTTCGACCATGATTACGCAAATCGATTAGATGAATCTGAAAACCATCTGCAACATATTGTGCGCCTAGGGTTCTCCAATTGTCGGACATACCCATAAATCCATGAAGGATTAAAAGTGGTTTTCCCTGCCCTTCTATTTTTGAATAAAGTTTCATTTAGTTTAGTGTTGTTGTTTTTTTAGTGAAAGATAGAAGTAGAAATACGAAGGTTTTATGTGTGGATTGCAACGTTCAGCCTAACCCTTGAGGTCACACCCTAATTATATTTCTATTTTAATTTATTCAAATACATATTGACCACATTCTCCAACCCGAGATAAATTGCTTCTGAAATTAAAGCATGACCAATAGAAACTTCTAATAGTCCCGGAATGTTGTCTTTAAAAAACCGAATGTTATCCAGACTCAAGTCATGACCCGCATTGATTCCTAATCCCAATTCATTGGCTAAAATTGCTGCCTTAACATAGGGCTCAATTCCGTTTTTATTACCCAAACTATATTCATGAGCAAAAGCTTCAGTATACAATTCGATTCTTTCAGTACCTATAATTTTAGCCCCTTCTATCATTTCCGGAAATGGATCTACAAATATGGAAGTTCTGATTCCGTTTCGCTGAAATTCCTCAACGACCTCCTTAAGAAAAAACTGGTGCTTTATGGTATTCCAACCTGCATTTGAAGTAATTGCGTCAATAGCATCAGGAACCAAAGTCACTTGAGTAGGTTTGATTTCTAAAACCAGATCAATGAAACTTCCTTCGGGATTACCTTCAATATTATATTCAGAATAAACAATAGATTTTAAATCTCGAGCATCCTGATAGCGGATATGACGCTCGTCTGGCCTTGGATGAATAGTAATTCCTTCAGCTCCAAATTGCTGAATATCTTTTGCTACTTTTAATAAATCAGGAACATTTCCACCCCGCGCATTACGCAAAGTGGCTATTTTATTAATATTTACACTTAACTTTGTCATTATAAAAAAATTGTGAAATGAATTTTGATATTCAATCGCACAAAAATACAAAGATAAACGAGCGCTTATTACATTAAATTGATTAATTTGCATATTCAATTTAGTCCCTACATTATGAAAGAAATCAACGACTATATCACCAATGATTACAAGGCCTTCGATATTGAATCTACAATTGGTGATGCTCAGGATTTTTCACAGGAATTTACATTTTCAAAATTTCCAGTGACTGAAAACGGAATTTACATCGGAAGTATATCTATTGAGGACATAGAAGCTTATGAATCTGATAAAAAAATTAGTGATTATAGATATTCACTTGAGGGGTTTTATACACGAATAAATACTAATTGGCTTGATGTTTTAGAAATATTCTCCAAAAACAGAACGGATATACTGCCTGTTTTAGATGACAATAATCAATATGTTGGTTATTATGAATTAGTAGATATCGTGAAATTTTTCCACGATACGCCTTTCTTAAAAGAAGCTGGAGGTATTATTGTAGTTCGAAAATCAATTATCGATTATTCCGTAAGCCAAATTGCTCAAATTATAGAGAGTAGTGACGGTAAACTTTTAGGGCTTTTTATTTCAGACGCAGACTTGGAATATGTTGAAATCACTTTAAAAATTAATCTAGGACCAATGAATGAAATACTTCAAACTTTTAGAAGATATAATTATGAGATTATTTCTGAACATCAAGAAGACAGTTATATCAATAGTCTAAAAGAAAGATCGGATTATTTGGCCAAATATTTAAATATATAATTAAAATAGAATTAATGAAAGTAGCAATCTACGGACAATATTATCAAAACAGCACAGAACCTATAATAAAAGACATTTTTGTTTTCTTCAATAATAACAAGGTAGAAATGGTTGTTGAAGCTAGTTTCCTAGAAATGTTATATAAAAAAGATATCGTTCGAAAAGAATATAAAACTTTTAACTCTCATTCCGAATTAGATACGAGCTTTGATATGCTAATTAGCATTGGAGGAGATGGGACCATTTTGAGAGCTGCAACTTTGGTACGAGAATCAGGAATACCTATTTTAGGAGTAAATGCTGGCCGATTAGGCTTTTTAGCTTCTGTGAAAAAGGAAAATATAGCTGCTTTTTTACAAATTGTTGTTGACAAGAAATACACGATTTCGCCAAGAACTCTTTTGTCAATAAGTTGCGAACCCGAAAATAAAGAGCTCGAAAATATTAATTTTGCTATGAATGAAATTACTGTGAGCCGAAAAGACACTACTTCAATGATAACTATTGAAACTTATTTGAATGGAGAATATCTCAATTCCTATTGGGCCGATGGACTAATCATCTCGACCCCTACAGGATCTACAGGTTATTCAATGAGTTGTGGCGGACCAATCTTGACTCCGGCTGTACGAAGTTTAGTGGTTACTCCAATTGCTCCCCATAATTTAAATGCTAGACCGTTAGTTATTCCTGACGACACCGAAATCCGCCTTAGAGTTTCAGGTCGAGAAGAACAGTATTTAGTATCCTTAGATTCAAGAATAGCTTCTATAAAAAACGAATCCGTTTTAACGGTTATAAAAACACCTTTTCTCATTAATATGGTAGAAATACCCGAAGAAACCTTCCTGAAAAAATTACGCAAAAAACTCTTATGGGGTGAAGACAAAAGGAATTAAAACTATTTCATTTCCCTCAATTATATTATTTTTATAGAAATACCAAATAGATGACTAAAGAATAGTCATAATTATTATATTTGCAGGCTATTTTAAAAACAATGAATAGACTTTTATTTTTATTTTTTTTGTTTGCTGGTTTAACCACCACAAATGCACAAATTCATGAAATTGGAGTTTTTATTGGCGGAAGTAATTATATTGGCGATATTGGTCCTACAGATTTTGTGGCTCCAAATAAATTAGCCTTAGGCTTATTGTATAAATGGAATAAAAGTCCGCGCCATTCATGGAGGTTTTCATATATGCAATCAAAAATCACATCAAGTGACAGCAATTCTGAAATGCCATCTAGAAAAAATAGAGGATTTATAATTAAAAATAATTTAAGTGAAGCATCAGCTGGGCTTGAATTTAATTTTTTTGATTTTAATTTACACGATTTAAAGCCTAAGTTTACACCATATATCTATTCCGGTTTAAGTTATGTATATTACGACGGTTTATATTTTGAAGGGAATGCACTTAAAGAACATGGAAAAAACAGAACATTTGCCATACCAATGACAATAGGTATTAAAGCAAGAATAATGCAACATTTAATTATTGGGTTTGAATCAGGAGCCCGATATACGTTTAAAGATGATTTAGATGGTAGTAATAATTTAGATCACGAAGATTTAAAATTTGGAAATATAAATAGCAATGATTGGTATGTTTTCACAGGGTTTACACTAACGTATACTTTTGGAATTAAGCCTTGTTATTGTACAGAATAAAAAATGAGTTTATTAAACACTATAAATAAAGATAATTTACCCAAACACCTTGCAATCATAATGGATGGTAATGGGCGTTGGGCTAAACAAAAAGGTTTACTGAGAGCTTTTGGCCATGAAAATGGGACGAAGTCTGTTCGAGTAATCGTTGAGGTTTGTGCTAAAATAGGCATTCAGTACCTTACACTTTATGCTTTTTCAACAGAAAACTGGAACAGACCAAAACTAGAAATCGACACTTTGATGAAAATTTTGATTAGTTCGTTAAAAAAGGAACTGATTACACTTCAAAATAACAACATCAGACTAAACACGATTGGCAATATCGACCTTCTACCAAAATCTGCCCAAAAAGAACTTATCGAAGTGATTAATAAGACCAAAGACAACAGCTCAATGGTACTAACATTGGCTTTAAGTTATGGTTCCAGAGAAGAAATTATAAATGCTGTAAAAATCATAAGTCATAAAGTTAAAAATAATATAATTTCAATAAATGCTATTGACGAATCAATTATAAATCAGCATCTTTACACGCAAAATTTAACAGATGTTGATTTACTTATTAGAACAAGTGGAGAACATAGAATAAGTAATTTTTTGTTATGGCAAATTGCTTATGCTGAATTATATTTTACTGATGTTTTATGGCCCGACTTTAAAGAAGAAGATTTGTATGAGGCTATAGTTAGTTATCAAAAAAGAGAACGTAGATTTGGAAAAACAAGTGAACAAATTAAATAAATTTTTAGTGTTAAATAAAAGCATAAAATTCGTATTAACGGTATTAATTTTTGGTAGTTTCTCCCAAATCAAAGCACAAGACAGAGTCGCATACGATCAAGGAAAAAAATACATCTTAGCTGATGTAGACGTAACCGGCAAAATTAGTTACAACAAACAAACTGTAGTCACATTTGCTGGACTTCAAAAAGGTCAAGATGTAACTGTTCCAGGAGAAGAAATCAGTAACGCAATAAAAAAATTAGGCAAATTGGGTCTTTTTAGTGATATCGATTTTTATGTAAATAGAATTGTTGGGGATAGTATTTTTATTGAATTAAATATAAACGAACTCCCGAAATTGAGTGAAGTTAAATTTGTTGGTGTCAAGAAAAGCAAAACAGAAGCCTTAATAAAAGACAATAGCTTAACTAAAGGAAAAATAGTTAATGAAAATCTAATTACAACTACAAAAAATTACATTGAAAAAAAATACAAAAAAGATGGGTTTTTCAATACTAAAGTGAACATAAATATTATAAACGACACTGTTTCGGCAAATGATGTGAAAATGGTCGTGAATATTGATAAAGGTGATAAAGTTAAAATAAGCGAAATAAACTTCAACGGAAACGAAAAATTTACAGATGCAAATCTTCGTAAATCAATGAAAAACACCAAACAAAAATTTATATTTCGTATTTTAAAAGCTTCCAAGTTCATAAAAGACAAATATAATGAAGACCTTGTAAAAGTTATCGATAAATACAAAGAAAAAGGATATAGAGATGCCCGAATTATTTCAGACAGTGTTATATTTAACAAAGAGAAAAATCTATTAGCCATAAACATTAATATTGAGGAAGGTCGTAAATATTACTTTGGAAATATCAAATTCCTAGGGAATACTGTTTATCCTGATGAAGGTTTAGGAAGAATGTTGGGCGTAAAAAAAGGAGATGTTTACAACGGGGTTTTGCTTGAAAAAAGAATTGCTGACAAAAGCAAACCAGACGGAGAAGATATTACCAATCTATATCAAAATAACGGATATTTATTTTCAAACATCAATGCTGTTGAGGTAAAAACCGCAAACGACACTATTGATTTTGAAATTCGAGTAGTCGAAGGTCCCTTAGCTTATTTCAACAAGATTACTGTTGTAGGTAATGACAAAACGAATGATGAAGTTATTTACAGAGAATTAAGAACAAAACCAGGACAAAAATACAGCAAAGCAGAACTAGTAAGAACCATTAGAGAAATTGGTCAGCTGGGATTTTTTGATCCGGAAGCTATCGATCCTAAATTTAAAAATGTAGATGCTGGCGCTGGTACTGTTGACATAGAGTACAATCTTGTTGAAAAAGGATCTAGCCAAATTGAACTTCAAGGTGGTTATGGCGGTGGTGGATTTATAGGAACTTTAGGGCTTTCTTTTAATAATTTTTCCGTTCGAAATTTACTAAACAAAGAAGCTTACAAACCACTACCAATGGGTGACGGACAAAAAGTATCCCTACGCTTACAAGGAAGCACCTATTTTCAAACTTATAGTCTTTCGTTTTCAGAACCTTGGTTTGGAGGTAAAAAACCCGTTCAATTCAGTTCTTCGCTAGCATTTAGTAAACAATTTGCAGGAAGTTTAACAGGATATGGTGTAGACAAAACAAAAAGTTTTAATATAATTTCTCTTTCAACAGGTTTAGCAAAAAGACTAAGTGTTCCTGACGACTTTTTTGTTTTATCTCAATCAGTTGCTTTTCAATTTTATGACTTACACAATTACAATACTGGATTATTCAGGAACTTTAGTAATGGATCATCTAGGAATTTATCATATACTATTGGTTTAAGTAGAAATAATAAAGGTGTAAATCCTATTTTTCCGATGTCAGGTTCCGAATTTAGTGTAATGGGTAAATTTACAATACCCTACTCTGTTTTCAATGGTATAAATTATGCTGATTTACCAAACCAAGAAAAATATAAAACACGAAATACAACGGCAACCGAAATGGTAGGTCCAAATGGTGAAATTATTCAACCTGGAAATTATATAAATTCTTCTGGAAACAAAGTAGATAACTTTCAAGATGCTGCTGCTAATCAAGGAAAAATAGATCAGGAAAAAGTAAAATGGCTTGAATATTATAAAATTAAATTTAAAGCGGATTGGTTCACAAAAATTTACGGTAAATTAGTAATGCGCTCTTTAGGTGAATTTGGATACTTAGGTGCTTATAATAAAGATCGTGGAGTTGTACCTTTTGAACGTTTTTATGTAGGTGGAGATGGTTTAGCAAACTTTGCACAGGATGGTAGAGAAACGATTCAGATGAGGGGATATCCTAACAACTCACTCTCATCAGTTGACGGCGGAACGATATATAATAAATTTTCATTGGAATTAAGATATCCAATAACTTTAAAATCATCAGCATCAATCTATGTTTTGTCCTTTTTGGAAGGTGGATCATCATATAATTCTTTCAAAGAATACAATCCATTTGTACTAAGAAGATCTGCTGGTGTTGGCCTACGTATTTTTATGCCTGCATTTGGTTTATTAGGTATTGATTTTGGTTATGGATTCGATCCTTTAACTGGAGAAACTAAAGCACATGGAATGGAAACACATTTTATTATTGGTCAGCAATTTTAAAATAAATATATTTGGCACGGTATTTTCTAATATAAATAGGAGTTATGAGAAAACATTTTGTAATGGTTATTGTAATATTAACTGTTTCCATAACAGTTAAAGCCCAAACTAGAGGCGTAAAAATTGGTTATATAGACATGGAATACATTTTACAAAATGTTCCTGACTATAAGAACTCTGTTGACCAATTAGAGCAAAAAGCTCAAAAATGGAAACTTGATATTGATTCCAAAAAAAATGATATCACAAAGCTTAAAGAAGCTTTGAAAATTGAAAGAGTCTTATTGACTAAAGAGTTAATTGAAGAGAGAGAAGAAGAAATCACTTTTCAAGAAACAGAATTATTAGATTATCAAAATAAAAGATTTGGTCCAAACGGGGATTTAATAATCCAAAAAGGATTATTAACACAACCCATACAAGATCAAGTTTTCACAGCTGCACAGGATATTGCAGTTTCGAAAAAATATGATTTTATTTTTGACAAATCGTCTGATTTAACTATGTTATTTGCTGCTAAAAGATATGACATCAGCGATCAGGTAGTAAGAGTAATAAGTAGATCAACACAAAGAGGGCAGTTGAATAAAAAACAATTAAAAGCAGAAGAAATTAAAGAAGCCAATGAAGATATAGTGGATCAAAATCCAAATTTAGTTCAAAGACAAAAGGCATTAGACGAAAAAAAGATTGCTAGGGATCAACTAATTGAAAGCAGAAAATTAGCAGCAGAAGAAAAGAAAAAAGCATTTGAAGATAAAAGACTGCAAATGCTTGCAGACAAAGAAGCTAAAAGAACTGTAGTTCCAACAACTGCTTTAAAAGAAGATAAAGGTGCTGTTGCAGATAAATTATCTGCTGAAAAAACAAAAACTACAGTTGACAGTACTGCAATTAAAGCAAGGCAAAAAACAGCTGATGAAAGGACAAAAACATTAGAAGCTCGTAAAAAAGCTGCCGAGGATAAGAAAAATAAAATACTTTCCGATCGACTGGAAAAAAGTAAAGAAGTTACAAAACCTGAAATAGTAAAAGAAGTTAATAAAACTATTGAAAAGGAAGTTTTAAAAGGTGTTGATAGCACTGCCATAAAAACAAGACAAAAAGCAGCTGAAAATAGATTAAAAACGATTGAAGCACGCAAAAAAATTATTGAAGATAAAAAAAATAATAAAATTGAAGAATCTAAAATAACTTCTAAAACAGAAATTGTTAAAATAGAAAAAAAGGATAGTATTTTATCTGAGAAAATAGAAAAAAAAGGTATCGATAGTATTTCTTTGAATCCGAGAGAAAAAGCTGCCCAAGAAAGATCAAAAACATTGGAAGCTCGCAAAAAAGCAATTGAGGATAAAAAGAAAAAAGTTTTAGAAGACAGAGAAGCTGCGAAAAAAGCGAAAGAAGATAAATTAAAAGAAAATCAATAAAAACTAAACCCAATAATTAATTAATATTTAAAAATGATGAAACAAATCAAAATTTTATTAATAGCTGCCGTTATGATTATAAGTGGCAATCAAGCTATAAACGCTCAAGCAAAAACAGCACACGTAGATGTAAGTGAAATTATGACAAAAATGCCTGCTATGATTGAGGCTAATGCACAATTACAAAAATTATCAGGAACATATGACACTGAATACAAAGGAATGGTTGAAGAATACCAAAATAAATTAAAAAAATACGAACAAGAAGCCGCAACTGTAACTGAAGCTGTAAATGACACTCGTTCTAAAGAGGTTCAGGACATGCAAAAAAGGATTACAGATTATCGTGATAATGCACAAAAAGAATTACAACAAAAAGAATCCGACATCATGAAACCAATCATGGAAAAAGTAAAAGTTGCCATTGCAAAAGTTGGAAAAGCTAAAGGATTTCAATATGTATTGAACTCAGAAGGTTTACTTCTTGCTGATGGACCAAACTTGACAGCTGATGTAAAAAAAGATTTAGGATTTTAATCTAAGTTTATTTACTAAATAAAAAAACTGCTCACTCGAGATTTCGAGATTGAGCAGTTTTTTTTTACATTTGAAGTATGATAAATAATAAACCCATTGGACTATTTGATTCTGGAATTGGAGGAACATCCATTTGGACTGCAATTCATGAATTGATGCCAAATGAGGATACTATTTATCTTGCAGATAGTAAAAATGCTCCCTATGGCGCAAAATCGAAAGAAGAAATAATTGCCTTGAGCAGAAAAAACACAGAACTTCTTCTGAATATGAAGGTAAAAATAATAGTTGTAGCCTGTAATACCGCAACCACAAATGCTATAAAAGAATTAAGGGCAGAATATAACATTCCTTTTATAGGCATTGAACCTGCAATAAAACCAGCCGCTTTAAAATCCAAAACTCAAACGATTGGTATTCTTGCAACTAAGGGAACTTTAAGTAGTGAGCTGTTTAATAAAACGCTGGAGATGCATTCTGAGACTAAAATTATAGAACAGATTGGATATGGACTAGTGGAATTGATAGAAAACGGAGATATAAATTCACCGGAGATGACACTTTTGCTAAAGTCTTATTTACAGCCCATGATAGATTCTAATATAGATTATCTGGTTTTGGGTTGTAGTCATTATCCTTATCTCATCCCCCAAATAAAAAACATATTACCCAGCCATATACAAATAATTGATTCCGGCGAAGCAGTTGCAAAACAAACACAAAAAATATTACATGAAAAAATAGGCATGCACAGTCCCGGAATAGGAAAGTCAATATTTTATACTAATACAAATCCAAAAGTATTATCCACTATTTTAGAGAACAAATACGAAGTGATTGAAAAAAACTTTTAAATTTTATGCTCATCTTTAAACCATCCCGAGTACATCACATAATTATTTGAAATACGTTCAATTTCACCTTGAAAGTTAGATGTGTTTAAGTCCTTAACCCATTTTGCAGGAACACCGGCATAAATAGTGCCAGATGGAACAACAGTATTTTGAGTTACAACAGCGCCTGCAGCAATTATAGAATTACTTTCAATCACGCAATTATCCATTACAATAGATCCCATTCCGATAAGTACATTATCGTGAATAACACAGCCATGAATAATTGCATTATGCCCTATAGAAACATTATTTCCTATAACAGTAGGATGTTTCTGATACGTGCAATGCACAATAGCTCCATCTTGAATATTTACTTTATCTCCAATTACAATAGAATTGACATCACCTCGAATTACAGCATTAAACCAAACACTACAGGAGTGACCAAAAATAACATCACCAACTATAGTTGCATTCTCTGCAACGTAACAATCTTGAGGAATTTGTGGACTTTTACCGTTTATAGATTTTATTAGCATATCAAAAAATATTAACCTGAAATAACAGGATTTAAATTTAAATTTAAATTATTAATTAATTGCAGGGCAATGACAATCGTATTTTTCTCTTTTACAAAAAAGATTCATCCCCAATGTAATTTGATGATAACCCCCATTATCAAATCTAATTGCACCTGACAAATAGGAATAAGTATAAGAGAACATTAGGTTATTATAATTAAAACCAACAATAGGAGTAATATACTGTAATTTTTGGTTGTTTACGGTTCCATTTTTAATATACTGCGCACCTTCTATACCCCTTCTATAAGACAGACCGCCCCAAAGCTTACCAATATCTAATTGCTTATAAACTTTTAAATTAAAATCAACTGATTTTTCTTTTGTAGCATTCGCTATTTGGAACATAAAAGATGGTTCCCAAAGAAAATTATCGTTGTTACCAATCACATAACCAGCATTAAGAATTACTTTTCTAATATTATCATTCTCAAAATCGGAATATATTTTCCTCCTAGTTTCAATAGCATTCTTAACCGTTAGATGAGCATAAAATTCAAGATAATTATATGACATTCCAACATCGACATTAAAATAAGCATATTTTTGTACAACAGTACCTTGAATGTTTGGATCTGAAGGTTGGCCAGGTCCTGTAAAACTTGATTCATCCAAGGCACTTTGAACTAAACCAGCGCTCATCCCAAAAGAAAGTTGATTTAAATCTACATCATCTCTGGAAAATAATATATGATGAGCATAAGTTAACTTTAAACCTTTTTGAGAGTGAAATCCATTTCTATCATTATAAAGTATAATTCCACCACCAGATTTATCTCCAATTTTACCATTATAACTTAAAGTCTGTAATGAAGGGGCATCAGATTGTCCGAACCATTGTTGACGAGCTGTAAGCCTTAATTTTGAACAGTTTGCCGCTCCGGCCATTGAAGGGTGTATAAGATAATAGTTATCTGCTAAATAATCTGAGTATACAGCAATTCCCTCTTGCGAAAAAGAAAGCTGAAAGCATACCAAAGTTAAAAGCAAATATGCTTTTTTAAAATTCATTAGTTTATATATTTTACAAGACTTAGGCGTGATTCAATATAAAAAGAATAATATACTCGATTTAATATAGATAGCAAAAATATGTAAATTATAGTACAATTATATTCAAAATAATTAAAAAAATATGTTTTTAATTAAATACTAGATTCAATTAGTTAATGCAACTCTCAGGAAAAGGGATAGGATAATTTTTTCAAAAGAAAGGACATTAAAGTCCTCTCCTTCGAATGGAATAAATTGTCTTTATTTACTCCTGACCAAA
>Ga0114962_10000576_pt1 | contig 32652 bp, 41 predicted proteins | sample C_130820_MF_Meta_FD_87017 | JGI IMG/M metagenome (GOLD analysis project Ga0114962, IMG submission 87017) | Freshwater microbial communities from Lake Croche, Canada to study carbon cycling - C_130820_MF_MetaG | ecosystem: Environmental > Aquatic > Freshwater > Lake | place: Lake Croche, Canada...
CCATGATAGTTTCTCTGCCTTGTGCTGCTTTATGTGCGGCTTCGTGCTTGTCATACCACTCTTGCTTAGCGGCCTCGTAGTCGTTGAACTCGGAGATAGTGTGCGGAAACCTACCCATCTCATGCCTAAACAGCACGGCATTGCAGTCGCTGCACCATGCGTGATAACTCTTGCATGGCTTGACTTTGCGCATTCGATACGCCTTGATGTCCTCATTGCACGCCAACCATGACACGTTGTCCATCATGTTTTGGGCGCGTTTGCGTAGGGTTCGGACTTTCATACTCGGTTCTCCTTGGGGTTGGTTTGGCGTAAGGTTACGGATGCTTGGTTAGATGTTACGAACATGTAGTTGCCCTTGGTGTACTCCTGCACTACCGTCCAGCTCTTGCGCTCTTGGCGTGCGGCTTCCTCGCCGCACCATATACAGACGCGGTAGCCCAGTGCGCTACGGCGCGGGTCGATGTCTTCACCACAATTGCATATCATGATTGCTCCAATGTGTTGAATGCGTCTTCCAATGAGTTGTCCAACATGGCGGCTTTGAACCACACATGGTTAGTCGAGTCGTTGCCCATGCTGCACCACTCGTCGTAGTGCGTGTCCTCGTTGCACAGAACGTAGTGCAGTATGTCGTTCAAGGCCTGTAGTTGGGCGTTAGATAGGGTTAACGTGGTCATGATTAGTTCTTTCTGTAAGGTTACGGATTTTGATGGCGATTCCATCGGGTAAGGCACGGGGTTGAGTCCATGCCCTACACGCTAGGCTCCCCGGTATCGGGAGCGGTCGCCCAGATATATATCTGTGGACTACGATAGGGTTTGTCGTTCACGTGTATTCCGTAAGTCACCTTCTAAGGTGGTTACGGTCCGTGTTCCTTGATGGTGTCAACTGGCCAATTACCAACCGAGGTTGTGTGCTCCCGTATGTGTAGGTGGTGAGCGGTATCTGCATCGGGGTAGTTCCCAGTACTTTCCTTCATTAGCGGAGGGCGACCGTTAGGTCTCTAGCTCCGCACCCATTTAAGTAGTATGCGTACGCATTGCATTGTGCTGCCCGTGTACCATCGGGCTCCACACATTGCTGGGACTGACTACCCAACGCCTATTCACTCAGGGAGATATCTCACAGCTTCCCGAAGCCTTAGGGTATGCAGTCATGTTGGTGCGTTACATCAGAAACTATTGGGGTGTTGCCCGAAGGCAAGGTACCGTATCAATATATGAAGTGCATGTACGAAGGCGCAAAGGCGAGTACAGGGGCACACCAACCGACCACATATCCGTAGCTTTCTCTAAGCCTATTCCTTCTATGTAGCTTCTGCTTGTAGCAGCGGCGGTTCTATTCGGCCCGTTATCCGTAACCTTACGGTTAGTTCTAACGAACCATGTATGCAAATTGTCAACTCCGTAAGTCACCTTCTAAGGTGGTTACGGAATCAAAGAGCAAGGGGCGCATAAGGAAAGGGGCTACCCTGTCGGGCTGTACGATAACTGCGCCGACCCCCCTATTATAGGGCGTTATACTACTCCTGTCAAGTGTTTTTGGTAAAGCGTAAGCTTACGGTTTGGCCATGATTTGGTGGATTCTGATGAGGGATAAGTTGAATTTTTTGGCCACGGCTCCGCGTGACTGGCCGCCTTGGACTGCTGCACGGATGGCTAGGTTGCGTTCGGCATGCAGGTGCTTGGGGTCTAGGTATGATAGAAGTGCATGCGCTGCGGCTTCGTGTAGGTCGCCTGATGGGTGCTTGGCTGCAAGGGCTTGGGCAAGGGAGTCAGGCAGGTCGAGGGAAAGTTTGGTGGTCATGTGCGGGGGCGAAATATGTTGCGTAGGTCGGCGTTAGTTTTTTCAATACGTCGTTGGTGGGCCGCAGCTTTGCCTTGGGCTACGATTTGGCTAACCCTCATAATAGATAAGTCGTACTCATTAGCTATTACTACGTGTCGGACTCCGGCCACGGCTTTGTCCGCGATGTCGGCATCCCGCTTAGAGTTTGTTATGGGTCGGCCCATGGTCGTGGCGCTGAGGTGGGCCTTGATTAGCTTGTAAATAGTGCGCTCAGGAGCGTCGCCAAGCAGGGAAACGACGGAATCAGGCAGTTCAAGGGTGATTTGCATGGTAGTACAGTTAAGTTAAGTGGAATAGCTATTGTAGCAGGGGTTTAGCTGTTACGGTTGTTACAGGCTGTTACAAGCGGGGTGTACATGTAGTTTGAGAGGAGAAAAGTTGCCGAAAAGCGTAATGTTACGATGTTACAGCCGCCAGAGAGCCAAAACCCCCGGGAGGACCCCACAATAAAGTAGTAAAGTAATAAAGTACTGTACTTAATTGTTATTGTTAGTAGCCCAAATATGGATGTGGGAATCTCTCACTCTCCAAAGCCTGTAACAACGTAACAACCAACAAAACAAACAATATTCTTATCTCTCTCTCTCTCTAACTCATTGATTTATATAAGCTTCTGCTTTTGCTTTATACATTATTATCTGTTACAGAGCCTTTGTAACAAGCCGTATCACGCGTAACAAGCCCCCTGCCTATGACAGTGCCTCCGCGCCACTCCGTAACCTTACGGAAAAGCCTATGGGAGAAGCGTAACCTTACGGAAAGTACAAAGCGTAACCTTACGGAATGCCCCTCGCTCGCTCGCCCGCGTGCCCCCCGCCCACTCGCTCGCCCGCCCGCTCGCCCGCAGTCCAACTACTATCACCAAAGCCCACCGATTTCTCGGTGGGCTCGGAATTACTCAGTCTCTTTGAATGCAGGGTTGAATTCGACCATTACATCTAACAAACCCGCTGCCGCTAGTAGGTCACGCTCGCCACCTAGCATACGAAACTGCGCTATTAGTTTGCGCGCTGTCTTTTCGCATGCTTCGGGCGTAGTCGTTGTTACACCGCCCGATGTCCCTGCGCCATCCGCCGATTCGCGTTTTGCTTCGCGTGGTGTACCGTCCGCTTTGTGCGTCCGCTTTAGGTCACGGGTAAACGGGATGTTCGCTAGGAATGCAACACCAATGCAATGCACCAATGTTTCGGACATGTCGGACTGCCATGCTCCAAGCGTCTCGCCCTGCGCCACGATGCCCTTAACTGCCATGCGGACTTCGCCACTAGGCTTACCCCAGAACTGCGCTTTAGTCAGTTTAGTGGTGGCAAACCCTAGGGTTAACCCGTCAACGACATCACGCTGAAAACAGACGTTTGTTTCGTTTACTGCCAAGCGAATCTGTTCCGCTGTCTTAGCTAATACTGCGCCTTCCGCCTTGATTGATTTAGTCAGAGGCGCGGTGTTGATTACGAATGTCATAAGAATCTCCAATAGAAAAGTTAGGAAAAGATATTTTTAGGGTTTTGTTCTAGGCGCATGATGCACCACACTAACCCTAGGGGTTGTTAAAGAACTTGTCCGGTGCGCCGATCCGCTGCCATGACTGAATTATGCCATAGATTCCCTTAGATTTAACCGTAACATTACAGCCTTGACCCACCCTACCCCTACCCGCCCTGTGAGCTTTGGGACTCCGCCCATCCGCTTACGCTGAGTGTCAGAACCACGCGACCCACCCCCATCTTTTGTATAGCCCCTATACACAAAAATTTTAAAGATACAGTACAATCCCCACCATACCCTTACCGGAGCACCCCATGGAAAATTTACGAGTTGGGCGGCTAGTTGTCCTGCAGTTACACAGTCGAAACGCAAACTACAACAAGCGCTGGCTATGCCAGTGCGATTGCGGAAACACTAAGGTAGTTCTAGGAGACAAACTGAAGAACGGCAACACCCAGTCGTGTGGGTGCTACCAGCAAGAGTTTCGGCAAGCGTTAGAAACCGTTGCGGCTAAAGAACGCCGGACCTACACCCGCAAGTCGTACCAAGCCATGATGGCAAGATGCTACAACCCAAAAACCCCTAGTTTTAGTAGGTATGGAGCCAAAGGCCTAACAGTATGTGACCGATGGAGGTTTGGTGAAAACGGGCGGTCCGGTTGGGACTGCTTCTATGAGGATATGGGCCCAAGAGCGGAAGCGCTATCCATAGACAGATTAAACAACGAGCAGGGCTACGCGCCTGAAAATTGCCGATGGGCCACCCAAGAGCAACAGCTAGCCAACCGACGTAGGGTAGGTCGTTTGCCAAACACCCCCACCCAAAAAATAAAACACATGCAAAAAAATACCATACAATCCGCCCAACTTAACTAGTAGCCCTACGGGCAGGAGTGCGTCCCCCTCCATGTATACCCTGACCATTGACGACGACATCCCCCTTGCGGAATTCACACCTACGTTTGAATCCCTAGATACCCGGGTAGCTGCTGCCTTGTCGGCGCTGTACGATACTGATTCAATACCTAGCGAAGTGTCCGAAGAGGACGCCAACCTATCCCGGTCTATATTTGCGGGGCACCAAGATGCTTCGGATACGGACCTTTCCAAACCCGGTGTCATTGCACACCTAGGGGCGCTCCTGCAGGAGTACGACCACATCGTCGTCAAATCAGCTGCTCAGCTGCGTACATACATAACCAACAAACTCATACTGGACAGCGACAATCCCGACCCGCGCATCCGGCTGAAGTCTTTGGAAATGTTAGGCAAGATCAGTGACGTCGGGCTGTTTACGGACAAGACCGAAATTACTATGCGTCACCGGCCTACGGAAGAGTTGGAGCAGTTACTGCGGGAGCGCCTCACCCGGGTGGTGGAGGCCGAAGCCTTTGACCCGGACAAAGGTAGGCAGCAGGTGGTAGATATTGAGTTCGATGTTGCCGAAGTAACCGGGGCACATACTTAATGGACTTAGAACTAACCAGCGAGATGGTCGAACGGATCATCAAAAAACTGCCACGGACTGATGCGGCGGAATTGCTGGTCATGTTTGAGGAGTTGGAGGAGCGCAAGCGGGTGCAGTTGGCCCAAAACGACTTCCTTGCGTTCATCGCTGCCGTAGATAGAACGTACAAGTTCGGTACACACCTGAAAAGACTGGGTTCGCTGCTCATGGACGTGGAGCAGAACATCAAAAACCGGATTGCCGTGAGCATGGCACCGCGTATGGGCAAGTCCCAGATGATTTCTATCTACTACCCGGCATGGTATTTGGGCAAACACCCGGACCACAAGGTGATTGTGGCATCCCACACAGCTGATTTGGCCTTGGTGATGGCCAGAAAAGTGCGAAATTTGATTAATACGCCGGAATACAAGCGGATTTTCCCCCAAACTGCCATTGCTGCGGACGCAAAAGCCGCTGGACAGTGGAATACGACCAAGGGAGGCGAGTATTTTTCCATTGGTGTGGGTGGTGCGCTGGCCGGACGGGGTGCCCACCTCATAATTGCCGACGATCCGCTGTCCGAACAGGACATTAAGTCGGGAAATACCAACTCTTTAGACAATACCTACGAGTGGTTCAGCGCCGGTCTGCGTACGCGTCTCATGCCTGAAGGGAAAATCTGTGTTTTGCACACCCGTTGGCACCAGAGGGACTTAATTGGGCGTCTACTGAAAGATTCGGCCATGAACGAGGGGGGTGACGACTACGAAGCCTTCGAATTCCCGGCAATTTTGAACGAAAACACCGAAAACGAGAAGTCAATCTGGCCCGAACAGTGGTCAATAGAGTCCCTGCAGCAGACCCGGGCGGCTATGCACCACATTATGTGGCAGTGGTACGCACAGTACCAGCAGAACCCAACCGCCTCTGAAGCTGCCATTATCAAGCGGGAATGGATACGCTGGTGGGACAAGAAAGACCCGCCGCCCATAGATTTCATTGTGCAGTCGTATGACACGGCCCTAACTACTAAACAGCGGTCGGACTTCTCGGTCTGCCATACGTGGGGGGTGTGGACAAACGACGATGACGGCAGCACGAATGTGATCCTGCTCAACAAGATCAAGGGAAAGTACGAATTCCCTGAGCTCAAGGTCATGGCCCACGAGCAGTACAACGAGTGGCAGCCCGATAGCGTGATTGTTGAGGCCAAGGCCAGTGGCCAGCCGCTGATTGACGAGATGCGCCGGTCGGGGATATTCGTGCAGGACTTTAGCCCGGGCAAGGGGCAGGACAAAATCGCTCGTTTAAACTCCGTGTCAGACTTGTTTGCCTCTGGCCATGTGTGGTTCCCGGAGACTGCATGGGCTTCTGCCACGGTCGAAGAAATTTTGGCGTTTCCTGCAGGCGAACACGACGATGAGGTTGACACCATGACGCTGGCGCTTGCCCGCGTGCGAAACGGGGGGCTGTTGCGCATACGCACGGACCACGAGGATAATGAGGCCTTCCGGCCATCACGGCGGCAAGCGTACTATTAGGAATGCCTATGACAACACAGAAATTTATGGGGGCCAACAGTTTGATCGACCGCTTAACTGCGCAGGTCGGCTCCCGTGAGACTGCGTTAAAGCTGTTGCGTAGTCGTGGCCAGATGAAAGAAGGGTCAGAAGAGCTGACCCCTGCGGGACTTGCGCGTAATTCCATGACCGCTGAAGAACGAGCCAAAGATCGTGCCTCAAAGCTTTCGGGTAAGAAAGCCAGTGCGTACACGTACAACCCAGATACCAATAGAGCTACGCTCAAAAGGAAATAGTATGGCAACGAGCAGTATGTTCCCCTCTATGTCACAGGCCCCGCTAGGGCTGCAGGACACCGAACTTCCCGATGCCCCAGACTTAGAGATTGAGATTGACAACCCCGATGCGGTAACCATGTCGGACGGCTCCATGGAGATTACTCTGGAGGCCGAAGACGCTGCTGCCAGTGATGATTTTGACGCTAACTTGGCTGAGGAGATGAGCGAGGGTGACCTGCAGACGGTAGCTAGCGACCTGATTGAGCTCATTGATGCTGACATCAATAGCCGCAAAGACTGGGTTGAGGCGTACGTCAAGGGGCTGGAAGTGCTGGGCATGAAGTACGAAGAGCGTACTGAGCCGTGGACCGGGGCGTGCGGAGTGTTCAGCACGGTGCTGACCGAAGCTGCTGTACGGTTCCAGAGTGAAACGATTATTGAAACGTTCCCAGCGCAGGGCCCGGTCAAAACCGAGATCATTGGCGCAATCGACAAGTTAAAGGAAGAGGCTGGTGAGCGTGTCCGTGACGACATGAATTACCAGTTGACCGAGGTGATGAGCGAGTACCGGCCTGAGCATGAGCGGCTGCTGTACAACCTCGGCTTGGCGGGGGCTGCGTTCAAAAAGGTCTACTACGACCCGGGCATGGGCCGTCAGGTAGCGATGTTTATCCCTGCAGAGGACTTGATTATTCCTTATGGCGCGTCTAGCGTACGCACCTCGGAGCGGGTCACGCACGTCATGCGTAAGACCAAGAACGATCTGGCCAAACTTATAGCCGCTGGTTTTTACCGGGACATTGACCTTGGCGAGCCAACCACAATCCACACGGACATTGAAAAAGCCAAGGCTAAGGATCAGGGCTACTCCATTACTGACGATGAGCGCTACCAGATTCTGGAGGCGCACGTTGACTACGACATGCCCGGGTATGAGGATGAGGACGGCATCGCCCTGCCTTACGTTGTGACGATTGATCGGGCTACCAGCGAGGTGCTGGCCATCCGCCGTAACTGGGAGCCCGAAGACGAGAAGTGTCTCAAGCGCCAGCACTTTGTACAGTACACCTACATCCCCGGCTTTGGTGCCTACGGCCTTGGCCTAATTAACTTGATCGGCGGCTACGCCCGCGCGGGTACATCTCTGATCCGTCAGCTGGTGGACGCAGGCACCCTCTCAAACCTGCCCGGTGGTATGAAGACTCGCGGTCTGCGGGTAAAAGGAGACGATACACCGATCGCCCCGGGCGAGTTCCGTGACGTTGATATTGCCAGTGGGGCCCTGCGTGACAACATCATGCCGCTCCCCTACAAGGAGCCAAGTCAAGTTCTGCTGGCCCTGCTAAACCAGATCACCGATGAGGGTCGCCGTCTGGGGTCGATCGCGGACATGAACATCAGTGACATGGGTGCGAATGCTCCGGTAGGTACGACTCTCGCCTTGTTGGAGCGCCAACTTAAGACCATGAGCGCGGTTCAGGCTCGGGTGCACTACTCCATGAAGGAGGAGTTCCAGCTGTTGCGCGACATCATCCGTGACTACACGCCGGAGGAGTACAGCTTTGAGCCGTCGTCGGGTGACCGCAAGGCCAAACGTAGCGACTACGACATGGTGGCCGTCATCCCGGTGTCGGACCCCAACAGTGCGACCATGGCACAAAGGATCATGCAGTACCAAGCTGTGATTCAGTTGTCCCAAGGCGCTCCCCAGATTTATGACCTACCCCAGTTGCACCGCCAGATGATTGAGGTGCTGGGCATCAAGAACGCTGACAAGCTGGTGCCGATCGACGACGACATGAAGCCCCGCGACCCTGTGTCCGAGAACATGGCGTTCCTCAACGGCAAGCCGACCAAGGCGTTTATCTACCAAGACCACGACGCCCACATCGCTGTGCACACTGCCATGAAGCAAGACCCCCTGCTCATGCAGCAGATTGGCCAGAACCCACAAGCCCAGAAGATGATGGCCGAGATTGACGCCCACGTTTCGGAGCACTTGGCCTACGCGTACCGCATGAAGATTGAGAAGCAGCTTGGCGTTCCCATGCCTGCACCAGACGAAGATATGCCAGAGGACCTTGAGGTGCAGTTGTCCCAGTTGGTGGCTCAGGCTGCTCAGCAGGTGTTGCAGGACAGCAAAGGTCAGGCAGATCAGGCTCAGGCACAGCAAGCTGCCCAAGACCCGCTGGTCCAGATTCAGCAGGCCGAGCTGGCCATCAAGAAGCAGGACGCTGAGACTAAGGCTAAGAAAGTCGACGGCGACTTGGCTATGAAAGAGTGGGAGCTGCGGATCAAGGAGAACCAAGCTACCGGCGAGTCCCCTGAGATCATCATGGCCCGCCACCAGCAGGAGATGCAGCAGCAAGCCCAGCGCCACGCCATGGAGATGCAGCAGGCACAACAAGCTCAGCAGGCCCAAGCGGCACAAGCACAGCAGGCCCAGCAGATGAAGGGGGCACAAGCTGCGCAGGCTATGGCCCACGGTGGCGCGGTGCACTTGCAGAAGCTTAAGCATGCCGACCAAACCCATTTGCACAAGCTGCACACCGCAGCGGAGGCAGCCAAGATGCAGGCAAAACTGAAACCAAAAGGTGATAAATGAACGAAATACAGGTACTTGAACACTTGAACGAGAAACTCGCTCAACGTCGAACTGAATTAGCTGAGTCTTTGGCAGAGGGGGGAGTCGCCGACTTTCCTGCTTACCGGGAACTGTGCGGAGTTATCCGAGGTCTCCTGACCGCACAGGTAGAAATAGGTGACCTCGTGCGTATCTTGAAAGCTAACCATGACTGACTTTGATGTTCAAGCCGTTGACCTGTCGGGGGTACTAAATACCACCGCTGAGCAAAAGGCAAGCCAAATCCCCGAGCCGGTGACGTATCACATCCTGTGTATGTTGCCTAAGGCAGATGAGGAGATTGGTAAGACCGGGTTGATTAAGACCTCGACCATGATGCACCATGAGGAGCTCCTGTCTCCCGTGTTGTTTGTGGCCAAGATCGGCCCCGACGCGTTTCCTAAAGACAAATTCCCCAACGGCCCTAGCTGCAAGGTGGGAGACTTTATCTTGACGCGGCCCAACACCGGTACCCGGATGAAAATCCACGGCACCGAGTGGCGGCTCATTAACGACGATTCTGTTGAGGCGGTTGTGCAAGACCCTCGCGGTATCCAACGTCCTTAAGGAGTAAATCATGGCAACAGAACAAACCACCTTTGAATTTCCTGACGAAGTTGAAGCCAAGCAGTCTAAAGCTAGAGGGCGACTCGTAGAGCCGGAAACTGAGATTGAGATCGTAGACGACACCCCGGCAGCAGACCGCAACCGTAAACCCATGGCTGACGCCCCCGCTGAAGTCACGGACGAGGAGCTGTCTAAGTACGACGCCAGTGTCCAGAGCCGCATCAAGCACTTTTCCAAGGGCTACCACGAGGAGCGCCGAGCCAAAGAATCTGCACAGCGCGAGCGCGAGGAGGCTGTACGCCTTGCTAAGCAAGTAGTTGAGGAGAATAAGAAACTCAAAGGCTCTTTGCACGATGGCCAGACCGCCTTGGTAGAGCAGGCGAAGCGCGTAGCTGCCCATGATGTGGAGAAAGCCCGGGAGAGCTTTAAGCGAGCTTACGAGGCTGGGGACCCGGATGCGTTGGCCTCGGCACAGGAGGAGATGACCTCGGCGCGGTTAAAAGCCGACCGTGTGGCTAATTTTCGACCCGCCCCTGTACAAATCACTGAAGATAGTGTACAAACTACCCAACAGCCGCGATCAGCGGACATGGACCCCCAATTACGGGACTGGACCGAGCGTAATCCTTGGTTTGGAAACAAGAAGGGTATGACGGCGTATGCCGTAGGACTCCATGACGATGTTGTGGCCGAAGGATATACTGCGGGAAGCGCCAAATACTACGAACGTATTGACGCCGAAATGCGGGAAAGATTCGCAGATGAATTCGAGTCTGCAAATCCTGCTGATGCGCCCCCTCAGCGGACGAGATCGAATGTTGTCTCACCGGCAACACGTAGTACTGCGCCCAAGAAAGTCGTACTTACCAAATCGCAGGTGGACCTTGCTAAGCGTCTTGGAGTTCCATTGGAACTTTATGCTCGGCAAGTAATAGCAGAACAGATGAGGAAATGAATATGACTGAGACAATTCGTAAGAGCCGTGAATCCGAAACCCGTGCAGCAGCCGCTCGTCCAACGAAGTGGATGCCGCCCCAGCTTCTACCTGATCCCTTACCGGAAGAAGGTTATGCGTTCCGCTGGATTCGAGTTAGCACGCTCAATAAGGACGATCCCACCAATCTTTCTTCTAAGCTCCGCGAGGGTTGGGAACCCGTAAAAGCTACAGATCACCCTGAGATTCGTTTGTTTGGTATGGCCTCCGGTCACTTTCCTGACAGCGTAGTCGTAGGTGGCTTGATGCTATGCAAAACCCCCGTGGAATTTACTGAACAACGTGACGCTCACTTCCGCCAACTGGCAGATCAGCAGATGAATTCAGTGGATAACACGTACATGCGAGAAAACGACCCCCGTATGCCGCTTTTCAAAGAGCGTAGTACTAAGGTTACTTTCGGTAGAGGTACCTAACTTTTTTGGAGTCCATTTATGGCTTACCCTGTAGTTTCAGCGCCTTACGGGCTGCTGCCGCAGAATCTTATTGGAGGTCAAGTATTTGCTGGTTCTACCCGCATGTACAACATCCAGTACGGTTATGCGACCAACATCTTCTATGGTGACTTTGTTGTTCTATCCCGTGGCTTTGCCACACGCGCCTCAGTTGCTGCTGGCAGTGGTCTAAACCAGACCGTCGGTATTTTCTTAGGTTGCACTTACACCAACCCCACGACTAAGCAAAAGTTGTTCTCTCAATATTGGCCCGCAAGCACCGCAGCAGGTGATTGCCAAGCCTATGTTTATGATGACCCCGATGCTATTTTCAAAGCGGTTGTTTGCAATACCGGTACTACCGTTGCTTCCGGCGCTATGGCGATGATTGGCACTAACCTGTCAGCTATCAACAACACCGGCAGCACCAATACCGGCAATTCTGCCAATGCTGTTCTGGCTCCTTCGGCTACTCCTGTTACCACCACTTTGCCTTTGCGCATGGTTGGTCTGGTTATGGAAACCGCAGTTTCTCTGGGTACTGCTACTTTTAGTTCGGGTACTACTACCCTGACCGTGAGCGCGCTGCCCTACGCATTGCCAGTTGGTACGGACGTTTCTGTGTTGACCACCAGTGGGCAAGTTGCACAGACAGGTTCTTTTGTAAAAACCGCCGCTGCCGCCGGAGACACTTCTGTTGTTCTCGACCAAGCTGCCACTTTTACGCTGAACTCTGGTGTTTACACAGCGACTGTGGTTTTCACTCAGTATCCTGAAATCTTGGTCAAAATGAACCAAGGTCTCCACGGGTACTACTCTGCCACTGGCGCATAAGGAGTAAACTAAAATGGCTATTTCACGCGCACAACTACTTAAAGAGTTGCTCCCCGGTCTGAATGCATTGTTCGGTCTGGAGTACGCCAAATACGGCGAAGAGCACAAGGAAATCTACGACACCGAAACTTCGGAACGTAGCTTTGAAGAGGAAACCAAGCTGTCTGGCTTCTCCGCCGCTCCGGTGAAGAACGAGGGCTCTGCCATTGCTTATGACAATGCGCAGGAAGCTTGGACTGCACGTTACAACCACGAAACCATTGCGATGGGCTTTTCCATCACTGAGGAAGCTGTGGAAGATAACTTGTACGATAGCCTCTCCAGCCGCTACACCAAGGCTTTGGCCCGTGGTATGGCTTACACCAAGCAAGTCAAGGCTGCTTACGTCCTGAACAACGCATTTGCATCAAACGTAACTTACGGTGATGGCGTTTCGTTGTGCTCGACTGCGCACCCCTTGGTTTCTGGTGGCACCAACAGCAACCGTCCATCTACCGGCGCTGACCTGAATGAAACCTCGTTGGAAAACGCTGTTATTCAGATCGCCGCTTGGACAGACGAGCGCAGCTTGCTGATTGCAGCTAAGCCCAAGAAGCTGATTGTTCCCCCAAGCCTGATGTTCGTCGCTACCCGCCTGCTGGAAACAGAACTGCGCGTTGGTACCACCGACAACGACATCAATGCCTTGAAGAACAATGGCTCCATCCCTGAAGGTTACTCTGTCAACCACTTCTTGACCGACACAAACGGTTGGTTCCTGTTGACTGACGTACCTAACGGCTTGAAGCACTTTGTCCGTACTCCGCTGGCCAACAGTATGGACGGCGACTTCGATACCGGCAACGTCCGCTACAAGGCCCGCGAGCGTTACAGCTTCGGCGTGTCTGACCCACTAGGCATCTTCGGATCGCCCGGTTCGTCCTAATCGGATTCAGTAAGGTAGAGGTGACTGGCCTGCCACTAGGGCTCCTTCGGGAGCCCTTTTTATTTGCACAACCCTAAAAACCGTGATATATTGCAGCTAACCCGGGTTTTCCGGTGCATCAAACTGTCCCGGCAGACGACATACCGATTGATGCACTTCACTTGTATGTAAGGAATTATCATGGGATTCGCAACTCACCTTGGCCCTTGGCTGCTTGGCACGGTCAAAAACACCACCGGCACTACCGCTGGAACCCTCCAAAACACGGGTACTACCCTAGTCTCCCAGACTGAAAAAGTAGTCTATAACGGCGCTGTAGCCGCAGCCGCTGTTACCACAACTCTGTTCACAATCCCTGCTGGCGCACAAATCGTCAATATTTTTATTGATACCTTGGTAGCATTTACTGGTTCTACCGCAGCCAACGTAGTGGTTGGTACTTCAGCTACTACCAATTTGTTTTGGGCGTCTTCGGACATTACCAGCCAAGGGCGTTTGGCTAACACTAACGCCGCCGCTAAGTTGGTTAATTGGGCAGGCGCAACAAGCACGGCATCCCCTAACGGTATTGGCGTTGGCCCCACGGACGTTACTATTCAAGCAGTACTAACCCCTACCGTTGCTGATGTAACTGTCGGCACTGTGCAGTACACCGTTGTGTATGCCGTAGCAAACTCGGACGGTTCGCAAGTTCCTGCTCCTAGCCAGCAGTAATTAATCTCAGGGGCTTTGGCCCCTCATTTTTAGGAGATTAGTTATGCAACAAACTGATGTAAAAAGTGCGCACTTGAGCACAGCGGGTTCTTATTATGTTGGGCGCGCACGCCTTAAAGGTATTGTGGTCAGTCCTAAAGCAAGCACGGCAGCAACATTTGAAATTAGAGATGGTAGCGCTACCGGAGCCATTCTGTACACAATGGATATAGCAAGCCTTGGAACCCCAAATACGGTTAGCATATTTGTTCCCGGTGAGGGCATCTTGGCTTCTACTGGGTTGTATTTAACAACAAGTGTTGGTACGGTAACAGGTATCACAATATTCTATGGCTAAGAAAAAAGGCCCGGTTCTTTCGGTCGGTCGTGGCGAGAAGCTACCCGTCTCCAAAGGGGCGGGGTTGACTGCCAAGGGCCGTGCTAAGTACAACGCAGCAACAGGTAGTAATCTGAAAGCTCCCCAGCCGCAGGGCGGCGCACGCAAGAACTCATTTTGTGCGCGGATGTCTGGTATGCCGGGGCCGATGAAAGATGAAAAAGGTAAGCCCACCCGCAAGGCGGCTTCCTTAGCTAGATGGAAATGCTGATATGAACGACGCACACGACGCAAAAACAATGGCTGATGGCGCTGCCGTAATAATGGGCCTTGGTGGTTTTTTAGGATGGATGACTCCCGTGGTAACACTTATTGGCGGCGTTTTTACAATTATTTGGATGGGTATTCGCATTTGGGAAACCGATACCGTACAGCGGTGGTTTAAAGACGATGCCATCGACAAGTAAAAAACAACACAATTTCATGGCGGCAATAGCGCACAGCCCTGCGTTTGCCAAAAAAGTAGGAGTTCCACAATCTGTGGGGCAAGACTTTAATACAGCCGACAAGGGCCGTAAATTTTCAAAAGGTGGAAGTATGGCTACTAAAGGTGTAAACCCGTTTGCAAAATTCGAGAAGTCCGGTAAGGACGTAGAGAAAAAAGGCATGGGCAAAGAAGGCTCCAAGAAAGAGGAAGCCTTTGACAAAACTCAAATGGGCATGAAACGTGGCGGCATGGCCAAAATGGCTGAAGGCGGCGCAACTGACATGGACCAAGACAAGGCCATGGTCAAGAAAGCGTTTAAGCAGCACGATATGCAAGAGCACAAAGGTGGCAAGGGCACGTCCTTGAAGTTGGCCAAAGGCGGCGCGTTCCGTTCCTCGGCTAACGGTATTGCCTCCAAAGGCAAGACCAAAGGCACCCAAATCGTCATGAAGAAAGGCGGGAAGTGCTAATGTCTAAACACAAAGTCAAACGCTACGACGGCGAAGATGACTCCATGGTTGAGCCCGATGCTATGGAGCAAGCTAATCAAGGTGAAAACCTTGATACAGAAGCTGGCCCTAAAGCGGTAAACATGCCCCGCCGTCCCATTAGCCGCACTCCTGTAGCAGCACCTCGTAAAGTTTCCCTTGATGACCGCGCTAAACGGCCTTCACTGGCGGGGGCTACCCGTACGTATGAAAACTACGGGAATGAAGGTCGCGGGTCTAAAGCACCTATGGTTGGTATTCGCTCATCTCAAGCAGATATGAACCGCGCGGTAGACGCAATAACCGGTGGAGCAGGTAGCGCAGCGGGTATAGGTATTAAAGGCATTGCAGCCGCTGCTCGGAATTTAGCCCGTAGTGGCGCTAAAGAAGCCCCTCCCATGGTTAGCGCAGCCCGTGGTGCATTGGATCGCGCAATGTCTGCGGAACGGGCGTCACCAAAGACCGGCGATATGGCCAAATTTAGCGATGCTTTAAAAGCGGCTAAGAAAGGCCCCAAGGGCTCGCTAGGGCGTGAAGCTATCCTTAGAGGCGACACCATGGACGAATTTGGTAGCGCTATGAAGCGCGGCGGCTCGGTTAAGAAGATGGCTTCTGGCGGTTCAGTATCCAGTCGTGCTGATGGCATTGCCCAGCGTGGCAAAACCCGTGGAAAGATGTGCTGATATGGCAAACTACAAACGCAAAATGGGCATTGAAGAGGATAAAGACTCTTCAGCATATTGGCGGGAAAAAGACGCACGTCAATTTAATAAGCCGAGTAAGTACGACAGCATCCGTCCATCTGGTGAAGAAGCCCGTTTAAGCGACCAAAAAGTACGTGGACTAAAACAAGCGGCTGCGGGCGCAGCTATGGCTCCTGCTGGCGTTGCATTATCAACCCTCGCAGGTAGCAGCCGCGATGGCGCTAACAAAGGGCCAATTGGCGCTGGCGTAGACTACCTTGCAGGTATGCCTTCTCGTGCAATAGATGCGGTAAAAGGCGCAGGTGAGTTTATTGGTAGTGGAGTTAGCCAATACAAAAAAGCTAAAGACGAAGAAGCAGATTTGGATCGGGAACTTGATAGCCAAACAAAACGTGAAGCTCGGGGCATGGCTAAAGGCGGAAAAGTATCCAGTGCGTCCAGCCGTGCTGACGGTATCGCATCGCGGGGCAAAACCCGTGGAAAGATGTGCTGATATGAGAGCAAGTCGCGGTATGGGGGCCATCATGCCCTCCAAGATGCCTAGCGGTAGCCGCAAAGCACGCCGCGATGACACTAACTTCACGCAGTACGCTGAAGGCGGACAAGTAGGCCTGTACGCAAACATCAACGCAAAGCGCAAGCGGGGCGCTAAAATGCGTAAAGCGGGGGCCAAAGGTGCTCCTACTGACCAAGCGTTTATTGACTCGGCCAAAACAGCAAAGAAGTAAACCATGACCGTCTCCGGCACCACAGCTTTCAACCTTGACTTCACAGAGATTGCTGAAGAAGCGTTTGAGCGGGCGGGCCGGGAGATGCGTACCGGTTACGACCTGCGTACTGCGCGTCGGTCATTCAACCTCATGACGATTGAGTGGCAGAACAAGGGCATAAACATGTGGACTATTGATGAGGGATACATCGACCTCATCCAAGGGCAAGCCACCTATGACCTGCCAGCAGACACTATTGACTTGTTGGAGCATGTGATTCGTACTGGCCAAGGCAGCGTATCTACGCAATCTGACCTAACTATCACGCGTATCAGCGTCTCAACCTACGCCACAATCCCCAACAAGCTTCAACAAGCCCGCCCCATTCAAGTCTGGATTGAGCGTCTAAGGGATAACCCTAGGATTACCGTGTGGCCAGTTCCCGAGCAAGGCACGGAGGCCAGCCCGTATTACATATTCAAATACTGGCGTCTGCGCCGCATTGATGATGCGGGTACTGGGGTGAACACCGCCGATATGAACTTCCGCTTCCTACCCGCCGCAACTGCGGGGTTGGCGTACCACATTGGGTTGAAGCTTCCTGAGGCTACGGATCGAATTCCTATGCTCAAGCAGGTATATGACGAGTCCTTTGAGCTAGCCGCTGGAGAAGACCGCGAGAAAGCCGCCATTCGGTTTGTACCGCGTCAAATGTTTATTGGCGGGGGAACGTAATGAGCAACCGGTTCGCTTCCGGCAAAAACAGCATTGCGGAGTGCGACCGTTGCGGACAGCGGTACAAACTCAAGCAACTTCGCAAGGAAGTTAAGAAGACTAAGACGTACAATCTCTTGGTCTGCACGACGTGCTGGGACCCTGACCAGCCGCAGTTGCAACTAGGTATGTTTCCTGTGGATGACCCACAAGCAGTGCGGGAACCGCGCAGGGACTCTACCTATGTGCAAGCTGGAGTTAATGTGGCGGGGTTTCCTACTGGGGGCTCCCGAGATATTCAATGGGGATGGAGCCCGATTGGCGGGTCATCCAATTTTGATGCGGTACTTACCCCAAATTACTTGGTAGGTACAACAAGTGTTGGTACAGTAACCGTAACGGTTTCATAGGAGTTAATCATGGCGTATACACAATCCGCAGACGGCGTTGCCAAAAAAGGTAAAACGGATGTCAAGGTCTTCCCTAACAGCGGCCCCACTGCGGGCTCAACTGCTGGGGGCAAGAAAACCTCTGGCGTCACTGGCCAAGCTATGCGCGCCGTTGGCCGTAACATGGCCCGCGTCATGAACCAAAAGCGAGGTTAATATGGCTTACAGCATGAAACAGGGTGGGAAAGAAGTCGGCCCCGCCAGCACCTACGCCAAGCCGCATACCATGTCCGGCAAGGCTGTAACGGTAGAAACCAATCCCGGTAAGGAACCAAACCGCAGCAAGGCGGACACCTACGATATGAGTGTTGGGGGCATCAGCAAATCTGCTGGTGACGAAGCTATCAAAACTGATGGCATCAAAGTCCGAGGTACTGGCGCGGCGACTAAAGGTTTGATGGCCCGAGGCCCGATGGCATAAGCTATGAACTACACTGAGCTGTGCACTAACATCGCTGACATCTGTGAAAACACGTTCACGGCGGATGAGTACGCCATGTTCACAAAACAGACTGAGCAGCGTATATACAACTCGGTTCAGCTAGCTAACTTGCGCAAAAACCAGACTGGGGTGCTTACAGCCAACAACAAGTACTTGTCTTGCCCCGATGATTTCCTGTCAACCTACTCCCTTGCGGTCGTTGACGCTTCTGGCAACTACTCGTACCCGTTGAACAAGGACGTGAACTTCATACGTGAAGCGTACCCCAACCCAACGTCTACCGGGCTGCCTAAGCACTATGCTATTTTTGGCCCTCAATCGTCGGTGGTAACGGAATTATCGTTTATCTTGGGCCCCACGCCCGATACTACCTATACGGTAGAGCTGCACTATTACTACTACCCAGAGTCCATTGTGACGGCAGGTACTACATGGCTCGGGGATAACTTTGACTCGGCGCTACTGAATGGTGCCTTGGTTGAAGCCATCCGGTTCATGAAAGGTGAGCAGGACTTGGTTGCGTTGTACCAAAACATGTACGTACAAGCGATTGCACTTCTTAAGAATTTGGGTGACGGCAAGCAACGTATGGACGCGTACCGTGACGGTCAAGTTAGGACGGCGGTTGCATGAGCATAGTCCAAACCCAAACTACCAGCTTCAAAAAGGAGTTGTACCAAGCCGTCCACAACCTGTCAACAGACACAATCAAAATTGCGCTGTACACGGGCAATGCCGACTTAAACGAAGCGACTACGGTTTACAGCGCTACCAATGAAGTGGCGGCTACTGGCTACACGGCTGGTGGGCAAACTATGACCGGAGTGGCAATCAATTCGTCTGGCTCTGTAGCCTACGTAAATTGGAGCAATGTGTCTTGGTCTGGGGCAATTACCGCCCGGTGCGCTTTGATGTACAACGTCACTCAGGGCAACAAATCAATTGCTGTTTTGGACTTTGGGTCTGATAAAACATCGACTACCACGTTTACAATCACGATGCCCGCAAATACATCAACCACCGCGCTTATTAGGAGTTCAAATTGATCGTTACCACTACCAAAGGTGATATGGATGCATCCTTGTTGGAGCACCGTACTGGCGAAGTTGACAATGAGAATGAGCATACAGTTTGGGATGAATACTGGTTGGACGGAGAGCTTGTTCACCGGTCTGCCCATATTACGTTGAAAAAAATGCCTACCTTTGCTGGTGGCGAAACCGCTTTCTTTTAAGGAAATATCATGGCAAATACCCAATCAATGTGTACCTCGTTCCTTGGTGAACTGATGCTGGGCCAGCACCAACTTGGTACTGCAACGCTTGTTTCGCGCACCAGTTTGACCGCGCCTACTACCGACACGGTAAAAGCGGCGTTGTACTTGGCTTCTGCTACAAAAGATGCTAGTACTACTGTTTACAACACAACTGGTGAAGTATCTGGAACTAACTACACTGCTGGAGGCGTGACGGTGACCAACGCGACTGCGCCTACTTCCACCAACTCGTCTTCCACGGCGGGCGTGGGGTATTGGACGCCTTCGGCAAGCATTGTGTACACAACCGTGACGTTGAGCACTTCGTTTGACTGTGTACTGATCTACAACTCTACCCAGAGCAACAAGGCTATTAGTGTCCACACTTTCACCGCGCAGACTATCACTGCCGGTACGCTGACATTGACTATGCCTTCCAACACCACAACTACTGCGCTGGTTCGTTTGGCAACAACCTAATAGCGGGGCGCGGCTATATGCCGCGTAGATCATGGTAAGCATTGAATTTGAATTCGATACGCCCTATGGCACTTTCCGTGATGCGTTAGTGCTACCAGCCGATCATGGCCTAACTGATGCTGAGTTAGAAGCCATGAAACAACAACGTCTGGACAACTGGATCGCCATCATTACAACTCCTCCTGCGGAGTAAAGCATGGCAGATCGTTATTGGGTTGGTGGTGCGGGTACATGGGATACCACCACTACTACTAGCTGGTCAGCATCGTCTGGCGGGGCTAGTGGCGCGTCTGTTCCTACAGCAACAGACTCTGTTTTCTTTGACCAAGCTGGAACTTATACCGTAACTTGTACGGGGGCATTGACCTGCCTTGATATAACTGTATCCGCAGGCACAGTCACTTTTGCTAACGGCACAGCTCCAACTTTTGCAATTAGCGGAAGCATGAGTTTGGTTTCGGGGACTATTTGGTCATCTAGCGGGGATATTACATTTAACGCTACCTCCACAGGTAAAACTATTACCACTAATGGTACTTCATTAGGGGTTAGCGCGTCTATTAATTTTAACGGTACTGGTGGTGGCTGGACGCTGGGCAGCGCGTTTACTTCAACTTTAAATGTTGACTTTACTGCCGGATCGTTTAACACAAATAATTTTGCTTGCTCAAGTTCATATTGGACAACATCAGGTAGTACGACTAGATCAGTTTCTTTGGGAAATTCTACTATTACCTTGTCTTCAAGCGGGGTTGGTTGGAGTTTTGGAAGTACAACAAGCTTAACATTTAATGCTGGAACATCAACAATAAATTTTACTGGCACTAGCCCGTCATTTACTGGGGGAGGTTTTGCTTACAGTACCGTTAGTTTTACTGCTACCGGAGCAAATAACCCATCTATTATTGATGCAAATGCTTTTTACAATTTAAATATTTCCGCACCTACATTAGGAGTTAAAACTTTAACCCTTGGCGGCAGCCAAACGGTTGTTGGCGCTCTTACTGCAAATGACGGCGCGTACACCGCAAGAGTCTTTTTTGCTTCAGATATAGCAGGGACTGGCCGCACAATTACAGCGGCTACAGTTGCGCTTGCGTATTGTGATTTTCAAGACATTACAGGGGCTGGTGCGGGCAGTTGGACGGGCACCTCATTTGGCGATTGCTACGGTAATTCAGGTATTACTTTTAGTGCCGCAAAAACTGTTTATTGGAACTTAGCTGGCGCGCAACAATGGTCTGCTACAGGATGGGCTACAACTTCGGGCGGCACACCTGCGGCTGTTAACTTCCCCTTAGCGCAAGATACTGTGGTGTTTGACAACACAGGGAGTGTTACTGGCACAATAACAACGGGGCAGGCGTGGAATATTGGCACGCTAAACATGTCCGCGCGAACAAGCGCAATGACGTTAACCGCTTCTGGTAGTATTAATGTCTATGGTTCTTGGTTAAACGGTACTGGGTTAACCCTTACTAGTACTACAGTAGTTATTACTTTTTCTGGTAGAACAACACAACAACTAACTAGTAATGGTGTTGCGTTTACTCAGCCAATTACCGTTAATAATTTTAACGGGACAGTTCAGCTACAAGACGCATTAACTACAGGGACTACACGTACCGTAACCCTTACAACTGGTACGCTTGACCTCAATGGTAAAACTTTAACCACTGGGTTATTTAGTTCAACCAATTCAAATACACGCACGCTTGCATTTGGCGTAGGTAATATTATTTGTGCGGGTACAAGTAGTGTTTGGACTACTCAAACTGTTACAGGATTAACAGTAACAGGAACTCCTGTCGTAAACGTAACTAGCGCTGGCGCTACATCAATTTTCGTTGGCCCCGGCGCTCTATCAGAAACAAACTCCATAAGTTTTAACTTCACTGGTGGCACTTATTCGCTAAACTTTCTTGGAGGGTCGGGTTATTCAGCAAAAAACGTAAATTTTACTGGGTATGCGGGTACATGGGGTGCAATTTCTGGGGTTACTATTTACGGTAATTTAACGTTATCTACTGGGATGACGCTTACTGCGGGTCTCAGCGCAATGGCGTTTGGCGCTACCAGTGGAACGCAAACACTCACCAGTAACACTAAGACAATGGATTTCCCCATTACAAAAAGTGGGGCTGGAACTTTAATTGGCGCTGACGCACTAACACTTGGATCAACCCGTGCTTTAACATTTGCGCTGGGTACGATACAGCTAAAAGCAGGAGCTACTAGCACTGTTGGTTCGTTTGTTACGTCAGGCACAACTCCAAAGTATTTATTAAGTACAACTGCTGGAACGCAAGCAACCCTATCGGACGCAAGCGGAACAAACTCCCCAACGTATTTATATATCAAAGACTCTGCGGCAACGGGCGGGGCAACATGGAGTGCTGCGGGTACAAACGTTGTAAATGGGGGAAATAATACCGGGTGGACAAGTCTCCCCACTCAAGCCCCGTTCCTAATAGGCGTTTTAGCCGCAGGTAGCGCAGGCACGGTTACCGCATCCCAAACAGTTTCAAATGCATTGACAGGCGTATCAACCGCTGGCGGCGTTGGAAAAATAGTACCAGCGCTTGGGACTGTAAAAATACTTTCAGGTGTAGCAGCCGCTGGGAGCGTAGGTACGGTTACCACTTCCCAAGCAGTTTCAAGAGCACTTACCGGCGTATCAGCCACGGGTAGTGTAGGCGCATTTGCCCCACTTTCAGGTGTATCGGCCACAGGCAGCGTAGGTACGGTTACAGCTACACAAACTTTTGCGATTACAGGTGTATCAGCCGCTGGTGGGGTTGGAAAAATAGTACCAGCGCTTGGGACTGTAAAAATACTTTCAGGTGTGCAAGCCTCCGGCGCAGTAGGTACAGTTTCACCTACACAATTTGTTACGCTTACAGGCGTATCAGCTACAGGTAGTGTAGGCGCATTTGCCCCACTTTCAGGTGTATCGGCCACAGGCGGCGTAGGCACAGTTACAACGTCTCAAACATTTTTCCAAGCAATTACTGGCGTAGAAGCTGCGGGCAATGTTGGTACCGTTACTGCCGTTCCATCGTACGCGCTTACAGGAGTTTCTGCTTCCGGCGCAGTGGGGACAATTACAACTATCCAAGGTACGGTAGTAGAACTTCCAAGCGTTTTTGCTTCTGGTGCAGTAGGCACAGTAGCAACTTCTCAGGACTTTGTACAAGCCTTGACGAGCGTAAGCGCCTCGGGTACTCTTGGCACTGTTATTTTGGTTGGTTGGTTTGATATCAACAACGCTCAGACTGCCAACTGGGGGATAATCAACAATACCCAAACAGGCGCTTGGGCACCTGTTGACAACACCCAAACCACTACATGGCAGCCTGTTAACACGATGCCTTAGTATTTACTAGAAAGAACCTACCATGACATTTAGCGCAACAACCAACCTTAGTTTGCCGGTTATCACTACAGGTACGGAATCTGGTACTTGGGGGGACGTCCTTGACAACGGCTTGACCGCTTACTTGGACATCGCCATTGCTGGCGGCTTGGCAGTCCCCATCACCACTACGGATGTGACCCTTGCAAATACGGCGGGCACAAGTTCCGCTACAGGCATTGTCTCAACCACAGCGCAATACGCCATCCTAAACATTTCGGGGGCTAAAACTGCAACGCGTAACCTGAACTTGCCGGTCACCAGTAAGTGGTACGTCATCAACAACGCGGGTACCGGCGGTTTTGCGCTTACCGTGCGCGGCGTAACCCCTACTACGGGCATTACGTTAGTAGATGGCGAAAAAGCCATCATTGCTTGGAGCGCCGCAGCAACGGACTACGTAAAAATTACGTCCAGCGTAGTATCTAACTTGACAGGAACCTTGGCGGCTACCAATGGCGGTACGGGCCAGTCTAGCTATGCAGTTGGTGATGTGCTGTATGCCTCCACCACCACGGCCCTGTCAAAGCTGGCTGATGTAGCCACAGGTAACGCCCTTATCTCTGGTGGTGTAGGCGTAGCCCCCAGCTACGGCAAGATTGGCCTGACCACTCATGTTTCCGGTACGCTTCCTATTGCCAACGGCGGAACTAACTCCACGGCTACCGCTACAAATGGCGGCGTGGGCTATGGCACAGGCACTGCGCATGCGTATTCCGCTGCGGGCACTTCAGGTCAAGTTTTAATCAGCGCAGGCGCAGCCGCACCAACATGGAGTTCTGGCACAGGCACAGGATCAGTGGTCAGAGCTATAAGCCCCGCCATTACAGGTAACGACACCACTATCGAAGGTTTGGTTGTTGGACTTGGTAATGGGGCTGTAGCCACCAATACCGCGTATGGCGTTGCCGCATTGAACGCTAACGTAACAGGAGCCCAAAACACTGCTATTGGTAATGGGGCATTACAGTTAAATACTAACGATCAAAATACTGCTGTTGGCAATTTAGCTTTATATGCAAATGTAGGCGGGTATAGCAATACCGCAGTAGGCACTACCGCATTGACTAATAACACCAGTGGAAATAATAATACTGCCGTAGGAAACGTAGCGGGGCAATCCAATTCTACTGGTATATATAACACAGCCGTCGGGGCTTCCGCCTTAGCTTCAAACACTATTGGTAACTTCAACACCGCTGTTGGGCAAGGAGCCATAGCAGGTGGTAATGGCGGCTCAGGTAGCACAGCTATCGGCTATTCGGCAGGGTCAACGGTTTATGGCGACTACAACACTTTCATAGGCTATCAGTCTGGTAGCGGGGTTACTTCTGGCGGTAAAAACGTTATTATCGGTAGCTATCAAGGCGCTATTGCCCCTATTTCTGGAACAGGTAGCAACTGGATTGTTTTGAGCGATGCGGATACTAATATCCGCCAAGTCATTGACCCCTCAGGTAACGCCACGTTTGGTACAGGCGCTGTAGTGGTTTATGCCCCGGCTCCTGCTTCAATCACTACCACTGCTACGCTGACCAACGCAAACTTGCAAGCGCAGATTATTAGCACAACTGGTACTTCCTACACGGTGACAATGCCTTTGGGCAGCACGATGGATACTTTGGTTACTTGGTACAAAGTGGATGTAGGGTACGACTTCTCAGTAATTAACACTGCGTCTGGCACAATTACGATGGCTGTGAATACTGGGGTAACAAGTCTGGGCGCGTTGACGATTACCACTGGTACATCTGCGCAGTTCCGTATTCGCCGCACCGCTGCCAGCACCTACGTGCTGTACCGTCTGTCTTAATGTTTAAGTAAAACAGGATGCTGCCCATGTATGCGTTTTTTTGTACTATGCTTTTTGGTGCTGTTCACCGTATCTTCGGCAGAGGACAGGTTAATTCTGTCTACAGAACTCCCGCCTCCGGTACCCAAAAAACCACCGCTCAAGCCAAGCTGCGCCATACAAGAGCTATACGTTATTGGTTTCACGATTCACGACCCGGCAGACCGGCACAAAGCTATTCTGGAATGGCTGGATAGAACAAAGTGCAGCATAGATGATTACGTCTTAATTTGGAATGCCCTACCGGAATGGGCAGGTACTTCAGACAGTCCTTTGTTAAGAGCCAAGATCATGGAAAAAGTGAGGCAAAAATGAACAGTAAAGACAAGTTGGTAAACGTAGTCACATATATGGTCACCGCTACCTTGTGCGCTGTCGTGCTATCCTTAATCTGGGCGCTGATTCACGGCCTGTTTGTCAAGGAAGTAGACAACACCAAAATTTTTGAAATCATTGGCCCGGCATTTCAGACCATCATCGGTGGCTTGATCGGGTGGTTATCGGGCCTTAAAGTAGGCGCAAATAAAGAAGACAAACCCGAATGCAAAAAGGACTGATATGTTTGAAATGATTGGTGGCGGTATCTTTGGCTCCCTGCTTGGGGGAATTTTCCGTTTAGCTCCTGAAGTCCTAAAGTGGATGGACAAGAAGAATGAACGCGCCCATGAGTTGAAGATGTTTGAACAGCAGTGCCAACTGGAAACCCTGCGCGGTAACCAGAAGCTGGCTGAGATCGGGGCGCAACGCGAGGCCACGGTAGACGCTGGAGTTATGGATGCCTTCAACAGCGCCATTGAACAGCAGACAGAAATGGTCAAGATGGCCGGTGGATGGGTAGCCAGCCTGTCCGCATCCGTGCGTCCCGTGGCAACCTATTGGATTTTACTGCTGTGGAGTTTTGCACACATCTGGTTTGCTTGGACTGCTTGGGCGGCTGGCGCACCCCCAGAGGCGGTGTTCAAGCTCATCATGTCGGCTGACTTTGCTGCGTTGGTGTCCGGTACGCTTAACTACTGGTTCCTTGACCGGACGCTGGCAAAGCGTGGGATATGAAGCTAGAAATAGCCGCAGCACTGTGCAAACAATTTGAGGGGTATAGGGGTAAACCCTATCTCTGCCCTGCGGGTATTCCCACGATTGGCTACGGAAGCACCTACTACGCTGACGGGCGCAAGGTGGCTTTGACCGACCCACCAATGTCTGAGCCGGATGCAACAGTGTTGTTGCTACAAGAGCTTCACCACACCTATTTACCCGCTGTTTTGCGTCATTGCCCGGTGCTGCTGACTGACGAGAAAAAGTGCAACGCAATCGTAGATTTCGCCTACAATTTGGGCACGGGCCGTTTGCAAACCAGCACCCTTAAGCGCAAGATTAATACATCCGATTGGGAGGGCGCAAAAGAGCAGTTAATGCTCTGGACAAAAGGCGGTGGACGAGTCTTGCCGGGATTACTCAAACGCAGAACTGCGGAATGTCAATTACTGGATTAACGTATGCCTTTAAAAAAACTCCAACTTAAGCCGGGGGTTAACCGGGAAAACACTCGGTACACCAACGAAGGCGGCTACTACGAGTCCGATAAAGTGCGGTTTCGTCAAGGTACCCCTGAAAAAATTGGCGGCTGGATGCAGTTGTCAACCAACACCTTTTTAGGCTATTGCCGTTCCCTATGGAATTGGGTTACTTTGGCCGGGGCCAATCTGGTTGGGGTAGGAAGTGAAACTAAGTTTTACATTGAGCAAACTGGGGCGTACTACGACATAACTCCTATAACGTACACCAGCACGCTTGGGGCAAGCCCGGTTACTACTGTTAACCTTTCAGCTACGGTAACGGTTACTGATAGCTCGTACCATCCCTCTGTAGGGGACTATGTAATCTTCTCCGGTATGGCCACGTTTAACAACGTCACGCTCAATGGGCAGTATCAGGTAGTTTCTTTGCCTTCGGGCAGTACCTACACAGTGACAGCCACCACAATAGCTAATGCTAACGGTTCGGGTGGCGGGTCGGTAGCCTTTGCATCTTACTTACTCAACGTGGGCGCTAATATCTCCAACAGCTTCTTAGGCTGGGGCGCAAGCACTTGGGGGTCAGGTACTTGGGGAGGAGTTGGCCAAGTTGTTGGTGTGACCGGCCTTAAACTGTGGACGCAGTACAACTTTGGCGAAGACTTACTACTGGGCCCCAAAAGAGGAGCCATGTATAAATGGAGCGCTACTGTAGCCCCCACGCTGGCAACCCCCACTACCGTAACAATATCCAATGGGGCATCTGCGGTTGTAACCCTTACGTCCAATACAACAACAGCACTGCCTGACAACACGGCGTTTATGTTTGAGACTACGGGGGCGTTACCGCTATCGTTAAAACCTTTTACGGTGTACTACGTAAAGAACTTTAGCGGCACTACATTCAACATTTCGCTTACCGCTGGCGGCGCAGCCATTACTACCTCATCCGCTGGGTCTGGCACGCATACGCTATCTATCCGCGCCATACCGGTATCTTCTTTGTCAGGGGCCAACGGGGTTCCCCTAAGCCAAAACACACTTATCGTATCGGATACCAGCCGGTTTACTTTGGTTTTTGGTACCAATGAGTACCTGAGCACAACGTACGACCCTATGCTAATTCGCTGGTCCGACCAAGAAAGTGTGGTGGAGTGGGCCCCTTCTGCCACTACCAAGGCGGGTAGCGTACGCTTATCTCATGGCTCGGACATTAAAGCGGTGCTGCAAGCGCGTCAAGAGATTTTGGTCTTCACGGACGCGGCCCTGTATTCCTTGCAGTTCCTTGGGGCTCCGGCCTACTGGGGCACACAACTGCTTGGGGATAACATTTCGATTACCAGCCTAAATGCTGCTTCGTACTCTAACGGAACCGCCTACTGGATGGGGCAAGACAAGTTCTACAAATACGATGGTCGGGTTCAGCCGCTACGTTGTGACTTGCGCCAATTTGTCTACGGCGACATTAACCGAGCCCAATTTGCTCAAATTTTTTCTGGCACCAATGAGGGCTTTAATGAGGTGTGGTGGTTCTACTGCACGCAAAACAGCACGGTCATTGACCGGTACGTGGTATACAACTACGCTGAAGATGTTTGGTATTACGGGGCTATGGGCCGTACGGCATGGCTTGACTCGTCGCTAAGGGATTACCCTATGGCGGCTACGTACTCAAACAACTTGGTTTACCATGAGCTTGGCGTAGACGATGGGGTTACGCTGCCAATTACAGCCATAACTGCGTCCATCACAACTTCGCAGTTTGACATTGATGACGGGCACAACTTTGCGTTTGTGTGGCGTATGCTGCCTGACTTGACATTCCGGGGGTCCACGGACGGCACTACCCCAAGCTTGACCATACAACTGCAGCCTTTGAAAAGCTCGGGCTCCGGGTACAACGTGCCTAAATCTGTAGGCGGTACCAGCACGGACGCTACACAACCCGTCACGGCTACCCAGACGTATCCGATCGACCTTGATACTTTTACTGGCCAGTTGAACATTCGGGTACGTGGACGCCAGATGTCCATGAAGATTGAGTCAACTGCCGTAGGTACGCAGTGGCAACTGGGAAGCCCCCGTATTGACATTCGCTCGGATGGACGGCGGTAGCCATGCAACAGATTAACGTAGTAGCCCCACGGCTACCCAATGCCACAACCCAGTACAACCAGCAGATGGTTGACGAGCTGCTAAATATTCTGCGGCTGTACTTTAACCGGCTGGACAACTTTACCCAGTTGATTGGAGCCACAGGAGGTGGCCAGTACTTGAGCAACCCTTACGGGGCGTTTTCCAGTGGCCAGAGCCAGTCAACAACAGCAAACACAGCCACGCTGATGACGCTGAACACTACGGACTTTTCCAATGGTGTAAGTATTGCAAGCTCCAAGATCACGGTAGCAGCCGCTGGGATATACAACCTTCAGTTCAGCGCGCAGATACAAAATTTGGATAGCGCTCCGCAAGATATGTTTATATGGCTTAAACAAAATGGTACGGACATTCCGGGCTCTACAGGTAAGGTTGGCATACCAGCTCGTAAAAGCGTAGGGGTTCCATCCTACGACATTAAAGGGTGGAACTACTTTGTTTCCATGGCAGCAAATGACTATATAGAAATCTACTGGTCGCCCACAATTGCTACTCTAACTATTGAGTTCTACGCAGCATCCGGTACACCAACTAAACCGTCTACCCAATCTGTGGTAGCCACAATGTCGTTTGTTTCAGCGCTACCATAAAGAGATACCCATGACCGCTTCTACAGTAAAACAGCCAAATGAAGTTGTGCAAATCATGTACGACCATTTTATGGAGCAATACCACGACAACAATAAAGCTATTGCGGCTATCAATTACATGGCGGAAAAAGTGCAAGAGCAAGGGTGCAAACTTGTTCACCTTGGAAAGCTCGTGTTTTTAATCACGGTGTCAGGCCCTCACATGGTTGAGATGCACGCCATGATTGATACGCATTTGTCTGAAAATGAAAAGCTTAAAGAGTTGGATAAACAATTAGACCCGCTAATGGATATTTTAAGGAAAGCAGATGTAAAGGTGTTGTACACCTATATGCCAGTAAAAGATAAATCAAAGTACGAAAAGATTCTTCGTGAATATAAGTTTAAAGAAAACAAGATTGAAGGGCCAGACGGTAACCCTTACATTGCTTTTTATATAGAGGTATGAAATGTTACTTAACCTTGATGTAAACGAGCTTAGTAAATTTGAAGACCTTAGTTCTTCTATGCCTGATGCATCTACACTTGACAAAAACCACTTGCAAAAAGTACAAGCACGGGAAACCATAAATAATTTTCAAAACGAGTACGTTAAGGCGTTTGATGCTGGAGACCTTACTCCTTCTGAATACAGCTACAAGCACCACTTTACACAAATGCACGATGAGTTTGGATGCGCTATGTATGGCCGTGAAATGACATTAGCAAAAGGCGCAATTGTTGTTGGGAAAATACACAAACACCCAGTAATCAATGTGTTGCTCAAAGGCAAACTGGCAGTTGTATCTGAAAATGGTCGGCGTGTAGTTGAAGCGCCTTGTGTCTATGTTTCGGAGCCAAACGTCAAGCGCGTTGGCTATGTGCTGGAAGACTGTGTGTGGCTTAACGTATTAATGACCAAACAAGTAGGAGAAGAGAACTTAGACGACATCACTGATTTTCATACCGCTAAAACGTATGAAGAGGTTAATCTTATTGACTCAACCAATAAGTTGCTGGAGATAAACTAGTATGGCTTTTTTTATTATTACTCCAGCGGCAATAACTTATTTTGGCGCAGAAGCGGTTGGTGCTGGAATTGTTAGTCTTTTTACTACTACTACTGTAAGCTCAGTAGCCGCTACGGCCATTGGCGCGGCGACCATTGGGGCTACTTTTTCTGCAATACATGGGGATAAGCCAGAAGACATACTTAAAAATGCAGTGTTAGGCGGCATTACTTCGTATGTTGGCGGAACCATTGGCGCAAAAATTTCACAGTCAGTTACTACGAACGTTGCGCAGTCATTAGTTACAAGCGGCGTAAGTCAAAGCACTGCAACTGCAATGGCGAAAGTGCTTGGGTCCGCATCTTCAGCAGCACTTACCAGTGGCACATCAGCATTACTGCAAGGTAAAAACCCGATAGAAGCAATGCTTAAGACAGGGTTGACCGCCACATTATCTGGGGGCGTCGGATTAGCTGTAGACCAAGTTACAAGCCGTATACCGGGGTTTAGCGATCTATCTTCTTCTGCAGGAGGTGCAGCGTTTGTTAGAGCTACTAATAGCGCTATTGCAACTTCAATTGTTGGTGGCGATGTTGGCCAAGCAATTGGAAGCTCTTTAGTTCATTCGTTTTGGGAAGCTAAGGGTGCTGATATAAAGCAGTCGCTTAAAGACATGGGCGGGGCGCTTAAAGACGCCGCAACAGGGATTACGGCTTCAGAAACAAATATTAACAACACTGTTTCAGAACAGCAACGACTTGCGGCTGAATACAACAAAATAGTAGCGCCTGTTAAAGAAGATCAAGCTGCTGCGCAAACGCTTATTGACAAGTACAACAGCTTAAAAGACAAGTATGACAACTTTAGCGACGATTATTCCTTTAGACCGGCACGAGGAGGAGGAAGAGGGAGTGACGCCTTAAACTTATATAGGGATAACGAAACCGGCGAACTTTTACAGTCAAAAGAGTCGTTGATTGCCCGAATTAATGATGTAGCTAATCAAGCCAATACTGCGATAGAAAAAGTCAACACAAGCTATGCTGCCGTAAAAGAAAAACTTGGTGATCTTGATTTTCAATATACTGCAAATCAAAACAGGTACGACCTTCTAAAAAAAGACTATGACGAACAAGCTAAGCCTACTTTTGATAAGGCACTTCAACAGTTTACTGATGCAGAAGTTCAAAACTCAGCCGTAGTTACTGAAAAACTGCAAAACTATAAAACAGCAACTGATAAGTACAAAGAGCTTTACGGCAAAGAGCCCACCGCTGATGACATGAAAGGCATCCTTAATAAAGAAGGTGCTAGCACTGACTATGTAGAGGCCGTAACAACCGCGTACAACAACACGCAAGATGCCGCACATACCGATGTTTCTGAAGCTCAAGCAATATGGAAATCAGTTTACGGAACTGACCCAACAACTGCGGATATTGCATCCTATCTTGGCAAACCAGAAGCTGACGTACGGACCGCGCTTACAAACGAACATACTGCAGCCGCTGCGGGTTTTCCTGACTACGCCGCCTACACCGAATACAACGGAAGGCTAGACAACTACACGCGGGATACTTTGTCTAACGATCTTGAAGACCATGGTTTCAATATTGTTGATGACGAAACGCAGCTTGCTGCAGGGGAAGGGTATACCGGGGGCGCTGGTCCTAAAAACCCGCCTAAAGTTGGGGTGCCTAACTTCAACCCAAAAACGGGTGAAACAACAATACGTGTAATTTTGGCTAATGGCACAGCCCGTGATCTACCTGTGCGTATTGTTGAAGCTACAGGCGAATTTGTGGCTAAAAATCCTGCGGATGCTGCAGAAGTATTGCGCGTTAGCGAATCTATACCAAGGGTAAGTAAGCAAGGGGTGATGGCCTTTTTAAGTGCCATTGATAAATTAAACGGAACGTCTTACTACACCAACCCAGCTAATTGGGTTGGCAAATTACCTAGTAGTGTCGTAACCGATGCCGAACTAAGAGCGTTGGCAAACCCAGAACTAATAAAAGATATATCCCCCGAAGCTAAAGTTGTGGCAGCGGGGCTTAGCGCTACCAGTATGGCCGGAAAAGCAATGGCGTTCCTTGCCAAGCTCAACCCAACCCTAACATTTTTAGACTTGATGACTAGATCATCAGATTTAAATACCGGTGAAGAAGAAGAGCTTGCCAGACGTTGGGATACCAAAAACTTTACGATGCCCCAGCGCCCTGTAACGCCTACGCCGACTACGCCTGCTCCAGATACGCCTACGCCTAAACCGGTAATAACCCCAATCCCAACTACCCCCACTGATATTACGGATTTAGGTCCGCTTGAGCCCACACCTACGGACGAAGAAGTTACACCCACACCCGAGCCAACACCCGAGCCAACACCCGAGCCAACACCCGAGCCAACACCCGAG
>Ga0114962_10000577_pt1 | contig 32635 bp, 39 predicted proteins | sample C_130820_MF_Meta_FD_87017 | JGI IMG/M metagenome (GOLD analysis project Ga0114962, IMG submission 87017) | Freshwater microbial communities from Lake Croche, Canada to study carbon cycling - C_130820_MF_MetaG | ecosystem: Environmental > Aquatic > Freshwater > Lake | place: Lake Croche, Canada...
TCATCGTCATTGACACACACTGCTCTGCGCAGGACACCTGGGCCACATAAGGCAAGGTAGCGGCGCACCTTCCATGCACGGAAGAGCGATTGGATACGAACAATCGAGGGTATAGATTTCCTGTTTGCATCCACCCATAACCGAAGCGTGCGGACTCCACGATGCCGACCACACACCGTGTGCCCTATCAAGGCCCGATGTGGACAGCGATCGGTTGACTTGGCGTTCTTCACTGACGCACAAGTCGGCATTACATGACTGGAAGAGTTTCTTGAAAGTTGGAAACGTGCGGTAAAAACGGAAAGTGGCCTTGGCGGGTCAACCAGTCTTACAACCTGAACACAATGTCTGCCTCCGCCATCGTTCCTTCTGAGACTCTGGACATCAACCGCGTCACCATCGGCGAGATCCGTGCCAACAAGGCAGGGGGAAAGACCGTTCCGATTCGCTACAATGGCCAGAACTTCCAGGTCCGTATTCCCCGCATCTTCTACCCCGCTGGAGTTGTCGTTCGCACGGACGATCAGGGCAAGTGTAGTTACAGTCTGCTGGCATCGCTGAAGGGCTGTGACACGTTCGTCAAGCAGCGTGCACCGGGTGACCTTGGCGAGATTGGTGGCCTCTACAACTTCATGCTGGACCTTCAGGAGAAGATCATCCAGCATGCGATTACGAACAGCGGTAAGTGGTTCGGCAAGTCGAAGTCGGAGGCAGTGCTCCGTGAGACGATGAAGCCGATCCTGAATCCTAGCGTGGAGAAGGTGAATGGCGAGTGGGTTCCGAGCGGTAAGTACCCTCCGAGCCTTCGCATGAAGATCTCTGTCTGGGACGGCGCGGTCAGCCTGGATGCAATGGATCCGAACGGTGAGTCGATTGCCGTGACGCTGGACAACATCGAGCAGGTGTTTGCCAAGCGTATGGAGGGTCGCATGGTGATTGCGCCGAGCATCTATGTCACAGGCACTGGCTTCGGTGTGACCTGGCGTGTTGTGCTGGCCAAGATCTTCCCTCCGACTCGCGTGTCTGCCAAGGCTGCCTTTGCGGACATCAAGGAGCCGGAGGAGGACAATGCTCGTGAGGATGCGGATGACGAGGCGTCTGTGGTCGTTCCTACGGTGGAGGTTGAGGAGGAGGATGAGGCTCCTGTTCGCAGTGCTACGCCTGCACCAGCTCCTGCGCCAACTCCAGCGAAGGCTGTCGGTCGGAAGCGTGCTGCGGTGGCTGCAGCAACGTAAAGACCTTCGAACCAGATGGAGGTATGTGAAGAGTCAGTGAATCATCCACAAAAAACACCTTGGACAAGTTAGGTAAATCCAACTGAGTCCCAACACAACCAGCGTGGAGTGGCTCAAGAGAAGCCCATGCACACTTTTCACATGTATACACCTTCGGGGGATTCAACACCATATCAGGACTGAAGACACGGACGGACCCCTTCGTGCACTGCTCGAGGATTGTGCGAGGCGTGGTCCATCCTTCGGACATGAAGCGCTCGTACACGGACTCGGGAAGCACAGACCACAGACTGTTACCGACCTCCCACCCCTTTTCCTGTAGGAGGGTTGCGAAGGGGCTCTCGTAATACCAGCGCAGGTGCACATCTGCGTGGTCCACCAAATCATGCTCGGCCAGCCCCACGCGGTCCAGATCCTCGTCGTAGAGCCAGTAGACATTGGCATGGGTATACGCAGGGTCCCGACGACCACGGTAGACTTCGCGGCCATCCATAGTCCACAGGTCCGAGACCACATCAATATCGTGCTCAGTAATATCCGTTGAGACGGGGTACACCACGCGGCGGTCGATGGCAGAGAACATTGTTAGCCCGCGGCACTTAATCAAACGAGACCACAACGCGCACATCGTGACGGCGCACGGACTTGGTGGCCGAGCGGCTCAGCTCGTGGCGCTTGCGACGCCCCTCCTCTGTGTTCGTCACCACCTGCGAACAGGCCTCCATGTCTGCGTGGATCTCATCGTAGTGACTCTCGAGGTAATCCAGTACCTCGTCCTGCACGGCCCACTCGAAAAAGTTGAGTTGACCCACCGTCGTGTCCAGCCCACGAAACTGGATTCGCTTCCACCGGCAGAAGGGGTCGAACATCTTTTTGTTGTACGCCTTGAGGTGGGCCTTGTAGACAAGGTACACGATCACGTGCTTGTTGTCCCGAGTCAGGAAGGACACATTCTGCTTCTTGGAGTAATTGGTCACGAACCAGTCAATCAACCGCAGACTCAGTTTGGACTCACCTTGCAGGATGGATTGGACGCGCGCGAAGGTTGCGGGATTGGCGTAGAAGGCCTCGAGACGATGCAGCACCCATTGCTCCTTGCTTTGAATTACAGTGTCCGTCATACCTAATCTGTGTTTCACCAGTGAAAATGAGTTTAGGAGTTCAACGCATGGAACCATGTAATGGATGATGCTCTCACGCAGTTGTTGTGGGATGGCCCCTTTACTCACCTTCAAACGCGGATCCGCCAGTTCGTACACTTCTGCGCAGGTTTGGTGCCTTTGTCTAATCGTGTGCTTCGTCGTCATGTTCTGGGTCGCGTTCATGAACTCATGAAGGGCGAGCTTGGACGCAGGTGGACACGGGATCGCAACGTCAAGCGAGTCATTCGTATCTACGGACAGAACGATCAGCGAACAGCCGCGTGGCACAGCAAGCGTGGTCAGATGATCACGGCCTCCGAGTTGGGCGCCATCTTTACAGGAGGTGAGACACGGCGCGGTGTCATGATGCGCAAGCTGGAGCCTCCTGCGCCTACGACAGGTCCTCCGTGCGCACCCCTCATCTGGGGTACGCGTTTCGAGCCGATTGCCAAGCAGATCTACGAGGATGAGACGCAGTGCTCCATTACGGATGTGTCCTGTGTCCAGCACCCACTCCACTCCTTCATGGGTGCCTCTCCGGACGGCATCATCTTTCCCAAGGGACCCCGCGACACCCGTTACGGTCGTCTGGTGGAGTTCAAGTGCCCCTTCTCGCGTGTCGCCAAGGAGGGTGTGCCGTCTGCATACATTCACCAGATGCAGATGCAGATGGAGTGCACGGGCATTGATGAGTGCGAGTATGTGGAGTTTCGGTTCAAGCAGGTGTATTACGCCGAGTGGGTGGCCTTCCAAGGTCGCAAAGGTGTCTTTGTGATCTTCGAGGATGATACCGTGAGTTATACGAAGGATGCGTCCTGGGAGCAGGAACACCAGAAGGTCCACTGGATTCTGCAATCCATGAAGAAGGACTTTGTACCGCGTGACCCTGGGTGGCTACCCAAGCACTTTCCCGACATGAAGACTTTCTGGGACGATGTGATCAAGCATCGGGAGGCAGGAACCAAGCCCCCGCCTCCGCCCTCAACAACAATAACGATAGATCTTTGAGAACCACGACCTGCGCTGTGCGAATTTGGAATTCCACTGGGCAATGGTGTAGCGGTTCCCCATACTCCCATTACACCGTCTACACAAGGGATACAGGTTGTCCAGAGTCGTCTGGCCACCCTTGCTCTCTGGGATGTCGTGACCACATTCAAAGTCAAACACATTCATGCGGTTCTGGCACCAGCCGATGGTACACGGCTTGGAGAAGACGTGGCCGCAGCGGTAGATCCACACCTGTTCTCGCAACGCCATGGGTATCTTTTGTTTGGTTGTCATTGGGACTTACCGCCTAGAGGCTTTAAGCGTCCTGCGAGTCTTACGGGCCTTGCGCTTCTTGCGATGTGTCCGACGGCCGCGACCGATGCGTCTGCGAAGTTCTGCGGCGGCTGATTCGGCGGTGGCGCGCACATTCCCGATAAACCGCGGAACTCTCGCCGCTAGTCCAAGTTGCGTATCGCCCCTCATTTTGCCGAGTAAGTCGGCAGGCGGGCCACCTGGTACACCCATGGTGTTTACATATGTAATAAGGTCTTGCCTTGGAGTGGTGGTGTAGTTAGACCTACAAAGATTCGGAGACACTGCACCAACCCCGATACGATCTAGCACAGATGGAGTGCACTTGAACCTGCCTGCGAACAATGCCTGCAGCCAACTTGTACAGTTTGCACGCGCCTTCTCCGAGAAATAGTGAGAGTCTGGGTCCAAGTCTCGCTCTGTACCGATGAGTCCATATCCAATGTCGGACAGCTCAATCTCCATGTGGTCAAATCCAAAGATAGACGACCCATTGGAGGTGCGTTTGGTAACAAATCTGAGTTTGCGAGGGTCTTTATCCCCTCTTTTCCTGCTGTCATCTGCCCCATTGTTGAATCCGTTGACGATTCCCTGAAGTTTCGCATGGTGTGCGGGAGTGAAGAAGCCTACGTCAATTATCCTGACGGTACCGACATCCTTGCTTACAGCACTTCTCGTTATAAAGTCGGGTGAATACAGTACTGCAGGGTTTCTGCCATCAAACTGTACCATCAAGTTGTTCACCAAGTTCACGCTCTGTTCGGTAAGACCTCCCCCGCGGACCGCCGCCGTTATCGAGCCCCTCCGCTTCGCCGCCGCGCCCGGAACCACCGGAACCGTGGAAGGGACGCCTTGCGCAACTCGTACACTGGGGACAGGTTCAGACACGACCGTGCCAGACTGTGCACCATCGGGGGTCACATTTTCCCTTGTAGCGCCCAATCCAACCGAATATATCTTTCCCTGACGTAGCCCACCGGTGAAAATATAGAGCGTCAAGTGCATTCCCGCATTGACGACAACGAAAAGATGCGATGTCGCTGTAGTGGGTACAGGTAACGCAAGAGTGATGATTGGGTTATTCAGTGAATATGTATGAAAGATGATGTCGCGATTATCAACCACTTCGGGCAGAGGGATTGCGACCGCACGGTCCCATCCCTTCTTCTCGGCCACGTCAATTTCACGACCCAATGCATCGCTCACTCCGGCGTAATTGTTCACACCCTCTTCAAACCCGAATATAGATGTCACGAACGGTGGTCTACCTGGCGGCATGTACCGTTCGGCAGCTGTGTTCAGCGCTGCGACATCTTCGTTCGCCGCTCCCTCTGTAACCCCGTAATTAAAGTGCGTATCGTATGCACGTTGTATATCGGTGATGGGTCTGAAACGTAGTCCACTTCTTGTTCTTCCGAGATCGGTGACCGATGCCAGCATCTCAGTGGAGGAGCCCGGCCTTGGCAAGAGTTCCATTGCAGCCCGGAACGGCTGCGGCCGCGACATTACTTAGTTCCAGCACTTTATTACGTCGGGGTGGGGGGACTGCTCTGGATGTTGATGTACGACTGGTGCGCATTCACCTGAAACGGAGTCTGGATTCCTTCCAGCGGCGGGGTCGTGACCTTGGGGCGCGGCATGTGGTTGGTGCGCTGCTCGTAACTCGAGTCCATCGTCACATCTGTGCGAACAATGCCACGCATGTCCTGGAACACAGGGTTGGGGCGCTTGGCTGCGGGCGAGAAGAAGGCATACCACGCGAGGCAGACGGCCACCAAGGCCAGGAGAAGCACAAGGAATTCAGTCATTGTTTAGAGACCCCGAAAAAAAGGGATTGTTTCGTCTCTTGCTCAACAACAAGTATGGCGCCTTCCGAAGAGACAGCACTGGAGACCCTTCGACTCTTCCTCTCCCGTCGCAGCCTTCCCACAGAGACGGTCCGTGTGACCACAGAGGATCTTGAAAAGGTCAATCTCTACACCATTGGCAAGGTACTCGTGATCTTCAATCAGAAACAGACAACCTCTATTCCCGACATTGGAAACTACCGCAAGTTTGCCGCTGAGCATGCATACACGAACGGTATAGTCGTAGTCTCTCGATCCAAACCTTCAGACAATGCACTCTTGCAAATGAAGGCCGCGTCAAAGGACCGCATTCACTTCTTCTACCTCCCCGAACTGCAGTACGACATTACACAGTCTCGCTGGTCCATGCCCCATCGGATCATGAAGCCCGATGAGATCACAGAACTTCTCAAGACGAGGAACATCACCAAGCCCGAGGTCCAGTTACTGTCGATCGATTCGCAGGATATTCAGGCTCGTATCCTTGGTGCCATCCCCGGAGATGTCATTGAGGTGATTCGTCACAGCGACACGGCCGGTCAATCCAAGGTGTGGCGCTATTGCGTGATGGATGCAAATGTTGTTTGAAGACAATGAGTGCACCCGTATCCAGCGGACAGTTGGCGGATCTCGACGCCAAATATGAAGCCGCCCGTAAGGACTATGATAGCAAAGTAACTGCAGCACTGGCATCGTCCGATCCTACCGCCGCCGCTGCTGCCGTGAAGGCCAAGCAGGAGATGGTGAGTCTTACAGAGCAGATGGTGTCCGTTACGACGCAGACCCCGACGCCCGATCTCGACACCAAGCATCGTCAGTTCCTCGATCGGCTTCACACACTGCAGGCTGAGTACAATACCCTCTCTGCAAGCAATGATCAACTCAAGACTCTGCAGGCAATTCGCGCTCGCGAGGAGGAAAAGTTCGAGGGTCCCTTTTACTTTTTTGGCGGGCTCTTTGTCGTCTCATGCTGTGCCTTGCTGGCAACCATCTTGATCAAGCATTAGTAGACGCCTCCGACGAACACGGCAAACACGCCAATCACGAAAATAGCCACGGCCTTGGCAATCAGAATGGAGGTATCCTGCACGCGGTCTGCAGTATTGACCTCAGACTTGTGCAGGGTGTCCTTGAGAGTTGGGAGTGTCGTGGTGTAGGACGCAACCTCTTCACGCAACTTTTTCACATCCTTGCCCAGACCTCCGCCTTCCGTTATCTGACGCTGGACATCCTGCTGGAGATTTACAGTCCCCTGCTGTTCTTCTGCAAGCATCGAGTCAACTTGTGTCTTGGCTGCCGCCGTTGCTTGGGCTGCCGCCGCATCGTTGGGATTCAGCGTGGATGCCGTCAGCAACGTCTTGTAATTGTCCAGCCGAGCCCTCGCTTCTTTCGACAAGACAATCGTCGCATCTGCCGACCCAGACGGGGGTGGATTCTCCAATTGCTCACGACCCGTGAGATTGATAATGAACAGCAGGGTTCCCGCGAGAAGGACAAGCCACTCGAGCATTATCTCTTGGCTAGTAAACAAAATGCCCGTTCGTTCCTTTCTCGAACTCGGTGGACCGGGCGTGCAAGTTCACGTGGGTCTGACAACCGACGCATCGGAACACACTCGCTACATCCGCATGGCCGCCACACTCGCGCCGTACATCAACAAGGGCGTGTCCCCAGTGCCCAATGCGCTCGGATGGCGGGACATGGGTGCGAACCGTGATGCTCGGCTGGTTGCGCCCCTCTACGGTGCGATTCGTGCTTTTCTTCCGAACAGAGGATAATGGATAGCGTGGCAAAGGTCCACCAGTCATCGCGCTTACTGTCGCAGGCATCGAGCGATTACGACGAATTTCTCGACCACACACCCACTCCTCGTGAACCGACTGCAGGGTCAGTTGATTCACGATCCTCTAAGGAACGTCAGAAGATCCTCAAGGTACAGGCCATGCATCTCTACGTGATCCAAGTGGCGCTCTTGACGGTGTTGTTCTGTATTCTGGCCTACTGGCTCTTGCCTGACTGGGCTGCTCCAATGGTGAGTCTCTTGATTCTCGCTACGGGCATCGGGTCAGCAATCTATCTTTCGAAGATATAATGGGTCAACAGCTGTCTGCTGAACAAAGGCAAATCCTCGCAGGACCCGTTACACCTGCAGTGATCATGCCCACACCCACATGTCCATCTGGGTCGTCATACTCGCCCCAGTTCGGCGCCTGTTTTGGCCCCAGCGGGCAGACCGACCCCAAATGTCCAAGTGGCTATATCAGGCGCGGAGGAAAAACTGGAGCGTGGGAACCCCTCAAAACGTATGAAATCGGAACCTGTGAAGAAGACCCCGCCGTCAAGGCCGCCAAGGACGCCGAAGGGGCAGCCGCCAAGGCCGCAGCAGCCGCCGCCAAGTTACAAGCCGACACCGCCACTGCTGGCGAAAAAGCACAGAAGGAAATCGACAAATACACCATCTCCTTCAATGCCGTCCAGACCCAGAAAAACCAGATTCAGAAGACGTCCGAGGTTATGGCGAAGGCGACGGGCATGTATTCGGGCGTCTCGAACGATCTCCACTACTCGGTCACGCAGTTTGACGGTCACCTCAAGGACCTGCAAAACAAGATCAACGTCACCAATCGAAAGACTCGCGGACCGTCGTGGTGGCCGTGGTTGGATATCTTTTTGAATGTCATGCTCGTAGTGGTCTTGCTGTACGCCATCTACTCCTTAGTTCGCCGCACCTATTACGTTAAACCAGTGGTTACCCAACTCCAGTATCAGTAGTAATGGAGATCAATGATTCGCGCAGTGTAATGGACTTCCAAAAGAAGACCTTCTGCGGTCACCCGAGGGCCCACGTTCGCAAGGTCCTTCTACAGAACATCCAGTTGGGACACGCGGATTACGCGTGCTACTGGACGCTCGAGATGCTGTGCTCTGGATTGGTGCATTCCCTGTGGGATGCCTTCTTTGAGGCAGCGGCTCTTCATGTCAACCGCGCGAACCCCGCGGTCTTTACCTACTTGGCCAAGGCATACGAGGACTACATGCCAATTGAGGGCGCCTACCCTCTTGCCTCCATGACAACCATTCGCAACAATCTGGATGTCCGTCGTATGGTGTGTGAAGCCGCGGCTGCCATGTCGGGATGCCGCAAGAACAAACTGCCGACCCTGCCGACCCTTAAGCCCATCCATGACTTTGACCCTGTCACCATCCAAGAGAGCGTGCGTGCGCCCTCGTCCATGTACGGCAAGTTGGTGCTGCGATCCAATGACCCCATGCCCATCATGGTGCCGCTGAACGAGTTCTGCTACTGCATCCGGGCCGATGTCCGCGACCTCACACGATCTCTGTATTGGATGTCGTGGGTCCTGACCTTTTGCCGCGAGCACAAGAAGGCATCCAAGATGGTCCTTCCCTTCGCCAACCGCTCCGACGAATTTGTCTCCATGGAGCACGGCACACACCCCGTGTGGATCTTCTGGGAGGCGGTTCGCAAACAGGCCAGTCTCCAGGCCCGTCCGTATGTGGAGATCCTGTACAAGATGCACTGCCTGCGGTGGTCACCGTCCGACAAGGCGAAGCGAGCGCTGTTGCTGGCGGCGATTGTGATTGTGTGCGAATCCAACCTGGACACCACGCCCGTCTCGGGGAACACACAGGCCATCTCCACGATGCTCGAGGGTATGCCGCGGTGGATGGATGCCATTCAGCGTATGCAGCAGTCCTTTGCCACGTAAAAACGGAATGCCCGCGCGAAAGCATAGAGATCGTACTAGAATGTTCAAGCCCTCTATCTCTGCCACAAAGGTTGCCGGCGTCTGCGGTCTTCACCGTTACCAGGATATTGACGAGGTTACCTACGAACTCTTCTGCAAGGACAAGGATGTTGAGCCCAAGATCAGGGCACTCGAGGCTGAGTTGGGTCTCCGCTCCTTCGAGTCGCTGAAGAATGATGTGTTCAAGGACGGCAATATGCGTAGCGTCGTGTACTCGGCACTGGATGCCGCCAAGTCGGGCAATGTCGCGGCCGCTCTTGAGGATGTGGAGGTGCATTCTCGCATGGTGCTGAACATGCGCTACTCCCACCTCGGAGAGACTGTGCTGAACCGTCTGGTCTCGGAGGCGCGCGGTGAGGTGTCCAAGAAGCGCGGGCTGAACAATGAGGACAAGATTCTGAACACCTACGAGACCGACAATAATGTCCAGGTGGTGGAGCGGAACACCAAGAACATGAAGATGGAGTTCCCGACCTTCAAGTTGGCGGGACGCACGGATGGCTGGGTCGCTGCGCACAACCGCATCGTGGACAGCAAGGACCGGACGCGCTACTTTCCCGAGGTTCCGATCTACGACGAGATCCAGTTGCGGACGTATATGAAGATGTCGGGCGCGGCGGAGGCGGAGTTGATTGAGCGGTTCCCTGGCTATCCGACACGGACCACCAAGTTCACGAACGACCCCATTCAGTGGCACACGATCGAGTTATCTCTGACCGCTGCGGTGGCCAAGATGAATCGGATTCTCGAGTCGCCGACTGACCTAGAGCGAATCGTCCGTAAGAATACAGTAAGGAATGGAGGTCCAGTGCTCTGAGTCACCTCCTCCGTGGGCCAGCGCTGTGGGCAAGACAATCGAGACACATTACTTTTACACTGGATTGGGTCGCATCAATACCCACACGCAAATGTTCCAACTGCTGCAGAGAACGGACTCGGGTCATCTGATTCTCACGGAACGCCCGCACCCGATCGGCGTCCTGTCTCGCGTGTACCACGTGGAGGCCGTGACGTACACGGAGTATTCTGTGACTCCTCGTCGTTGGTGTGAACGCACGGACATTAGCACGGCCTTTTACTTTGAGGAGGTGCGTAGAATCGTGCCCGAGAAAAAGTGAGTTCAGCACAATGGAGATTTGGGAAACACTTGCCCTTGCATTCGGGTCCATCTGCGTCTTTGTCGTTCTTCACTTGGCCATCTTTTTGCTCGTGCGGTGGATGTATCCACCGACCGTGATGCCGGCGCCGTTGGTCGTTCCTGCTGCGGCGCCTGCCCCCGTGGCCGCAGCGCCCGTAGCCTTACCGCAACCCCCCGCGGCTCCCGCAAAGCCCGAGGAAATCCCGCTTCCTGAGTATTACACGCAGCCTGTGAAGAAGGACAATGCTTCAGCGGATGCGATCACTCTACCCATGGCACCCGCTAGTCAAGAAGGGTCAACCAGCCTCGACGACTTGCAAGGTCGTCCCCCAGTATAACGGGATTCCAGGGTGGCTCTTGATGGCGCACGACGCCGAGGGAATCCCGAGGGTGGTGTGGACAGACGGCAAGACCGAAGAGCGTCTTCCCATCGTAATGGATGATCGTCTCTGTTTTGATACCATTCTGCGCGGAGTCCGTTTGGGCCCCAAGCAGATTGTTGCGTGTGATTTGTGGACTGTAAACGGAGAGGCTGTTCACAACCGATTGTCGTTCGGAAAGAGGCAGGAGGTCATGGCCGCCCTGCTTGCTGAGTTTCATCAGCCCGACTTGACGGCGATTACCACGATTGGCAACGCTCCTGTGAATGCGTTACTTCGTGGATACGAATGCTACGACGACATGCCAGGGTCGATGGGGGTGTTCACGGAACAACCTCCTCTCCTTCCAGAACATATTCCCGACGAAGAGTAAATGGCTCGTCATTCCTCCAAACGAAAGGGAAGCCGTCGCAGTCGCCGTACCATGCGCGGTGGCGCGACTGAGTCTTCGTTCGCACGCGAACAGCCCATCCTTGGTGCTCCGGGCGGACTGCGGGAGGCCGTGAACATCAGCGGAGGCGTTGGATACCCGTCGGCCACGGACGGAGGCAACCCGCAGCCGTTTTCCACAGGAAGCTATGCGGCCGCGGGCGGTCGTCGCCGCAAGACCAAGAAATCCGTAAAGGCGATTAAGCGGTTGCTGAAGGCAAGGGGTTTGAAAGTGTCGGGGTCGCGTCGCGCCGTGACGGCTCGTGCGCGCAAGGCTCGCATTCCGCTGAAGGGAGGCGGTCCGATCACGGGCTCGGCATACCGTTCGTACATGGGCGGCGAAGGCAATATGGACGGTGGACTTGCCAGCGAGTACAACAAGGCACATCCTGTCGACAACAATGTCCAGACCCTTCCTGGCTACGGCGGCGACTCCTCTGCGTTCAGGTCGAGCGCCTCCGGCGGACTCGTTCCCGCGTAACGGCATCAGCCCACACATACGGCAGATAGGTCGGGTCGTTGGTGACAATGAAGGGTCCACCGCGTCGCACGGCCTCTAGCTGCATTCTCTGCATCGTAAATGTCAACTCCACAAACTCCGCATACTCCACCCACGCTCCCCACGCCGTCATGAACGAAGTGAAAAAGAAGATTGGGTCAGATGCGTTCATCACATGGGTTATGAAGGCTATCAACGGCATGAGAATCATCTCGTTGATATGCTTGATGTTGGAATACGTCTCGGGTGTATCCCAGCTACGTGCTAGAGTTATATACCGGTCAGCGGTTTGAAATGCGGTCTTAGGCATTCGCCTCAATCCTTACTCCCTCTGCGGGAAACTTCACGGGCTCCATTGTGCGCGGGTCAACGAACATGAGTTCGGTGTCGCTCGTGCATCGAATGAAGCGGAACAGGAGGTCCAGTGCGATGGTATTGCCAGGCATCAGGTAGCGCTCCACAGCATCAGTGAGATCCACGCCCGTCGTGACATCTCCAATCCATACCCAAGGGTTCTTGTACGGCTTGAAGGGATTGCCCTGGTAGGGCTTGATCTCCTCGCCCTCGTAGAGGATGCGACGACGACGCTCGCCACTGCGAATCCACTCCTCGACATAGATGGAATCCTCAGGAACGCGGGTCATGTCCTCCTCGTACTCATACTCATCTGAGAGCAGATACTTGCGGTTGGCAGTCTCGAACGGCGCGAAGAAGGCAGCGATGGAGCGGCGAAGGCGAAGGCAGAAGCAGGAGGTGAACATTTTCAGCGTGTAGTGTCATCAAACCTCTTCCACTTCGAATTCGTTTTCGTCACCAGTTCCACAGAACTTGAATTGGCAGGAGGTGCGTCGATGCTATCCTCCTCGCCAGCTCCGCTCGTGAACGTCTCCTTTGTAGCCGTCTGCACCAGAATCACTTGATCCAGGTTCATCTGCATAGACATGGCCGTTCCGAGGGCCGTGATCAGAAAGGGTGCTGCCACAATGAACCACGATACGGCCGTGAGGCCAATTCCACAGAAGGTGTTCAATAGGTACACAAAGAACAGACCCACAACCAACTTGATTGCAAAGGTGACCCACAGTCCGAGACCAATGTCCAGACCAAGTTGAACAACCAAGAAGAGAAGATAGAGCAGAGCAGGGGGACACAGTTCCTCGATGAAACGCATCTTCAGCTATTACACTTCATTCAAGAAAAGTAATGGACGCGAACATTGAGACCATTGTCTCCTTCACCAACTGCACGCGTCAAGAGGCCGTGGGCGCACTGGCCATTTACGGGGGAGATATGCTGAAGGCGATCGATGCACTCTTCAAGAAACCCGTAGTGTCTGGAGAGAAGCACATTCCACCTGCGCCGAAGGTGGAGACAGGACAGGACGAGGAGCAGAAAGCATTGTGCGCCCAGGGTCGCGATCTCATGGACAAACTTAGCGTCGTATTTTCAGGCGCCCACCGGAAAAGCCTAGAGCGGAGCCAGCCGGAGGTTGAGGGGGGCGACCTTGCGGAGTCGGCCCAGGGGCCTGCAACCGCGACTCAAACGACCGAGTCACAATCGGATTCTCCATCGCAAATTCCTCCACCTTATTCGCAATCCGAGACGCCTCCGTAAAGAGATTCATGCCATCCGCACATGCCTTGGACATGTCCTGCCGTGCGGCATAGACGTCTGGATCATCAAGCGACACCACCGCATCGACCCACTGCTCAGGACGATCACGCTCACAACCAATCCCTGCGGGAACGATCCACGCCTCCACGCCCTCCGTGGTTCCAGGCGGAGCCGCGTTGGGGTTCGACTTGGAGTAAATCACGGGGATCCGATTGTACATGGCTTCCACAGCAATGCGCCCAAAACTCTCGTAATTGCTCGGCAGCAACAGAATACGGGTTCGTTTGAGGATGTTGCGCACATCATCATCAAATTTGATCCATTCAATATTGGCCGGGGCCGGCGGGACCCACAACTCTCCATAGTAGGGAATAACGCCCAAGAACTTGCGGTCGGGCAGCCGCTTGGCCAACTCAATGAACTGGTGGACACCCTTGTTGACGTTCGCATTCACCAAGGTAATCATGTCTCCCGATGGGAACGGATCCATCTTGATCTTATGCTCGTGCATGATGGGGCGAATCACTTCTGTGCGAACAATGGTCGATGGCCACGGCGTGACATTCGCGCGGAAGTTGGCTTCCATTTTGTGATTGATGAAAAACAGCATCTCTTTCCACCCACCCGTGATATTGTCCCTGATGGAATTGTATCGGCCGTCAAAGTGGCAAGTCGCGATCATGGGTCTGTCGAGTCCACGACCGTTGATCTTTCGCACTACTGGCAATGCCGGTGCGTGGGGGCAGATCCAGATCTGACTGGACTCGAGTAGGTCTGTCCCTGCAGTGTAATGCATGAAACGGAATCCACGATACGTACCTCCGTTCCATCCCTCCTTGGGTCTCTCGGTCGTCATAAACGCAACCTGGTGGCCGCGCTTTTGAAGTTCGATGGCCAAGTCGATATCGTGGAGGAACGCCCCACATAAGTCGGGCATCCGCGTTGCAAAGAAGAGCACTCTCATTATGTTGTTCTATCGACACGATTTACTTGGATTAAGCGTGTAGGGTCCCCGCCACGCGCCCACTTGTCTTGAACCCAGTTGTCAGGATTGGAATACTCCTGTTGCTTGACCGGAATCAGGGGCTGGTAATAGTTAGGGATGGCCTTGTCCATGATGGTGGAATTGTCCTTGGTCGAGCGCTGGAGCATTGAGTGAATCAACCCAGATTCAGTATCCACCTCTGCCGGCGAGCCACCGCCCATGTTGGGGGTCGTGGCAAAGGGGCGGACCCACAGCTGCTTCGGGCCCTTGACGCGCCAGGCATCCGGGTCTCCCCAACGGAGTTCAGAGTTGGTATCCACCTTACAGCCGTTTCCGGGCATGAAGAACCCGCTGGTCGGGATCATGCCAGGCTGATCCGCCATGGCCAGTGCAGGGTTCAGGGTGTCCGAGCATCCTCCGTCGGACGTGGTCTGGCTGCGGCTCATGGACGACTGGTTTGCAACCGCATCCGCATCGGCACGCGCAGTGTCGTTGCGGCCTCGTGTCAGGGCGTAGAAAAAGTCGATAGGATTCGACGACATGCTTATCATCAAACCCAGAAAGTTTCACGCAAAACGGACAGTAAGACTAAAGGCAACAGAACCTCAATGGTCATTCTCCAACCCTGTGATTGGCACGAGCACGACGTCTCCTTCAAGGTCGGCAAGACGCGCATCCAAGAGTATGTGGTGGATGTCTACGGCCGCACCCAAGACGACCAGGTGGCGTGTGTCCGTATCACCGGCTTCAGTCCGTATTTCTACTGCGGAGGTGCGGACCCTGGTCGTGCCGTCCAAGTGAAGAAGTACGATGTCTTTGCGGGCTTCAATGACCTGGCCAAGACAAATGTGTGGAAGGTGTCCTGCACCACGCTGAATGAGTTCCACGAGAAGAAGCGCTCCATGACGGGTCGTGCTCTCTACGAGTCGGACCTTCCGCCCTTCCTCCGCCTTATCCATGAGCGTCACCTAGGTCCGGGCTCTCCCTTCCAGTTCGAGGGCACAGAGATGGAGGCGTCTGAGGATATGGCGGTGGATGTCATGTACAACTGCAAGTACACGGCCGTCTCCCCTGCCACAGCGTTCATTCCACTGAAGGTGGCCTCGTACGATTTGGAGGTGTGTCCATTGGTGGGCCAACAGTTCCCTGTGGCGACCAAGGACCCCATCATTCAGATCGGCGTGTCCTTCCGTATGTCAGGCGACCTGATGACACCCACACGGAAGTGCGTGTTTGTGCTGGGCAAGGTGAGCCCGTCAGACGACCCCAGCGTCGAGTTCGTGGGCTGCCAGACGGAGACGGACGTGCTCCGTGCCTTCCTGAACTGTGTGCTCGACGAGAACCCTGACATTATCTGCGGATACAACACCTTTGGTTTCGATGACGGCTATGTCGAGACCCGTTGCAAGATGCTAGGGCTGACAGACGAGATCAACCTCTCGAGGGGACCTGCGGCCAAGTCCAAGGATGGAGACGGTTGGAAGGTCAAGTTCGCAGAGACCAAGAAGTTCGAGTTGGCGTCGGGCAAGTACGATCTCCGCATCCTGTGCCTGCGGGGTCGGCTGTCCGTTGACCTCCTGCTAAACATGCGCCGTGAACACTCGTTGGACTCCTTCAAGTTGGACAATGTGGCCAGCGTATTTCTTCGGGACAAGGTTGTCAGTTGCAAGAACAATGTCGTTACCACAAAGAGTACTCGCGGGCTACGGGTTGGCAATTACGTGCGCTTTGATCTGGTCGGAAACACAACAGATCCCTACCGAGAGGGGGAGAAGTTCTTGGTTACGGCACTTGATGCAAAGACCTTCACCCTCGAGGGAGGACACTCCCTGTTTACTGAACTCAGTGACAAGGACCGAGCGCATCTGGAGTGGACCTTCACCAAGGACGACGTAGAGCCGCACGAATTGTTCCGTCTCCATCGCGAGGGTGGGCCCGAGGGACGGGCGCGCATTGCCAAGTACTGCATTCAGGACTGCGACCTGGTTCTGACGCTCATGGCCAAGCTCGACACTTTGGTCAATACCCGCGGAATGGCTGACGTGTGCAAGGTCCCGATGCAGTTCGTCCTGACGCGAGGCCAAGGAATCAAGATCTTCTCGGCCGTGGTCTACTATGCGGCCCAGCGTGACCAGATCCTGCGGACGCTGGAGAATGTGCAGGGAGACCACACATACGAGGGTGCCATCGTGATCAGCCCTAAGATCGGCATGTACCTTGACCAGCCCGTCTCGGTTCTGGACTTCAACTCGCTGTATCCGTCCAACATGATCGCCTACAACTTGTCGCCCGACACCTTGGTCTGCGAGCGGCACTTTGATGCAGAGGGGCGCAAGACGGGACATGCGGGACTGCCCATGGACAAGGTGCGAGAGCTGGAGGAGAAGTATACGCTCGACGAGATGGAGTATGAGCAGAAGGACGACAATGACGTGGTGACGGGCAAGGTGGTGTGCACGTACGTCCAGTCGAACAAGGACCAGCCGATGCTCACAGGTGTCCTGCCCAAAACACTCGAGATTCTACTGGCAAAACGGAAGGAATACAAACAAATGATGGAAGATCCTAAATATGACGAAGCTCAGCGATCTGTCTACAATGGCCTTCAATTGGCTTATAAAGTGGTTGCCAATAGCGTCTACGGACAGACAGGTAGTCGAACATCTCCTATCCGAAAACTCTGTGTCGCCGCGTGCACCACGGCAGCGGGACGAAAGGCCCTCTACTACGCCAAGCACGTGGTGGAAACGCAATTCGGCGCCGAAGTCGTCTACGGTGACACCGATTCTATCTTCGTCAAGTTCCCCACCCAAGACCTCACCGAGTCCATCCGATTGGGACTCGAAGCGGGCAAAGCCATCACCGAGCAAATGGCTCGCAGGCCTTATAAGATTGCCTACGAGAAGACCTTCTACCCCTTCATCCTCTTCTGCCGCAAGCGCTACGTTGGGATGAAGTACGAGGAGGACCCGAACCCCGCCAAGGCCAAGCGCATGTCGATGGGTATCGTGCTGAAGCGGCGAGACAATGCGCCGATTGTCAAGGATGTCTTTGGTGGCGCACTGGACATGCTCCTGCAGGAGAAGGACGTCAAGAAGGCCGCGGCGTATGTCAAGCAGAAGCTGAAGGATGTGATTGATCAGAAGGTGCCGCTGGAGAAGTTCATTCTGTCCAAGGCGCTGCGGGACGACTACAAGAACCCCGAGCAGATTGCCCATCGCGTGTTGGCGGATCGAATGGCCGATCGCGACCCTGGCACGGCTCCCAAGGTCGGGGATCGTGTGCAGTACGTGTATGTGGAGGGCGCCAAGAAGGGTGCCAAGCAAGGAGACAAGATTGAGCATGTGGACTATGTGCGCGCCAAGAAGCTGAGTGTGGATACCACGCACTACATCACCAACCAGATTCAGAATCCTGTGGCACAGTTGTTCGCATTGTGCATTGAGAAACTGGATGGATACAAGCCGCCATCGGATTCCTATGCGTCGATGCACGCACAGTTCATGGAGAAACTCAAGGACGAGGAAGAGGCCACCCTGTCGGTCCTGGCCAAGAAGGAGAAGCAGCTCGAGGGGCTCTTGTTTCTGGACAGCCCAGACCTGAAGAAGGTCGTCCGTGCCAACCAGCACGGGCCACTGGATGCTTTCTTCGCTAAGAAGTAAGAATGCCCACACTGCGTCAAAAGGTCGACAGTTTCTGCAAGGAGGCGGGTGCCAAGGTGGACACGTCCGACAAGCTCCGTCGTCAGGTGCTGGAACTGAAGGGGGAACTCAAGAAGGCCAAGGAGACCCACAAGAACCACATGAAGCAGATGAAGGCGGCGTCCAAGACCGTGAAGGCCCCGAAGGTTGCCAAGGCCCCGAAGGCGCCCGCTGCTCCGAAGGTTGCCAAGGCTCCGAAGGTCAAGCAGGTTGTGGCGATGAACCCGCTTCCCGTCGGAGAGACAGCGGAACAGCGGTCGCGCCGTCTTGAGGGAGAGATGGGACCGGGTGGATATGGAATGGCGGGCACGGTGCCCACGGTGGCCAAGGCAGGTCGCCGCACCCGTCGCCGTCGCCTTTAGACACAATTCCCCTTAACAGATAATGGAGGCCACCCCTCGGCCACTCCTCGAGGTGGATGGCCTCGAGTGGTATGAGGGGGTGTCCACTCCAGGATTCGACCGACATGCTGCCTTTTTTCAATGGTCCCAACGAGATCGCGTGATCCTGCGTCTCTTTCGAACCATCCAGTTCAAACGACTGGCTGCAGACCCCACTGTGATACGGAGTGAGATTCCACGAGAGATGCAAGACCCAGATCCCTACGATCGTGCCTATGTGTTCTATTGCATGCGGCTTACGAGGTATTCGGTTTAGACATGTAAGATGCAGTCTCTACTCCCCTTGCTTCGAGATATCGTTCACAGCGAGACGCAATTCTTCAATCGCGTCATCGATCTTCCAGAGGGTGTGCGGAACCGAGCCATTGCCAACCGCAGTCGTCAGACTTTGGTGATGCTTGACCTCCTCCGCACGATCGTCGAGCCACCGACGACTCGGACTACACTCCCGCGCGGACACTTTACGATTGATCTGACACAGGATCTCCTGCGCACGTTCCACGAGCCAGTTGCGGTTATCCCTTCTGCCGCCCAGATCTCTGGGGCCGTGGAGTTGGCTGTCACGCCCCCCGCAGGAGAGTTGTGCGCCATTTGCCAGGATACCATGGCTACGTCCACACGTCTCACGCAGTGTCGTCACTATTTTCACCACAGTTGCATTACCCAGTGGTTCGCGACGAGCGTACGGTGCCCGGTCTGCAGAAACGATATACGTGAACCGAGTGAGGATACTGTATGATCGTGGCGTGCACACCTACACGAAACAGAGCGTGGAGCCAGGCCTTTTCAGAGAGTTGTATGCGGTCGCAGACACTTCAGCCCGACCACTGGATTGTTCTGGATAACTCAGACACCCCGCATCATGGATGGACGACGAGTTCCGCCTTGACCGTTGAGCGGGTTGATGGACAACGGACGATCGCGTGGATGCGAAACTATATTCTCGACAAGGCAATTGAGTTAGGTGCAGACTTCATCGTCTTCTGGGATGACGATGATTACTATCCCCCTCAGCGGATTCGGGTTAGCGTGGATGCCCTGAAGGCAAATCCGAAGGCTGAGATTGCAACCTCATCCATGATGTACATGATGCTCACTCAAGAGAACTGCCTGATGAGTGTGGGTCCATACGCCGACACACACGGAACCGCCGCTACCTATACGATTCGTCGGGACTATGCATCAACCCATCGGTTCGATGTAACCAAGAAGTTTGGAGAGGAGTTTTCCTTCACGCGTGGGTGGAAGGCTAAAATGGTCCAAGTTCCTCCGGAGGATACTATCGTGGTCATGGGACACAAGGGGAATACGGTGAGTAAGTCTGATGTGTTCTGGAACCCTGACAAGTATCTGGGCAGGGTTGTCAATAACATCAATGGGAAGCAGGCATGGCGTTCGCGGTGGTGTCTCCCGCAAGCACAATGGGATCTGTGGAAAACCACGTTTTCTGTCGTAGAACCTCATTTACCTCGGGACTTTGTTTGAACACTGGGCATGGTGGTGGCAGCGCTTCAGACTCTCCATACTGTAGAGAATGGAGCATACGCCTTACATCGTAATGACACGTCTTGGCCATAGCCTGGAGGTCGTGTTTAGGGAATAGAGTCTTCAAGTCGGCAACAGACGGAGGGAAACAACGCAGGCTTTCAATGCGAGTACACGCCTTGAAAATCCGCGGGACCTCGTTGCAGGTCATCAGAATCGGGAGAGTCCGCTCGGGAGACGCGAACCACTCCACCAATCTCCGCTGGGCGTGAGAGTCAGATCCGTCCACTTCATCCAGCACCAGGCACGATGCCTTATTGTCTCCTCGAATCATGGATGTGATGCTGCGCGTGTGGCGATAACTGGAGACCAAGCGTGCGACATCCTCGTGAGACCGCATGGCTTGTGTTGCATTGATCTCCAGGGGCTCCATTCCGCAGGAACGGATTGACGCTAAGGCCATGGTGGTCTTGCCGATACCCGGGGGGCCATGGAGCAAGATCACGTTGGCATAGGGTTTGCTGGTCAAATACGTGTTCAGTCGCGCCTTCGTGTCTCGATGCCCCACCACTTCATCCAAAAACTGAGGACGACGAACTTCACTCCACATATCTGTGGTTGGAGAGGGTTGAGAAAATGCTTGCGATCTACTAATGGATGTTCCGCAGCACGTCTTGCGGTCCCTGTTTCGTGATACAGCCTTCCCGTTGATCCAGCACCATGTGGATTCCTACAATGACATGCTGGACGGGCGCATCCCCACCTTCTTGAAGGCCTCCAACCCGTCTGAGCTCGAGCTGCCCGACAAGCGCTATATCCGGATTTGGTTTGGCGGCAAGAATTCAGACAAGTTGAAGTGGGTGGCGCCCGCCGACGATATGGGTAACGCCATTGTTCCGCACGCCTGCCGTCTGGATAACACCACCTACTCTGTGACGCTGGTGGCCGACCTGGAAGTGGAGTATGTGTTCCCCAACGGATCCACGGTCACCAAGGTGTTTGCGGACTTTGAGTTGGGCAAGATTCCGCTGATGCTGCGGAGTCGGCTGTGCTACCTCACGGGCATTGACGGGTATACGGTCGGCGAATGCAAGTTCGAGCTGGGCGGGTACTTTATCATTGACGGATCTGAGAAGGTCTTGCTCACACAGGAAAAGTTGGGCAATAACCTGTTCTACTGCGGCAAGCGGACACAGGCCAAGAACCCCGAGAACCCGAGCGGCCCCGTCGAAGTGTCGGATGAACTTGAGGTGGAGGCGTCCTACGAGACCAAGGAAGAGTACTATGCGGCCGTGCGATCCGTGTCGGAGGATGCGAGTCGTGGACCCTACTCGCATTTCTTGGTGATTCCGCCGCCGACCAAGGCTGTGAAGGATCGTCTGGCCCTGATCACCCTCCCTGGATTCGAGAACCCTGTGCCAGTGTTCAGCGTGTTCCGTGCTCTGGGCCTGACCACAGACAAGGATGTCTACGATACGGTTTTGGCCGGCATGAACGACCACGATCGGTTGGCCTATGACACGCTGTTCTATCAGTTGGTCTTGAGCCACGAGAACACGTTGTCCTTTTCGAAAAAGACGGATCTTCAGTTGCTGGTGGACCAGTCGCGGACACGCTCTCGCCCTGAAGTGGTCCGCACCCTGCACGACCTGCTGTTTCCCCACGTGGAGGTGGACTCGGATGTGGGCGCGCTTTACCGCCGCAAGGCGTATCAGCTGGGGCGGATGCTGCGAATGGCCATGGAGCAGGCCCTTGATCTGACACAGCCCACCGATCGCGACCACTTCCGCTTCAAGCGTCTCCAGACCTCAGGCGATCTCTGCTTTGGGGAGTTTCGTCGTATCTTCCGAGAGACATCCCGGGCCATGCTACTGGAGCTGGACAAGAAGGTCAACCAATACGAGCGTGCGAATTACGCAGGGGACAAGCTGGTGAATGTGCTGCAACCCGAGAACCTGAGCTTCTACTGGAAAAAGTACCGTCTGATGTCAGAGTTCCTCAAGTCCTTCAAGGGTTCATGGGGAGGCGAGGAGGGCATTGCACAGGAGTTGAGCCGTGTCTCCTATGCAGGTGTGATCAGCCACTTGCGTCGCACCAATCTGCAGATGGATCGTACGTCGAACAAGAAGGAGCCCCGACGCTTTCACGCCTCGCAGATGGGGTTGATGTGCCCCGTGGACTCCCCCGACGGCCGTAACATTGGATACATCAAGGCACTCACACTCATGGCTCGAATCTCAACGCCCTTGTCTATGGATGTGGTGCGCGCCATGATCAAGCCGTTCATTCGCCCGATCGTGTTCGTTCACCCCTCGACGTGGGAGCCGACATGGACCCCCGTGTTTCTGAATGCGGATTTGGTTGGAGTGTGCATCGGCAAGACTGAGGAGATGCACGCCCATCTCGTGAAGGAACGCAGAACACGGAAATTGACACTGTCGCTTGGCTGGGACCGCGTGGCCAATGTGTACACGCTGACCTGCGACGGAGGGCGCCCGATCCGACCAGTCTACCAAGAGGGCGTCACCGCAGACGCCGTCCGCGCCGCCGAAGGATGGGATCAGATCTCTGGATTGATTGACTACCTGGATGCAGAGGAGCAGAACATCACGCGCCTGTCTATCGATCCCTTCCACCCTAACCTACAGTCGGAGATTCACGCTCTGTTTGCCTTGTCGGCACTCACGGGGATCATCCCCTTCTCGGACCACAATCCTGGAACGCGTAACGCCTTTGCGATTGCCCAGACCAAGCAAACCTGCTCGTGGTTCCACACCAACTACCTCAAGCGCTTCGACACCATTGCAGTCACCTCCGTTCTTCCCCAGGTTCCCTTAACACAGACATGGGTCTACCGCGAAATCATGGGCGCAGGAGGATGCATGCCGCATGGAGAGAATGTGCTTGTGGCCATTACCACGTACATGGGCTTCAACCAGGAGGACTCCGTTATGATCAATTCATCGGCCATGAAGCGGGGTTTGTTCCAGACCATCTACTACCACTCTTACGATTTCATGGAGGACATGACCGACCCTGCAGCACAGGTCCACACCGAGTTTGCCAACCCCGCTGTCAATCCCCTCTACAAGGACTCGGTGAAGCGCAAGGAGGGCCTGAACTACGACCACCTCGACGCAGAGGGTGTGATTCTCGAGGGCACGGAACTCACAGAGGATATGATTCTGGTGGGTGTCGTGGCACCGATTCAGGACATCAACGGCAAGATCACGGGATATCGCGATGTGTCCGAGAAGCCGAAGCGGGGTCAGCACGGACGCGTGGAATCTGTGTACCGTTACGCCACGCGCGATGGACTGAAGGGAGTCAAGATTCGTGTGGCCGAGGAGCGATACCCCGTTCTGGGCGACAAGTTGGGAAGCCGTCATTCGCAGAAGGGAACCTTGGGCATCGTGCTCCCCGAAGAGGATATGCCCTTCACGGCCCGCGGTGTGCGGCCCGATCTGCTGTTCAACCCCCACGCTCTTCCCACGCGTATGACGATTGGTCACTGGATGGAGAGTTCGTGGAGCCGCCTGGCGTTGAAGTTGGGTGCGTTCATTGATGCCACGCCCTTCACCACAACGGACAGCCTGCCGACATTGAAGCAAATCATGATGGAGCAGGGATTCGAGCCGTATGGCACGGAAACCCTGTACAATGGTCAGACGGGAGAGATGATGGAAGCGGACATCTTCATGGGCCCCACCTACTACCAGCGCATGAAGCACATGGTGGAGGACAAAGTGAATGCACGGTCAACGGGCCCGCGCAAGTTGCTGACACGCCAGCCGCTGGAGGGCCGCGCAGACGAGGGTGGTCTGCGTATCGGAGAAATGGAGCGCGATGCCTTGATTTCCCACGGAATGGCCAAGTTCACGCGCGAGAGTATGATGGAGCGCTCCGATGCCGCCGTGGTTCAACTGGACAAGTCCACTGGGCAGTTGGATACAAGCCGCGATATGCTAGAAATGCCCTATTGCATGGGGTTATATACACGGGAGTTGGAGTCGATGCATATCACAGTGCGGATGAAGACGGAGTGAGGCAACAAGTTTTGGGCGCTTAAAGGTAAGAATGGAGGATATAGTATTGAGGATGTCTGACCACATTTACGTCACAAAGCGTAACGGCGCACGCGTTCCTGTTTCCTTCAACGAGGTGCTGACTCGTCTCCAGCGTCTCGCGGATGGACTTGACCACGTGAACCCTGATTTGGTCGCACAGAAGGTGTGCAGCCAGATTCAGGATGGGATCAAGACCTCCGAACTGGATGAGTTTGCGGCAGAGACCTGTGCGATGATGCAGGCCCGTCACCACCCGAACTATGGTAAGTTGGCGGCCCGTATCCTTATCGACAATCACCAGAAGAACACTCCGTCCCGTCTGGTGGATTCGGCACAGGTGCTATTCGATGAGGGTGTGATCAATGAGTCCTACTATTGCGTTGCGCAGGACCTGGAGTTTGAGTCGATGATTGACTACTCCCGCGACTTCATGTTTGACTACTTTGGCTACAAGACTTTGGAGAAGGGATACCTTCTTCGGCGTCGCGATGGCCGTGTGTGGGAGCGTCCGCAGCACCTGTGGATGCGTGTGGCCATTCAACTCCACGGCACGAGCTTTGCGAGGGTCAAGGAGACCTACGATGCGCTGAGTCTGGGGTATTTCATCCACGCCACACCGACCCTGTTCAATGCAGGTACGCCGCGACCGCAGTTGAGTTCGTGCTTCTTGGTTCACATGCAGGATGACAGCATCAAGGGCATCTACGACACGCTGGCCGAGTGTGCGCAGATTTCCAAGTGGGCTGGCGGTGTCGGTCTGTCGATCCACAATATTCGTGCACGCGATTCTAGCATCAAGGGTACCAACGGCAAGTCCACGGGAATCGTGCCGATGCTCAAGGTGTTCAATGACACGGCCAAGTACGTCAACCAGGGTGGTAAGCGTAACGGATCTTTTGCTGTGTATCTGGAGCCCTGGCACGCGGACATTGAGGAGTTCCTGCGCCTGAAGTTGAACACGGGCAACGACGACGAGCGGGCCCGCGACCTGTTCTACGGTCTGTGGATCCCTGATCTGTTCATGCAGCGCGTCGAGAACGATCAGTATTGGTCAATGTTCAGTCCGGATACCTGCCCTGGATTGTCCGATTGCTGGGGAGACGAGTTCACGGAGTTGTATTGCCGCTACGAGCGCAAGAACCTGGCCATGAAGGAGATGCCCGCCAAGAAATTATGGCAGATGATTGTAGATGCGCAGATTCAGACGGGGACTCCTTACCTGCTGTACAAGGACGCGTGTAATGCCAAGTCCAACCAGCAGAACCTTGGAACCATCAAGAGCTCAAATTTATGCACCGAAATCATCGAGTTCACCTCCCCCGACGAGACGGCCGTGTGTAACCTCGGATCTCTGGCTCTGCCCAAGTTTGTCGAGCGGAGTTACGCCCACGACGGAGAGTACCGCTTCAACTTTGACCTCCTCCGCAAGTACACGACCATCCTGGCTCGCAACTTGGATATCGTCATTGACAAGACGTATTACCCCACAGACAAGTGCAAGACCTCCAACCTCCGCCACCGGCCTATCGGAATCGGAATTCAGGGCCTCGCAGATGTCTTTGCGATCCTCCGTATCCCCTGGTCCTCTCCGCGTGCTGCGGAGTTGAATCAGGAGATCTTTGAGAATATCTACTACGCGGCCGCGACGCAGAGTATGATCGGTTCGTCATCTGACTCATGGCGCAGCGTGTCCCTCGATAACGCCAATAGCTACTTGACCTTTGCAGGCTCACCGATCAGCCAGGGCAAGTTGCAGTGCGATCTGTGGGGCGAGAACCCCAAGTCCACGTACCTCAACTGGGCAGGGCTTCGAACGATGTGCAAGGGTGGTATGCGGAACTCCCTCCTGGTGGCTCCGATGCCGACTGCGTCCACCTCGCAGATCCTTGGCAATAACGAGTGCTTCGAGCCCTTCACATCCAACCTGTATTCCCGACGCGTTCTGTCGGGCGAGTTCATGGTGGTGAATAAGTACCTCGTGGAGGACCTGGTGAAGTTAGGGTTGTGGACGGCGGATGTGCGGACGGAGATTATCGCCAACAACGGCTCTGTGCAGGGGATCGCGGCCATTCCCGCCGAGATCCGTGAGTTGTACAAGACCGTGTGGGAGATTCCGATGAAGACCCTGATCAACATGGCACGGGACCGCGCGCCGTACATTTGCCAGTCACAGTCGTTGAATTTGTTCTTGGCTGAGCCCACGGCGTCTAAGGTGTCAAGCATGCACTTCTACGCCTGGAAGCAGGGACTGAAGACGGGCTGTTACTATTTGCGCACCAAGGCGGCTGCGAAGGCGCAGCAGTTCACCGTGGAGCCGAGTAATTGTGTCACGTGTTCTGCGTAGGAATTTCGAGGGTAAGGGTAAATGTACGAATACATGTCGTTGGCTGGTGTATCGGCAGGCGGTCGTCGTGGCAAGACTCGGCGAGGCGGTGGGTATTACGGCGGAAGTGGGGTCGATCCGATTACTCCGTTCCCTGGAGTGGGCGGTCGTCGCACCCGCGGTCGCAAGTCGACGCTCAAGGCCAAGACTCTTCGCCGCATGCTGAAGAAGAAGGGCATGAAGACCACTGGTAAGAAGGCGACCCTGATGAAGCGTCTTCACCTGCGTGGCGGTGGCCTTGGTGCGAGCGCCGGATCCGCCGCGGGCGTGGGTGATTCGTATGGCGATCCGTCCCTTGGTGGAAACAGCCGCCAGCCTGGCCCCGAGTACGCTGCAAAGGTCTCGGCTGGACTCATGGGCGGTCGTCGCCGTCGTCGCCGCAGTTCCAGCAGCAGCCGCTAGTAATTTCAATACAACTAACAAATGCACCGCGGTCGCACCCATCGCCGCACTCGTAAACGCCACCCCATTGTGCCCATTGTCACAGGGCCCATTGCGGGAGGAAGTCGGATCTCACCTGCGCCGGTTGGATCGTCCACTGGATTCTCGGAGCCCCATTCCACAATGAAGGACTGGACGGCAGGTGCGCCGCCTCTGGGTCCTAAGGTGGGTGGAACTGGCTATGTCGACCCTCGGAAAGGGGCCACTGGGGGTCGTCGTCGCAGGTCCCGTCGTCGCTACAGCCGTCGCCGTTGAGCCTGCGTTTTTTCTAGAGAGTAAACATACACTGAAATGCCTGACTGCGCCCCCGGCGAAGATCCTGCTACATCTGGTTGCACTCCCGTCGCCCCCGCGGGCGGTCGCCGCGGCCTCAAGGCCAAGACTCTTCGCCGCATGCTGAAGCAGAAGGGACTCAAGACCACGGGCAAGAAGTCCACTCTGATGAAGCGCCTCAAGATGAAGGGCGGCGGCCTTGCTGCCACCGCGGCCACCGTCGGTGCTGGTGAGACGCTGAAGGGTGGCCGTCGCCGCCGTCGCTCGCGCAAGTTCATGGGCATGTACTAAAGTGCCCCCGCAATCTCTGAAATCAATGTAAACAACTCATCCGACAGTCCGTAGTGACATCCGTTGGTCTCTGTCGCAGGGGGCTTGCGAGTGCACGTGTTCTTGCGATGCACCAAACTCACAATTACATTCTGGGGAGACAACTCCCGACACATGTGTTCGCGGCCGCGAATAAATGCGTCACCCTCCGCAATCTGCTCGTCGGGGAACTGCCGGTCCGTCCAGAACTTGCGAGTAAAACACAATGTTGCCTCAGAGACACGTTGGCTCATAGCCAAGGTGGGTGGGGGCACGTTCATAAAGGACACATGCTTGTGGATCTCGTAACAGGGCAAAACCGTTGAGAATAAGCACTCCTTGCGCGGTTCGGCTAACAGGTGAGCCACGCGTGTCAGCACAGAGTTGGTCGGGTAGACATCGTCATCGTCCATCATCACCAGGACATCGTGACTGGCGTATTCTACGGCAAGATTCCGCTTGGCACCGATGGTCAGCGGCGTGTCGACCAGGATATACTTGACGTTGGTCATATCTGTGATCAGATCCTTGATCGGATCGACACCATCGTCGACAATCACCCACTCAATTTTAGAGTCAGGGTATGACTGAGCCACCTTGCAGTACTTGAGTAGGGGTATGAAGGCACGACGATCCCGAGTCAATGTGATAATAGAGACACAGGGCAGGTCCTCCTCCTTAGGCATGTGCTCCTGCATTGAGTGGCGCGGACGACCCTTGAGAGTGTCAATCCGCTTGGCCATTCGCGCAACAAACTCCTCGTGGCGATCCTCATACTGCTTGCGGCAGGAGTTCGACATTTCCTGCAGATTCGCATCCGTGCTTGACACATAGACCTTCAGAGCCTCCACCACGGACCCCACATCCGTATCCTCCAACACGCCCATGCAGTGCGGGTGAGGAATCCCCTTGGTTGTCGACGTCCACAATGCCGACTTGGTCAGTTCAGCAAAGGGTGTGATCGGACTGATCAGGGGCACGCATCCGCTCGACATGGCCTCGTTCAGCGCGTGACCGAATCCCTCGGCAACGGACAGACACACCACCAATCCCGACTCGGCCAGGAGGGCGTCGTAGTCCTTGTCGGACAGAATCTCCGAGACCAACTTGATCTTGTTCGATACGGACTCGGGAATGGAGGCGATTTTCACGCGAGCAGGGGAATGAACAATCGTCAACTCGGGAAGCATAGAGTAGAGCACTACATCCTCCTGTTCGATGCGCATGTAGGCCTGGACAAGAGGCTTGGGGTGGCGCCAAACGTTCGTGCCAACGGGAACAATGCCCTTGTTGTAGTTCTTGATGGGTGTATACTTCTTGTCGATGGAGGTCCAACCCACGTAGTGAACGGGGGCGCATCCAGGGATGGCCTCGAACAGTTTGACGGCGTCGTGTGTCTTGACCCAGATCTGGTCCACCATGGCTGTATACGGAGCCCAGGTCTGGTACGTCCATTCGGGGTTGGGGACCCAGATATTCAGTCCCGCAAACGGAAACAGTGCAGGGTTGATCACCTCGATGAAGACGTTGATCTCGGCCTCGGGGCAGTGGGGCTGTTGGTGCGGAACGTGTCGGATCTCGGCGTCGGGTCCCAACACGTGTGCAAAGAGGGCGTGCAGAATCTGCGTATCTTGGGCCAGTCCTGTCAAGGGCGTTGCCGTACCGATCAGATTCACTCGCATTGTGTTACACTTGATTGCGTTTCGTAAATGTCTTCCGCGGATGTCTGCGCAGGGTCCGACGGCTCAACCCCATGGCTTTCCACGACTCCTTAGTTCGAGGCGCACAGGATGTCAATACCATAGGACGGTCATAGAACCATTCGTTGGTTCCGATGGACAGAATCTTGGCCACAGGTGCGTCCTCCACCTTTCCCGCCCATGACTCGGTCAACTTCAGACACACTTGGTACATAGCCTCAGTTCCGAAACCATACTGTCGATCGGTCATGTCAGAGCAGTATTCAGAGTCGTCCAGTACAAAGGCTGTTCCATTCCACGCCAAGCCATCTACAGGCCGAAACATCGACCATGCGGGTTCCCATACGAACCAACGCGACCCAATGTGCAGATAGGCGCGATCGTGGAAGCGGTGTATCATTATCCGTTCAGAAGAAACTCTTGAGTTCACCTGTCCGCGAGCCATAGACCTGTGTCGCCACGGGGTTCGCGATCGGGTCAGGGAAGTCCAGGATGTCCTTGCGGTATTGGACGTAGGCCACTACCTCACTCATGATGCTATTGCCGCAGTACGACACCACGCGTTCGTTCAGTTCCTCGAGCGCCTTGGCAACGACATTGGGGTCATTGTCACCGTACTGCAAATAGTAACTCCGCATAATGACCAAGAGATCCGCCTCGGATTGGTTACCGATCGCGTACTTACCCATGCTACGAGCCAGAACATCCGCCTTGATCTTGGACTGGAGATTGTCCACATTGGCCTGACTGAAGAACATCTGATTCAGAGGCGTACACGAGTGACGGTAATTGATCCTCTCCATAATGGTAGTGGGAATCACACCGGGTTCCGTCGAATACAGAGACACAGGAGGAAGCGTACTTGTTTCCTGCGACTCGGAGAGCGGAAGGCGCCCGGTGTGCTTGGGAGCCGCCTGGATGGCTGTGCCCGTGTAAAAGTCCGCCAGGGTGGGGACGGAGTAGTCGAGACTGAACTGCATTGTGAGTTCCCTACACAATATTCTGCCCAAATTGGCTGGTGTCGGGTGTTGCGCAGGTCAGTTCCACGGTGTAGCACGGCTGCAGCGATGTATTGATAAAGGGCAAGTTGGATCCGACCATAGACTGCGGTTCTAGCACGTTGGAGTTGGTGCCGGTCGTTCCATATCCGTTGATGGCCTGTGGATACCTGGGAGTTGCATTGCCCTGGGCATCCGAGACGAAAAAGTTAGGAACTACGAAGCCATTGTAAGTGGCCACATTAGGCAGGGTTCGGGCATACCCTGCAGACACATCACGGGGGCCGAACACACCGTTACCAATGTCCACGTAATCTAACAAAGCCACCACGAGCAAGGGGGTGCCCACAAGATTCTTGATAAAATTGATTTTGGATGTGGATGTGAGAGGTGATACCTGCATGTTGCAAAGGGTAACGGAATCGAACAGAATGCGATCTCCCACACGTAGATCATTCGAACTAAAGTAAGAGTAATCGGCTGCAAAACACTTGAGGAATAGACCGCTGGATGCATCTGCTTGGATCAAGGACACTGCAAGCGTATCCATCTGATTGAAGGGTGTTCCGATTGGATCCGTCAAACTGATGGTGAGTTTCTGTAGACTCGGGATAGGGGATGGAAGATGATGAGACTCTTCGCCCCACGGTTCATAGTCGTAGTGCTGGACTCCAATATCAAGAGCAAAGTTCGTTTGGGTGCGCGTCCTTTGAGTGAGAGCAGTAAAGGTGCGCCGAGTCGGCTCGTTACCACCATAGTATTGTCCAAAGTATGTATCCAGATTCAGGAGTAGATAGGGATACGTCGAGAATGCAGAGTATGTCTTGCCCACGACTTGCTGGTTAATGGCCGATGAATCTACGCTTCCTGGGATGCTAGGCACCAATAGAAACTGCTTTTGAGGGAGGATTGCACGAACCAAACGGATCGACGTGACAAATGTAGCCTGGTCCACTGTGCCAAACCCTAGTCCAGACGGTTGAATGAAGTAATTGTCATTCGGCAGATTGCAGTTGGGGACGGTCGTTCGAGTCGGGTCGTATCCCGGAAACGATACGCCATTGTACGTCCAGCCACGTGTGTTTGGTAATCCTGGCACAGTGTTCTTTTCACCAAGAATGTTGGACGCATAGAGTGGCACGGTTGGATTATTTCCAGTCACGGGTTTGGATATGTACTGGGGAGCCTGACTTCCAAAGGAAAAGACTAAATTTGAATAGGGATTGGGCTGCTGAACAAAGTTACGATGAGCCGCATCGATCACGATATACCGCTTAGAGACCATGGTTTGAGGAAGTTGCTGGACTGCAGTGACTGCAGCGGTATTGGACCATCCACCCGCACGCATTGAGTCCTTTATCCTAGGGCCTGTAAATCAGCAAGCCAGAGTTGTTCCGCGTTGGTTCCCTGAAGCCTCGCAATCTCCGCACGAATCGTCTCCATCTCGGCCACGTGCTTGTCGCTGACCTCCTTGGTGAAGGACGACACCGGCAGCCGCATGATGTAGTCGTACGATCCCTTGATGGTCTGGTATCCATGCTGCTCCAGAAGGGAATCACACTCCATCCGTGTCTTGCGGCGCAGGTTGGGCACCTGGACGTCTTCGCACTGACTCACGATGAACCGCACCACATTCGTATGAAGAGGCAACTGCTCCTCCAGCGCCTTGATCTGGTGGCTGCGGCGCGTCTCGTACAACTCCAGACGAACACTCCAGAACGCAATGATGATGTCGTTCAAGGTGGCATACTTCGTAATCACACCATTCTCGTTGAAGGCGTGCATATTGGTGGTCTTGATCTTGACTGTGAGCGACTTGATGAGGGCAGCCTCCTCGATGCCCTTGATACGGATGTTGATGTCCTGGTCCGTAGAGGTATCCACAAAGTCCTTGATACGACCCTCAGCCAACTCCTTCTCCAGCCACTCACGGTAGTCGGCCGTCCACTCGCCTGGTGGGAGTTCCGTCACAACATATTCGTCCCCAACCTTCTTGTACACACCGACCGCGCCCTCGTCTGTGTATGTGCCCTTGAAGCCTTCATAGTAGGGCACGAGCTTCGTGCTGGACAGGGGGTGTCCTGCCTGAATCTTGGCAATCAGCATCGTCTTGAGGACCTTCGGATCGCACGGCGGAATGTTGGTGGAATAGCCAGTGCCAATTCCGCGGGCACCATTGACCAGCAGCATCGGGAGAACCGGTGCATACCACTCAGGCTCAACCGGCAGGCCGTCGTCGTCGCGGTACTTCAGCACATCCATGTCCTCCTCGCGAATCAGCTTGCGGACATTCGGCTGGAGGTAGGTGTGGATATAACGGGGAGACGCAGAGTCCTTTCCACCCTGAAGACGCGTGCCGAACTGTCCTTGCGGAACCAGCCATGCGATGTTGTTGGCACCCATGAAGGTCTGCGCCATGCCCACAATGGTCTCGTTCAGCGAGGCCTCACCGTGGTGGTATCCCGTGTGCTCCGACACATACCCAGCAAACTGCGCCACACGGATCTCATGCGTTAGATTTCGCTTGAAGGCCGCA
>Ga0114962_10000578_pt1 | contig 32614 bp, 21 predicted proteins | sample C_130820_MF_Meta_FD_87017 | JGI IMG/M metagenome (GOLD analysis project Ga0114962, IMG submission 87017) | Freshwater microbial communities from Lake Croche, Canada to study carbon cycling - C_130820_MF_MetaG | ecosystem: Environmental > Aquatic > Freshwater > Lake | place: Lake Croche, Canada...
CAAACTCAGAAAATGGCTGGGCATGATGCCGAACATGGAAGACCGTATCAGAGAACTTGAAAGGTTAGGCATGGTGGTCGGCGAAGGATGTCACCTAGCTTCGGATGCAGAAATCGAGGAACCATGGGCGTCCCACATCACCTTCGGTAATGAAGTCACCATAGCACGGGGAGTGCGCTTTATCTCTCACGACGCCAGCATGTGGCGGTCTTTAGGGGCGACTCGAGTGGGGGTGATCGAAGTCGGAAGCCGTTGTTTCATTGGTGCCTTCTCCATTGTGATGCCCAATGTCCGGATTGGCGAGGATACCATTATTGCTGCCGGTAGCGTTGTTACCCGTGACATTCCGGCTGGGGTGGTGGCCGCTGGAAACCCCGCGCGAATCATCAAGACAAGCGCAGCGCTGCGGGATAAGACAAAAGCCAAACTGGCGCATACACCGTGTTTTGGCGAGGAATACCGCATGAAGTGCGGTGGCACGGTGGCCATGCGCCAGTCCATGCTCAAAGCCACGCCAAACGGAGAATGCTTCATCGTAAGATCTGCAACGAGTTCCGACGCGAGGTAGCAGCATGAAGGTAGTCCTGTTCACCCGTTATCCGTCGTCGCCGCACAATCCGCGCGGTGGCGTGGAATCCGTCGCGGTGGTTCTGGTGCGGGCGCTGGCGGCCATGAACGATCTTGACGTTCATGTAGTGACCTTGGAACATGGCCCTGCTGCAGTGGTGATGGAAACCCACGACGGAGCGACGATCCATCGCCTTCCCGCCTCGCGCTGTCCGCAAATTATCGACGTGCTGAGTGGGCCGGGTCGCCACCGTCTAATTGAATACATCCTTGGGTTACAGCCTGATATCCTTCATTCGCATGAGACCCATGGCTTAACGCTGGGCGATGTGCCGATTCCGCAGGTCTTTACGCTGCATGGATTCGACACTGAGAATCTACTGGCCGATGCCGCTCGATTTGCCAGTATGAGATCGAGGTTGTGGGGCATGGTGGAACGCCGAGGATTGGCCCGGCAGCGTCACATCATTTCCATTACGCCGTACGTACGCCGAAAGATCGAGCCGATGACCCATGCCACGATTCACGACATCGACAATCCAGTGGATGAGCGATTCTTTGCGATCATTCCCGCCCCCCGCGAGCAGCGCGTACTCTGCGTAGGGTGGCTAAACGAGCGCAAAAATACCCTCGGAGCAATCAATGCTTTCGCCCTAGCCGTTGCCTGCGGGGCCGCAGGCACCCTGGTCATCGCCGGCCAAGCCAAGGAATCAAGCTATCAGCAGAAAGTCCAGGATACCATCGCGCGGCACACTCTCAACGACCGCGTGGAACTTTTAGGCCACATCGACCACGGGCGGCTCATGCAGGAGTTGGCGAAAGCAACCGTCTTGCTTCTGCCGTCGAAGCAAGAGAATTCACCCATGGCCATCGCCGAGGCGATGGCCGCCGGGTTGCCGGTCATTGCATCCAACCGCTGCGGGATGCCCTATATGGTGACCGAGAATGAGACCGGTTTCCTGGTCGATCCGGAGGACGTTGGACAGATCTCCAACCGCTTGCTGCGGTTTCTCACAGACCCCGCAATTGCCAGGCAGATGGGCATGGTCGGACGCCAGGTGGCCGCGCAGCGTTTTGCCCCGCAGCGGGTGTCTGAGCAAACTCGGGCGGTGTATCAAGAAGTTGTGAGTGCACATTACCGCTCTCACCATGAAACAATAAAAACCATAAAATCCCGCTTTTAGGGAGGAAGCCACCATGAAATCAGCAACCACATTTTTCACCGAGGATACAGAGCATTTTGCGACTAATTACACGCGCAAGCCATCCTTCGGGGATCGTCTCAATCTTTTTCGAGCGGCTGTTCAAAGATGTGAGCCAGCTCCTGCGAAGGTGTTGGACTTCGGTTGTGGACCCGGGGTGATTGCATCCGCCGTGGCACGTTTGAGTTACGATGTTCTTGGCACAGACGGATCGGTTGGCATGGTGCAAAAATCCAATGCCGCCGCGGCTGCCGCCGGCTTAAATAACTTGCGATTCGAGTTGGTGGACGCGGCATCCGCAAAATTACCCATCCGCACTTTCGACGTCATTATCTGCTCCAGTGTCCTAGAATACTTACCGCAAGATATGGCTGTACTTCGTCACTTAGTTGATTCCCTGAAATTAGGTGGATCCTTGCTCGTGTCTGTTCCGAATGCCTGGAGTCTTATTGGGATGACCGAGCGGTCAGTACGTTTTTTGCGCCGGTTCTGCCGGCTGGATATTGGACGCCACTTCGATTATTCTCTCCGCCACTATTCGCCCTCGCACTTCGCCGATCAGTTATCTTCGCTAGGTTTGGAAGTCCAGCATCGTACTTCGTTCGAGTTTCCTTTGTTTGGGCATGCGGGTGTCCGTCTCTCCCGAATTCAGAGCTTCGGGGCGATGATCCTTTTCGAGGCCCGCCGTAGCCGCTTGGTGTGAATGTTCGTCATCCTGCTAACACACATAATCCAGCCGATACCAAGAAACTATATGCGAATTCTTATCGTTCGTGACCGGGCTTCGTCAGGTGGTGGCATTTACAATTATTACCAGGCGGTGACAAGGCATCTCAGGGTGCGCCACCGGTTTATTGATGTCGGCAGACCTCACAGCTATTACGGCACTGAAAGACAGCGTTGGTTCGGTCACATGCCAACACCTGTGAGACTAGTGCTTGATTGGCTGAACCTTGTGCTCATGATGATCGCATGGCGGGGACTCGTGCATTTGAACGCATGTCTCGATCCTGTGGAACTACGCTCGTTGAGACGCGATGCGGTGAATCTCTGCTTGGCCAAGTTGTTTCGTCGGCCCGTGATTGTCTTTTGGCGTGGTTGGGACAACGAAGCCTGCGGCACTGCGCAATTCCCTTCTGGCAACAGCGGCTGGATGAGCCGGGTCTATCGGTTGGCTGACGCCCATATTGTACTTGCCAGTGACTTTAGGGATGACCTGCGGCGCTGGGGATTCAATAGCCCCGTTTACCTGGAAACCACAGTCGTGGCGGATTCTATTCTTGATGGCAGCGTAGAGTCGAAGGAAGTTGTTAATTCAGGAATGCTTCGATTGTTGTTCCTTTCACGGGTCGAGGTGGCGAAGGGTGTCCTCGAACTCCTAGATGCCTTCGCCCTGCTCCATCAATGCCAACCCGGGCGTTATCATCTCACCATTGCAGGTGACGGTCCAGATTTGCTACTTCTTAAGCGACGCTCTTCCGATCTCGGGTTATCGAACATCGATTTCACCGGTTTTGTGGAAGGAAAACACAGGGCTGCCTGCTACGCGGCAGCAGATGTTTTCTGCTTCCTGAGCTATAACGAAGGGATGCCAAACGCCGTACTGGAGGCGATGGCTATGGGGCTGCCTTTGATATCGAGCGATGCGGGTGGTCTTAAGGACATACTCGAGGAAGGCATAACTGGTTACATCGTCAGGCAGGACCGCTCGAAGAAGATGGGTGAGAGGTTTGTTACGGAGGACGTGGCAGAGCGGATTGAACGTCTGGCGGTATCCGAGGAAGTGCGTGGCAGAATCGGAGCGCACAACCGGGAATTCGCTCGTGAGCGCTTTTCAGCGACCAAGGTCGCCTCACAGCTCGAAGTGATTTACGGGGAGGTACTCGGCCTCGATGTCACCCGGGCGGGCGTATTGCCTGTTCGTGAAGACGACGAGTCTGGCAACATTCCGGGTGAGCGCGTAAGTTGAGGAGAACGCGACTCTCTGACGAAGAGTCTGGCGAGCGCGGGGGGGGGGATTCGTGGCTGCTTACGCGGATCAAAGTCCACTGGGGAGTGAATTTGAGGGCATCTTGTGATTCATTAAATACGATGAGGAAAAGACATCTAATATTGTCGATTGACTATGAGATCTTCGGCAATGGCAGTGGAGATGTGCAGCGGCATATCACAGGACCGACTGAGCGAATGGCTCGAATATGCGAGAAGTTCGAGATGCCCTTGACAGTATTTTTTGAGGTCGAAGAGTATTTGGCGTTTGAACGGGAACGGCAGAAGCTAATCGAAGCATGGGGCTACGATCCGGCGGCGGAGATCCGGGCGCAAGCTCTCGAACTGATCCGCCGTGGCCACGATCTACAACTGCACTTGCATCCAGAGTGGGTGGGAGCTGCCTTTGATAACGGCCACTGGCGCTTGAAGCAACACAAGCGGACCGTTGATAGCCTGTTCGAGACTGCAGCCGAGGTTTCAAGTTTCATGGGTGAGCGCAAGGCGGTGATTGATGGATTTTATGAGTCTGCTGGCAGTTCGCAGCGAGTGCGTGCATACCGCTGCGGGGCTTTTTGCGCCCAGCCGGGAGATAAGCTGCTGAGAGCGTTGGCGGAAAACGGCATTCTAATTGATAGCTCGCTGGTGAAGGGGTTGCGGCGGCGCGACGCGCATGTGTTTCTGGATTTCACTGGAGCACCGGAGGTGCGGCGCCATTGGCAGATTGTCGCGGATGTGGCGCACGAGGACGTTAGTGGCAAGGTGACGGAGATTCCGATCTATTCGCGTTTTGGCAGGCGAGCCCAGCAGTTAACTCCGCGCCGACTGCTGGCAAAGTTTTCCGGCCATATCCCGAGGGAGCAACAGCGCGAAATGGTCAGCCAGTTGGGCATCGGCCGTACGCCGGTCAGCGTGCTGCGCTTCCTAGCCCAGCGCTTTCCTATCAAACTCGATTTCCATAACATGTCATCCGTCCAGATGTTGCGATGGATTAGAAGCGCACCTCCGGCGCCCGATGGGGATCTGGATGTGATCGTGCTGATCGGCCACAGCAAGGAGCACCGGGATGATACTGACTTCGAGCGCTTTCTCGCGGGGGTGGCCGCCGACCCGGGCCTCGAGGTGGTGTCGATGAGTGAGATTGCGGATCGCTTAGAAGCTAGAAAATAGCCGGCGCGAGTCGGATGGCTGGAGTGGGCAAGAGAAGTGCCCGAAGATTCTATCTTACAACTCCTGATCTCTGACCTCTGACCTTTAACATATTTTTTTAATTCAAACTATATGCAAATTAATAACAACGGCATGAAATCCTACCAACAACTAAAGCAGGATCTGATTGCGTCACCCCTGACCTGGCTGGTGACGGGAGTCGCTGGATTCATTGGATCAAACTTACTGCTTGAGCTGCTGCGCTGCGGTCAGCGGGTAGTTGGAATCGACAATCTATCCACGGGACATCGACGCAATCTCGACGAGGTGAGAGATGAGGTGGGAAGCGCATGTTGGGCGAATTTCAAATTTATGGAGGCGGATATCACTGAGCGAGAGACATGTCGGGAGGCATGTACTGGCGTTGATGTTGTGCTGCACCAGGCCGCTTTGGGATCAGTTCCTCGTTCGATAGAGCATCCGGATATAACACACCACAACAATGTGACGGGTTTCGTGTCAATGTTGCTGGAGGCCAAGAATGCCGGGGTCAAGCGCTTTGTCTACGCGTCGAGTAGTTCGGTGTATGGAGATCACCCAGCACTACCAAAGGTCGAGGATCAAGTAGGCAATTGCCTTTCTCCGTACGCGGCCTCCAAGAAAATAAATGAACTATATGCAGCCGTATTCTCAAAATGCTATGAGATCGAATGCATTGGGCTGCGTTACTTCAATGTCTTTGGTGCGCGACAAGATCCGCACGGCCCGTATGCTGCTGTGATTCCCAAGTGGATCGACTCGATGTTGCGTGGGGTGCCTGTCCTGATCCATGGCGATGGCGAAACTAGCCGGGACTTCTGCTACGTCGAGAATGTCGTGCAGGCAAACCTGCGTGCGGCAACTATTCGCAATCAGGAAGCGCTGAACACCATCTATAATGTGGCAGCTGGAGGCCGGACCACCCTCAACGAGCTTTACAAAATGCTGATGAGCCATCTGCTCAAGGAGCGATCTGATTTGATTGATGCTGCGCCGGCTTACGGTAGCTTCCGACCAGGCGACATCCGCCACTCCAACGCCGACATCAGCAAGGCCCGGCGTTTGCTTAATTATCAGCCGACCCATCAAATCGCCGCAGGTCTGGTGGCCGGACTGGAGTGGTATTTGACCAACCAAGCTGCTGTTGTGAATACATCACCGCGACGCAGTGCCGAGAGTCATCCTAGGCAAACCCTTCCATCCGTCGCATGCCTGGCTCCATAATCATCAATTCAGCGCCTTCATACTGACAAAATTCCGACGTGTGCTTCGTGAACCGAAACCGCGGGCACATCTCTTCCCGACTCCCGGCCCTCTTCCATGTCTATCCCACCCGGCAACTACGTCAATGGCTCCGGCAGAGTCGATATTCTTCTAACTACCTGTGAGCGTTTTATCCGCTGGCTAGACCGAGCGGGCTATGAGAGCTACGACCCCTATGATATATGGGGTACCCGCTATGGCTTGTGGTCGAGGAAGGTTTATTATGCACAGGGCAAACTCGCAATTCCACTGGTGGCTCCAATGGTGACGGTGGAGTTAATTTGGCCGTCGCTGCGGAAGCTATTTGTCAAAAAAGAGCGCTTCGCGACAGCCGACGCGCAGGTCTTGCTGGGCTTACTTAATATCTATCAGACAACAGGGCAACAAAAGCATCTAGAACGGGCGGTGGTGCTGGGCCATGAAATCATGGCGTACTCGATTCCCGGTTACCGGGGCCCATGCTGGGGCTACCCATTCGACTGGCAGAACAACAAGAACGCAGTCTGGCCTAAAAACACTCCCTATATTACCTGTACGCCATACTGCTATGAGGCTTATCTCGGACTGCTCGAGGCGACTAGGGACAAGAAGTATCTGGAGATAGCCATTGGAATCGCGGAATTCGTCCACGGAGATTTGATAGATATTCCGACGGGGCCAGACGCGGCGGCAGGTAGCTATTCGCCATTTGACCAGCGCCAAGTGGTCAACGCCAGCGCCTATCGGGCGTATGTGTTAGCTGATGCAGGGAAGCGCTTCGGGCGACAGGATTATTTGGAGACATCGAGGCGCAATCTCAACTTTGTGCTCGAATCCCAGGCACAGGATGGATCGTGGTTGTACGCCATGAATGAGCCTAAGAGTTACATCGACAACTTTCACACCTGCTTCAACCTGAAGAACCTATTCAAGATCCACCGGCTTGCTCCGGACCTGCGCATTGAGGCCTCCATTCGTCGCGGCTACGCCTACTATAAGCAGCATTTGATCGACGTCAAAGGCAATCCCAGGCCATTTACAATCAGGCCACGACTGCAACTAGCGAAACTGGAGATGTATGATTTCGCTGAAGGGATTACCCTGGGGGCCTTGATCGGAGGTATGATTCCCGCAGCGGCTGAGTTGGCGACGGATCTTGCGGACAAGTTGGTTCGAGAATACCAACTGCCGGAAGGTTATTTCGTAACGCGGGTTTTCCGTGGCGGGTTCCGCCATCACTTCCCGTTCTTGCGCTGGCCACAAGCGCAGTTGTTCCATGCGCTGACGAATCTATTGAAGGCCCAAGACGGCAAGACCGCAGAGGTAAGACAAGAGGGGCACGGCCGGCCCGCCCGTGTGGAAGAGGAACAAGTCGCAGATATATATCTCTTGACGCCTGACCTCTGACCTCTGAATCCTGTACCAATGACACGTCCGACTAACACTCCAGAGAGTTCGTGTTGCAAACTCATGCTGCGGCGGCAGGCATGGATTCCCACTTGGCGCGGGTGGCTGTTGTTACTGTCAGCGTGTGTCATCGCCGGCTTTGCCTGCCGACAAGGCGCTCATTCGTTTCTGGCACTTGATCAGCCGGTTGCAGCTGACGTTCTGGTGGTTGAGGGATGGGTTCCTAATTACGCTCTCAAACGCGGATTGGATCTATCCTTGGAGCAAAAGTGCCGATTTCTGTTGTTAACAGGCGGCACGGTAAAGGGCGAAGTAAATCCGGAGCTCGGCGACACCTATGCCCAGATGGCGTTGAAGCGACTGCAACGGATCGGCGGGGATCTGCCGCACGTGTTTGCGGTTTCATCGCCTGAACTGACGCCGGAACCCGTACGCGACCGAACCTATGCCGAGGCGATGGCCGTGAAAAAGTGGCTGAAGGATCAGCGTGTGAGCGTGCGCAGCATCAATGTGTTGACAGTCGGACCTCATGCCCGACGCAGCCGCCTCCTGTTCCAGAAGGCCTTCGGTGCAGACGTCGAGATCGGTGTCATAGCGGTCAAGAACCGGGAGTACGATCCGCACGTCTGGTGGAGATACAGTGAAGGCGTCAAGGAAGTACTGAGTGAAGGCGGTGCCTACTTTTACGCCCGCCTGCTGTTTTGGCCTGATTCAAAGTTATTTTAAACCCTCTTAATCCCCTACCCTCTTACACACATGGAAGAACGATGCATTTTGACTCAACCCGAGGCTGACCTTGAGCCGGGCAATGTTATTGGGCCTGCGGCCTGGTGGTCGGACCGCAGGCTCATGGGCTATGGCTTGTATGTTGGAATCTTGTCGCTGGCGTTCAGCTTGCCGTTGCTAGCACTGGGCCGGTATGCACTGAAGAAGGACCTCCACTCGTATATTCTTCTGATCCCACTGGTTTCTCTCTATCTAGCTTCACTAAAGCACCCTTCCCTGCCGCGGGATCGGCGCGGTTCAGTAACTTTAGCAGTTGGAGGATCATTGATTTTGGCGATTGCGGCGGCAACCTTGTTCTTCGGACCATCGCTAGCAGGCGCCGCAGCATGGAGTCAGAGTTCCGCCATGACGCAGACGGCAGCCAGTTATGCGCTACTTCTGGTGGCCGGCGGCTTCGCCTTCCTCGGCGTGACGTGGATGCGCATGCTGGTGTTTCCCTTCGTTTTTCTGGTCTTCATGGTTCCGCTGCCCGACAGTGCTCTGGTGTTTTTTGAAGACTTGCTGATGCATGGATCGGTGGGCCTGACGCAGATCCTGTTTCAATTGACTGGCACACCAGTTTTCCGTAACGGTCAGGTGATAGAGTTGCCGGGCATGACGCTCGAGGTGGCTCGTAATTGCAGCGGGATTCGTTCATCGCTGGTATTATTTATCACTAGTCTGATCGCCTCTTATTTGTTTCTCTCCTCCACATGGCACCGCAGCCTGCTGATGGCGATGGTCATACCACTGGGAATTTTCCGCAATGCCGTGCGGGTACTGGTTATCGGACTGCTCTGCGTCCATATCGGTCCACACATGATTGAGAGTTGGATTCACCACCAGGGTGGCCCGCTGTTTTTTTCAGTCTCGCTAGCCCCGCTGTTCTTGACGGCTGCTTGGTTGCGCCTGCGTGAGACGCGGGCAGCGCAAGCCCAGAACCGACCCGACTCGGTTCTGGCAGCCGTACAGCATCCGGCCCCTTAATTACTAACAGAAATTCTGCTTGTGATTCGTCTCCGTCATAAATTCCTTATTCAAGGATTCCGTATCTTTGACCAGATCATTCTGGTCGGAGTGTTCATTCTGCTGGTAGGATTCATCCAGGAGCGGGGACACTTCGATTTTATCGGAGAAGTTCTGGACAGGAGCTACCAAGCATATGAAGGACTCGCGATGCTCGGCGTGCTTTTCGGCTGGTTCTTCATTTTTAACAAGCTGGTCCACTACGATGCGAACCGGCTCACGACGCTGAAGAGCCAGGCGATTGAAATTGCCAAGGCGATGACTGTAACCAGCCTGCTGCTGCTGTTAGCGGGCGCGATGTTCTACATCCAGATGGTGACACCCTTGGTGGTGTCCTTGTTTTTACTTATTGCAACGGCGCTGCTCATTGGCATCCGGGCTGTGGTGCGGTCGGTACTGGCAACTCTCAGGCGAAGCGGGCTCAATGCGCGTCACTTGCTCATTATCGGCGATACGGCCAAGGCGATTGATCTAGCGGATCGGATTGAGATCCGGCGGGAGCTCGGATATGAGATTGTAGGGTTTGTCTTCGATGAGGGTGGCAGCTGCGGGCATTTGAGCCAGATCGAGGCACGCTGGAAAGTCTTAGGTCCAGTGAGCAACCTGCGCCACCTGCTGAAGCAAGGTGTGATCGATGAGGTGCTTTTCTGTCTACCCTTGCGGGAAAACTTTCCGCTGGCTTGTGACATAGTGGGGCTGTGCAACGACCTCGGCGTGGTAGTGCGGTTAGTGCCGCATCTCCAGAATGTGCAGATGCTGTCCCGTACCCAGATGGAGGAGCTTGATGGAGACCAAGTGGTGACCTTCTTCCGAGAGAACCTGTTGTTCCAGTTGTTCGTCAAGCGGCTGACAGATCTCATTTGCTCTGCTTTGTTGCTGGTTCTGCTCAGTCCCCTGCTGCTGATGACCGCGGTGGCCGTCAAACTCACGAGTCCTGGCCCGGTATTCTTCGGCCAAGAGCGCATCGGAATGAACAAGCGCAGGTTCCGCTTGCTGAAGTTTCGCTCGATGGTGGTTGATGCGGAGGATCGCAAGAAGGACCTAGCGCACCTCAATGAGATGGATGGGCCGACTTTCAAAATCCGCAATGATCCGCGGGTGACAAGGGTCGGATCAATCCTGCGCAAGTTCAGCATCGACGAATTGCCCCAGCTGATCAATGTATTCAAAGGAGAAATGAGCCTGGTTGGGCCTCGGCCTCCGCTGTTGAGCGAAGTGGATCTTTACGACTGGAGTGATCGACGGCGTCTTTCTATCAAGCCTGGAATTACCTGTCTGTGGCAGGTCAGCGGGCGCAATCAACTGACATTCGACGAGTGGATGGTCTTGGACCGAAGATATATAGACAACTGGTCAGTCTGGCTCGATTTGAAGATTTTACTCAAAACCATCCCGGTGGTCTTAGGTGGCAAGGGGGCATCATAATATGAATATCACAACAAGCAGGCGCGTTGAATTCCTGGGTTGTCCGGTGGACTGCCTGACGAGTAAAGAACTGCTGGAAGAACTGCGGGATGCGATTCTAACGAAAGCTCCGCCGCAGGTGATTCAGTTTGTCAACGCCAACAAGGTGGCGATGGTCCGAAAGGAGCCGTGGATGGGCGAAGTTCTCGAGCGGGCCGACTACGTGCTGGCGGATGGCCAGCCGATGTTACCGATGGCGGCGATGCTTGCAATCAGGATTCCGGAGCGCATCGATGGCATTGGGCTGATGGAGCAGTTGTTGAAGCTGGCCGACCGCGAGAGATTCTCTGTCTACCTGCTAGGAGCTAAGCAGGATATCGTCGAGGAATGCGTGCGACGGATAGGGGTTGAGTTCCCTGGGGCACGGATTGCGGGATATCGCAACGGATACTTCACGGAAGCAGAGATTCCCTTCATTGCTGGGGCCATAGGAGATCTGGCAGCGGATATTCTTTTCTTGGGCATGGGTTCCCCGATGAAGGAGCGGCTGGCGGACGAGTGGAAGGAGCGGCTCGGCGCCCGGGTCATTCAGGGGGTAGGCGGGAGTTTCGATGTGATGGCCGGCATGGTGAAGCGAGCGCCGCGGTGGATGCAATGCAGTGGCTTCGAGTGGTTCTACCGGGTATTGCAAGAACCCCGTAGGATGTTCTGGCGCTATGTAAAAACTAACGGTAGCTGCCTATGGGAGTTTGGCAAAGCCTTCAGTCAGCGCTGGTTGCTGCCAGACGGACAGACATGAAGAGAGGCGCGTGAGACTCACTCATTACTGCTGACATAGAACTCATGGTCGCGTGAAGCGCAGGGAAATGAAGCGCTGCGCCGGATTGCCCGACGTCAGAGGATCGACCGCCCGCATCGTCTGCACTGGCCCATCGGCAAGCATTTCCAAGGTGCATGGATGCCAGTTGATCAAGTCATCCGACGACTCGGCAGCGTATAGCACATCGGGCAATCCAGCCGGCCGGTTGAAGACTAGAACGAGTCCGGCACTGTTCTTCACTGCGGTCAGCGGCGGGGTAAAGATGAGCGGATTGGTGCCCAAAGCGTATTCTGCCAAATTGGTCAGGCCGTCCCCATCCGCGTCTGCGTCGTTGGCCGCTATGCCTGCGGCGATCTGGCCTGGGGTAAAGCACCGCGCTCGCCAGCTTGCGAGAGATTCCTGGGTAATCGGCTGGAACGCGGCGGATTGTACCATCACGCTGGTGGTGGCGGTTAAATAGTTACCGGTGTCGGCTGGAGTGAATGTCACGCTTTGTGATGCACTGCCAATGAGTGGAATCGCCGCCGGAGCGGTGAAGGCGAAGGAGCCAGTTACGGAAGCCGCGCCACCGACAAGCTTCGAGCTGGCTAGGGACTGGCCTGGGAAAATCGCGCTAGCCGTCGGTTGGCTTGTAATCATAGGCGTCGCTCGATACACAGTCACATTCACACTAATGCTAACACTCTGATATCTGCTGGTATCGGTTGGAGTGAATGTCACGCTTTGTGTGGCCATGCCGGCGGCCGGGGCCGTGGTCGGAGTCGTGAAGGCAAAGAATCCGGGTACCGAGGCTGCACCACCACTAAGGGAGGAATCGGCTAGGGTTTGGCCATAGCTGATAGCCGCAGAGCTCGGTGGCGTCGTGATCCATGGTGGCGTCATGCTGCCCGCAGCCAAAACGGTCAAGGTGGCGGGCTGGGTGGTGACGATCGCCGCATTCAACCAAGCTGATAGTGTATAGGTGCCACCAGCCGAAGCCTGCACGTTGGACAGAGTGAGTGACAATTGGTTTGAGTCGGGAACCGCTACCCCATCGTGAAACCACTTCACAATAATCGGTGCGGTAGCCACCAAGGTTGCCGTGAGGGTGACCGTACCCCCTATGGCGACGGCTCCGCTGTGCGGCTGACGGACCACGGTGACGCTATCACCGCTGCTGGGCAAGGTGTCACTTGGGACAAAATCCGGGCTATTGACGATGACCACCCGGTCGAGCCAGGAGTTATCGCGACAGCGGAAGCGGATGCTGTGGGAGCCCGCGCTGAGCGCATAGGCCTGGGCGATGCCGGGTGAGACTTGGATTCGGCTCCATATCCACGTACCCACGAAAGCCGCGGTTGGGGGAGAAGGTTCACCATAGGCATAGTAAATCTGCTCGGGCTGCTGATCGAGCATCACAAACATCGAATCAGCACTTGCAGACGGGGCCAGGACGCGGCACCAGATGAAGTAGTCTGTAGCATATGGGGTGTCGAAGCTCAGCGTGGTGGCAGCGGTAGAATTCGCGGGTGATGCGGCGACCCCGGTGGTCGTGCCATCAGTGACAATCTGCATCGGCGCGCTGAGCACTCCATTCTCCGCCTCTAGGAGAACCGCCCGCCTGGAGACGTCATAAATGAAAGAAATCTCCGGGGAATATCCGCTTACCTCTCCACTGGCGCTGTAGGAAGTAATCGCCAAGAAGTATTCGGTACCCTGCGAGAATGCCGCAATGATCACTTCGGTCACGTTTCCCGCATCCACGCTTTGGTCATAGATCCCACTCTGGGTTCCCCAGTGCACCGTGTAGCCGCTGACAGTCGGGTCGGTAACCGCGCCCCAACTGAATCGGGCCTGTCCCAATGCAGCGCCATACACTGCGGAGACAGAGAAGAAAAAGCCCACAGCGAGCAGAACAGCCCGAAACATGATTCGTCTCCAAATGCACCGGCTTCGATCAAATTCATCAAAAGTGGATACTTTATCCGTGATTATGTTAGGCATCGACTTTTGCCGCCCGCCGATCGGGGTAAGTATGAATACGTGTGACATGGTAGCATTAATACTCCGATTGCCGAGTGCCGCAATCCGACAAGTGAAAAAATGCTTAAAAAAACCTTGCAGACCTACGTATTAAATGCAAAAAAACTTGGGACTAGCGAAAAAAATTCATGCAATCTTGTAGAATTAGCCGCCCAGGTTCTCTGCGCGCGTCGTCATGTGTCGGGAAAATGACTGATGGCGGAGATGACTTTGAGAGTGGATTGCCGTTGCGGCGGAGGAGATCATAAGCAAGCCAGGTTGATACAGTGATGAGCATGCCCCTGCCGTGGTTGATAGGCGCACTATGCCTGAGTTTGGGCATGGTGGCGGTGGCATTGCGACCGACGGCGCTGGCGAGTTGGCTGTTTTTCGTCGGCATGCTGCTTTTGGCAGCTGAGTCGGCGCTGGATTACCAAGTGGTTGCAGCCGCGAGTCCCTCAGAGCTTGGCACTTGGCTGCGGAGGTCCCTATGGCTCAAATCCCTCATCCCGGGCGTCTGGCTGGCCTTCAGTTTGGTATATGCAAGGGGCAATCAAGACGAGTTTTTGAGCCACTGGAAGTGGTCATTGGTGGCAGCCTTGCTGCTGCCGCTGCTGTTGATACTGGGCTGTCCAGAGCGCGCGTTCGGGGTCGTCGAAATTGTGTTCCAATTGGGTTTGGCGGGCAAAGTGTGGGTGATCTTGGTGCTGATGGTCACGCTAGCGATCCTGGTCAATTTGGAGAAAACCTTCCGAGCCTCGGTGGGCATGGCCCGCTGGCGGATCAAATACCTGATCCTCGGACTTGCATTGATTTTCGGGGTACGGATTTACACCTTGAGCCAGATGTTGCTGTTCTCGGGTTACCGTTCCGAGTTTGCCGATCTAACACTCGTAGGCTCGCTCGTCGCTTGTGTGCTCATCGGCGTCGGACAGACGCGCTCGAGCTGCTGCGAATTCAACATCTATCCTTCGCGGGCAGTGCTGCAGGGGTCCGTCACTCTGATCCTGGCTGGTGCCTATTTCGTGAGCGTCGGCCTTTTAGCCAAATGGGTCGCCCTGTTGGGTGGGATCGCCAATTTCCCGGCGCAGGCGCTCGTGTTGTTGCTAGGCGTGGTGGGGGTTGCTGTCGTGCTGTTGTCGGAGCGTTCCAGGATGGCCCTACGGGGTTTCATCAGTCGGCACTTCCGCCGACCCGAACATGATTTCCGCAAAATTTGGACGCAATTCACACGGCGGACCTCCAGCGTGCTCGATGCGGCCACTTTAGGGAAAAATGCCGCTGAAGTCATCGCCGAAAGTTTCCATGTGCTCGGGGTCACGGTCTTCAGGGTGGACCCGGAAACGCCGGGCCTGGAGTGGCTTCATTCAACCGAAACCCGCGGTGGAATGAGCAGGCCGCGGATCCATGCCGGGGGCTTGGACGCACTCGCCACCAGCGGCCAACCGTTTGTTCTGGAGCCGGAACACGCGCCATGGGCCGAGGCCTTGGGTGAAGCTTGTCCAAAGAAATTCCAACATGGTGGCTACCGCTTGGTCGTTCCGCTGGTGGCGGCTGAGCGCTTGGTCGGGTTGGTGGTGCTGGCCGACCGGGTCAACGGGATGCCGTACAGTCACGAGGAGTTAGATTTGCTCAAATGCATCGGCGATCAATTGGCGGGCGGCCTGCTCAATTGCACGCTGAGCGACGAGGTGGTGCAAGCCAAAGAGTTGGAGTCATTCCAAACCCTATCAACTTTTTTTGTGCATGATCTCAAGAACGCGGCTAGCGGATTGAGTCTGATGCTGCAAAACCTTCCAATCCACTTTGATGATCCCGCATTCCGCTCCGATGCGATTCACGGGGTGCAACGCACCGTCGAGCGGATCAACCAGTTGATTCTCAAGCTCAGCAGCTTGCGCCGCGAACTCCAATTGAACACGACCCCTTGTCGGCTCGATCTGCTGTGCGCCGAGGTGCTCAATGGACTGGATGCCACAATGGATCGGAAGAAACATTTGGAGCGGGACTTGCGGACGCTACCGGTGCAGGCGCTTGACGCAGAAGCGATGCGGAGCGTGGTGACCAATCTCGTGGTAAATGCCCGCGAAGCAGTCAATGGCCGCGGAAAAGTGCAGGTTGCCACGCGCTTGGAAGCCGACGGGATCAAGTTTGTAGTGGCCGACACTGGCTGTGGGATGACGCCCGAATTTGTCAAAAAACTGCTGTTCCGTCCTTTCCATAGCACCAAAACCAATGGCCTGGGCATCGGTATGTTCCAGTGCAAAAAAATCATCGAAGCCCATGGCGGCAGCATCTCGGTGGAGAGCCAGTCGGGAACCGGCACCCGTTTCACCATTCGCCTGCCACTGGCTACCACGACCCTAACCAATCAACCCGTCTTATGAAACCCAAAGTACTGATCATCGACGATGACGAGGACATCCGCACCCAAATGAAGTGGGCCCTAGCGACCGACTACGAGGTGGCTGTGGCATCCGACCGCCGCAGTGCCTTTGAGGTATTCCGCAAGCAGCGCCCCGAGGCGGTGCTACTCGACCTAGGGCTGCCGCCCAGCCCTAACGATACCGTCGAAGGCATGGCCACCCTAGCTGGGATACTCACGCTCGATCGTTCGGCGAAAATCATCATCATCTCAGGCCAGAGCGAGCGAGAGAACGCCGTCAAGGCGATCGGCGCGGGGGCTTATGATTTCCTCTGCAAACCGCTCGACCTTGAGCAACTCAAACTGCTGCTGCAACGCTGCGTCTATGTGACCAAACTCGAGCAGGACTACCGGCGCATGCAAGCCGAGGAGCGGCCGGACCTGTTCGAGGGCATGCTCGGCGGCAGTGATGCGATGCGGGAGGTTTTTACCACCATCACCAAGGTCGCCAAATCCAATGTCCCGGTGCTCATCCTCGGCGAAAGCGGCACCGGCAAGGAAATGGTCGCCAACGCGATCCACCGCAGAAGCTCCTTCAAGGCCGGCCCGTTCGTAGCGATCAATTGCAACGCCATCCCCGAAAACCTCATCGAAAGCGAGTTGTTCGGCTATGAGAAGGGCGCCTTTACCGGAGCGAACTGCCAGCGCTTCGGCCTGATTGAGACGGCTGCCGGCGGCACCTTGTTCCTCGACGAAATTGGCGACCTTCCGTTGCCGCTACAAGTGAAATTGCTGCGCTTCCTCCAAGAAAAGCGCATCCAGCGGGTGGGCGGCCGACAGGAGATTGCAGTGGAGGCACGGGTGATTGCGGCGACCCATGTGGATATTACCAAGGCGCTTGTGGCTGGGCGCTTTCGCGAAGACCTCTATTTTCGCCTAGCAGTCATCGCGTGCAAACTCCCACCGCTGCGCGAACGCGGTGAAGATATCCTTCTTCTGGCAAAGGAGTTTCTCCAGCATTTGGGGGCATCTAACGGCCAGGACGCACTCGCGTTCAGTCCCCAGGCGATCCAAGCGATTATTAGCCATCCTTGGTCAGGCAACGTGCGGGAACTTCAAAACCGTATCCACCGTGCCGTCGTCATGGCCGATGCACGCCTAATCACCGAGGTGGATCTGGAACTCGAAGCGTCTCTTTACCCAGCCCCCCCCCATGGCCACTCCAGTGCCACCGCTTATGCCAATGGCACCTCCACCTCCCGCTGCCTCAAGCAAGCACGCGAGCACTTGGAGCGTGAGATGGTGGCTGTGGCCATCGAGCGTCATGGAGGAAATGTCTCAGCCGCCGCCAAGGAACTGGGCATCAGCCGCCCCACTTTCTACGAACTGATGAGTAAACTCGGCATCTCCAAGGATTGAGAATCCATGGCTCGCACCACGCGAGAATATCTATCATCTTGTAGCGGCGCGTCTATGACCGCCGAAGCCGATAAACCACCGCTACAACGCATCTCATTCGCATCGGCGCTCACAGATCGCCGCCACAATGTATCTCAGATGCTTGCTGCTAAATCTGCAAGTGAGTCGGAAGCTGGAATCACCACTACCTAACAAATAATACTAACTATAAACCGATATACATAACATGAAACAAGCCACCCCACCTATCATAAAAACCGTCCAACGCCTGTTTAGTGGCGCGGCCTCCGTGCTGCTGCTTGTCACCCTCTCGTCCGGATGCACCCGTAAAGCCAAGGCCGCGGGCAAGCTCGACGCTGCCAAGGAGTATTTCGCCAAGGCCGATGACGCGGCAGCCGAAATTGAATTCAAGAATGTGCTCAAACTCGAACCCGGCCATCCCCAAGCGCTCAAGGGGCTCGGCTTGATCTGGGTGCGGCAGGGCGCAATGCTGGACGGTGGCCGCATTTTATCAGCTGCAAAAAGCAAACTTCCCACCGATGACCAGATCGGAGTGAATCTCGCGGTGGCCTTTATCGACCTCGGTTTCGTTGCCGACGGCCGCAAGGAGCTCATCGAAGTGCTCGAGCGCACACCAGCCCATGGCGAGGCCCTAATGTTGCTTGCGGAAACATCGCTCACACCCGAAGCCATGAGCGAATGCGAGGCACGCATCAGCCACGCCAACGCCGGCGATAAGGCCGCGGTCTTGCTAGCCAGCGCGCTCATCGAATTCCGCCGCGGTCACCTCGAAGCCGGCTCTCAAACGCTCGGGCAGGTCCTGAAAATATCCCCGCAATCCTCCCGCGCCCTAGCCCTGCAAGCAACCCTCCTCAGAATACAAAAACAGCCTGAAAAAGCCCTCCAACCTATGAAAAAAGCCTCGGATATCGCCGGTCCGCGTTCCGTCGAGCGCGACTCCTATGCATCTCTCCTGATGGAGCTCGGACGCCAAGAAGATGCGCTCGCCCTACTCAAAGATGCGACCCAGCAGGCCCCGGACTACCTGCCCAACTGGCGGCTGCTGGCACGCATCGCCTTCGATGCCTGCAAGGATACCGAAGCGGCGGCGGATTTATCCAAGGTCCTCGCGAAATGTCCGCTGGATATCGAGGCCGCACTCCTCCAGTCCCAGCTTTGGCTGCGTGGCAAAGAATCCGCCAAGGCTGTGGCACTGCTGGAAAAACTCAGCGCCACCTTCCCGTCGCGGCCGCCACTTGAACTCGCCCTCGCCAAAGCGTATCTCTCAGCGGAGGATTTCCGTAAAGCAACCGCCACGCTCGACCGCGTTCTCGCCCTCGTCCCAGGCCTGCCCGAAGCCACCCTGCTGCGCTCCGGTCTCTACCTCAAGGACAGCCAACCCGCTGAGGCAATCCGCCTCAGTGAACCCATCCTTGCCGCCGAACCAACTAACCGAATGGCTCAGGATCTACTAGTGGCAGCCTATAGCGCCGCCAAGCGCCTCGACGAGGCTGTGGCCATTGTCCAGCAACAAGCCGCAGCTTTACCCACAGATGAGGACTTGCAGCTGCGGCTCGGCCAACTCCTGCGGTCCCAAGGCAAGGCCGTCGAGGCTCGCGCCGTGTTCGAGCGCGTGCTGGAACTCTCACCAGACCAGCTCGAGGCCGTGCTTGAATTGGTCACTCTCGACGAAGTGGAGGGCATGGGTGACGAGGCCTTCGCCCGCATCAACACCTATCTAAGCGCTCACCCGGACGCCCCACAGGCGCACTTCCGCAAAGCCCAACTCTGCTACGCCAGCAAGGATTTCAAAGCCGCGGAAACCGAAGCCGTAAAAACCATCGAACTCAAACCGGATGACACTCAGGCCTATGGCATGCTCGTAACCCTTCAGTGCGCCGACGGGCGCTCGCAGCAGGCGCTCGGGCAACTCCACAAATTGCTGGAAGCCACCCCGGACAACCTCGCGGCGCTGATGCACCTTGGCACGCTGCTCATGGAACTCGACCGTCTCGCTGAGGCTCGGGCCTGCTTCGAGAAAATGATCGGGTTGTCGCCTAACTTCGCGCCGGCATACAACAATCTCGCTGATATCGATTCGAGAACTCCCGGCAGTCTCCCACAGGCTCTTGAAAACGCCAGGAAAGCCAGTTCGCTCGCCCCTGACAACCCATCAATAAGCGACACCTATGGCTGGATTCAATGGCTCAACGGCGATTATCACCAAGCGCTGCCACTCTTACTGAAGGCTGCGAAGCGTCTGCCAGAAATCGCTGCGGTGCAATATCATCTCGCGATGACTCACTACTTGATGCTTCAGACGGCGGAGGCCGTTGCAGCGTTCGAAATAGCCCTTGCAATCCCCGGCGGGTTTCCTGAAAAAGATCAGGCCACAAGTCACCTTGCCATCCTACGCGATGGCGAAAACTTCGATCTTGCCACCCTTGAGAAGCAAATCAAAACAAACCCCAAAGACATCGTTCTCATCGTGTTCATGGCCAAACAACTGGCCTCTGCAGGCCGCCCGCAGGACGCGGCCACCGCTTATCAAAGCGCCCTGGCCATCAACCCTGACCTCGAGGCCGCCCATCTCGCTCTCGCCGCTCTCTACACCTCGGTGCTCAACCAACCCGACAAGGCCCTTGACGCCGCCAACCAGGCCCGCAAGCTCGCCCCACAAAGCCCGCGTGCCGCGGCCGCCCTCGGCTCGGCGCTTTTCCGCCTCGGCAAGCATGAGGACGCATACAACCTGCTGGCGGAAGCCGCCCGCGCTCTCCCGGAGGATGCCGGCGTTCAATATGATTACGCATGGGCCGCCTACAGCACTGGACGCGTGGCTGATGCTCGCGCCAGCATGGGAAAACTCGCTCCAAGTACTCCCACCCACACGGCTGACTCGAAAGACTTCCTCGCTCTTACCGACCCGCATGCCGCAGCTAACACCGCCACCCCGGCCCTGCTTGAAAAGAAGCTAGTGGCCAGCCCCAGCTATGTGCCCGCGCTGATGATCCGTGCTGCGTTGCAAGAACAAGCCGGCACTAGCCCGCTGCCATCTTATACCAAGGTGCTCGAGGTCTTCCCTGAGTTTGATCCCGCCCGCAAGGCCCTCGCCCGAGTTTATCTCGACGATCCAACGCAACTTGACGCGGCGGAAAAACTCGCCAATGCCGCACGCGAACACCTAAAGAACGATCCCGACCTCAGCGGCATCCTCGCCATCATTAACTTCCGTAAAGGCCAGTTCGACTACGCCACCGAGCTCCTCACCGAGCTCTCCGCCCAACGCCCGCTTCTAGGCGGCGAACTCTTCGCTCTGGGCATGTCCCAGGCCGCCACCAATCGCTCCACTCAGGCCCGCCAAACACTCACCCTCGCTCTCCAATCCAAACTCCCTCAAACCGATGCTACCACGGCCAGGGCCACCTTCGAGAAACTCGTTAAATCAGCTGCCAATGAAGATAAGTAAATGTCAGATATGTTTACACTATGATTGGAAACTTTCTATGAATCTGGTGGAAACGTGCAATAATAATATTTATTTATCATCCACAAACAGCTAAATATAAGCGTATTGCAAATTCTATCCCAATCACTGGCACGGCCTCTGCTAATGAATACCACGTCGGCGTTCCACTTGCCGTCTGGGGATCTCTTCCCACTCTACCAAAAACTAAACTAATGAAAAAACGTCCATATTCCATGTTAAGCATGCCTCTGCTGGTTGCATTGGCACTAGGTTCGGCGGCACATGCCGCTCCCATCACTGGCAAAATCGACATCACATCCCTAAATGGTGTGACATTGAATGCCACCAGCCTCGCAACCGCGACAAACGCCAAGTTCGATAAGACCCCATACCAAGCTGTGGCCACTTCCTCTGGGTCCTTCGCCGCCATTGGTGCCGCTAACTCCACAGTGAACATGACGGGTACCACGTGGAATTTTACCACGGGAGTGCCGATTAACAGCTTTTGGTCAGTAGGCGGCTTCACATTCAATTTGAATAGTTCCACCGTGGTTCCCGGGCAGACCGCATACTTCCTTCAAGCCACGGGAACGGGCACGATTACCGGCCCTTCTGGATACACCCCCGCAACCGGTCGGTGGACGTTCACCGCTACGGACGCTTCAGGCGGCACTGCGGGTACGAGTCAGTTCTCCTTCACATCCAGCACCGCAGTGCCCGATGGCGGCACCACGATAACCTTGCTCGGGCTGTCACTGCTGGGCCTTCACGGTGCCCGCCGTAAATTCGCCTCCCGCTGAAAGTCCGTTCAAAGCAGCAGACTCCAGCACTTGAAAGCAAACCGGTCAGGGATGTCAATTCCTGACCGGTTTTTTTATCCTTCCGACTAGCTTGAAGATTTACCGCAGAGTTGCAAAGGCCGCAAGGGACGCTAAGGAGCGCAAAGTGGAATGGGTGACAGCAGAAGACGCAAGACTGCAAGACCCAAGTTAAGATAGCTCAGCGCTTCTACATCTGCTCTTCTCTTGAGTCTTGCCGTCTTGAGTCTTCTTAGCGGCTTTGCGGTAAGCAGTTGGCAGATACTCAACGTTCCACACCCCGCCCGCCGAATTCTGGTGCTAAAAAGGCAGAAAAATGGGGGGGGGAGCGGTTTTTCTCACATCCCGAAAAAAGCGGCCGCCGCTGCCACGAAATGGATGTCGGTCATGTTTACACTAGGTGCTTGAAAACGTTCAACCTGCCTGCTGCCGGCACCCGAAAATTTGATTTTCAGAATTGTAGTCGACTCATCCTCAATGCGTTAATAATCTAGCGAAAACTTCAGGCACGGCATTTGCTCACTTGTCCAACGGAGGTAATTCACCCGGTCGTCGGGAGGATTTCCCACTCAGTCGACATAACAAAATACACCAATGAAAACACGTCCATATTCCATGTTTAGTGCGCCTCTGCTGGTTGCTTTGGCGCTCGGTTCGGCGGCACACGCCGCTGTCATTACTGGCAAACTCGATATCACATCCCTCAATGGTGTGACATTGAATACCACCAGCCTCGCAACTGCCACAAACGCCAAGTTCGATCAAACTCCATATCAAGCCGTGAGCAGCTCCACCGGGTCCTTCGCAGCCATTGGTGTCGCTAACTCAACAGTGACCATGACGGGTACCACGTGGAATTTCACCACGGCAGTGCCGATTAACAGCTTTTGGTCAGTAGGCGGCTTCACATTCAATTTGGCGAGTTCCAACGTGGTTGCCGGGCAGAACGCGAACTTCCTTCAAGCCACGGGAACGGGCACGATTACCGGCCCTTCTGGATACACCCCCTCCTCCGGTTTTTGGACGTTCACCGCGACGGACGCCTCAGGCGGCTCTGCGGCCACGCATAAGTTCACATTCACATCCAGCACCTCTGTGCCCGATGGCGGCACCACGATGGCGTTGTTAGGTATGTCAATGCTGGGCCTTTACGGCGCCCGCCGCAAGTTCGGTCAATAATAAACGTCCGTTCAAACGAGCAGACTCCAACGCTTGAGCAAACCATAAACCAGGTGGGGATTTTTCCCCACCTGGTTTTTTTGGCTGATGCTCTGGAATATCCATAACTCAGCGCTCGACCTCGATCAATTCCGCGTCGCAAATCCGAGCCTGTAGAAACGGGTCCGATCACTGACGAGCAGTTTGAACACCACCTGCTGTCTGTCGGCAGATAGCGTGCTGGTAGATTCGGGCAGATAGTCAACACCCTGGATCATCGGGACCCAAGACGACGGATCAAGATGGGTAGAGGTCATCCACAACGGCTCGATATCAATCCCATTGCTGCGCCGGGTGCTAGTGAGAAAAACCGTGCCTTCCATGCGCGAAACTACAGGCAGAGCGGCAGCGTCACCCGGGCCGCGCGGGTCGATGCCGAGGGCGTATTCGAGGAAATTCACCAAGCCGTTCCTGTTCTCATCGCCTGCGGGATCGAGAGTTGGGTAGAGATGGGAGAACGACTCATAAGCGCCGGCAAAAGCCCCAAGGTTGGTGGCGGAGCCTTGAAGTCGGAGGGTGCCTGCCAGATCATGGGAAGCGCCGCCAATGTCATTGTTGCCGGAATTCAAGCATGCAGAACCCGTAAAAACCCGCAGGTCCGCCGCTGGGCTCGGAGCGTTGCCTGCGCTCACCGCACCCACAAAACCAGGATTATTGGCCGGGAGGCTGCCGTCGAGATTGCCTCGGCCCCAAACCACGAGACTCCCATCGTTGAAACTGTCGGCACCGGAGGCACCTTCGATGAGGCAGGAGGCAACATCCGGGTGGCTATCGCTGGTATTATTGAGCTGGCTTGCGGCGATGGCGGCACTACTCATCGTGTTGCCCCAGACAATGCAGTTGCGCAGGATCGGATTCGAGTAGATCTCGCTGCGTATCCCGCCGCCGGAATTGCCTTGGATACTACAGTTAGATAGCGTGGGGCTGGCCAAAATATGGTAGATGCCGCCGCCGAACTGAGCTAGGTTGCCCGAGATCTGCGAACTGTAGATATCCAAGCAATGAGTCCCGTTAATGCCTATTAGAAAGGCTCCGCCACCGAAACCGCCCGCTTGGTTGCCGGCGATTTTGCAGCACTGGATGCTGCCGGTAATCCCATTGCCCCAGAGGCCGCCTCCATCGTATGCGCTCACGCAGTCGTGGATCGAGCAGGCATCGAGCACCAAATGGCTTGATATTGCATATAGTCCGCCGCCATTGCCCGCATCTTCGCGCCCGTTGCGCAGCTGCAGGCTCCGCAGCGTAACGTCGGCGTTGCTCGTGATGGTGAAGATGCGCGAACTGTTGCCACCGCTGATCGTGATACCGGAGGCCAGCGCCGACGCATCAACAGTGAGTGTGCGGCCGGTGATACCCAGCGATCCGGAGCTCAGAGTGATCGTCGCGCCATTGAGGGCCGGCGCAAAATGAATCATATCATTGTTGGATGCGGCACCCAGCGCCTCCCGCAGGGACCCCGCTCCGCTGTCGGCGCTGCTCGTCACGGTTCCGGCCTCGCTGGCGGAAATTAGCATCACCACCAGATTTGATAATACAATATGTCGAATTTTCATGGTTTGTAAGAAATTTAGAGATAACAGCCAAACTACCAAAATCGTCCGGCCTGCCAATAACTTTCTGCCGTCCAACCGACTTTTTTCTCGATAACCCATTAGACTTTGCGCCCCTTTGCGTCCTTTGCGTCCTTTGCGTCCTTTGCTACTCTGCGGTAAATCTTAAGGTTCTTCAGAAGGTTTAACGCAGAGGCACTTCAAACCGCCTGCCTAGCCGATGCCGCCAGCTTGGATTAAAATTGAAAACCGACGATCGCTGGCGGAAAATGCTTGTCAGATAGGTTTACACCCGCTGCCTGGAAGCTTCCAACCACCCGTCGAAGGCCCACGAAGGAATATTGTTTAACAATGCAATCAACTCATCGTAAGTGTGTTACAGATTAGATTATGCCTCCTGGCACGGGGTTTGCTTCTACTTTCCAGCCTCAGTTCACCAAGGATCGCCGTGGGAAAAACCCACACGCAACTCTGCAAGAACCACCCATCCAAACGCTAAAAACATATGAAACTAACATCAAGTATCTGCCGGATTTCGGCGCTGGCAGCCGTGGCCCTCAGCGCCGCCAGTTTCAACGCATCCGCCGCCTCGGTCACCATGAATCTGGGAACCGTTATCCCAGGTGGTGGCAGTTTTGTCTCCGGAGACCTTTCCAGCAGCCCATACGTGGTGTTGGATTTTACGAACGTGGGCCAATCTGTGACATTGAAAATTTCCTGTCCGGGCCTCGGCTTCAATGGCAGCGGGGACTACGAGCATATCGGCTCGTCGAAGCCTGGCAAGGGTACGTCGTTTACCAATCCAGCGACGCCTATCATGCCAGATAAGGTCGCCGATGGCTTGCTCCTCAACGTGAAGGACGCTCAGGTGGGCAACTTGACTTTTACGTACCAAAGCATGACGATTCAGCCGACGCCGTTGGCGAACGGTATCTCATTGGTGGGCACATCCATTGGCACGTTTCTCGTTACCCAAGGCCTGAACGCTTACGGTGCCGTCACCGGCACACAGAACTTTGACATCAATATTCCCTTCGCTGAGGATGATATCCCGTTTGAACTCGGCAACGGCAAATCCATCACCTATCTGATCACCAGTTCACTGGCAGGTGGTGTGAGCGCCAACGATTTCGTGTACAAGGATGTCACCAGCAACACTTACTATGCCGCAGCCATGATTGACGATGCAGATAACGGTGGTAAAGGTAGTCCTGGCCTTTTTGTGGGTGCCACTGGGACGACGACGACTTCCGTTCCGGACGCTGGCAGCAGCGCTGCCCTGCTGGCGCTGGCACTACTGGGCATAGGCGGAGCCAGACGGATATTTAGCAAAGCCTGACACTCTCGGCAAACCGAAGGAAACCAAAGTGCGGAGCGGCTCGCTCCGCACTTTGCGTTGCAAGATGATCGGCGAACCGAGAGCGTTTTTTCTTGCGTTCATAGAGAAACCGAACAATCTGACAGACTGTGCCGTGAAGTCCCTAGCGGGATGCAATGCGGCCGCCCCTATCATGACATCACCACCATCAGTTAGTACCGGAATTTCTGATAAAAAGTCACGATATATGGGCTGGGCGATCTTCGCGCTGAGCATATTTTCCAGCGCATTTCTGCTGTTTCAAATCCAACCTCTCATCGCCAAATATATCCTACCCTGGTTCGGCGGCAGTCCGGGGGTATGGACCACCTGCATGCTGTTTTTTCAGCTATTCCTACTGGCCGGTTATGCCTATGCCTATCTAACCGTGCGCTACCTGCCGTTGCGTGCTCAGGCGGTATTGCATATTTGCCTCCTCGCCATCTCCATCCTGTTCCTGCCGGTCAATCCCGGCGTGCATTGGAAGCCCGGCCCGGACACCGAACCCATCGGACATATCCTGCTGCTGCTGGCACTGTGCCTAGGCTTGCCATATTTCGTGCTATCGGCCACCGGCCCGCTCCTGCAGGCCTGGTTCAGCCGCTTACATCCGGGCATCGTGCCGTATCGGCTTTATGCGTTGTCCAACGTGGGATCGCTGCTGGCCCTGGTGAGTTTCCCAAGCTTGTTTGAGCCGACGTTTTCACGCCAGGCGCTGGCGGCTTGCTGGGCTTGGGGGTTCGGCGGGTTCGCTCTGTGTTGCGGCTGGTGTGCTTGGCAGGTTTGGCGGCAAAATCCGCAGGCCATGCCAGCGGCTGCTCAGGCAGATTCGCCGATACCGCGCGCCACACTGTGGGACAAAAGCCTGTGGTTCGCCCTACCCGCCTGCGGATCACTGCTGCTGCTGGCCACCACCAATAAAATGTGCATGGACCTGGCGGTCATCCCGTTCCTCTGGGTGTTGCCCTTGAGTCTGTATTTGCTCACCTTCATCATCTGTTTCGACAATCCGCGGTGGTATGTTAGGCGCTTATTCAACCCCTTGCTCATAGTGTTGTTGGGGCTGCTCGCTTATATCTTGTTTGCTCATCCAGCGCCGTCGTTGCCGGTGCAGATTGGCATTTACTGCGCCAGCCTGTTTGCCGCTTGCATGGTCTGCCACGGGGAAGTCTATCGGCTCCGACCCGACCCGCGCTTGCTAACTACTTTCTATCTGCTGATTGCCGCCGGCGGGGCGGCCGGTGGAGTGCTCGTGGCGCTCGTGGCTCCGCTGGTGTTCCGCTCGTACGCCGAACTCAACTGGGGCATCTGGCTGCTTGTGGCCCTGCTGGGATACCTCCACTTCACGGCGAAAACCGGCTGGACGCTAGCAGGCCGGCGCTGGCCGGTCTGGCCGCCATTGCTGGTTGGGGTGATTGCACTGGCCGCATTTCTAGTGTTTGAGGCCCGCCAAAAGATCGAAGACACCGTGGAAATGTCCCGCAATTTTTACGGGGTGCTCCGCGTTTTTGAACGCAACAAAGATGACCCAGCCAACCATGCGTTCGAATTCCGCCACGGCTCCACCGTCCATGGCCTGCAATACACCGATCAGGTTAGAGCCATTTTGCCGACCACTTACTTCTGCGAACAGAGTGGGGTCGGCCTGGCCCTCAGCAGTTTTCCACGCCAATCGAATCGCCGGATCGGCGATGTTGGTCTGGGCGTGGGCACCCTCGCCGCCTACGGCAGGCCCGGCGACACCATCCGGTTCTACGAAATCAACCCCGATGTCACACACCTGGCGGAAACCCGCTTCACCTACCTCAAGCAATGCCAGGCCAAGGTGGAAGTGGTTCTGGGCGATGCGCGGCTGGCGCTGGAAAATGAGCCATCGCAACAATTCGATATTCTCGTGCTGGATGCGTTTAGCGGCGACTCCGTGCCGGTGCATCTGCTCACCGAGCAAGCCTTCACCACGTACTTGCGCCACCTGAAACCCGATGGCGTGATCGTGATGCATATATCTAACCGATATTTAGAGTTGTTGCCGGTGGCACGGAGTCTGGCAACGCATTTCAACCTGGGTTACGCCCACATCGTGCGGTCCACGGGCGAGGGGGAGTGGAGCTACAATCTCTCCCGCTGGGTGTTGGGCTCACGCTGGGTGCTCTTGAGCCGCAACCGCACTTTTCTGGAGTCCGAGCCCATCGCGTCGGTCACCCGCAACCTCCGGACCGTCCCCATGGAAACCGCGCTCTGGACGGACGATTACGTCAGTTTGTTCCCGATCCTCTCCTCGAGGGTCCGGGTGGAACTGAAGTGAAGCCAATGAACCGTGAATTTCCCCCGTGAATTCTCATTTATGAATGATGCCATGCAAGTGTCCATCACCTATTCCATCCAATGAAAATCCCCAACAAGCCAAATTTCACAGCCATCTGGAATCGAGTCCAGTTCGAGGTTTTTGCCAGCCTGGCGCTCGTGGTGGTGGTCATCGCGCTCAGCGGGTGTTCATCCGAGGCCCGCAAGGCCCGCCACCTCGACCAAGCTAACAATTTCTTTGATGCCGGCGAATACGACAAGGCGAAAATCGAATACATGAACGTGCTGCAGAAAGACCCGAAGAACCTCGTCGCGTTGCAGCAACTTGGGATGATGTGGTCCGAGCAGGGCGCGCCGCTGCTGGCGCTCCCATATTTGAGGAAGGCCGTGGAACTGGCCCCGGACAACCTGCCGGTGCGCACCAAACTCGCCGTTGCCTACCTAGAGCTGGGCTCGCGGCAGGAAGCCAAGCTGCAAGCTATCACGATTCTCGACCGGGCACCTTCGCATGACGAGGCGATCATCATTCTGGCCGACGCCGCTTTTTCAAATGAGGACATCCGCTTTGTCGAGGAGCAATTGCTGAAGCTGAAAGATCCCGACCGTGCCGCCATTCACGTGGCCGCTGCGGGCCTGGCCGCCAGGCGGGGGGATCTGGACGCCTTGGAGCAAGAGGCACAGGTGGCCGTGGCGCTGGATCCAAAGTCCATTCCGGCGCAACTCAGCGTAGCGAATGCATTCATGGCGCGCAAAGACCTCATCAAGGCTGGCGAAGCGTTCAAGGCCGTGGCGGACCTCGCACCGCTGCGCTCGTCCGCGCGGATCAAGCTCGCCGAATTCAAACAAGCCACTGGAGCAACCGAAGAGGCCACAGCCATGCTTCAGGAGTTAACCCGCAAGGTGCCCGACTATCTGCCAGCCTGGCGGTTCCAAGCGCAACTGGCGTTTACGGGCAAGAAATACGACGAAGCCCTCTCCTTGTTAGGAAACGTGCTGACGCGGGATCCAACCAACATTGAGGCGCGAATGCTCCAGGCGCAGGCGTGTTTGGCCAAAGGCGACTTCAAAAAGGCAGTCACCCTTTTCGATAGCCTGCACTTCTCGCTGCCCAAGCTTCCACTCCCCATGTATTTTCTGGCCCGCGCCCATTTACAAAACTCCAATCCGACCCAGGCCCGGGTCGTTCTCGAACAGTTGGTGGCCGCCAATCCTGACTATCTCGACGCGATTTTCCTGCTGGCACGCGTCGAGCTTGGCGCGGGCGATGCCCAGGCGGTCGTCGGCTTGATGGAGGGCTTGCTGAAGCAGCAGCCCACGCTCGTGCCGGCTCAACTGATGCTGGCAGAGGGTTATCGCACGTCGGGTCGGCTCGATGATGCCGCCGCCGTGTATCGCGAGCAGATCAAAGCCTCACCTAACACCGCCTCCGGTTACTTCCTGCTCGGAATGATTCTGCGCCAACAAGGCAGCCTGCCGAAAGCCCGCGCCGCCTTTTCCAAGGCGCAGGAATTGCAGCCCGACGACCTGCTTAACACTTATCAACTCGTCGAGATGGACATCGGCGACAAAGACTTCGCCGCCGCCCACCAGAAAGTCGCGGTGCAGCTTGAGAAACCGCCAATTCTAGCTGGCGCGATCTTCCTGGAAGGCCGAATTTTCGCAGCCCAAAAGGACTGGAACCGGGCAGAGGCGGCTTTCCTCAAGTCACTGAAGCTCAATCCCACCGCTATCGGTGTGTACAATGAATTGATCGGCACCTATCTCGCGGCCGGAAAACTGGCGGAGGCCAGTGCCCGCCTGGAAGCATATCTAGCGAGAAATCCGGACGACCCGCATGCCCTCACCACGCTTGCCCTGATCTATGAAGCATCTAGCGAGTTTACCAAAGCCCGCGACGTTTACGAAAAACTTCTAACCAAAAATTCCGAGGCACTGGTGGCGCTGAACAATCTGGCTAACATTTATGTGCAGCGCTTGGATCAACCCGCCAAGGGCTACGAGCTGGCGCGCAAGGCCAGGACGTTGAATGCGACCGATCCGGCGATTGCCGATACTCTCGGCTGGTGTTGTTACAAGCGCCGGGATTACCAGCAGGCACTCGCCTTGCTCACTGAAGCCGCCGCCAAACTAGCAGACATGCCAGAGGTCCAGTTCCACCTGGGCATGGCTGCTTACATGATGGGCCAAAGCGAAATCGCCCGCACCGCCCTCAAACTGGCCGCAGCGGCCGCAGCGGATTTTCCGGGCAAGCCCGATATCCAGTCTAGGCTGGCCTTGCTGGAAAGTGGGGCCGCCGCCCTGTCGGCCACCGACTTGGAAGCCGCCCTTCAGAAACAACCCGACGACGTTCTGCTCCAGATGCGACTCGCTGCGGCGTATGAGCGGCAAGGAGTCAATGACCGGGCGGTGGCGGCCTATGGCAAGGCGCTCGAACTCAACCCAAAACTCACCACCGCGGTCATCAAACTCGCGCAACTCCATGCCGGGCCACTGAAAAACCCACGCAAAGCTCTGGAATTCGCCACCCAGGCCCGGGAACTCGCCCCAAATAATCCACAGGTCACCGGAATTCTGGGCGCTCTGAGCTATCAGGCTGGCGATTTCCCCAAAGCCTATGGCCTCCTCCAAGAAAGCGCCAGCGCCCTGCCCAATGACCCTGGAGTCCTGTATGATCTGGCGTGGGCCGCCTACAGTCAGGGCAAGGTGGCTACAGCCCGCAAGTCGATGCAGCGGCTCCTGCAAGTCACCCCCACTCCACTCCAATTCGACGACGCCACCTCCTTCCTGGACCTAATCGCCCTGGATCAGGGATTCAAAAATCTCGCCGCGGCGTTGCCAAAAATCGAAGGCGTCCTCGCGAAAAACCCCCGCCATGTGCCCGCTCTCATGGCCCGCGCCGCCCTTCACGTCGAAAACGGAGAAACCAAGTCGGCTACCAAAATCTACTCCATGGTCCTAGCCACCTTCCCCGATTTTTCCCCAGCGCAAAAATGGCTGGCTGCACTGTATGCCACCGACCCGAAAAATCACCAAAAAGGCTATGATTTGGCGGTCAAGGCTCGCGCTACGCTCGCCGACGATCCGGATCTAACCTGCATTCTCGGCACCCTCGCCTATCAGCGGAATGAATTCGCCTACGCCGCCCAACTGCTTAAGGAAAGCTCAGGCAAACGACCTCTGGATTCAACGGGTTTATATTTTTTAGGCATGTCGCTGCTTGAAACCAAGGCCATCCCGGAGGCCAAGGCGGCACTTCGACAAGCACTGGCCTCAGGCTTGCAGGAACCTCTCGCCACAGACGTCAAACGGGTGATCGAAAACTAGCAGGTAACGAAAAATAGCGACCTCCTCAAGGAGCGCCGGCTTGAGCCGGCATGCCCATGGTGAGCCAATGCGTGTCGCATAGCGCTGGTCATTGGCTGCTCATCGGCAATGCCGGCTAAAGCCGGCGCTCCGGATAGCCATTCACAGCCCGCCCATCCAAATTTTTCCGCTCGCCGAAAAATAGGCTGGCGCTCACTGCAGAAACTATTCAGTATCTCCGATGCTCAGGATTCATTCACCTAACATGATTATGAAAACAAAATTGATGACTAACATGGCAGACGGCAACCGACTCACCAACGGCACGGGCACATGGTTTAAACGCATGATGCACCTAGCATGGACGGCGGGCGCGGCACGCCGGCGGGTGGCCACCTGTTTGCTATGCGTTGCCGTGCTCATCCCGGCGCTCGCCACGCTGGGATGCAGCGACATGATGACAACCGCAGGGGTGCCAAGCGAGGCATCCAACTCGAAACCCAGCGGCAACCTTGCGCCAGGCGACGTGGTCAACGTAATATTTTCCGGCGCCCCTGAGTTGAATACCCGGCAAAAAATCCAACCTAACGGCAAAGTTAGCTTGCCGACTGTCGGCGACGTCAGCGCCTCTGGCAAGACGATCACTGGCCTGCAGCAGCAACTGACCTCGCTCTATCAACCGCACCTGCAGGACCCCTCGGTGGTGGTATCGCTGGCTGACGCGGCGGCCGGTGTATATGTGTCAGGTGAAGTGCTGCGACCCGGAAAAATCCCGCTCGACCGGCCGATGACGGCGCTGGAAGCGGTGATGGAAGCCGGCGGTTTCACTAAGCTGGCCAATCCCAAGCAAGTATTTATCGTGAGAAACCAGGAGGGCAAGAGCCAGCGCTATGTGCTGAACATGAAGCAAGCCCTCTATGGCAACGAAAGCATTCCGTTTTATGTCAGGGCGTACGATGTCATCTATGTGAAGGAGAGCTCTTGGTAAGCCTTGGAAGGAAAATACAACCACAGATTTCACAGATTCCACAGATAATGAATGAGTTATGAATTATATGGCTAACACCTTTAGGGTAGCCAAAGAGAAGATGGATTGTGGTCTTATTTTCCGTGAAATCCTCTTCAATCCGTGAAATCTGTGGTAAAAAACGGCACAGCACCCCTTCCACCCTTCTTTTCAGGGTAATGCTCCTTTCCCGCGAG
>Ga0114962_10000579_pt1 | contig 32611 bp, 23 predicted proteins | sample C_130820_MF_Meta_FD_87017 | JGI IMG/M metagenome (GOLD analysis project Ga0114962, IMG submission 87017) | Freshwater microbial communities from Lake Croche, Canada to study carbon cycling - C_130820_MF_MetaG | ecosystem: Environmental > Aquatic > Freshwater > Lake | place: Lake Croche, Canada...
AATAATACTGCAGTAGGACGCCATGCTTTAAGAGCCAATACCACTGGAGCCGGTAATACAGCGGTAGGTACACAGGCCGGAGCGGTAAACGCAACGGGAGCTGGAAATACTGCTGTGGGTTATATTGCGTTGCAGAACAACACCAACTCTAACAATACGGCTGTGGGTTATCGCAGTTTGAGGGCTAATACGAGTGGAACTACAAATGTGGCTGTGGGTGTAGATGCTTTATTAACTAATACAACAGGTTCTTACAACGTTGCAACAGGTTATCAAGCATTAAATTTGTCAAGTACAGCGAACTATAATTCTGCTTACGGACATCAAGCGTTAGGTAGTAATACAACAGGATTTGAAAACGTAGGTTTTGGAAGTCAAACTTCGTATTTTACTACAACAGGTCAAAAAAATACTGCATTAGGTACTTACGCATTATACAACAATATAATCGGAGATTTAAATACAGCCGTAGGTAATCGTGCATTATTCAACAATACCGCATCCTACAACACCGCAGTGGGGTATCAAGCAGCGTATAGTAATACGAGTGGGACTAATAATACGTGTATTGGTTATCAAGCAAATTACTCAAACGCAACAAGTATTCAAAATACGGCTTTGGGCTACCAAGCGTTATATGCTAATACCAATGGTGCAAATACGGCTGTTGGTCATACTGCAATGCAATCAAATACAACGGGTTCAGAAAATACTGCTATGGGTAGTCGTGTTTTGGTAGCAAATACTACAGGTAATCAAAACTCTGCACTTGGTGGATTAGCGTTATTCAATAACACAACAGGTTCTGGAAATACCTCAATAGGTTATTTTTCGCTATTTTCAAACAACGCATCAAACAACACCGCAGTCGGCTATCAAGCAGGGTATAGTAATACGAGTGGGGCTTCTTTGACTGCTATTGGTTATACTGCTTTACGTTCAAATACAACAGGTTCTCAAAATACAGCAATAGGTTGGAGTTCTCAGTATTCAAATACTACAGGTAGTTACAATCATTCTCTTGGTACAGGTTCGTTATATGGTAACACAACAGGAGAAAAAAATATTGCAATTGGAAACAATTCTATGTATAATAATTCCACAGGTAGCAGTAATACTTGTTTGGGTTACAATACACAAAGCACTAATTTTAATGGTTGCGTTGTTTTGGGAGAAAATGCTGGTTCCACTGCATCAAATCAATTTGTAGTAGGTAGTGCAGGAACAAACGCAGGTGCAGTTACTGCCGAAGTAAACGTTTCTGCAAACGTTTGGAACGTAATCATTAACGGAGTAGCAAGAAAGATCTTATTAGCATAAAAAATATCATGATAAATTATACTTGGAAAATTAAGAATCTATGGACAAAAACTATAGATGGACAGCAGGATTACGTTGTGATCGCTGCTTATGATGTGACTGGTGTGGACGGAACCTTTTCCTCATCTCTATCCAATACAGCTCAATTCTCAACTGCGAGCGTTAGCGAGTTTGTACCTTATGCAGATCTGACTGAGGAAATTGTCCTTGGATGGATTCAATCTGAATTAGGTGAGAATGGAGTTCTTTCTATTACTGCTTGTATCGAGGGACAGATCGAGAGTCAAAAGAATCCTCCTGTATCCCCAGAGATTACTCCTCTTCCTTGGAGCTGAGACCCATTTAAAAGAAAAAGCCCCACAAGCAGATCTTACGGTATGCAGGTGGGGACTTTCGGTTAAGGGATACTATCCCAAAAGGGGTTCAGTACAAAGATAAGATAAAGTAATTAAATTTGGTCTTCGTCTATTAGTGTGTAAGTGTATATGTCCTTAGCGTGTTTCTTATATTTAGAATAGGCTAAAGGAGTTATGATCTGAGACCCCTCCGATTGATTGCTCAACGCAGATTTTGTACTAAAAGGTCTTATTAGGTGAAGCGGGTGAAAGATCAACTGAACACCGAATAGTTTTGGGTCATACTCATCGTACAGATTAACATCTTCGACAGTATCTCTCATAATCACTGGCGAACGTTGTTGCCCGTAGTGTACATAGTGCTTACATTTAGTATAGGTGTATTGCCCTGTTTGTAGCATAACTGGATTACTTCGGGTATTCATCGGGAACTCATAGCCTTCTTCTCCGTTAATAATCATAACGAGAGTATCTTCCAATCCATTTAGAATCGATACGTTGTTGTTTTCTCTAATACCGATTAAGTGGAACTCGTAGTCCCAAAGGTATCCTTCTGATGTCATGTAGTCAGAAAGAACGTCTAGTTTGTATGTTGATACTTTTTTCATTTTCATTATGAGAGGGCGAAATCAATCATTAACTTCATGGCTTTTGCGCTAGCAGCATCGAACGAGTCGAAGAACTTTTCAGCCTGGTGTTGAGTGTTAAACTTATATTCAGTACCGAAGTAGTCGTCATCAGTGAATGTTTCCAATCCTACGTTTCTTGACATGGATGTGTATTTGAGTTTTAGTTTCTTTCCGAATACATCAAACTCTTTTGTTTTAATTTCGCTCATCTTATTATTTCAATTACTTTAATCCGTTTTTCATTGCACGTACTCCACGAGAGTCTGTCTTCCAAGTTATCTTTCCTCTTTCACCAAATTCAAGAGTTTCGTGTTCTTTCATTTCTGCCTTAATAAAAGCACTGGCTAATCTTACTTCTCCTTCTATGTCTTTTATCTGTTCGTTTAATGCTTTCATTCTGAGGCCGAATTGGTAAAGTTGGTCGCTACCTTTCATAGACTTAGATTCACTCTGAGCATACTTTTGGTTTAGGAACTTTTGATATGATTCTGTACCATCGGGCTCAGGAGCGTAAAGGTCAGCGTTTTCCATATCGTTACGTGCAGCGGTTACTCTATCCCAAAATTCATTAGTGGCACTCAAAATCTTTTCAACCATAAAGTCCATCTTCTCAATTTCATAGACTTTGATGTTTCTTCCATCTTCTAAAAAGGCTAATTCTCCCTTTTCAAGTTCTAGTCCTATTAGATATGTAGTCAACTGAGCGATGTATGATGGTGGTACTCCGTTCTCCCATTGTTTAGATGCGAACCCACTGATTGTTTTAATCTCCAGTACTCCCAACATATTCTCAGGAATCAGCACATCATTGAATGCAGGCTTACCTTCTTCTATAATTACTCTATCGGGAGAAAGAAATAGATTTGGATACTTGTCGTTTACGATGTATCCTGGAATTTCTTGAATGAATCGCTGTCTCTTCTTTTCGTTAAAGTTCTTGATGATGGACTCTTGGCTTCCACTGTAGTAAGTCCACATATCCCCTACGAATCCTTCAAGACGATTGCCCATAAACATTGCCATGTTTTCTTCAGCCTTATTAGGTATGAGGCCCAACTTTTGATAAAATAATTCTATAGATGACTTCCACGGGTTTAGTCCTAAGATTGTTCCCACTTCTGAGGCACCGATACCTGAGCTACGATAGTTTAACCAACCTTCGTAATCCTCATCTTTGCTTATGTTAATTATCTTAAAACCCATTGTTCAAACTGTTCTGCGATTTTGATAACATCACTTGCATTGGCAGTGCCTGCACATTGTGCTGCTGCCTTTAAACAAGATTGACGAATGATTTGTGTGTCTTTACTGTAAGAGTGTTCCATGTGAGGATACACATCTGGCTTTTTTGAAAAAGCGGTAAATGTGGAGGCCATTTCGGCTGCGAGGTTTTTGTTTTTTATCATTTTTTTAATTTTAAAAATAAGGGGAATCCGAAGACTCCCCATAAGTGATTGATTTACAAGAAGTTATTAAAATGGAAGATCTGAAAACTGATCCTCATCTTCTTCAACAACGGCTTTTGCTTGAGGTGTTTGATTTACCTCAGGAAGCATAGTCGGATTTAATAGTTTTCCGTTCAACTCTTGTAACATATTAAAGTAAAATTTGTTACGAGCCTCACGGTCATAATCCACGACTTCACCTTTCTTATTAAGGGTCACGTCAACATCTGGCCTTCCTTGAGGATTGTCATTTGTGTAGAACCATTTAATCATTTGGCTATCTTGAATTAAGAATAAACCTGACTTCATTTTTCCGTCTACTTCCTTTTGAGTTGGAACCATACGTAAAGGACGAGAAAGATTTGCATTTGGAATAATACTACAGAATGCTTCAAAGTACTTGGAGTCTACGTCAACATTGATGTAGTAAGTTTCTGTTCCATCTACAAACTGAATACTCAAGAATAATTTGTCAATCCCAAGTAAGTTTTCAGTACGAGTGGACATCTTAGTGATGTAACCCTCGATGTAGTCGTAGATGTAATAATACTTCTCTTCGCCTTTTTTGTTTAAGATAGTTGTAGTACCTTCTTCTTTTGTTTTCGAGTAGCGGTAAAGTTTACCATTTCTCACGTTCAAATACGTTGCGTTAGTTTTAATACCTAGTGCCATATTTTTTGTGTTTGTTGTTTTTTGTTTTATTGTGATACAAATATAATGTATAATTTTTACTTTCCAAATCTTTTTCTAAAAATATTTTCAAGAGCCATCATATCAGTTTGTGAGGCTTCACTCACTACCAATTTAGTCTCGACTTTATTCTCTGTAGTGTAATGCTGCTCAAGTTTATCTTGTTCGATATACTTCGGGTAGCCTGGCATAAGACCAGTTTTGACGCACTCGCCAAGTTGCGACTCATCAAGAGAATTTGCGTAAAAGCAAGTTCTGATAAACCTGTGCATTTTCTTCTTTGTTTCTTCATTTTGTTGGTATAAGAATTTTTCGTTATTCCTCTTTAGTTCTCTTCTTGACATTGACATATTGCGTAAGTTAAATTAATTTTTTTACTTTTTGGATCTGTGTATCTTGTATTGATTGGGTCTTTTTTATTTTCTGAGACCAACTTAGTTGCAAATTCTAGTGCTTTTTCTTTTTCGCCAGTTGCTAAGATAAACAACACTATGTCACACGCAACAAATGCGTTTCTTTCTTTTTCAAACGAACTGATTAGTTTTTTCTTGTATGAAGAAACCAAATCAATAGTTTGTAGGTCAGTTTTGTAAATCATAAGGCAAGTACACAAATGTAATGGTATTTGTCAAACTTGTATCAACAAATTATAAAAGTGTCACAATTATTTGTAAATTTGTGACAGATGAGAGCAAAATACGCCTATATCAAGTGGGATTGTGAGTATGCAATAAGAAAACAGGTAGAAACTATTCAGGATTTATCTTTGAGCCTTAAATTTAAAGATTATGAATTTCTATCTCAAAAGGCAGGCTTATCTCAAGGATATCTTAAATTGATTTTCTCCAATAAGGTAGTACCAAGTGCCAAACACTTATCTTTGTTAAAGCAAGCGGTTAAACAACAATTACTCAGAGATGTCTATATCCTATCGTGACGAAAAAGATAAATTAGAAGAACGACTTCGTAACCTTTATAAATTGGGTATGCCTAGAGCAATTGAGTCCCAAAAAGTAAACGAAGCAAAAAAATCATTCTTCTTTGCGAGTATGGAAACATATATGAAGAATAAAATTGTCGTTTTTGTTAAGAATGTAGAATACCTCAAAATCAAGCATAGTATGTCGGATTATAAAATCGGGGATTTCATTTGTTCTCAAACAGGCATCAGTATTTACAAGACAACTGCAATCGGATTCCTGGTTAACAGAAAAAGAATGTCAACTGAAAAATTGTTCTTTCACGCAAAGGCTGTTGGGATTTCTTTTGATATAGACCCACTTGACCTTATAAGTTCAGACATAGAATACTCCGATGCTGGGAATTTTACAAAAAAGTTTTGGAAATAATTTTGAAAATAGACAAATAGTATTATATTTGTATCATACTTGTGGTCGGGGGTACAGATGTACGTGACAGCAGCGCAAGTATAATTACGCTTCTACTGTGGGAACCTATTAAAGAAGCAACACCGGCACTAAGGACTGAGGTGTATGATAGGCGGGGGGTATAGCCCTTGAAAGTTGAGTCCACGCATCGGCACCTATATGTTGACCATGTTCTCACGACGCTCATTCAGGTGTTGTTTATGAGAAGGTGATAACTGAGACAAATCTTTTTTGTTTCAGGAATTCACTCACTTTCTCATTCTACTATTCAGATGCATTGCTCAATCGATAGTTAACAATATGGTATACCAAGATAAATAAATAATGGGGATGCTATGTTCAAATCACAATGACAATAAAAATTTGCATTCTTCCATTTATAGGCTTATATTTGTAATGTAGGCGATATGATATATTCATTAAGAGAGCAACCAAACCAATTCGTTCCTGAAAATAAAAAAGATGCTATCTGGTACGCCAACTGCATTAGATACGTAGCTTCTAAGTACAATACCCAAATGAATAACTTGGGCTATCGTAACCAATCTTTATTCGATAAGCCTGTGGACGAAATGCTTAGAATGTTTTCATACTACTTAGGCAAACAAGAAAACAGGGATTATTATTACACTACACAAGATCAGAGTAACTGTGAACTACCTACTGTTTGGATCAATGGTCAAAAGTTGACATCAATGATTGACTTTATGTTAGGTAATGCGATTAAGATGATTGAGAATATCGAACCATCAGTTCGTGCTACAGCAAAAGCCGCAGTCAATAGAAAGACTCAAAAATTAGAGTTAGCCCTATTGAAAATAGAATTGAGTGGCATCTTTAATGAATTAGAAAAAGCAGGTATCTTCTTTACTCCTACTGGTTCAAAGGAATTTGAAACTCCAGAAGAGACAATGAAGTATATGCAATACGACTACAAGGAAAGAGGAGAAGAGATTGCTTATCGTTTGGCTACTGATATTTTATATCGTAACAGATTCATCGATAAGTATAAACAGGCTTTCTTCTATACCCTACTCGGAGGCATTGTTGGTATTGAAAATAAGGTAGTTAACAAAAAACAAGTTAAGGACATCATCCTTCCATATAATTTAATTTGGGATAATTCATTTGATGATGACTTAAATACAAAGGCTCGCTTTTCTGGTAAAATAGATTGGATGACACCTGGTGAAATTATCTCTAATCCCTATATGGTTCAGCAACTTACGACTGAACAGATTGACGAAATCAAGACAATAACTACTCAAAATATTGATAAGTTGTTAGGTGAAGATAATATCACAACCAATAAACTTAAATGGTATTATAATACTAATGGAGTACCTTCTTTGGCTGCTGTAACTACTTACTGGATAGGCTATAAGGAACTACGTTATGAGAAAACAAAAGATAAGTTTGGTAATACACATTACGCTAAAATGCGTGGTAAACAACCATCTACCTATTGGACTAAAACAGTTTATAAGGGAACACTAATTGCAAATAAATACCTAGTTGAATATGGTGAACAACCCAATATCGTTAGAAAGGCTGATGATATGAATGAGGTTGATTTGCCGATTTCAATATTCATTCCTAACATGGTTATGGGAGAATCTCGTTCTATTGCGTCTCGTCTGCACAAACACCAAGATAGAATTGACTTCTTAACCAATGAAATCACCAAGATGATTACTCGCTCTAAGGGTAAGGTATTTGTTTTAAACAAGCACAAGTTGGGAACAGCAACTGCACAAGAAGTATTGAATGACTTTGAAAGAATGGGCATTCACATTACTGACGGTAATGCAAGTGGAGAAGATTACAACTCAGGCGATAACAATAGAATCGTTGAGGTTGTAGATATGACTCTTGACCCTAACATCAATCAGTTGTTGAACTTGAAGAACGAGGAGGAGAGGATTATGGAAGAGATTGTTAACGTGCCTAAAGTTGCTATGGGTCAACAAGCAGGATACTTGGGAGCAAAGACACAAGCAGGTACAATTGCACAATCTAACTTAGGTACTGCTTATTTATATCAAGGCTTTATTCACTTCATTGAAAGAGACTTACAATACGCTTTAAATCAATATAAGATTTCTCTATTGGCTAATAAGGATGAAGACATTCCTGTTATCGGAGACCGCGGACTTGAATATTTGCAGTTGACTGAAGACTTCAAGTTTGAAGATTTCGCTATTTATATTAAGGTACGTGACTTCATTGACGAAGCAGCAAAAGAAAGATTGATGATGATTGCACAGGCTGCAATGCAGAACCAATTGATTGATATGATGGACTTCTTGAAAATTGAAACTGCCAAGACTTATAGCGAGTTGATGAATCAAATCGAGTACGCTATGAATAAGAAGCAGAGAAAAGCGGAGGAGCAACAACAAATGCAGATGATGCAACAACAAGCAATGGCTGAACAACAAATGGCTATGCAAGATCAACAAATGCAGATGAAGGAACAGGGGCAAAACTATAGAACAGGAGTTAAGGCTGCTGTCGATATGGAAAAAACAGGAGCACCTACTGAGGCTGCTGCTACTGGAGAACAAGTTGCTGCTGGGGCTCCAACTGCTCCTGCTCAACAACCTCCTGCTCAATAACTTGTTAATTTAAAAATAAAGAACTAATTTCGAACACTATATGTACGATCAAATTGTAAAAGAAATTGAAGCGAACGAAAAGAAGGTCGCTTTAGAAAATCCAACACCTGCGGAACCAACTGCTGCTGAACCAGTTGCAGCAGATCCAACTCCAGCAGAACCCACTCCTGCGGCCTCAGAACCAAATGATTCAACTGAACCTACATCAAAAGCCTGGTACGAAGATGAAGATAACTCTGATACCCCCGCTGACTCAAAATCAAAAGATGCACCAAGTCCTCAAACTCTAGTAGAAGATGAAGACGAGGATATCACATTGATTAAAGAATTTAAAAAACAAGGCAAAACATTAAAAGATTTTGTAGAACAGTACAAAGTTGAGGACGTTAGTAAATTCACTGACACTCAAATTATTGAAAAGGCTCTCAAAGAGTTTGAGGGTTTTGAAGGCGATGAGTTCGACCAAGCAATGAGCGAAGTTGAAACAATGCCCCTATTCCAAAGAAAAAAATTGATTCAAGAATACAGAGCGAAGTACAGTGAAATGAACCAAGAGAAGTTGAAACAACTTTCTTCAAGTTCAAATAAAACATCGGAAAAGCAAGTAGAACTAATGAATCGTTTTCAGACTGAATTGAATCAAACAGCTGATTCATTGAAAGGACAGGAGAAATATGGGTTGAAAATTACAGACGAAATGTCAAGTAGAATCAACAAATTTATTTCAGACGAAATTTCACTGACTCGGAAAGATGGCTCGATGGATGTCGACTTTTTAGTTGATGTTGCTATGTGGAGGCTGTATGGCAAAGATGTCGTTAAAGCCAATGTCACAAAAGCAAAAAATGAGGGAAGGGAAGAAATGTTGCGTGCAACAACTAACCCGTCCACTGGAATGCCGAATTCTAACAACAGTCCTTCTTTTAGTGGGAATGAAGTAGAAGACGCATTTAACGCTTACTTAAACAAAAAATAAAAAAAACTAAACAATGGCAAGTCCAACTACCACCCTTGATATATCAAAGAGTTTGTTACTCAAGGGACTTTCATTGCCTAACAAAATGGCAATGGTTTATGCTCAAGATTATGGGTATAACATTTTGACTCAGTTGACCTCTAAATTAGGTCCATCTATTTCAACCAATCAACCAAAGATTGAAATTAGTGCGCTGGGTAATCTTTCTGTATTTTCAAGCGTTACTGCAGTTGCTGCTGGCGGTGGAACTGGAGAAATCCTAGTTACCGTTAACAACGCTGAAAACTTTCGTGCTGGTGACATCATCGCTGATGCTAACTTGGCTCAAGGTATCGTAATTGAAAAAACTACTACTTCTAACCAATTACGTGTTAAGAGTGTAACTACAACTTTGAGTTCTTCTTTGCACTTCCAAGTTGGTCACGTTGCTAAAGTATTCTTCGATGCTTCTGCTAACCGCTTGAGCTACGGTAAATCTACTTTGAACGCTGTTCCTAGCACTGACTACACTTACACTTCTGTAAGTCGTGAAAGTTCTACACAGGCTCGTCGTGACCGTACTGCTTCTTTCGTTAAATGGCAGGGCGATTTCTGGTATCGTTCTTATGATGATATCGCTTTGCGTCGTTTCGCAAAAACTTTGGAGTACAAATATGCTTTCTCTGAGCGTGGTATTTTCTACGGTCCTCAAGGTGAAACTTATGGTACTGCTGGTTTGCGTTGGTCTATCATCAACAACGGAGGTACTTACTTACCTTTGACTACTGAATTGACTCAGTCTGTATTCAATGATTTCTTGGAAACATTGGTACGCAAAACTGCTGACAACGGTCGTAAAATGGTTGCTATGATGGGTTCTGCTGCTATGGCTCGTTTGCAAACTATCTTGGGTGATTACATCAAGTATGCTGGTAATACTAACACATTCGGTGGTGTAGCTGTAGATGGTTTGAACATTATGACCTATGCTTACGCTGGTATCAGTATTGATTTCGTTCGTTGGGCATTGCTTGATGACGAGATGTTCCGTGCTGACTTGAGTTCTGTAACTGGTAAGCCTAAGCAATCGCATTCTATCTATTTCATAGATATGACTCCATTGCCTGCAGCTGACGGAAGCGGTTCTATGGGTGCATTGCAGAAGTACCACTTCAACAATGATGAGATGATTGCTAACTACGTTCCTGGTATGATCGGTTTGGAGGATTCTACTCCTTCTTCTATCAAGGCTACTGTAGCTGGTTCTCAAATCGTTTCTTTGGGTACTAACGATGTTGATGGTGTTGACTTCCACGTTCTTTCTGATTGTGGATTGTATTGCGCTGCTGACCGTATGGGATTGATTGAATTAACCCTCTAACTTTAAGGAGAAATAAAAAATGGAAAATATCGCATTATTCGCTGGAAGCAGCACCGCAACTGTTGACGGAGGTAAATTGTATTTATCTGCCAGTTACTTAAATTGCTACACTCCTTTGGAAATCACTTTCTTGAGTGGCTTCACAAAAAGAGCTGGTACTTTGGGTACCTCACGTGTAATCACTGTTACTCCAGTTGCTGGAAACAACACTGATTACAAATTGCAATTGACTGCAATGAAAAATGAAATCACTAGTCCTTTTGGTTCAAGTGTTGTAAACTCTTTATTTGTTTTCACATCTGATTCTACTGGTACTGTTTCTGAAGCTGTTGACGGTCTTTGTGCTGCAATCGTACCTGGTTTGCCTGCTGCTACAAACAGTGGCTCTGCTAATGGTTTCACCGTAACTAAAACTGGTGCTTCTGGTTCTCGTACTGCATTTACAATCACAACTGTAAATACTGCAGAATTCGATTTCAGTGGTCAGTCTTTGGTTGGTAGCTTGCTCGGAGTTGTTAACACTACTACTGCTTATGTAGCTCCTGTAGGTGTTGGTGCAACTTTGGCATTGATGGGTGTACCTGGTGCAACTGCTGGTGTACTTTACACTGTTTACAACAGCTATGTATCTAAGGCTAAATTAAACGGTGGAGTTGCTCCTGGCGTCGACAACGTACCTGTAACTTTGTATTTTGCTGCTGGTTCTAATGGTATTACTGATATGGATGCGTTTATCGTAAGTCCTTTCAGTTTTACTAACAACGCAAGTGCTGTACAAACTTACAACTTGTAATTAGTAATTCTCTTAAAAAGGGGAGGATGTAATAGTCTTCCCCTTTTCTTTTAAAACCAAATAAAATAACTATATTCGCACTATGATTCGTAAACTATTAATTCAGGCATTAGTTCCAAAAGGAAATGCCACACTTGTCGGAAACTATTACGACAAAAAAACTAGAAAGAATTTATATCTCGTAGATGGAGGCAAAAGAGTTTGCACCGAAAATGACTACGAAGATGACAAGGTTCACAACATTCTTATTTCTGACGGAAATGTACATACCCACGAGTATGACGATTCTATTAAATCAGAATTGGCTATTGTTGAATTTTTCAAAAACCACCCACTGTGCAGAACAGTAGGGTCTACTAATCCTAATTTGGTAAACGCATTGTTTACTATTATCATTCACCACGAAGTTGTTGAAAAAGATATCTTTGAACTTGATAGAAATCTTGACATCGCAATCGAAACTTTAAAACTTTCTTTTGAAGAGAAGTATGAGTTATCATTTGCATTGGGTTTAGATCCTCGTTCAATGACACACAAAGACTTAGTTATTGCATTAGTTGGTCCTAACTTGTTAGGCAAGGCAATCACTGAACACGACTCATTCAATATGTATATGAAAGGCATTGAAAGCGATCGTAAGGCAAAGGTATACGCTAACAAGGCAATCTTGTCTGGTATCATTCCATTTAGCGATGGCTACTATCGTGTGGCTGGACGTACACTTGGGACAACACAGAGAGATGTTATTGACTTGTGTTTGACCGATAAAGATTTCTTCTACTCTTTCATCGTACCTGAAGTAGATAAGTTGAATGCTGCGCCATCACCAAAACAAGATGACTACAAGCCAACTAAAGACTTCAACAAACTTGAAGGTATTCCAAAAACAATTGATGAAACCTACAAGGACATCAAAAAACAAGGACGAGGTAAGAAAGATGCACTTATCTCAGACATGATCGAATCAGAATAAATCAAACCACTAGAGACCCCGAAAGGGGTCTTTTACTTATGATAAGAAGAAGCGAAAAAAAGATTCCCGTTAAGGGAGCCCCAGAACCAAAACCATTAAAGCAGCAGTGCTTGGGGTGTGGTAAAATTAAAGTCATCTCAAACAAAACTAGAAAGTTATGTGCTAGTTGTGTGGCATTAGAGCGTAAGGAAAAACAAAAAGTACGCAAGGAGAACGAGAAGAAAAAGAAGGCAGAGTCGATATCAACACTAACTAAAAAACTAGATAGGGTATTCTCTGTTTATGTTCGTTTGTTAAATGCTGATAATCAAGGCAATGTAAGATGTTTCACTTGCGATAGAGTGGAGTACTGGAGAAAGATTCAGAATGGACACTTCCAGTCTAGACGTTATTATTCTACAAGGTTTGAGCCTCAGAACTGCCAACCCCAATGCTATGGCTGTAACATAGGATTAAGCGGAGCACAATACGTATTTGGAATCAATCTAGATAAGAAGTATGTAAAAGGAACAGCAGAGAGTATGGTAAGGTTGTCAAAAGAAGTAAAAAAGTTCACAGCATACGAGATGATGGAGCTAATAACTACCTACGAAAATCACGTTGCTAAACTTCGCAAAGACAAGGACCTTTGGGATTAATAACAATATTCGTTATATTTGTATAGATGACAGGTGCAGAATTCTATACCATATTACAACAAAAGATAGATAAAGCCTACTCTGCGTACATTGATACCACAAAGGCTGATCGACTCATACGTGAAACAATTTATCGTTTGGTTGAAAAGCTATATAGTGGATTGATTACCCAAAAGGAAACAGACGAACTCTGGAGTATGATTGCAAAAGAACAGGCCGTAGTTACTGCTGGTGCTCTTGCTATTTCAAGTTTGACAAGTTACTCTCACTTGTTTTCAATGAAGTTCGTTTACAAAGATCAAATAACAGGATTTACATATTCAAATGGCGTATTTACAAAAGCAGGACACACTATTAGGAAAGGTGATATTATCGAGTATGTGTCTGTTCAATATATTGTTAGCAGGGTTACAGCTAATACTTTTACTGTTGCTGTCCCTTATACCAGTGGCATTATATATCTCTATCGAGTATTTGATGCGTCGAATAGATTTAGTGATAGAAAAAAAGATATCTCCCATACGCCAACAAAAGAATCCCCAAGGTTTGAATTAACAGGAACACCGGCTAGGCAATTCAATTTGACTCCTCAGCCTGCAAGTGTTATTGTTGATTATATGAAAACCCCAACCGATATCATATCTACATCGGGAACCACTATCACGGTTTATACCGATAAGTTTTTATATCGTTTGTTAGATGAGTGCGTTATGAATTATGCAGAGCAAGTTAGAGACTTCGAACTGAAACAAAATGTGGCACAAACAATTGCTATTAATCCGTGAGTACGCTAAAGGAAATAGTAGATAAAGTAAAAAGCAATCTAGAATCTGGTTTTACAACCGATGAGACTAGGTTAGACGATTTGTTTATCGAAAGTAAAATACATAGTGCAAGAGGAATGATTCTCTCCAATCTTGTTCGTTCTGGAATGAGAGATAGAATCAACGAATCTTTTGTACAGGCTATCAATCCTGACTTGTTGGAGTACGACGAGGAGTGTGAGATGGTAAGTTTTGAATGTCCTTCAGTTATTCACTTGGATGACAGACACGATGGATTTGCTTATGTTGGTCACGTTAGTGGAATGAAGCCTTTTATGAGGATTCGTTCTAACTACACAGCATTGTCAATGCATTCTCTTTATCAAAAAGAAACACAGATTGCTTGGGATTTCGTAGTTAACGTTACGGGGTCTTACGATATTAATATTTACAAAAACCATAGACTAAGAAAGATTTTAATTAAGGCTATCTTTAATATTCCAACAACTGTTCCTAACTATCGTAAAGATGTAGACCAATATCCATTGGATGCAGTTACTGAGAATGAAGTAGTTGAAATGATATCTGTTGATTTGCTTAAAAAGATAACTGTGGTAGCCCCAGATTATGTTTCTGATTCACAAAATACATTACCTAGACGATGAAAATTGAAGATGTTATAGCTGCGGCCTCAGAAGAACTACAAGTTTCCTATGGAGAAAACGCCCTATGGTTTAAGGTATTAATTCACCAGGCTGTAAGAACATTCAAGAGTGCCAACGCATTGATGATGTTCAGCGATAAAGTAGAAACACTAGACTCAAGAATCAAGTTACCAAGCAACTTCATCAAGATGTCTTGTCTTGTTGACCTAAACGGAATTACTTGGTGTGAGGATATGGATTACTGCATCCAAGATAATTATATTCTATTTGATTCATCATATAACGTAGAAGACGGAATTGAGTTTACTCTTACCTACAAAGGACTACCAGTAGATGAAGAGGGAGATATCGCACTCAGAGATGCGTGGGAGCGTATGTTAGTATCCTACGTTTGTTGGAAATATACTCGCAGACATTTCGATAGATATCCAGCATACATAGTAAACGACTTTAAGAAAGAATTTCAATTACAAAAACAAGCCCTTACATGAGTCAATTCGTAAGATTAAATACAAATGGCGTAATGGATAAAGATACTGATTCTCAGTTTTTGAGAGAAGGTAACTATGAAGATGCCAACGACATCCGTCACCGTAGTTTAATTGGTAGTGAGAACCAAGCGATTGTTCCTGTTGTGGGAAATGCACTTGCTGTCACTATTCCAAATACAACTATTACGGCTCGTGTTTATCGTGTGTTTATTGATATTTCAACAACTCCTGTATCTGGTACTCTTTATTATAAAAATCCAGCAACAAATGTAATTTCACTTGCTAATAGTTCGCAAGTATTAACAACACTAGCTGCTTATTACACATCGCTTACAAATAACTCAACAGGATTATTTAATAGCATTGTCGTAAGTCCAGCTAACCCGTTTCAGTTTACTGCTCTTACGACTACATCAGCAACAACAGGATACTTTGATCTTAGTCTAGACCAACTTACTGACAATGAATACATACTATGGCAGGTTGGAAATCTATTTGATATTCAATTACTTACCGAGTATATCAACAGTGTAAAGTCATTCAAGGTAATCGGAAGCGAAGAATTAAACGGAGATGTATTTATTTGGAGTGTTACAGATAGAATCTTCGATACTTCAACTAAAACAATTTCAGAGGTAGGTGTAATTACCTACAATGAAGGAGCAAATACATACGCATACAAAAGATTAATCAGAAGTAAATTATTAGACTTCGATCCAAACTATAGAGTCCAGGCACAAGTTGAAAAAACAAATGTCGACCAAGTAAATCTTTATTGGACAGATGCTTTCAATAAGCCACGAACAATAAGAATTAAAGGAGCATATGCAAATGACATGACTCTTCGTGCCTATGGTGGGTATTACGACTTAGATTATATCGAGAATCAAACATCGTTTGTTCTTCCTAATACATCGGCTGTAATTTCAGTTACTTCCGTAAATGAGGGAGGTGGATTTGTCACAGCAGGAAACAAGAGGTATATGGGTCGTTTCTTAACTGACGATTTAGTTCCAACCGATTATATTTTTGCAACCAATCCTGTAAACATCTATAGTGCCCCAAAAACAATCCCTTCTGAAATATTAGGCAATGTTGCTGGAGATACAACAAACAAATCTGTCACTTGTCAGCTTACGAATATTCCATCGGGATTATATAAGTACTTTGAGTTTGTAGCGATTGAATATGCGGGTAGTGGTTTTTCTGCTAAGATTTTAGAAAGAGTTCCTCTATCGCAAAGTCAAACATCCATTACATTAGAACACACCAATAGAGGTCAGTTAAACCAAACTTTGTCAAACGCTGAATTATTGAGCGTTACTACCAAATTCGAAAGAGTTCAGACAATGAAAATCTTTACGAATAGGATGGTGTTTTCAAATGTAAAAGAAGAAGTTGATTACAATTTAGATGCTTGGGCCTCAACTATAGCACACACTCTTGAGTATAAAGAAATTTCATCTGTTGGAAAAGTATTCGAAAACGCAGATTTTGGAGGTGTACTAGAATCGTCTTTTCCTAGTCTTAGCTATGGAGAATATCAAGACCCATTAAATACGTATGCTTATGCAGGGTATATGATGAACGATACTTATCGTTTTGGTATTCAAGTTCAGTGGAAAGAAACAGGAAAGTGGAGTCAGTCATATTGGGTAGATGATATCCGTTTTGACACACTAGCAGACAATGTCATAGGTCCACCAATAACAATAGGCGGAATAACATATCCAACAAGAAGAATAGCAAATAATATAATTACAAATATTACAAATGTAGACAATAGCAAAACAAATGTTTACTATGCTAATTTTTCAAATATCAATCTGCAATATGCTGTTGCAGGAACTGGCAAACAACTATTTGAATTAATTTCTGCATTTAGGTTTACACGAGCAGAACGTATTCCTGAGGTACTGGCTACAGGTTTAATTCTTCCTGGAACAAGATGGACAGGAAATTCATCAACTATATTGCCATACACAAGAACATTTGATATTGCAACAACCAATACTTTCTTTAGTTTTCCAAATAGTTTTTTCTACGATAACGAATTACAAACTCTTCTAGCAGCACCAACTAGAATGACAGTAGGAAATTTTGACGAATCAGATTTTGCTTATTTTTATTCTCCCGATCATTTATATGGTGCATCTACGTATGATTACGTAGCAGGAGATAAACTATTGGTTTTGAATCAACTAAGTTCAAATTTGTCGATATTGGGTACATCTACAATTGTAACAAACGGTGCACCAACAACAAGTCGCTCAGAAACTTATTCAAGCTACGAAGATTCAAATGGATACTATAGTGCAGCAAAACAGGCATATATAGAATTTAATACAAGCGAATCGAAGCGATTTGAGTATGGACAAGAGTTACCATCTTTTGTATCTAGAGTTGTTTACAATGGTCTAAAAATTAAATACACGACTAGAATACCAGCAACAAAAACTGACTTTAGTGCACACCACGTTCCTTGTCATGTGTTTAAACTAACACAGAAACTAACAACAGCGGGAAAAATTCCAGCAGGTGCGTCATCTAACGCTAGTGGATATTATGGTCAAATATTTAGAAACAAAGGAGCAAATTTAAAATACGCTAAGAATAAATACGAAACTGTATATCAATCTACAGGTCACATCAGAAATCTAATTGATGGAGAGAATCAAACAATAACACAATCTGTTTTTGGTGGAGATGTATTCAATCAAAAAACACACTTGCAGTTGAGAAGACCATCTCTTTCTGATCCACGTAGAGGGTCTGGTTATATATTATCAATGTATAGTCAAAACGTTGGAAATATTCAAATGTTCAATCGTTTTGATTATGATGAATCGGCCGCTGGATCGGGTTGGGTATTTCCACAATATGAAGAAAAACAAGGAACAATTGCACTTGTTAGAAACCCTTCAACAATAACACCAGCCGTAATTGGTCGTGGAGCCTGTGCAACAGGGTTATTTAATACTCTTGAGCAATGGCCAGAAATTGATGGTCAAAGAAATTACGACTTAGGGTATAATGCCAAAGATGGGACAATAATTGATACTGGCTTTGACGCATCGGTATTATACACTGGAGAAAGACCATCAACAATGTTTTGGTCTCAGAAAAAACAAATTGACGCAACGCAAGATAACTATCGTGTTTTCAAACCGATTGATTACGCAGATTTAGATCAAACTCTTGGAGAAGTAGCAACACACGAAATCATCAACGGAAACTTATACACTTTTCAAATGAGATCTGTGAAGCGCCAATACTTCAACGATGCCACGGCAGTAAACTCAAGTAGCGGTTCTGATATTGTAATTGGAGCAGGTTCTATCTTAGGGCTTCCAGGACAAGAACTTACATCTATTGGGTGTGATAAAAAGTGGTCTGTGGTAAAAGGGCGTAGCGCATCAGGAAAAGATAATGTTTATTGGTTCAACGATCAATTAAGAAAGATTGGTAGATTTGGAGGAGACGGAGTTACTGTTATTTCAGATAGAGGATTTGCGTCACACTTACAACAAAAAGCAAACTTCCTAAGAAACAAATATCAACAGATAGGGGGGGAGGGTGTACACGGAGTTTGGAATGATAAATACAACGAATTGATTCTTACTTTCAAGGCTGTTACAACAAAAGCAATTGAATATCCTGATGGTGGAACATACGTCATTGGAGATATGGTCAAAAACACATCTCCTGGGGCTCCTCGTCAATCTTCAGGACTTTCTTATGTGTATGTAGCCAAAATTAATTTCACTGTCTCTAGCGATGATTTTGAACCTGGAGTCGGAGCAGCGTGGACAACCTATTGGAATCAATTGAGTGTTTCAACTAATCCCGAACTGTTTACATTATTCACAACTGTGTACGATGAAATTAAAAACGGATTTATAACCTTTCATAGTTATTACCCAAATATCTATATGGCATTCTTGAATACATTCTACTCAACCAAGCCTAACGATGAAAAATTAATATACGTTCACGACAGGGGAGATGAGATGAACTATTACGGAACAGCAAACAACGGAACCATCACAAGCGTAATGAATTACGATTTGAACTTGAGTAAAAACTATGAAGCAATTCAGGTTGTTTCTGGAACAAATCCATTCAGATTAGATTTTACAACTCGTGACCACGTATCTTTCTTGACACAAGGGGAACTAGATGAACTAGAAGATTACTTCTATGGACCTATTAAAAACGATAGTACGGGGACAGGTGTAAACAGTGGAGATACTACTCGTCTTTGGGGTAGATATTTAAAAATTAAATTTACGTTCTTTGCTGGAGCAGCACAGAAATTATTAAACTACGTGGTCAAATATAGACCAAACCACAGATTGTATAGGAAATAAAAAACAACTAACTTTGTAATATGGCACAAGACCCAGCATCAATACTCGGTAAATACGGAACAGAAGGATTATCTGCGTTATCTGGATTGAATCCATACGCAATGGCAGGAAGCGCAATACTTGGCGGTATCGAATTAATTGGAGGATACGCCAACTTGAGAAAAGCTAATCGTATGGCTGATCCCTCGTATATGAGTGGAGCTGGTGAACTACAGCAACAAAAAGCAAGATACGGAAGACTTTACGATACTGGTATTTCTACAGGTCAAGAGGATATGATGCGCGAAAAGTTCCGTACTAATATCGCAGGTCTTCAGCAAAAATTTAGAGAAACTGCTCGTCAGGGTAGTAGCGTATTTTCTAGATTGGCGGGCCTCAATATAAATGAAGGAGAAAGAGCAATTCAAGAAGCAGACATTCAACAGAGAAACATGGGTCTTCGTGGACTTGGTTCTACTGCTGAATCATTGACTAACATTGCAATGAGAGATATCGGACAACAGAAGCAAGATAAAAGAACTGCGATTCAAACAGCAGGAAGATCAATAGCCAGTGGATATGGCAACTTAGCTAGTTCAGCTAACTTCATGGGAATGACTAGAGATACTTCTGGAGCAGGAGTCGGTGGGTACAGTGGCGCAGGTCCCGCTGGGACAGAAAGACCAATTTGGGATAGAGCAAGACAAAACGATTTTAGAAGTCTTGATGGACAATCACTAGAACAAACAGCATAATGGCAGACGGATCACTCGGAGGACTTGGTTCCTCAATAGGATTAACAGCAACAGCAAAGGACTACAGTTCTTTATATCGCTATAATCAACAAGCAAAAATACAACAAGCAAAAGCAAAACAAGACAAACTAGATGACATAATAAAACACATCACGGTTAAGGCTGGAGATGATTTACATAGACTTGAAGTAGAACCGATGAGAATCAGAACCTCTGAGTTCATTGATAAAGCAAGACAATTCATCGGACAGGATGATATGAGTAGTTTCTATACGGAACTTACAAATTTTCAATCTGATTTGAATATGGCTAAAAGTAGAAGTGCTGGATATAACGGATTAGAAAAAACAGTAAGAGAAGCTGCTTCTGGAAATAAATACATTCCTAAAAATGTAAGACAAGCTGCCGGGTTGATGCTTAACTCTGCCACAAGTGCAGATTACATCGGCGCATTGGATAATAACGGTGTTAAACAAAATGCTTTTTTTGACTACGATGAACAAGGAAATATTCAAACGCAATCGTTTGATGCCTACGATATCAGTAAGGCTACTAAAGATTTAATTTCAGGCAATTCAGTTATTATTGGAAGAGGACCAGAAGTCTTTGATCCATATACAAAAACTAAAATTCAACCGTACATCAAAGGACTTCCTCTCGATGATGCTGCGGCTGGAGAAATCAAAAAGATGGTTGGTCCCGATGGATATGCTATACAGCCAACTCTTACAGCGAAACAAATTCCATCAATATTATTAAAGAACCCCGCATTGGCGGCACAGTACATTGATACATATAATTTGGAAGATAAAACTCCAGATGAAGTTGAACAGCACTTTTTTGAAACCATAGTTAAGCCAAACGTAGAGTTAAAAGAAAGCACTCAAGTTACTAAAGCGCCGAGTAGCATAACTGTTAATAATCAACCAGGAACACCTGGAGATTATACGTTTGAGGGTGGACCATCAACAAATCTTAACTTTGCTTATTCGATGGCTGACAACACAAAATTCAATTTTCAAGTAGATTCGCCATATTCTGTTTCGATGGCTTTAGACGGAGGGTTGACTTTTAGAATAAACCCATCTAGAAATTTCATCAATAAGGCTACAGGGAAACAATACACATCAACAAGTACGCAACCAATTGATATAAACAACGTTAGCGTATTGCCTTATGAAATCAAAGATGGTGTGAAAATCGTAATAGGTAATGATAGGGTAAAGCAAATTAAAGATGCTGGTCAAAAGGTAAAATACTCTGCTTTTGTTGAAGGAAAAGGTCAATTAATTGGAGCCGAAAAAGAAATAACAAATGCTGATTTTTATACTGAGCTTACTCCAGCGTTGCGATCTAATATTTCAAATCAGGCAGCAGTTAAAGGACCAAAAGTAAAGTCAGCACTATCTAAGGGATTTATAATATTAGACCAAGAGGTAGCGGCAGCAAACAAGTAATCCTACTCGTTTTCAGCAATTTTTCGCTATATTTGTATTATGGCAGAACAATTGCTCACAGGTCAACCTACTCCCCCAACTGGTCCACTTCCACTAACTTACCAGAACCTTTTTACTGAATCTACTAAGGTATCACAGCGTAAGGATGTCCCATTACCTAATGGTAAATATGCAGCAAATGCAAAGGAACTAGAATCCTTTTTGCAAACTCCAGAAAACCAAGAAGCATACTATAAAATGTATAGCGCACCTGCGATGTCGTTTGGTGCAGGAAACTTAGATCAATTCAAAGTAAAGTTATCTGGGGGTCTCACTTCAGGAGAGATTGCTATGCAAAAAGCAAAACCATCTCTTCCAATGGTAGAGCCAATAACCCAAGTTCAGCAGATGGAGTATCAGGACCTAAACCAACCTGCCATCAAACAATTCGATGAACTAAAGGCAAACAAAATAAATAAAACCGCTTCTGGAAAACCACTCAATAGTTATACTGAGATGCAAGATTACTTCTCAAGTCCTGAGAACGTAAGCGAATGGGGCAAAGCATATAACTACTCTCTTAAATCAAAAGGATTTAACTTAACTCAAATTGCAAATAACGCAAAACCAAAACAATCGCTCAAAACTGTAACTGAGATACAAACCGATGCAGCACAGCAACTTCAACGAGATGATTTAGACCAAATAGATCCCAATAAACTTTCAGAACTTGTATACAACACAGAAGAATTAGGCATCGTTGGTGAAACCATTCCATTGGAAAAACCAATCGAACTTACAGAACTTGTTAATGGTCAATTAGTTACAAAACAAATTACTGAACTTACCTACGACGATTATACTCAACTTCTAAAAAAGAAATACGGTAAAGCGGATGTAGACACAAGTTTAATTCAACCTGGTCAAGATTTTGATTCTCGTTATTTGGCTGACGAAAAAAATGCAACATACTCAGTAAATGAATTCGAAGAAGCCAAAGGGAAAGTAAAAGAAAACTACTTAGATTTTGTTGCAACAAAACAACAGGACGAGAATAGAGCAAAGACTAAAACTTACGATCAAGATGTCGAGACAAAAAATAGACAACTTTTGTCACCAGACGACCAAAAGATAGCTCAGATAAATGACCAAATAGATGCTTTGGTTGAGCAGATGTACGTAGATAAGTATTCAGACAAAGGAGTAGCTCCCGACTTTGAAATAAAGTTAAGAAATCTTGAAAAAGAGGCTGCGCAATACAGAAAAAACAGAGGGTTGGCCTCAGAACAAATGTTCAATTCTGTAACTGGAGAAATGATCGACACAACACCAGAAGAAAAGCAATCTATTCAAATAGGTGCACAGAAAGCAACAGAAAAATATTCATCAAAATCATCAAAAGATCAACTTGTATCAGAACGCAATCTTCTTTGGGAAAAAATACAATTTGTAGACCAACAATCCGAATCAGCTAAGAAGGAATGGCAAAGTCAAAATCTTCCAGGAACTACTGCAATCGGTCTTGCTCAGCAGGCTTTGGGTATCGAAGGAGGAATGACAGGAGAGAGTGCGAAACTTTTCAATACAATGGTAAACCTTCAGAACAAGAAGGCTGAATTGTATGGTCAACTTTTAACATTAAATAGATTAGTTTATACAAATGAAGATGTATTCAAAAGAGAGGCTGAATTAGGAATCAAGGTTGCTGCTGAATCAGTTGTAGAAAAAGGATACGGATTTAGTTTGTTCAGTGATAAAAATACAATGCGTACCCGTATGCAAGAAGTTGAAGAAACCAAAAGGTTCTTTGATGCTAAAGGTATAAAATTATCAAACAAACAATTATTAGGGTCAGAAGCAGGTTTAGGAGAATCAGTAGGAGGAGCAGTTGGTCCAATGCTTAATGCAATGATTGATATTGGAATAAGTTCCTACGGAATGGGAGCCCTAGCAAAAGGTTTATCTGGGTCTAAGTACTGGCAAGTAGCTAAGGAGTTCATGTCAAACAAATATGGTGCAGCTGGACGTTTTGCAACTAGCATGACAGAAGGAGCACTTCCATATTTAGTTCAAGGTACAGCGTATCAAGCAGCGGGGCAAGGTTTTGGAACAGGGGTGGCAGAAACAGCTTCGGAAAAATTATTTGATAAATATGCTGCACAGGGTATTGAGAAGTTTGGTGGCAAGTATGGTAAACTAACTTTTATTCTTGGTCGTTGGCTCAGTGGTACATCTGGTGAAACAGTAGCTGAAATTGCTGGTAATATTATTCCTCTTTTCCTAGAGAATGGATTTGACTTGAATAAAGCATACAAAGATTCATTTGGAGAAACAGGAGATGAGCAAACTAAAAATTTAGCAATTCTAGGAATGAGTTGTGCTTTATTTGCTTCACCTGCGAATTTACCATACGTTTTCAAAACTAAACAACAGATCAATAAGTCGATTGCAGAAAAAGGAAGCAACCCAGTACTAGAACAAGTAATGCGTGTTCTTGACGACACAATCGAAAGAATGCCAACTGGTGAGGCAGCAACAAGAATGGATGAAAGAATCTATGGAGATAATCCCGTAGAACCATTAGTATTTGTTGAGGCTCCTCCAATATCAGTAAACGAAGATGTAGTTGAGGCTCCTGTAGAGGGACCAGCAGAAAGACCACAAGAAACAGTAGAAGTAGAGAAGCGTTCTGCCAACAACGGAGAAGAGTTCTTCGTAGTGGAGAATGACGGAAAAGTAAATAAGAATGTAGTTTACAGAGTAAACGAAACAAACGGACAACTTGAAGTAAAAGGATATGATTCAATGCAAGAAGGATTCGTTCCTGCATCAACCACTATAACGGAGGCCGTAGACCGCAAATCAAAAGAAAATGGTATAATCTCATCAGACAAGGCTACTCGTGTCGCTAAACAGCAATTAAACATCAATCCTGACGCAGAGAGAGTAATTACACCTGAAGGAAAAGTATTATATCAGACTCCTGGACAAACCGCACAGCAGTTTGGTAAGAATCGCCAAAAGAATACAAATACAGTTAGAGCAACTGCCGATAACACATTCTCATTTTTGGATGGAGTAAAAGCAAAGATTGTTAGTACCCTTTTTCCTAACGCAGAAACAAAAGTAGACGACCAACAGTCAGCGAGTTACAATACATATCGCGATGCAGTTCGTACCAAAATGAAGTTGAACGCAGGTTCTTTCTTCTCTAAAGGTAAGGCTGTGTTGATGGAAAGTGGTATGAACAAGATACCAAAGGTTGCTGATTTCCTAGCTGCTTTAGTTGAAGATTTTTCAAAGACAGGTAAGACAATTGAGGTTGCAGCCACTGCGGTAACTGACGTAACTACAAAAGTAGGACTTAAAATAGAAGATGTTGTAAACAATATTATCGGTACTGATTTCTTTCAAGATAAATTTGGTGCAGTAGCTGAGGCCTCAGACTATGCTAAAAACCTATTGACTGACTTAATGATTAACGATAACTCAGTAGCAAAAGAAATCTTCGGAACAAACAAAGAAGCATATAATCAATTCGTTAAATTCAGAGAAGGATTCAACAAATACGTAGCAAAGAACTACACTGGTAGTATGAACTTCAAAACAGACCACAAGTTCTACAATAACCAAATGCCAGATGTGGCAATCAAGGCTCGTGAAGAAGAATTCCAAATGGAAGAGAAGCAGCGAGTTCAAGAGCAAGCAAAAAGAGAAGACGTTGCAAATGTATTGAACTTGGCGGGTGTTGACACATCAACCGAAAACGTAGAGGGAGTAAGATATAAGCAAGGCGAACTAAATGCTCAACAGTATTTGGAAATGCTTGGCGAAGACACCAACGGAATGACTAGTGATGAAATCACAGCAAAGGCTGAAGTAGCGTCAGAAGGGGTTAACTTGGAGAAGTTTAATGAAGCGGTTGCAAACAGAACAACAAACGAACAGACTCGCAAAAAGCGTGAAACTCGTCTTCGTAAGGAACTAAGAACAAAGTTTGGATTCAATAATCCATTGGCTAAACTTGTTGCTAAAGGAGCACTTCCTGATATGTCAATGAGAAGCAAGAGAGCAGTTACTGCAACGGTGATGAACAAAGTCATCGAAACTGCTGCTACTCGTGCAGGTATTACTGCTGATGAGTTCTTGGATAACTACTTAGCATTTGAGAAAGCCACAGAACAAGAGTTTAGTGACTTCGTAAAGAATCAGCCAGGAGGAAAAGAACTGTACCAAAGAATTGGAGAGTTGGGGGCTCAGTACAACCAAGAAGTAAATCAATTCTTAACCAACGCAAAAAGATTTGAAAAAGAAGGAAAGACCCCAGAAGAAATACTATTGGCAACGGGTTGGGGTAAAGGAGTAGATGGAAACTGGAAATATACTTTAGTTGCACCATCATCTAACTTGAACGTTAGCAGTCTTGTTAACATATCTCCAAATCAACCAAAGTCATTACCTCTCGGTGCAATATTAGATTATCCTGAACTTTATCGGGCATATCCACAACTCAAACAATACGAAATAATTATCGAAAATAATCCTTCGAGTAATACACACGGAAGTTTTAGTGGAGAAATAATTACAATAAACATAGCAAATCTTCCAACGCTATACCAATTTAATATGGTTCTTCAGCACGAATTACAACACGCTGTTCAACGTATTGAGGGATGGCCAGGAGGAGGAAATCCCGACTATGTTTATATGGGTAATCCTATTGATGTATTGGAAGCTGTGGCTGAAAAATTAAGAGAAACAGGAACACCGATTAGTGATCTTGCTGTAAAAGAAGCAGATAGATTGATTAGAGAAACTGGAGGTCAACTAGCAGGAGCAAGCAGAAGGGATTTTGAAGCGTTAATGGACTTGATTCAACAAAACTTGTGGGATAGTTTTCACCCTAAGTTTAACGAGGATTTGGTTAACGAGTTTACTCAAAAGTTTGATATGGCAACATCAAACCAAGTTATTAACTTACTGAGAGAAGTAACAAACGATTCAATATATAGAAGTTTGTATGGAGAAATAGAGGCAGAAAATGCAGTAAATCAAGATTACCGTGCAGTAAACAAAGCCCTAAATGCAATGATGATAGATCCTGACTTATTGGACAAATTCTCAAAGCCAGGCAAACAAGAACTAATTAGAGATTTAATAACCCAATTCAACAAAGTTCAATCTGATTACAAGGCTTTTGTTGAAACAGCGAAACTAGCACTGGCTGAAGTAGCAAACAATAATTCATTAACACAGTTACAAAAAGATATTCTTAACAATGCATTTGCAACAACTCAAAACAACGAGTTTGGAAAATTGGACAAATCAAAAATTGACTCAGTTCCTTTTGATATTGTTAAGTTGTATACACAGTTGCAAAAAGACAAGGTATTTTTGTATTCGCAAAAAGACTCAAATATTCCAACGGAAGCATTGGAGACTATTCTGAATGTAATAAAAATAAGAAGCGACTACGCAAACAGTAGCACAAAGTTAAAAAATGAAATAGTAAGCAACTCTATAATATCATCAGCTATTTTAGATTCTGATATGCTGATGGTCGAAACTCCTCTTTTCTATAGTCAATATGCAAGCGACAAAGTAGTTCCTGCTAAACAATACAACCCAGAAGGTTACAAAACTTCTCAAAGAGAGTGGGAAGCAAAAAGAAAACAATTGGATGACGCAAGTAATGCCGTTCAAGACTTTGACCCAACAGGAACAAAATATCAAGAAAATAAAGATAATGCTTTTGACGATGCGTATCTATTATCTGACAATGAGAACGATTGGAGAGATGGAGAATTTACATCTCTTTATGCAATCTCAAATAAAAGAAGAGAAGAATTCATCAATCAGTTAAAGAAAAAAAGACCAGACTTAGAGAAAGACGGATTGGTTGATGGTATTTTAGATGAGGTCGAAAAGTTCATAGACGAAAACACAGCACCAGGAAAGATAAATCCAAAACTAGAAAAACTAACAATGTTTTGGGTTGCAAACGGAAATGTAATTCTTCCTGAAGATGGCTATAAAATCATTGAAGCTGAACGAGTAGCAAACTTGAAAAAGATAGATCCATTTACATTTAAAAATCCAACAGAACTCATCAACAAATATCAAGGCGAAGTAAAAGGGAAAAAAATAACCATCGACGAAATTGATAAGATGCCTGAGTTCAAAGACAAAAAAATAGTAGGCGAGAATGAGGATCTCACTCAAAAACAAAAAGACACTCTAAATGGGTTAACAATTTATACCGTAGAAGACACAAGGGAAGGACAAGCAGCAGTTAGAAAAATAATTGATTCTCACTTCGGAGAAGACGCTAATCCTTGGTGTTTGGCAGCAAGAACTGACGGAGGTCTTGGTAATGCTTGGTACTATTGGTCTAACAGATATAATGCATATCCTAAAAAGATTGCATTTAAAAATGGAAAATTAGTTGCTTTTTCAGCAAATTCAGATAGCGATGTTGTATGGTGGGACAGAAACGATGAACCACACGAAGGAATTGAAACAACTTCAGACTTGGGAGACAATAAAATACTAACTGTTTATCTAGATGAAAACGGAAAAGTGGTTGAAATAGGAGAAGCAAAAAGAAAAATTACACTAAAAGATCAAGAGGGAAATAAAATAGAAACAGTAGAAACATTCGATGAATACGATACAAAAAAATCATTAAGCAGAACAAAAAATGGAAAGTTAGACGGAAACCAACTAGAATACCACGATAATGGAAATGTCAAATTTAAAGAAAATTTTAAAGATGGAATAAGAGATGGAGAAACAACTACATACTATAATGACAGAAATGTTAAGAGAGAAGAATACTATAAAAACGGAAAACAAGAAGGAAATCAAGAGAGTTATTTTAAAAATGGACAAATTCAATCAGAAGAATATTATAAAAATGGAAAACAAGATGGAGTTCAAAGGTGGTATCATCAAAACGGAAACACCAGCCGTGAATTATATTACAAAAACGGAGAATTAGACGGAGTTTGGAAATTATATTATGATAATGGTCAAATTGAAACTGAAGCAAATTTTAAAAATGGAGAACAAGATGGATCTACAAAACAATATTATTATAATGGTCAAATTCAACGCGAACAAAATTATAAAGATGGAAAACTAGACGGAGTTCAAAAAATATATTATACAGACGGCACAATAGATGAAGAAAACAATTATGATAAAGGCCAACAAGATGGAGTTCAATTAAGTTATTCTCCAAATGGTCAGCTTCTATTCGAGTCAAACTATAAAAATGGAGTAAAAGACGGAATTTCAAGAGCTTATGATACAATCAACGATGTCTTCCTAACACAAGTATATACAGAAGGTAAAGCGCTGGAGGTCGGGGGAATAACTGACATCGCTGGAAATAATCTATTGATGCAAGGCAACCGAGGCGCAGCATTCATCACACAAGATGCCACAGATTTAATATTTGCATTGACTGATCCAAACTTGTCAACTCCATTGCACGAGATTGCACACATCTACGAGAAGTACATGACGAATGCAGAGAAGAAGATTGTACTTGCTATGACGGGTGAGACTTCTTGGTCAACAAACACATCTGAATACTTTGCTCGTGGATTTGAAAGATATCTTTATAGTGGCAATGCACCAACTGCGAAAATGTTGCCAATGTTTGATAAACTCCGCACTTGGTTAAAAGATATTTATACACAACTTACAGGTAGTGAGATTGATGTTCAATTGAATCAACCGATGCGTGATTTGTATTCTGCTATGTTGGGCGAAGCGAAAGTCCCAGAGACAGAAGTAACACCTGCAACTGCTCCACAAACAGCAGATAATGCTCTTGCTGACTTTATCTCAGGTAAGCGGAATCAAGGTATTTCAGACGATCAGATATATGTAGGTTTACTACAAGCAGGATTTAAGGCTGCTGACTTGGAAGATTTCTTCAACTTGCAAACAAGACAAACTGTAGCAAGTCAAATTGAAGAAGAAGGTCCGATGAAAGATGAAGCGAGAATTGCTGCTGATGAGGCTGCTGGTTTATACGTAAGAAGAACAGCCGAGCAGTTAGAGATGGAAATGGATGGGTTGACGATAGAAGAATCACAAGCGATGATTGAAAACTTTGCTAACTCTTCAAATCTCGATGCTGCTATTGCAAATAAGATTCAAGATATTCTACAGAAGAAAGCCGAAGGAAAAGATGTCCAAAAAGATTTTGAGGCTTTGATTGCAACAGGAACTAACTTGGGTCGTGCTTTACAGGCATTCACAAGATTGAAAAATCAGTCTGGGGCCCTCAGAGCAAGAAATCTCATAAACAAGCTAAAGCAAGAAGGAAAGAAAATTCCCGATGCAGTAAAGAACAAACTACTCGCTCTAGGAGATGCTTACGATGAATCCAAAGCAAAACTGAACAACGCTAAAGTTGCTGCTGAGAATAATCCAAGCGGACAAAGCCCAATAGCAGGTAAGTCAAACATTCAGTACTTCCAACAACAGTTGGCAAACACACAGAACATCGGACAACAGTTTGCTAGCGTAGCAAGACCGTATATGTCAGAAGCTAGTCTTAGTGGCACCTTTGGAACTTTGATTAGAGGTAACTTGTTGACTCCAACATCAACAATTATTAACATCACATCAAACGCAGTAAAGGCTGTCTTTAATATTCCAATCAACCTTATCTCTTCTGGATTTTCACAACTGACTTCTCTTGTTGGTGGAACAAAAGGAACAATGAGAGGGATGGACTACTACAAGTACGGATGGCAGTTTGGATTCATGACAGGCGTTAAGAAGGGCGTAAGTATCTTGAAAAAAGGAAACTTACCTGATACAAGTCAAGGTTTACAAATCGAGCCTGGTTTTAATGGATTCCGTTCTATGACTGAGTTGTTTGGTAGTTTGCTTGCATATGCACAAGGAAAAACAAGTGCTGATATTGCTGCTGAGTATGGATATAACTTAGATCAATCGGGAAAGATTCCAAACAAAGAAAAGGCAGTCAAAACATTAGAGGGCATATTTGGTGTACCTGCAGAGGCATTCTTCCGTCTATTGGGGTCAGTAGATGCGGTATTTAGAAATACTGCGTACTATTCTGCTCTTTCAGAACAGGCTAAACTTTCAGGACTAAAAGATCCAAAGGATATTGAAAATTTCATTATCCTTAACTCTGACTACTCAAACAAAGCTGCAGACAACGAAGCATTAAGATATGTATATTCAAACAATTCAGGAGCATACAAGTTTATCTCTAAGATTTATGGTTCGGGACAAGGACCAGGAGGCAAACTTTGGAAACTTGGTATGACAGGAGTTATTCCTTACGCTAAGATTCCTACAAACTTGGCAATTGAATACTCTGAAATCATGATTCCTGATTTGGCTTTCGCTAAAGTCGCGATTGCTGTGGGTAAAATATTTAACCTAAATACAAAAATTAAAAAAAGCAAAAACCCACAAGCAAAATTAAAGCTGGAGGCTCAGAAACAAGAATTAGCAAGAAAAAGGGATGAGTTAATCGGAAGAGGACTTGTTGGTTATGCCTTGACTTATGCTGGAAAATGGTTTGCAGAAAGTGGAGCATTGAGTGCTGGTGCTCAAGGGGAAGATAAGAAGCGTAAGGATTACGTTTACAGATTCGAAAGACCAAACAGCATTAACTTGTCTTTGGTTAAACGATACATAAATGGAGATAAGAGCGACTTGTGGCAGGAAGGCGATGCAATTGTAGATTATCGCGCTGCTGGTGTATTTGGTGGTATTTTGTTTACTTCGCAGAGCGAAAAAAGAAGCACCGCAAAAGAACAAAACAAAGAAGTAGCAAACCAAAGTGTATTTAGTAGTCTTTTTGATATGGGCTACAATAGTAACGCTGCGGAAACTGCTCGTTATTTGATTGACCAATCTTTCGTAAAAGGTCTTAACCAAGCATTGGCAACAGTTGACCCTCGTCAAGAAGGTGCACTTGAAAGATTTGTTAGTGGTCTTATGGGAACATTGAGTACTGCCGTTCTTCCAAACTCACTTGCAATTTTTGACAAGGCGAACAGAAACTACATTCCAGAGTACGATAGTCCGTATACTGGAGTAGATAAAATTGTCAATGACTTTATGGCTAAGGTTAAGGAACGCTGGCCGTTTGATGACCCGAACAGCATAACCGCTAAAGTAGATGCGTTTGGTCGTCCTATTCCACAAACACCAGTTGGAGCAAATGCTTGGTTCTACAATGCTTTCGATGTGACTAAATTCTCAAGAGGTTTGTATGACGACAAAGACCAAAGTTGGGAACAGCTTGTTTATGAAGCAGTTAAAAAAGGAGATGTGTTGACTGCATTTCCATCTAACCCTTCTCCTATAATCAAATCGAAGATTGGTGGAGAAAGTTATGTTTTATCTCCCGAAGAATATCAGAAATATGCGATTGCGGTAGGAGAAGCAAGAAGACAGATTGTAAATCAGTTTATTGAAAACGCAGATTTAGATCAGTTGATAGGACCAAACTCAGAACTGAATGGGAAAACTGCAGATAATCAAAAACAATATGGGTATGTGGTATTGGGTAAAATCTTGTCAAATCTATATGCGGCTGCTGATGCAACATTAATCAACGCTGAAAGAGGGTTAGTTTACGAAGCGAGAAAGAAAATGGCAACCGAAAGACCTGAAGAATTTAAAGCACTTCTTGAAAAAGAAAAGAACAACATCTATAGTCAAGGTTTGGATTTATTGTACAATGACCCTGAAATGTCTGAGTATCTTCCTAAGACTACAGCGCAAGATATTTTCTTCTCAAAGAAAGCCAAGTATTCAGAAGATAGAGAGTACACCAACGAAAAATCAAATTCTAACACGGGCGAAGAGTTCTTTAAGGAGAAAGCTCCTTCGAGCACACAAGGTGGCGACCCCTATGAACAATTCTTTAAACAGAAATAATTTCGTATATTTGTAATATGG